>JAANMU010000116.1_pt1 | contig 99528 bp, 88 predicted proteins | sample 7279701 | NCBI WGS metagenome assembly JAANMU01 (sample SAMN14094539, study PRJNA606508) | bioreactor metagenome | isolation source: A lab-scale SPAN reactor treating ammonium-rich wastewater day 57 | place: Ireland: Galway | collected 2017-03-13 | reverse complement strand
AGCAACTGTGTATTATGTTTGGGTAAGATCTAATTGTGGTGGCGGAAGCTTCAGCGACTGGACAACAGCTCCTGTAAGCTTTGCTACATTGTGTGCTCCCTTGACTGCCTTATTTGAGGATTTTGAATCGTATCCGACAGGAAGTATAGTACCTCAATGCTGGGAGCGAATCCTTCCACCAACGGGAATGACCGCCGGTACGCAGACCATATCCAGCATAGGTGCGATAGGTTCTCGGAATCTGTATCAATATACTACTACAGCTAATGCCTCCGTCATTGTAGTTTTACCGGAGTTCAGTAACGTAAATGCCGGAACCCACTGGTTGAAATTTAAAGCGAGAACCACTTCAGCACCGGGCGCACTGGAAGTAGGTTATGTTTCCGATGTAACCGATTGGAATTCTTTTGTGAATTTACAGACTCTTGATATTGTAAATGACAGTTACAGTAATGGCGATTATTCGGTAGTCATTCCATCGTGGATTCCTGCTACTGCAAGGATAGCCATTAAAAGCCCGTCAGATGGAAAAGCCTATTATTGGGATGATGTATATTGGGAACCTATTCCAACATGTCTGCCACCTGCGACGCTGATGGTAGGTGCAACTACTGCACATTCAGTATCGTTATCGTGGTTGGCATCTTCATCATCTCCGGCTAATGGTTATGATGTTTATTACAGCACTAGCAATATGACACCTGATGCGACTACTGTACCGCAGATAACAGGTTTGATGACTCCAAACACAACGATTTCTACTGGAATACAGCCTGCTACTACGTATTATGTTTGGGTTCGCTCTGTATGTTCATCGAGTGACATGAGCGACTGGATTGGAGGAATAGAATTTACAACTGCTTGTGCAACGATGACGGCACCGTTTTATCAGTCATTTAACAGTGGAGATTTGCCACCTTGTTGGGTTAGCCAGAATCCTACTACCACGTCAACCAATGCAAATGTTTTCTGGAAGTTTAGCGGTGCTCCCGGTTATGGTGCCACAACTGCGAATAATGGTAAAGCAGCCGGAGAGTTTGCCTGGGTAGATGCCAGCAGCCCTTATGACGGTGAGCATCAGGTGCAATTGCTTTCTCCATTTATAGATTTAACGGGAATTTCAAATCCATTTGTTCGTTTTGAATGGTTTAAAAATCATTCAAGCACTACTTCAGGAGGAGCGCCAACCCATGACGACAACAGGCTTACTGTTGATGTTTTCAACGGAACAGCATGGGCTACGATTTTCACCAGTACTTCTAACGATCCTGCATGGCGCGAAGAAGGAATTTCGTTGGGTACTGCGTATTCCGGTACTACGATACAGTTGAGGTTTACCGTGGATAAAAATACAGGAACCAATCCTTATTTCCATGATGATTTGTTATTAGACGAAGTATATGTGATAGAAACCCCTACCTGTCTGAAACCTACCGATGTGCTGATAACAGGAGCATCCTTGAACCCTGCTTCTTTAGATGTAACATGGACGGCTCCGGTGGGATCTCCGACTCCTGTTCAGAGTTATGAATATTATATCTCTACCAACAATACACCGCCAACTGCAGCAACACCTGCTACAGGAACCAGTGCTACAACATCGGTAACGATCAACACCGGACTTACTGCGGAAACGCAATATTATGTTTGGGTAAGATCGGTATGTTCAGCTACGGAAACCAGCGAATGGAGTGCAATGGCAGAAGGTATTACAGGATATTGTATCCCTACTCAAACAGGAACTTCAACTACATATTATTTAGCTGAAGCTACCACTACAGGTGCTGTTACCGAACTTAATTACACCGCAACATCACACCAATCGTATGTGAACAGTGCCACGGTATTTTCCGGATATTCTACACAGACTTTTGATATATTCCTAGATGGTTCCGGAACGCTAACATATCATTATTACATTTGGGTAGACTGGAACAATGATCTTGATTTCAATGATCCGAACGAAGTAATGCTGGCAACTACTACAAAAGTAGCGAGCTACAACGGTACTTTTACAATTCCGAGCGGAGTACCTCTGGGAATGTACAAAATGAGAATTGGTGCAGCGTACTCGGGAATTCCGGCTGACGCCTGCGGATCTCTCACCAGCGGTAATTTTGTGGATGTGACGTTGAATGTAGTGCCGCCACCAAGCTGTGTAGCACCTTCGAATATTCAGATTTCTAATATTGGTTATAATACTGCGACAGTTGGCTGGGATGCTTCAGTAACGCCTCCGGCGATGGGATATGATGTGTATTACAGCACATCCAATACTCCGCCAACAGCCGCTACTGTACCACTGGCAACCAATGTGGCAGCGCTTAGCACTCCGATTTCGGGATTGCAGCCTCAGACCAAATATTATGTTTGGGTAAGGTCACACTGTGCTGCTTCGGATCAGAGTGCATGGTCAGCAATAGCGGTAGATTTTACAACGGAATGTCAGCCACCGTCTATTACCGGAACTACATCCAGTACGTCATCTACACCAATGTGTATGTATGATACCGCTACGTTGACGGCGACGGCCGATGCTGGCGCTACGATCAACTGGTACGACGTACCAACAGGCGGAACCGCAGTAGGCACAGGTGCTACATTTACAACGCCTGCACTCGCAGCTTCTACTCAATATTATGTGAGTGCTTCTTCAGGAGCCAATTATGCAGTGGGCCCAGTAAATCCAAACTCACTGAGTGCAGGTGCCACAACAACGGCAAGCACAAGTTATTATATTGAATTTGAAGTTTCAAACATTCCGCTTACTTTAATTTCTACTGATGTCTTCCCTGCAGCGGCAGGACAGTCTACTACATTAGAAATCCTCGAAGGGCCTGGTACATTTACGCCGATTCATACGATAAACTTCACTTCTACTATTGCAAGTGACGGAACGGTTGCGCAAACAGTTCCTATTAATGTCGTATTAGATCCCGGTATTTATAGAATGAGAATGGCCGGAGGGAGCTACTATAGAAACTATCAGAGCAATGCCGTATTCCCTTATACTGCACCGAATTTTAGTATTTATAACGGTTCTAACATCGCCAGCAACTCGTATTATTTTATGTACAATCTCATGATTGGAAACCAATGTGAAAGTGCAAGAACACCGGTGGCAGTAGATGTAAATACAGGATGTAGCTTAAGTACTTCCGAAATTTCAAAAGATGATCAGTCAGTAAAAGTATATCCAAATCCATTTACCGATGTCATCAATATTTCTGATGCTAAGAATCTGAAATCCGTTACGGTAATGGATGCTTCAGGAAGAATGGTGAAAACCATTGCCAATCCTGGTGCGCAGATCCACTTAGGTGAATTAAAATCCGGACTGTATCTTCTGAAACTCGGATATGCAGAAGGAAACACCAAAACGGTGAAAGTGATCAAAAAGTAATTTTTGATTAACAGATAGAAATCCCTTTATTGGTTTCTATAAATAATTTTTAAATTTATTTAATGCCACCCCGATAATCGTCGGGGTGGTTTTTTTATTTGGTTCAGAAAGCATTTTGTAAGTAAATAAATACTATTTTTGATAGTCGATGGCATTTCGCTACTCAAGAAAATAAAGAAACGCCAGAAGCCGGCACCTGCAGTTACTCGCTATGTCAATCTGTTACGGTGATGTGTAATTTTAAAAACGAAAACAATGATTCAATTTAAACCGGTTCAGCGCAATAATCCCCGGGACAAGGATGCGCCCATGAAATATTATCCACAGCTGAAAAAAACAGGGGAAATCGATTTCAAAACCATCGCTGAAGAACTCAGTAACTCCTCAACACTGAACAGTGTGGATATGCGTGCAGTGCTGTACGGTCTTCAAAACATGCTCATCAAGTATCTCAAAAACGGATACACCGTGAAGTTTGGAGATCTGGGAAACTTCCGGCCTTCTTTGGGCGGAAGCGGAGAAGATACTCCGGAACTCCTCACCGCCAATCATGTCAGTAAAGTGAAAATTATTTTTTCACCTTCTCCGAATCTCAAAGAGGTGATGAAAACGGTAACTTTAAAGAAGGTCAACAAATAAATGCTGGCTCTTTTTTACAAACATTCCTGTAGTTTTTTCAAAAGATGGTGAGGCTATTTCTATATCGTATTGAAGGAATTTAAAAAGCTGGTCAGCTATTTCAAAAGGCTGGTCAGGTTTACCATAAAACGTACTACGAAAGGGCGAAAGGCTGGTCAGGTTTTTCAAAAGGCTGGTCAGCTATTTCAAGAGTCTGGTCAGGTTTTTAATAAGACACAGTACGAAAATTTAAAGAGACGGGCAGGTTTTGGAACTGATGTCGCATAAGTGGACGGAAATGTAGTTACCTGAAGTTGTCGAAGGGTTCGTTGGCTTTCGTTTCGGGTATTAGTTCAATAGTTCTGACGGAATAAATCTCTCCAGTAGTGCCTTCATTTTTGGGTTGTCAACGGTTACAAATTTCCAATCCAAAAGCTCATTGTCGCTACTCGCAATAATTATTTTTTCTGCGTTGACCTTGTAAAATCCACTTTTTTTGTCAAACTCAACATTTCCAACTCCAAACTTCGCTTCAAAATTTTTAGTCATTTGCAAAACTTTCTCTTCAGTATTTTCAATGTCAGTAAACTTCATTTCAATGGGAGATTTTATGTAGAATTTCACATAATTTACATTTTCAATCTTTTTTAGTTCTTCAAACTTTAAAAATGTTGCGGTTCCGGTTCTATATTCAATGTTCGGCATGTTGTTAACAGTTTCCATTAAATTTTTCCTTTGCTCTCTCGGCACTATTTCAAACAATTTAGGATTTGAATAATTTAGTGCGTCATCTATTTTTCTCTCGGCGATTAGATTAGAATAAACATTAAAATCTTTTCTGATTTCATTAGTTATGTTAGCTTCTTGCCCGGATGAAATTATGGTCTGAAATAAAGCTAAAATTATATTAAGTTGTTTCATTTCTGTTTTCTGTTTTTGTTTTAAGGTGGTCTTTCGTAGCAAAGTTACTGTCAACGGTTTGGGCATTTCTGTGACGAGGATTATGATAAGTGGTTTTATTGTTCAACAAAAAAGTCCTCATCCAAATGTTTAACTTCATAAACCTGCTTAATTTGCACACCAACATTAAACTCGTGCATTAAATCTACCAGCTTATTTCCATTAATAAGTATTATTTTATGATGTGCATTTTTTGCTTTTTCTTCGGCACCTTTGTCGAACAGAGAAGTTGTGACAAAAACCCCTTTGTTTGTATCACCACTCATAGCTCCGATAAAGTTTCTTATGTCCTTTTCACGAACTTTATTTTCAGTAAATCTTTTTGCTTGAATATAAATTTTATCTAAACCAAGCTTGTCTTCGTTTATAATTCCGTCAATTCCACCATCTCCAGATTTTGAAGTTTCGATAAAATCTCCGTAACCCATTTTTTTCAGAAGTTTAAGCACAACCTTTTCAAAATAATAGGGATCAATCGTTTTAAGTTTTTCTAACAGTTCGTTTTTAATTTCTCGTTCTATTTGATCAAAACCTTCATCAATTAAATCTTGAGGTGAAGCATTGGAAATTTGCTTAATCTCTGTTGTGAAAGAATGTTTTTCATTCTCAGTTTGGTAAAAATCCAGTAACGAAGTTTCCTCTTCTAAATCTTTCAAATTTAAAGTGGACTTTTGATTTATACCTTTTTCGGTTATTTGAACATTACCTCTTGAAGGGTAATGGATATAACCACCTTTCTTCAAATATGATTTTCCCCAAGCAATGCGATTATTGATGAGTATTTCTCCAGACTTGGTTTTCTCTTCTAAAAACTCTTTTGGTAAATGCGAATAATATTTTTCTATTACTTTTCTTTGCATTTCCCTTGTATGAATAACCTTTTGATTAGAAAGTATATCTAAAATGGGATTAAATGTTTCGTGGAATTTAGGTATTTCTTGTGTCATTTTATATTAATGATAAAAGTTTGAATGCAATTTCGCGTTGACAGTCACCCTTCCTAAATTGTGACGGATTTAGAACTTTGCGGATTGTGAAGATTTTGCAAATCCGTCAATTTAACTGCTAAGCACATCAAGAATTCTATTGTTTCTTTTTTTAATTTGATTGATTGTTTCATTTTTGTACGATATATACTCTTCAATATTTTGAGGTAAAGGAGAACGCTCAAAATTATCAAATGGCAAACTAAATTTCACATCATAGTTTTCGGTTACAAAATCTTGAAGTAAAAAGAAATTTACGTAATTTTCAAAATTTCCGAATAGTTGGAAAAAATCTTCGTAACGAATAATTGCATCCAAAAGTGGACTTCGTTCGTTTGAATAAAATAGTCTAATACATTCGAGAGTTAAATCGAATCTATCGCTGATTTTCCGATTAACCCCTCTAGCTTGATTAATTGTGAAGCCATTTTTTTTATGAGCTGGAAAAACTATATGCCCACCAACTGTCCTAACAATATGTTTGAATTCTTTTTTTTCTTCCTCGGTTAACCAATCATCGAATTTCCCTTTGTATTTTCCGACAAAATGCGGGCACATTCTATCACTCGATAAATTATCATATTTATTGCATTTTAGTAGAATTCTTCCAAATTTACCGCCAATAGAAAGTATGTCCACTTTAAAAACATTTTCATCCGAAAGAATTTTAGACCATAAAACTTTGTGATTTTCATAAAGTCTTATACTATCTGTATCAGGGTCTCCACAAATACTATCTTCTCTGAAGTCAAAATTTATGTCAAGATCAATCATTTTGGGAATCTTTTTGCCAATTAGATGCATTGCAGCGAAGATTGTGTATTTCAATTTCTGCAACTAAACGAACCAGAACGTTTTTATTTAAGATTTCAAAAAACATAAAGTAACGATTTCTGTTTGTTCACCGGTTTTCCTGCGTATTCTTCAGATGAGATGAAAACTGAGTCCTAATAGGAGTATTCCTACTAACTCCCAAATGTACAGCTCTTTTTGCAGACTGCATTAACGAAATTATAAAATCGATTAGTTTATTTTGTAGTAAATATTTACAACTGAGATAGAGTGAAGTTGACAGGAAAAAAAACTATCTGTAAATTAAGAAATCTTGTCCCTGCAAAATCTTTTTGTAGAAAATTATCCTCTTTTTGATTATTTTTCTTACTGGATGAGAAATGCCTTGCTACGCTTCTCTCAATTTCTTTTTATTTATTTTCCTTATCTTTGTTTGTATACTCATAGCGATATTTCAGAAAAATTCAATGAATCTCGTCGCTATTTTTGATCTGGGAAGTTTTCCCATACTTGTTCAGTAAAAGTTACTGTTCTTTAATCAGAAAAAAATTAAACTAACCTGATCGCCTCTTGGAGCGTGGTTTTAATTTTATTTTTATGATACAATATACCTGTTACAAAAATCCCAACGACGTTTCTGCCGATACAGAACAGCAGATTGCAGATTTCCTTTTCCAGCATCTCGATCAGTACGGCGATGCCCGAACCGATATTCAGAAATGCCTGGATTATGCACTGTACCGCGACGGAAAAAGTGGCGGAATCCTCCTGACGGCCAAAGATGAAGAGAAAATGGTGGGCGCAGTCATCATTAATTTTACAGGCATGAAAGGATATATACCGGAAAATATTCTGGTGTATATTGCTGCACATCAGGACTATCGCGGCAAAGGAATTGGAAAAAAACTCATGGAAATGGCTTTGGAAAATACCGAAGGTAATATCGCACTGCACGTAGAACCGGATAATCCGGCAAAGAAACTCTACGAAAAAATGGGCTTCACCAATAAATATCTCGAGATGAGATGGAACAGATAATATGGCACATATAGTTCTCAACAGAAAAAAACTGCAGGAAAACTATCGGTTTCTTGATGAGCTTTTTAAGGAAAACAACATCGAATGGGGTGTGGTTTCCAAAGTATTTTGCGGCTCTAAAGTGTACCTGAAAGAAATCATGGCTTTGGGGGTAAAACAGATGTGCGACAGCAGAATTACCAACTTGAAAATCATCAAATCCCTGGATCCGAATATAGAAACGGTATTTATAAAACCGCCTGCAAAACGCTATATTTCCAGTATTGTAAAGTACGCCGATTCCAGTTTTAATACAGAATATGAAACCATAAAAATGCTTTCCGACGAAGCAGTGAGGCAAAACAAAACCCACAAAATTATCATTATGATAGAGCTGGGCGAACTTCGCGAAGGCGTGATGCGAGAAGACGTGATTGATTTTTATGAAAAAGTATTTCACCTTCCCAATATTGAAGTCGCAGGTTTGGGAACCAATCTCACCTGTATGTACGGCGTGTTGCCGAATCAGGACAAGCTGTTGCAGTTGTGTCTTTACGCTCAGTTGATAGAAGCTCGGTTCAACAGAAAAATTCCCTACATCAGCGGCGGAACTTCGGTGACGATTCCTTTAATTTCTCGCGGCTTGCTGCCGAAAGATGTGAATCATTTCAGAGTAGGGGAAACCTTATTCTTGGGTACCGACGTGTACAGCAGCAAACCCAATCCGGAAATGCATCAGGATGTTTTCAAACTGTATGCAGAAATTATTGAACTGCGGGAAAAACCCAGCCTTCCGGATGGCGATATGGGACAAAATCTTACCGGCGATACGCTGGAATTTGACGAGGAAGAAAACAGCAGTTCTCACAGAGCCATTATTGATATTGGCTTGTTGGATGTGGAAGACAGCCATATTAAGCCTGCCGATGATTCCCTGAAAATTGTAGGTTCCAGCTCGGATATGATGGTGGTGGATTTGGGAGAAAATGTATCCGGTTATAATGTCGGCAACCTCATTGAATTTAATTTGAATTATATGGGAATCCTTCGCCTGATGAACTGTGACTATGTGAATAAACAGGTGGTTGCAGAATAATTTCGTTTTAAATATTCCCGAAGATTATTAAAAAATCTCCCATTGAATCGTGAATTATTTTCATTGATTCAATGGGAGAATTGGTTTTCATATTTTCTTAATTCCGAATCAATATCGTGTTACGGCACCGAAACCGTTAAAGTCTCTCAGTTCACCTTTGGGTAGGAATACCGTATCGCCGCCTTGTCGCAGGTTGGCTTCTATCAGTTCATCGTAAATATCATCCACCACCGATTTTCCATTTCTCATTTCGGGTGAAACGTACGTGATGTGCCCGTCGATCCATTTTGCGGGTTGGAAATTTCCCTCTTCTATAAAAATGGTTTGTACAGATCCCTGCTGAATTCCCTGCCATATCTCGTTGGTATCGCTCAGAAATTTTCCGGAACTGATGGCTTTTTGCAATTCAGCTTTTCTCGCATTGTTCTTCTCAATAACATATTTTTTTACAATTTCCCACGCTTCCGTCACAATGTGATGCGCTTTCGCATTCTCGTGATTCCCACTCAGGCATTGGTCATAAATGCTGTTTTTTTCATCGGCTACTTTCAGGTATTCGTGGTATTGTGAAGTTTCACTGCAAATCAGGACAGGCAGTTTATTTTCCTTTCGCAGCTGATTCACTTCCTTGTCTATTTGGTTATAAAATTCAGAGATCAGATTGGTTAGTCGGCTCGCATTGGAAAGTTCAGCTCTGTTGACCATTTGAGTATTTTCAATCGGAAACGGATCGCCAAATTCCTGTATTACTTTGTCATTCGAAGCTTTAATAAGTCTTGCTTTCTGCTGGCTGAGAACCAGAACCAGATAACTGGCTTCCATGTGCATCGCCCTGATGAGATCCCGAGTCGCAAAAGTCTTGTCGATAATTACCCGATCTTCCACAGCAATGGGCAAACGGACATATTCAGCGGTATTTTCATTCACAAAAAGAATAAGGCTTTCCAGATTCTGTCGATGGTCAATAGTTTCTTCCAGATCACGCAACCGTTGGATCAATGATTCAGCTTCCCGTTTATCCATATCAGCCAACAGTCTGGTTTCCGCTTCTTTGATCAGATTCTTAAGTTGTAATGAATCCTTTTGATTGTCAGGCAGGGTTCGATGCGTGTTGAGAATAATGGTAATGGCATTTTCTGAAATAATGTTTTTCAGCCTTCTTAGCATCATGTTCATAATAAAAATATTTTAATTTGTGATTTAATAGATTGAATGACAGAATTTTAATTGAGTAAAATAGGCAGCAAAGTCCATGCCTTAGTGGGTTTGTAAGCTTTTCTTGATCGAAGTATCGATATGAATCGTATTATCTCAAAATGTTATGACTATAAACTAAGAGAATGCATATCTTAGCGAGAGGTATACAAATATGATAAACACAAAATTTTCAACAGCTTTTGTTGTTGCAGCAATGATTTTCGGTACTGTTTCCTGTGGTACTATAAAAACTCCTGAAATGCAAAAGTATGAGGCACGCCAAGGAATTCTAGAGCAAAATCTAAAGTTAAACAAACTGAAGATAGAGTATGAGGAAGAGCGAACAGCGAACAATAAACTTCGAGAGGAAGCCAGATCTTTAAGCGAAACAGCAGAAAATAAAAGTGATAATTTCGCTGTGTCAAATAATCCACAGAAAGTAGCCGATAAGGCTACAGACACCAGCAAATATCTGAACCGGGCTGCGAAAGCAAACCGCGAACTCGTGAAAAGTGACCGCAAACTGGAACGGATTCAAAAGAAAATAGACAGAGAAAAGACCAAAGCAGAAGGTATGGTTCGACAGATCGAGTATGTGAATCCTGAATAACAGGAGCTTTTTTGTTCAAAATTTACTTCATAAGTTCTTCAAATAACCGATAGACAGTACAGTTTGCGGGAATGAATTCTAAGACACCCACGAGTCAAAAAAATGGATTATTTGCCATTTGTCATCAGTTTTCATAAGATAAACTTTAGAACCTCCGCCAGAAAGTGGGCCGGAAAGCGAATTAAATTCTACCACGGCCTTATTTTTTTCTTTATTAAATAGTATTCGTGAAATCCAATATTGAGTCACTTTTTCAATCTGGTTCGCCTTTTCATTTTTGTTAGGTTTCCACAGGACGACATTTTTTGGAAACTGAAGTTTTCTCATGTCAATTTTCTTAGAATGGGTGTATTCCTCATTAATGTCCATAAGATAAAACTCCTCAAAGCCAATATTTTCTTCATAGAGCATATTCTTAAAATTCTTTGAAAGTCCTTTTAAAGAGTCTTCGAAATGAATAACAAGTTTGATTTTTAACTGCTCAATGGAGTCTTTTCGTATTAGTGAATCTATTTTTCGGTTGTATTCCGCATCCGAGAGTTTGTCCAGTTCACTCAAGAAATGAGGGGGAGGAGGTGGAGGATATCTGATTTCTGAAATTAAAAGATTGATGATTTCGTATTCATCATTACTCAATTGGTCTTTACTGCAGTTTGTTAAAAGCAGTGTAAGAAAAATAAAAAATAAATACGCACTACCTTTCATCATTTCACAAGTTCTTCAAATAACCGCTCAAAAGTAGCGTCCAGATTTTTTGTTTTGCCGGGATGCGGCCTCGACGTCTGTAAAACCGCACTCCGCACCGCAGTAAGCCAGCGGAAACGTTCGGGAACGCCTAATTGTGCGATCGGGCCGCCATCTGATGCGCCTGTTGCGATGTTTCGAAAACGATCAAGATGTTCCTGAATTTCATGGTATTCCAGGGTATGATACATCAGCTGGAATTTATCTGGACAAACATGAAAAGCAATTCGCAGATAATTTTCTTTCTTAGAAAACATCAGCAGCCCAATATTGAAAAATTCTTCCCTTTCCACTTTGGGAACCAGTCGTATGACAGCGTATTCGTAGAGCTTATCTTCTTGCATCTTGGGCTTCTTTTACAAAAAGTTCGGCATGTTTCAGTCTGGTATTCAGGAAATTAAAATAAACTTCCCGTATTTCTTCCGGGCTCTCGTCGGCATCCTCCCAGTTCAGCCAGTCTTCCGGAATCAGGTTGACGGCTTTCCGGAAAAGATCCTCGTTCAAAACAGCTTGGGCAAAAGCGTCCGCTTCCTGCAACTGAGTAGCTTGACCGAGCAATACATGATCTTTCACGTATTTAAAAGGCGTTTTGGCAGCAGCATCAAAATTTTGCCACGAATGATGAAAATAAAAAGACGCACCATGATCGATGAGCCAAAGTTCACGGTTCCAAAGAAGCAGATTGGTGTTTTTAAAAGTACGGTCGATATTCGTAATAAACGCATCCAGCCACACGATTTTGGAAGCCAACAACGGATCTGTTTTCATTCCTGGTTCATAAGCTAAAGCTCCGGAAAGATAATGCAACCCAAGATTCAACCCTTCCGAAAATTTCAGCAAATCCTGAATTTCTTCGTCGGCCTCGGTTCTCCCGAAATCAACATCTAGATGAATAAAAACTAGTTCGGGAATCTGCAGTCCTAAAGCTTTCGCGATAACGCCGCCCAGAAGTTCCGAAATCAACATTTTTACGCCGTGTCCTGCGCCGCGGAATTTAACGACATATTTGAAATCATCGTCCGCTTCTGCCAGCGCAGGCAAACTTCCGCCTTCGCGCAACGGCAGAATATAACGCATTACAGTTACAGTACGGAGTGATAGGGATTGGTCTTGCATACAGGACAAAGATACATATTTATGAAAGTAAAACGGTGCTGAGCCTAGAGGTTACTTTCTCTTTTTCAGATCTTCATCTTTGAAAAGAATATTATAAATAAGGTACAATCCGAGGCCGATGGCAATCATAAAAAAAAGAAAAGGCAAAATTCCATATCCCATAATGGTGTAGGAAGACGGAATGCGCATGAGCAGGGCAGCGCCGATGATCATGGCTGCGATAATGAGTCCGGAAGTAATCCGGTTGGCAACTTTTTGAAACCCATCAGTCACCCTTTTTTCATCCAGTGCATTGATGCGGAGTTCAAATTCATTGTTGGCGAGGTTTTCGGAGATTTTATTCAATCGGTAAGGAAGATTTTCCGCCAGCTTCTTGTTGTCCAGGAGAAAACTGTAAATATTTCCCGAGTTCAGATCCTGCTTTATTTTTTGGTTGACGATATTATCCATAAACTTCTGGATCGCCTGCTGAAGATCATATTTCGGAGTGAGCACTGCGATAATCTGATCCAGATTCAGCATAATTTTACCAAGAATATTCAGTTCAGTAGCGATGTGGATGTAATGATTCGCCGCAACCCGGTTCATGTGAATCAGCGCTCGCCCGGTTTGCATATCTTCTGCATGACTTGCAGTGCTGTTCATCACCAGCCGGTTAATTTCTTTTCTGAAACTTTTTACATCGGCTTCATGGCTGTCATATTCACTCATTTCCAGCAGCGCATCGGTAATTTCATCGCCGTTTTTCCGGCTCATTCCGATCAGCAGTTTCATTATTTTCTCTTGAATCGTAGTTGAAAACCGCGCGACCATTCCCAGATCCATCAGTGCCATTTTTCCATCCGCTGTAACATGAATATTGCCCGGATGAGGGTCTGCATGTACCAATCCGTCCACAATAATCTGCTGCATATAGGATTCGGTGAGTTCGTCGATAAGCGGCGTGAAATCAGTCTCTGTTTTGATGAGCGGACTAATGTCCGTAATCTTTTTTCCCTGAATATAGTCCATCGTCAAAACCCGGGAAGTAGAATAATCCTGCACTGGTTCGGGAATAATCAGTCTTTGGAAATGTTTCAGATTGCACCTTAAATTCTGCAGGTTTTGAAACTCTTTGGTATAATCAAGTTCGTTTAGCAAAATAATCCGTAATTCCTCGATAATCGTGTTGAGATCGTATTTCTTTGCTTCTTTGGAATGTTTTACCGCCAACGCAGCCATTTCTCTCAGCGTATCGAGATCGTCAATAAATTTCTTTCGGATATCCGGCCGCTGAATTTTCACAACAACCCACCTTCCGGATGGCAATACAGCACGGTGAACCTGCCCAATGGAAGCACTTGCCAGCGGTTCCGGATCAAAAGCCTGAAATGCTTTTGTCAGTCGTACGCCTGTTTCCTCTTCAAATATTTTTCTTATTTCTTCAAAAGAAATGGTTTCCACATCATCCTGAAGTTCAGAAAGAGCCTGAAGATAATCGTCGGGCAAAAGGTCAGGGCGCGTGGAAAGCAGCTGTCCCAATTTAACGTAAGCTGGTCCCATTTGTTTCAAATCTTCTACCAGTTCCTGAGGTTTGCGGTCGTAATTGTCCTGAACATCAGTAACCGTATCGTTCACAATCGTATCAGATGCTGATTTTAACACAGAACTGTTATAATATTTCAGAATAAAAGAGAAGAATTTTACATAATTGCCCAACTGACTCATGGTTCAAGAATTTTCTAAGAACTACACAAAAATATACCAACAAAATCTGAAGTGTAAATTATAGAACGCCACGAAGTAATTCTGAAATTACAAAATTGCGGGAAAGGAAATTCTGTTTCAGGTGGATGTCTTTTCTTATCTTTGCTTTCATGTCAAAAGATCAAGATAAAAGATTATACCTCATCGATGCGTATGCGATGATTTTCCGCGGATATTACGCATTGATTCGGAATCCCAGAATGACTTCAAAAGGTTTGGATACGTCTGCCATTTTCGGATTTTCAAATTCTCTTATTGAGCTCATCAGGAGAGAGAAACCCAGTCATTTGGCTGTGGTTTTTGATATCGGGAAAGAAAATGTCCGCACTGCAGATTATACAGAATACAAAGCCAACCGCAGCGAAACTCCGGAAGCAATCCAGATTGCTATTCCTTACATCCACAGGATTTTGGAGGCGATGCATATTCCCGTGTTGGGTGTGGAGGGTTATGAAGCGGATGATGTCATCGGAACCATTGCCTGTAAAGCTGAAAAAGCCGGCTATAACGTCTTTATGGTAACTCCAGATAAGGATTTTGCCCAGCTGGTTACCGAAAATATAAAAATCTATAAACCCGGAAATAAAGGAAGCGATGTGGAAATTCTGGGGGTTGAAGAAGTAAAACAAAAATACGGCATCGAAGACCCCAAACAGGTCATTGATTTTTTGGCTATGATGGGCGATGCGGTGGATAATATTCCCGGCCTAGACGGTGTAGGCGAGAAAACAGCCATGAAGTTTCTGAAAGAATTCGGATCCATCGAAAACCTCTTGGAAAATACCCATCAGTTAAAAGGAAAATTAAAGGAAAAAGTAGAAGCGAGTGCGGAGCGCGGAATTTTGTCCAAAAAACTGGCCACCATCATCTGCGATGCGCCTATTGATTTTGATGAAGATAAATACGATCTGGAAGATCCTGATTTTGAGAAAGTAAGAGAGGTTTTTGATGAAATCGAATTCCGAAGATTGTATGAAAATCTGTACCGGGCTTTCAAATCTGAAACTGCAGATCCTGCCATAGCGGATCCTGGCAAGATTTCCAGATATGAAAAAGTGAATATTCCAAAGGACGCTTCTGGAATGGTACAGTTGGATTTGTTTGCCAATTTTGAAGACCTGGAACAGGCGACTTCCACCAAATCCACTATTGCGGAAAACGATCATCTGTATCAGTTTGTGGATCAGCCGAAAGCGCAAAAGATGCTCGTGAACAATCTGTTGCAGCAGCAAACGGTGTGTTTCGATACTGAAACCACTTCCCTGAACGAAATGGAAGCCGAACTTGTGGGAATGAGTTTCTCCTATAAAAAAGGACTGGCGTATTATGTTCCGTTGTCGGAAAACCGGGAGGAAGCATTGCAGACTCTGGAAATTTTTAAGCCTTTTTTTGAAAAAGAAAGCATCCTGAAAGTCGCCCATAACCTCAAGTTCGATTATAAAATTCTCAGGCTTTATGGTGTTGAAATCAAGGGAAATCTTTTCGATACCATGATTGCCCATTATTTGCTGAATCCTGAAGGCCGTCACGGGATGGATTATCTCTCAGAAATCTATCTCAATTATCAGCCGGTCTCCATCGAAACCATTATTGGAAAAAAAGGAAAAAATCAGTTGTCATTCCGGGATGCCGATTTGCATACCCAAACCAGTTATGCTGCCGAAGATGCGGATGTTACCTTTCAGCTGTATCAGATTTTTGCGCCGCAGTTAAAAAAAGAAGGCCTCGAAGATTTATTTTATAAAGTCGAAATGCCATTGATGGAAGTGCTTGCCAAAATGGAACTGGAGGGCGTTTCTCTCGATGAAGCCTGGCTGAAACAGGAAAGTATCGACCTTGAAAATGATCTTAAACAGCTGGAAACAAAAATATTTGAACTTTGTGGTGAGGAGTTTAATATGAATTCGCCGCGCCAGTTGGGAGAAATTCTGTTTGAAAAAATGCAACTCGATCCGAAAGCGAAGAAAACCAAAACTGGACAATACGCAACCTCGGAAGATATTCTTCAGAAGCTGGTTTCAAAACACGAAATCATTCCGCATATGCTGGAATACAGAACGTATCAGAAACTGAAATCAACCTATGTGGATGCATTGCCTGCACAGATTGATAAAGATGACCACCGCGTTCACACCAATTTTTCACAGACCACCGCAGCAACGGGCAGGTTGGCTTCCGTGAATCCGAATTTGCAGAATATTCCGATACGAACCTTGCGCGGACAACAGATTCGGGGGGCTTTTGTGGCAGCGGAAGGAAAAAAAATCATTTCTGCGGATTACTCTCAGATAGAACTCAGGCTGATAGCTGAAATATCCGATGAAACCAATATGATTCAGGCCTTTCAGAATGGCGAAGATATTCATGCTTCTACTGCTTCCAAACTGTTCGGAATTCCCTTGGAAGAGGTCACGAAAACCCAGCGTTCACAGGCGAAAACGGTCAATTTCGGTATCGTGTACGGTCAGAGTGCATTTGCGTTAGCAGAACAGACCGGACTCTCCCGTTCCGAAGCGAAACAAATGATTGACGCTTACTACGAAACATATCCTAAACTGAAAGAATGGATGACGGAACAGGTTCACAAAGCCAGAGAGATCGGTTATGTAGTAACGGTATTGGGCCGTAAACGCCATCTAAAAGACATTAATTCCAATAATTTTGTAGTGAGAGGCCACGCGGAAAGAAACGCTGTAAATGCGCCCATTCAGGGTTCTGCAGCCGACATTATCAAAATCGCCATGATTAATATCGACCGGAAACTCGACGAAGAAAATCTAGACACCAAAATGCTGCTGCAGGTTCATGATGAGCTCCTGTTTGAATCGCCGATTGAGGAAGTGCCAACCGCCACCCAACTGATCAAAACCCAAATGGAATGTGCTTTCGAGACCAGAGTCCCGTTGGTAGTGGAAGTAGGGGTGGGCAAAAACTGGTTGGAAGCGCATTAGGAGTTTGCAATACATGAGAAAAATTTTGCTTGTCATTACGTAGGAATCTCAACGGTTAATTGCAATTTGAAAAGCTCATCTAGATGTTTACTGCATGACAAACATCCTGTTTTTTCAGAGTATTTTGTCATTTCCGTAGGAATCTCAACGATAAAAAAAATGCTCTATAAAACATGGTTATTTAGATGCTTACAGCATGACAAAAAACTGCATTGGTCATTCGGAAGAATCACAACGAAGACGTTATGATATTGAATATTTAGAATTAAACAGACATAGCTGATTTCCTTCTTAATTTTAAATTAAAGATGAGCTTCATTCATAAAATGAATACTGAGCACTTAATAGACTAAAAATATTATTTAGAATGACTTAAATGTGGTTTATAAGTAATCATTATAATAATCATAGAATGAGAAGGGTTACGTTTCCAATATTATAAATTACTTAAAGACAGATTTTTTAAATATAAAACACACATTAAATCTATCTGCCATCAGAAGAAATTTGAAATTCACATAAAAAAATTAAACAGGTTGAAAAAATATATAACAGAACTACATCAGGATGCTAACGGTTACTCATATGAAACCATTGCTCACGACGAGAATAATGTCCGCATCTATACACTGAATAACGGACTGAAAGTTTATCTCGCCCAGAACTTCGATGCACCCAGAATCCAGACCTATATTCCGGTAAGAACTGGGAGCAATAATGACCCAAAAGACAACACCGGTTTGGCGCATTATCTGGAGCACATGATGTTCAAAGGCACATCAAAAATCGGAACAATAAATTGGAAAAAAGAAAGCGAACTTTTAGAACATATTGCTGAACTTTTTGAAAAACATAAAGCCGAAAACGATCCTGAAAAAAAGAAAGAAATCTATAGAAAAATAGATGAAGTTTCTCAGGAAGCTGCTAAATACGCCATCGCAAATGAGTACGATAAATGCATTTCATCGCTTGGTGCAAGCGGAACAAATGCGCATACTTGGTTCGATGAAACAGTTTATAAAAATAATATTCCGAAGAATGAACTGGCAAAATGGCTTAAAATTGAAAAAGAACGGTTTTCAGAAATGGTTTTGCGGCTCTTTCATACTGAACTGGAAAGCGTGTATGAGGAATTTAACAGGGCTCAGGATAATGATGCCCGTTTGGTGAATTATGCACTGATGGAACTTCTGTTTCCGACGCATCCCAACGGACAGCAAACCACGCTTGGAAAAGCGGAACATCTCAAAAACCCTTCCATGAAAGCAATTCACAGATATTTTGAGGAATATTACGTGCCTAATAATTATGCGATGATTCTGGTTGGAGATCTTGATTTTGATGAAACGATTCTGTTAGTTGATGATTATTTTGGCACTTTGAAATACACAGAATTGCCGCAAAAAATAAAAATTGTCGAAAATCCGATCACTTCCATCCAAAAACGTACGGTGAAAAGTCCTACCGTTCCCAGAATTCAGATTGCTTGGAGAACGGACAGTTACGGAACACAGGAGTCGCTTCTTGCGGACATTACAGCGAACATTTTAAGCAATTCCGGCGAAACAGGACTTCTCGATTTACATATCAATAATGCTCAGAAAGCGCTGTACGCCACGGCTTTTTCATTAGGTTTAAACGAATACGGTTATTTTTCAGCAGTCATTGTTCCAAAAGAAAATCAAACACTGGATGAAGCCAAAGAGTTATTGCTGGCAGAAATCGAAAATATCAAGAAAGGTGATTTTCCCGATTGGTTATTAACTGCCATTATCAACGATTTTAAACTGCAGCGCATCAAAGGCCTGGAAACAGCCAACGGTTTGGCTACAAATTTATACCAGACCTACATCAGAAAACAATCCTGGGCAGAAGAACTTCAGGAAATGGCGCGGTATCAGCAGATTACAAAACACGATGTGGTGAAATTTGCCACGGAATTTTTTAAAGAAAATTATGTCGCTGTGTACAAGGAAAAAGGCGAGAATCAAGACTTGATCCGCGTTGACAATCCTGGAATTACACCTGTAAAAATAAACCGTGAAGATAAATCTGAATTTTTAAAGGAAATCTTGGCGGAGAAATCAGTAGACATTGAACCTGTTTTTATTGATTATCAGAAAGCAATAACGGTGTCAGAAATCAAGGGAAGAAAAGTCAGTTTTGTAAGGAATCAATACAACGAACTGGCTGAAACGCATTTTATTTTCCCGTTAGGAAGTGATCATGACCGGGAACTTTCTCTTGCAACCCACTTGATGCAATATTTGGGAACAGACCGGTTTTCCACTGAAGAACTGAAGCAGGAATTCTATAAAATCGGAATCAGTCATGATTTTAAAACTTCGCCGTATCAGCTTACGATCACCCTTGCCGGTTTAGAAGAAAATATGTCAAAAGGCCTGGAGCTTCTCCATCATTGGCTTACTCATGCGATTCCGGATCAACAGGTTTACTCGGAATATGTGCAGACGATTCTGGAAAGCCGTGAAGCCGCCAAAAAAGATAAGAATAAGATCATGCACGCTTTGCAGCAGTATGCGAAATTTGGAAAGGATTCGCGGTCAAGGGATATTGTTTCGAAAGAGAGATTGGAAGAAATTCAATGCAGTGAAATGACGGATAAAATGAAGGCGTTGTTCAGCTTTCCTTTTGAAATTTTCTTTTATGGAAAAGGTTTTGAGGAATTTAAAACCAACATAGAACCGTTTATTCAACCTGAATCTTCGCCAATACCGCCGAGAAAAGAATATCCTGAGCCCGAAACGACGGACAAAGTGTATTTTGTAAACTATGATATGGTGCAAATGGAAATGGCAAAAGTAGGGAAGGGTGCCGCAGTGGATACAAAGGATTTCGGCAGGATCAATGTCTTCAACGAATATTTTGGAAGCGGACTTTCGTCGATCGTTTTTCAAGAAATCCGCGAAAGCAAGAGTCTGGCGTATTCTGCGTATGTCGCTTATCAGGCGAATAACGAACTTCAGCATCCGGATTATATTACGGCGTACATCGGAACGCAGCCTGATAAATTACAGACGGCTGTGGAAACCTTGCAGGAACTCATGAATGAACTTCCTCAGGTGGAAATCCAGTTCCGTAATGCGAAGAATACTGCACTAAAACAGCTGGCGTCCGCAAGAATTACCAGAACCAATGTTTTCTTTAACCATCTAAAGTTGAAAAGATTGGGAATAGATTATGATTTACGAAAAGATATGTACGATGAAATTCAGAATTTGTCTCTGGAAAAGCTGACGCAGTTTTACAATTCGAAAGTAAAACCACTCCGGTTTAATGTTGCTTTGCTTGGAAAACGTGAAAATCTGGATATGAAAGCGGTTCAGAAAATGGGAGATCTGGAGGAACTGAGCCTGGAAGAAGTGTTCGGGTTTTAAATAAAACAGCCTTCAGGTCATCTGAAGGCTGTAATGTTTTATTTGACAATTTTCATTTCATTGATGAGCCATTTGGCATCGGCATATTTATCAATGATAAACAAAATGTACTTGGAATCTACCATGATATTTCTGCTAAAACGTGGATCGAAATTAATATCACTCATGGTTCCTTCCCACTGCCGGTCGAAGTTCAGACCGATTAAATTTCCGTTCGCATCCAGTGCCGGACTTCCCGAATTTCCGCCGGTCGTGTGATTGGTTGCAGTGAAGTTTACAGGCACTTCGCCGTTTTTATTGGTATACATTCCGTAATCTTTTTTGTTGTACAAATCGATGAGTTTTTTCGGAACATCAAATTCATAATCTCCCGGAATGTATTTTTCCATCACCCCGGATAGTGTAGTCTGATATCCGTAATACAACGCATCTTTGGGATTGGATCCTGCCACTTTTCCGTACGTTACGCGCAGGGTGGAATTAGCATCGGGGAAGAATGTTTTGTCTTTATCCGTCGACATTTGCTGTCCCATATAGGTTTTCTGAAGCTCGTCAATCTGTGTTTGATATGTGTTGTACTGATCATTGGTGTTCTTCATATATGCTTCGCGCAGAGAAGCGAATAATTTGATCAGCGGATCGTTTTTAAGATTCTGAACCAAAGCATTCCGGTCAGCAAAGACTTTGTTGATGTCATTATACACAGTGGCTCCGTTCATTGTTCCTCTTCCGGAAATCACTGAGTTTTTAGACCAGTTTTCAATGGTATATAAATTCTTGTTTTCATCGGAAAATTCATTTTTAAAGCCTGGAGGAAGAAAATTTTCCGGTGTTTTTTTGGCGTATAATGCAAGAACTTTTGCTGTCACTTTCGCATCCAGTTCTCCATCGTAATCTTTATAAAACCCTGAAAGCCTGTCTCTGAAATTTTCGGCTGTTTGAGAATCCATTTTCCCGCTTTCTACTGCCGTCATGAAGCTGAGATAATTGCTTGCAAGAGTAAGCGTTTCTGCGTTTCTCACCACTTCACCATAGTAGGCTCGGTTGAGTGCGTATGGTGCCTGTGCGGTATAAAGCCTGTTGAATTCATCAATCGTGGTTTTCACTGCCGGATTTTGGGAAGCCAGTTTCTGTTCGTAAGCTTTCTTTTTAGAAACGGCATCGGATTTTTCAAGGCCTTCTATTTCGCCCTGCCATTTTTTCCAGGCGTTGGCAATTCTCGCAAATTTGGATGCATATTTTATTCTTGTGGCATTATCCTCGCGCATTTTTTGGTCGAGTTCTTTCAGTGTCACCTCCCTAACTGCAATCATTGCCGGATCTATTTCAGTCACTATTTTTTCTACGGCTATTGACGGAAGGTACTGTTGCGTTCTTCCCGGAAACCCGAATACAAAAGTGAAATCGCCTTCTTTTTTATCTTTAATGGAAATTGGAAGGAAGTGTTTTGGCTTGTAAGGAACATTATTCGGAGAATATTCAGCAGGACGGTTGTTACGGTCCGCATACACTCGATACATCATGAAATCTCCTGTATGTCTGGGAAAAACCCAGTTGTCGGTGTCGGAACCGAATTTTCCGATAGCACTCGGCGGCGCGCCTACCATTCGGATATCTTTAAAAGTATCAATGATATAGGCGTAATATTTATGGCCGTAATACACAGGCCGAATCACTACTTTCTGTCCGGGTAAAGTGGTGAAAGATTTGGAAACGACTTCGATATTATTTTTGATGACATCTTCCGCTTGCTGTGGCGTAAGTCCGGCAGTATTTCCAAGAATTTGGGTGGTCACTTCTTTAATGTCCACAATAAAATCTACTGTTACTCCTGGATTGGGAAGTTCTTCGCTCATGTTTTTTGCCCAGAAACCATTGGTAAGCAAATCATTGTCCAACGTTGAATGTTTCTGAATATCATCGTAACCACAATGATGGTTGGTGAGCAACAACCCTTTCGGGGAAATAATTTCTGCAGTACAGCCGCCGTCAAACTGTACAACGGCGTCTTTAATAGAGGGTTTGGTGGCATCGAAAATCTGCTTGGCAGAAATCTTCATACCCATTTCTTTCATTTCTTTTTCATTCAGTTCTGTCGGGATCCACATTCCGCCGTGTTGCTGGGAAAAAGCCATTACTGATGGCAGAAGCACCGTGGAAAGCAAGATATGTTTTATTTTCATTCGTAAAAAATTTGCCTAAAAATACGGAATTTATGTTAAACCGCTCTCCTATAAAATTTGAGCATCAAAGGGAAAGAAAATGGAGATATGTATTGCAAAGAGATTTAAGTTTTTAATTCGGAATAAGATCTTGATAAGCTGCGTAGCTGCGAAATGTCAAAACTTAATTTGAAAAATGAAAGCCGCAAAATTTCGGTAAAATGCTGTCAAATTCACTTAATGTAAGAATTATATACGATTAGCGTGCAATTTTATAATGCTGTAATAGGTACTCAAAATTAAATTTGTATGCAAATGGAACTCACACATCAGGTCATTACTTTATTTCTTCTTGCACTGCCTGTCGCGTGCATTGCATGGACGGTAACACATGAGGAAATATTTCGTGAAACACGGGAGTTCTGTAAGAGAAAATCTGAAGAATGCAGCAAACTGTACCAGCGAAAATTCTTCTATCTTTTCACGTGCGAATATTGTTTTAGCCATTATGTGACCCTTTTTCTCTTATTGCTGACTGGTTTTAAAATGGTGTATGACGATGGAAGAGGATATATTATTTCATTTTTCGCATTGGTTTGGATGGCTAATATTTACATGACAGCTTTCGGAATATTGCGACAAATGCTGAAAGTAGAAAAACTGGAGGGCAACCTGAAAGACAATGAATGGCACGAAGTAAAAGAAGAGATTAATTTCGAGGATAAAAATAAATAATGAAACTATGGAAAATAAGGAAAGATTACAAGAATACCATTACGACGATTATAAAGTAGTCACTAATTTTGAAACGTATGAAGATGCGGTACAGTATGCTGCAGAAACCGGTGGCGAAATGGTAGAAATTGGTTTTGTGGACGGATCCGATAATCCGTTGGCGGATGATACAGCGCAGTTGATGAAAATTAAAAAACCCTTTAGAGTTGGCTTGGATCCGGAATATACAGTCTATTATTCAGAAGATGAAGGTTTTCAGGAAATGGCTCAGAATATCCTGGAGGAAATGAAAGAATTGGAAGATGATACATTACCCGAAGACTGGATCGATGATCAGAATATCGCTACCGGCGACCGTATTATTATCGTAAAGGATGGCGAGATCAATACCGTTACTACAAGAGAGAGAATCAAATACCTGATGCGTGGAAATCTCTACGAAATAGCAGTAAAGTTACCAAATTAACCCTTTCTATATAAGAGCGGCCTACCTTTTTTAAAATTCCTGATTTTTCAAATAATTGATGGCCGCTCTGCTTTATTCATAACTGTCCCGTCAGTTATTTTTTTGTTATTTTTCTGGTGATAGTGCTGTTTTTCAGATAAATTCTAATAAAATAATTCCCGGGTTTTAGATCGGATAAATTCAGGGAATTATGCTGCACACCTTCAGAACGGAGCAGTCTTCCGGAAATATCCAGAACTTCAACTTTAATAACTTTTTCCTTTGTTTTAAAAGTCAAAATATCTATTACCGGATTTGGGTAAATATACAGTTCATCCGCTGTTTCTACCTCGCTGGTAGAAAGCGTATTGATAGTGGTGATGTACGTATTGGTAATAATTGGCGCATTGTAATCAAAATAAATTCCTGCCGTATTGCTGAAACTGTCGCCGTTATTCAAAGTAGATTTTGTTTTAATTTTAAATAATACATATCCGTCATTCGTTGCATCAAGAAAAGGCAGTTGTATATTTTCAAAAATAAATTCCACTGTGTTCGGAGCGGTAATTCTGGTTACAAAATTGTGGCTTGCATTCAGTGCAATCAGGGTGTTGATGTCGAATTTATTGGTATCAATCACATCTTTCACTACAACATTCTGAGCATTAGCCGTTCCTGTATTTTCAAAACGGATCAGATAATGAACATAATCCCCAACCTGACTTTGAGAAATGGACGCTCCCTGCAAACAGGTTTTATCGTTGGGATCAAAGGAATTTACCACGGTTTGATTCAACGTAAATGTATTGTCTGCTGGAGTTTCATCGGTAAGTCCAGTAACAAGCGAAGTGAAATGTAATACATCACCACCGTTCAGCGGAGGAGTGGCAGTGGGAGTATTGAGAACAAAAGTTACCGTTATTTCCCTGCTTTCAAACGGATTCAAATTGCTGAAATTCCAAGTCAATAAACCTGTATTTTGCGAATCCGGAACTATAGAAGAAGTTGAAAAATTCATCACATTATCGTTATAATTGAAGGTGACGCTTCCGGACTGGACTCCGGTTCCTTTATTTTTATAAACGATTTTATATTGTGCATTAAAACCGGGTGCAGCAGGAGTTGCGGGAATGATCAAAACTTCCAGGTCTTTATGAGATCCATTCGCCGTAAGGCAGAAATTTTGAGTTAGCGGACTGGTTTGTGTCGGGAAATCAACGATCAGAGAACTCGGTGTCACATTAAAATAAGTGGGATTTTCCAAAACAGGAGTAATAGTGTGAGTTCCCGCCTGCACAGGGATCGAATAATTACCGGATGCATTGGCGATTAAACTTCCTGTAAGTGCTCCATTGGTAATGTTGAATTTTTGAAAAGGTTGTGCGGGGTCACTGGCGGTACATCCAGTACCGTCAATATCGTACCTTGTCATACCTTCAATAGTATAATGTGTTCCACCGGGAACAAAACTGCAATATGAATTTACGGTGATATTGGAGTTATAGCCATAAAGCGGGTTCATGACCGTGTTCATGTCTTCCGCATCAGTACATATATATTGAAGTTGTGGATTGTAGGAGTAATAAAAGATAGGAAAACCAGGAGCACCATTCTTGATAATAATATTTTGGACCTCAGTTCCCCCACATCTTACATCGAATAGATTTAGATTTTGACTGAAATCAAGTAACGTGATCGGACTGCTGTAAATTTCAAAGAGGCCTAAGGAAGGTAGCACTGATAAATCTAAAGAGGTTATACCGGTTGTTTGTATTTCTAAAATATTCATTAGAGGATGCCCTGTCATCGGCAGATTGACTAGGTTTGGACTATTGTTTATTTTGAGCCTATATAAACCGATACAGCCGGAAATATTCAATTGGGATAAACTTGCTTGATTCAGAAGTTCTAATAAGCCCAGATTTGTATTGCCGGAAAAATCTAAAGACACTAAGCTGTTATTGTTTTCAAATTTTGCTATTTCAATTGTGTTTGAATTTTGAAAGTTAATTCCGGTTAAAAAAGGATTTAATTTTATCTCCACATTTTTTAGCGCATTCAGGTTGGAAAGGTCAAGACTGACAATATCAGAATTTTTCAAAGTGAGCCATTGCAGATTTGGAGTGACCAAATTTAATCCTGCAAGATTGCCATTGTTATCAAGCTGTAAATGAGTAAGAGAGGGAGAGTTAAGTGTGATATTGGGGAGGACACCGCAATTATATATTTGAAGGTGCGAAAGAGAAGGACAGTTATCAGTATTGATATTCATCAGTTGTGGCATCGTAGTGACAGTTACTTGTGAAAGCAATGCTAAATCGCTAAGATCAAGTGTCGAGATTCCGAAGTTGTACAGTGATAGGACTACAAGATTGGTAAAATTGCGGATTCCTTCAACACTGGAAATTGTTCCATTGCTGTAGATAGTGATTCTATGAACAGCATTTGCTTCCGTCGTTTGTATTTCGCCATCACCGTTCACATCAATAATTATGCTTTGATTTGCACTGTTGAAAGCGATGGGATTGGTAGTAGTGTTGGCAGTTGTAAGTAACGCCTTAAAATTCGCATCCGGAATATTCACAATTTGTGAAAACGAAAAATGAAATGCCAGAAATGTTAAGAAAATATAGAGTTTTTTCATACGGAAATTTTTCCTAAAGCTAAACATTTTTTCCTATTCACTGAATCACTCTTTCTTTATCAAATCCAGAAACTGCTGTTCATCAAGAATTTCTATCGTTCCGATGGTTTGGGCTTTCTTCAGTTTGCTTCCTGCTTTTTCGCCAACCACAAGGTAATTCAGGTTTTTTGAAACCGCCGAAATATTTTTTCCGCCGTTTTTTTCCACCATCTCTTCTGCCTGTTCGCGGGTAAATAGTGACAATTTTCCGGTGAAAAGAAAGGTTTTACCTTCCAGAACGGAACTTAAAATTTCATGTTGCGATTCGCCTTTTTCCAGTTGTACGCCGTAGGATTTCAGCCTTTCAATCATTAGTACATTTTCCTGATTGCTGAAAAACTCAGTGATGGAGAACGCAATTTTTTCACCAATATCCTCTACCTGACACAACTCTTCGATGGTCGCCTTTTTAAGTGCCTCAATCGTGGGAAAATTCTTTACCAGTTTCTTAGCCACCGTTTCTCCCACATGCTTGATTCCGATTCCGAACAGGACTTTTTCAAAAGGAATTTCTTTTGATTTTTCTATACCCGAAATAATATTTTGTGCCGATTTTTCAGCCATTCGTTCTAAAGGAAGCAGTTGTTCTTTCGTTAAAACATAAAAATCTGCGGGATTTTCAACCAGTTTTTCCCGGTACAGTTGCGCGATGGTTTCTTGGCCCAGACTTTCAATGTTCAGCGCTTTTCGTGAGACATAATGAATCATTTTTCCCACAACCTGAGGCGGACAATGCATTTCATTCGGACAGAAATGGATCGCCTGATCTTCAATTTTCACCAGTTCGGTACCACATTCCGGGCAATTGCTGATATATTGAATTTCCTCACTGTCAGATGCTCTTTTTTCAAAATTTACGCCGACGATTTTAGGAATAATTTCACCTCCTTTTTCCACAAAAACAAAATCATTTTCATGCAGATCCAGTTTTTTGATGATGTCTTCATTGTGCAGCGATGCTCTTTTCACCACCGTTCCGGCTAATAAAACAGGTTTCAGATTGGCTACCGGAGTGATGGCGCCGGTTCTGCCTACCTGATACGAAACGCTTTGAAGTTCGGTTTCCACTTTTTCGGCCTTAAATTTATAAGCCATCGCCCAGCGTGGTGATTTTGCCGTGTAACCCAAGTTTCTTTGTTGTTGTAATGAGTTCACTTTCAGTACAATTCCGTCGATTTCAAAAGGCAACAGATGGCGTTGTTCGTCCCAGAAATTGATAAAAGTTTTTATTTCATCCATGTTTTTGCACAATTGCGCCTGATCCGAGATTTTAAAACCCCACTCTTTGGCGTTTTGTAAAAGTTCCCAATGGGTTTCCACAGGTGAATTTTCAGCAACAAACTGATAGAGTACCGCCGAAAGCCCGCGTTTTCTAACCTCGCCGGAGTCCTGTGTTTTCAGGCTTCCGGCGGCTGTATTTCGCGGATTCATAAACGGATCCAGGCCTTCTTCTTCTCGCGCAGCATTTATTTTGTCGAAGTTTTTTCTGGTCAGATAAATTTCTCCCCGCATATAAAATTTCGGAGGAAAATTACCTCTCAAAGTAAGCGGAATGTCGGAAATAGTTCTCACATTGGCCGTTATTTCATCTCCCTGAAAACCATCGCCGCGCGTTACCGCCTGAGACAATTTCCCGTTTTCATACAGAATCGAAATCGAAGCGCCGTCGTATTTCAGTTCCGCTACAAATTCCACGGGTTCATCAATGGTTTTGATGATGCGCTTTTCCCAGTCTTCCAGATCATCAAAATCGTAAGAATTGTCCAGAGAATACATTCTGAACGGATGCGAAACCGTCGGAAAATGCTTGGTAATTCCCCCGCCAACACGCAGGGTAGGGGAATTAGGATCATGAAATTCCGGATGTTTCAGTTCCAGTTCATGAAGTTCTTTCAGTTTTAAATCAAATTCAAAATCTGAGATAACCGGCTCATCCAAAACATAATAACTGTAATTATGCTGATGCAGTTCTTCACGGAGTTTTTCAATTTTTTGCTGAATATTTTCGGGCATAATGGTGCGCATGATTTGTACAAATTTAAAGTTTTGAAATGAAAAATAACAGTAAGCTTTGGAATCGTTATTTTTGCAAAAATTTTTTGATGCAATCGTACCTTGAATTTGATTTTAAAATAAATCCTCTCAACCCATGGAATGAAATTCTGATGGCGGAACTGATAGAGATTGGTTTTGACAGTTTTACCGAAGAAAATGACGGTATTCTGGCTTATATTCAGAAAGATATTTTCAGTGAAGAACAGTTGCAAAACGTCGGAATCATGCATCGTGAAGATGTTCAAATTTCATTTACTTATCAGGAAATGCCGAATATCAACTGGAACGAGGAATGGGAAAAGAATTTTTCGCCGATAAATGTGGAAGATAAAGTGTTGATACGTGCGGAGTTTCATGATCCTGATCCCACGATGCATGAAATCGTCATCCAACCTAAAATGTCCTTCGGAACAGGGCATCATCCCACAACGCATTTGATGATTCAGCAGATGCTGGAAATGGATTTTGAAGGAAAAAAAGTCCTGGATATGGGCTGCGGAACGTCTGTTCTGGCGATTTTTGCAAAACAAAAAGGTGCCGCTGAAGTTACCGCCATCGATATTGATGAATGGTCAGTAGAAAACTCTATCGAAAATGCGCAGCGAAACGGAGTGGAGTTAAAAATTTCAAAGGGAACTGCCGAAAACCTTGGAAACGAAATGTTCGATATTATTCTCGCCAATATCAACAGAAATATTCTGATTTCGGATATTCCTGCCTATGTTTCCGTGTTGAATAATGGCGGAAAACTGCTGCTTTCCGGACTTTGTTTTTTCGATGTTAATGACATTCTCGAAGTCTGCACTTCCCAGGGATTGATTCTGGAAAACAAGCAACAGCGCGAAGAATGGATCAGTTTGCTATTGAAAAAATAAATTCTGGGATACTTTCCCTGAAATATTATCGCTGTTAATCTGTTGAATTTGTGCGATTTACTCTGTGGTTTTTTTCTTCAATCCATCGGCTCATGTATTTAGTGGATTGGAGTTGATGATGCTGCAGAATCTGGCCTAAGAAATTTTTGTTTCTGTGTTCATCGATGTTTGCCGCTACTTCTTTTAATTTCGAAATAAATGAATCTTCAAAATCTACTTTTGAAAACCGCTCCGTCAATATTCGGTAACCGTTTTCCTGAGCTTTTTTCCATGAACTTTCATCCTGATAAAGCTGAACCGATTTTTCAATAAAATCTTCTTCAGAATCTGCAATAAATCCGCTCCATTTCAGGTTTCCGTTCATTCCTTCAGCACCGATGGATGAGGTAACGGAAGGCAAACCAAATTGCATCGCGTCCAGCAATTTTCCTTTTATTCCGGCACCGAAAGGAATTGGAGCCAGCATTATACGGTGTTTTTTCAGAGTTTCGGCAAGGTTTTCTGCACGTCCTTTAATGTGAAATCCTTCCTTTGGCTGATGAAGTTGAAATGCTTTGTCGGAAGGATAAGCACCATAAAGATGAATCTCCGCTTCCGGAATTTGTTTCCTGATCAGCGGCCATATTTTCTTTAATTGTAATACCGTTTGCCAATTCGGTTCATGCAGAAAATTTCCGATGCTGATAAAGTTTTTTCTTTCCGAAAAAGTGTTGGAAGAGTAGTTCGGTTCAACAAAAATAGGCAGATAATGAAGGATGGATTCGTCAATTTTAAATTTTTCCTTGAGCAGATTCATTTCATATTCCGAAATAATCAGGGATAAATCACAACGCAGAATGGAAGCGATTTCCCTTTTGAAAACATCAGAAATCAGGTCGGCGTTTTCCATTTTTCTGTTTTGTTTAAATGCTTTTTCACGCGCTTTTCTCAAAAAATGTAGGTCTTCTGTATCCAGAATCTTTATCGCACCCGAACACGTTTCTGAGATCCTCCACCCGAACTGTTCCTCTGTCATGAACCGGTCGAACAGAACGAAATCCGGCTGTAATTTCTTTACTAAATGATCAAAACTGCTGTCATTCAATTGGATAATATGAGTTTCGATATTTTTAGAAGAAAGATCAAAACTTTGTTGAGAACTGTTGGCAGCCGAAAGAAAAGTAATACGGAACTCATGTCGGATAAAAAAATCAATCAGTTGCAATATTCGTTTTCCGGCTGCCGTAGAATCAGGTTCCGGAAAGATCTGACCGATGATGACAAGATGCTTCATGGTGTCAAAAATAGGGAAAAAGAATGGTGAAATTTTAATGAAAAAAAGCCTTACATTTCTGTAAAGCTTTATCAAAAGGTTGTGAGCGCGCCAGGATTCGAACCTGGGACCGTCTGCTTAGAAGGCAGATGCTCTATCCAGCTGAGCTACGCACCCTTGTGTGTGAAATTTTCCAATTTTTGTTGGAAAATGTTTACTGTGATTTTTAAAAAAACCGTCATATTTCAGACGGTTTTTTTGTCGGGGTGGCAGGATTCGAACCTGCGACCTCCTGGTCCCAAACCAGGCGCGATGACCGGACTACGCTACACCCCGAAGTTAACCGGTTGCGGAGGGTGTGGGATTCGAACCCACGCGACACTTGCGCGTCGACAGTTTAGCAAACTGCTCCGTTAACCACTCCGGCAACCCTCCTTGCAATTTTTGTAAGAACTGCTTTTCTCTAATTGCGAGTGCAAATATAAGCACGATTTAGATAGATACCAAAAGTTTTTGCTTAATTTTTTTCGTATTTTTGGGTAATTATTGCTCCGCTCATTATGAAAATAGATAAGATTTTGTGTATCATAGGCTTAAGCTGCCTCATGATTTCATGTTCCGCCCAAAGTATTGAACCGCAACCGACCGCTGGTCCTCCCAAAACCAATGCAGAACCTTCCCGAACTGCTCCAAAACCTGCCATTACCCAAAGTCACGGCGTGGAATTTTACCGACAGAATATCGGAGATATTACTAAAAATGACAATACCATCAGCCATGGTTCTATCGTTTCTGCTAAACCGCAAGGATATGTTATATCAAAATCTTTTTTTCCTGCGGTAGCACAAAACTTCAGACAGCGGTATTTGATTCTCCATTATACAGCACTGGACGAAGAGAAATCGGTGAGGGTGCTGACGCAACAAGCCGTAAGTTCCCATTACTTGGTGAACAATCTTGGAGACCGGGAGATTTATCAACTCGTGGATGAAAACAAAAGAGCATATCACGCCGGAGTCAGTGCATGGCGGAATGATAAAAACTTGAATGACACCTCCATTGGGATTGAAATCGTCAATACAGGATATATCTTAGATTCTGTTGGCAAAAAAGTTTTTTCGCCGTATGATGAATCACAAATCAAAAAAGTAGCGGCTTTGGTGAAGGATATTGTGGAAAGATACCAGATTCCTCCGGTGAATATTTTGGCGCATTCAGATATTGCTCCTACCAGAAAACAGGATCCGGGCCCGATGTTCCCCTGGAAGAAGTTGTATGATGAATATAATATCGGCATGTGGTACGATGAAGAAATGAAACAGAAATTCATGAATGAAACCACAAATGAATCTTTCGCATTTGAACAGAACAGCATTCCTTTCATCACGAAAGTGCAAAATGGTCTCAAGAAATTCGGTTACGATATTGTTCCCACCGGAGTTTGGAACAGAGAAAATTTAAAAGTAGTGGAAGCTTTTCAGTATCGTTTCAGGCCTGAAATATATGATGGAGTAGTGGACAGGGAAACCTGGGCTATTTTGCAGGCACTGAATCAGAAATATCCATAAAAACAATTTGATTTTCTATCAATTCATTTTTGCGGAAAAGCTTGTTTTTGCAGCAAAAAGCCTTAACTTTTCAGGCAAAAATTATCATGGAGAATTTCAGAAGAGAAAGTGATCTGCTGGGCGAACTTCTCGTTCCGGCTGATGCCTATTACGGAGTACAAACACAGAGAGCTATAGAAAATTTTCGGATTTCCGGACAGTATCTGTTTTCTTATCCTGAATTGATTAGAGGACTTACTTTTGTGAAAAAAGCGGCTGCGTTGACCAACTATGAACTCGGGCTACTGAACGAAGAGCTTTTTTTGAAAATTACTGAAACCTGTGACGAATTGATTAATGGAAAACTGCATGATCAGTTTCCGATTGACATGATTCAGGGTGGTGCCGGAACTTCTGTGAATATGAATGCCAATGAAGTAATAGCCAACCGTGTTCTGGAAAAAATGGGGAAGAACAGAGGCGATTATCAGTTCTGTTCACCAAACGACCACATCAATCTTTCTCAATCGACGAATGATGCCTATCCGACCGCAATAAAACTGGCGTTACTGCAGATGAATGAAACTTTGGTGGAGAAAGTGAAAAATATTGTTCTTGCATTTCGGGAAAAAGGAGAAGAGTTTCAGGATGTCATCAAAATGGGAAGAACTCAGCTACAGGACGCAGTTCCCATGACTTTGGGACAGGAATTTGAAGCGTTTGCCGCCACATTGGAAGAAGATATTGAAAAACTGAACAACAATGCCAACCTTTTTGTGGAAGTAAATATGGGTGCAACAGCCATCGGAACAGGCCTTAATGCACCTTTAGGTTATGCAGAACGCTGTGCGGGAAATCTCGCTGAAATCACAGGTTATCCCATAGTTTCAGCACCGAATCTGGTGGAAGCTACTCCGGATACAGGATCGTATGTGATTTATTCTTCCGCCATGAAAAGACTCGCGGTGAAGCTTTCTAAAATATGTAATGATCTTCGGCTTCTTTCTTCCGGCCCGAGAAGCGGATTTTACGAAATAAACCTTCCTCCGATGCAGCCCGGATCTTCTATTATGCCGGGAAAAGTGAATCCTGTGATTCCGGAAGTGGTGAATCAGGTGTGTTATAAAGTGATCGGAAATGACCTTACGGTTACTTTTGCTGCCGAAGCAGGACAATTGCAACTGAATGTGATGGAACCTGTTCTTTCCCACGCGATTATGGAAAATAATCAATTTTTGTGTAACGCGCTGGATACGCTCCGCGAAAAATGCATTACCGGAATAACGGCCAACAGGGAAGTGTGCCTGAATATGGTGAGAAACAGCATCGGAATTGTTACCGCACTCAATCCTTATATCGGTTATAAAAATGCTACCCATATTGCCAAAGAAGCTTTGGAAACCGGAAATAGTGTCTATAATCTGGTTCTTGAACATCAGTTATTAACCAAAGAACAACTGGATGATATATTAGATCCGAGAAAAATGTTGCAGCCTCATAAATTATAAATCGTTTGAAATTTTTAATCATTATTCCTGCTCACAACGAAGAGCAGAATATCAGTTTTTGTCTGTCCTCGCTGGAAAACCAGACATACAAAGATTTTCATCTTGTGGTGGTCGATGACGGATCTTCAGATAGTACTTTGGAAATCGTTCAGGATTTTAAAGAAAACTCGAAAATCGGAAATAAAATGTCTGTTGTCAGCCTTCTGAAATCCCGGCACGAACCCGGCGCTAAAGTAGTTCGTACTTTTAATAAAGGCTTGGAAACGCAGGATTTGAAGGAGTTTGACATAATCTGTAAATTTGATGCAGACATTATTTTCCCTGAGAATTATCTGGAAGAAATCAATAGAATTTACCAAAATAATCCCAAAGCGGGAATGGTTTCCGGAATTGTTAAAATTGCTAACGCAGGATTTGATGAAACAAAAGTTTATGATTTTGAAGATGCAGAACAGCATTGGAAATTCGAAAATATTTCTTCTAAAAATCATGTCCGTGGGCCCATAAAATCCTATAGAAAAGAATGCTTTCAGGCTATGAACGAGTTGCGGCCGGTGTTAGGTTGGGATAATATCGATGTAATGCTGTCGGCAATGCACGGTTGGGAAGTATTGACCTTGAAAGATCTTTGGGTGAAACATCTTCGGCCAACTGCTTTTCAATATCAAAAACAGAAGGCGGAAAAATTAGGCGAATATTTTTATAATATTGGACTCAACTGCCCTTTGGCGATAATTTCTTCCGCAAAATCTTCTTTTAAAAACCGTTCGTTTTCAGAATTTATAATCACGATGAAAACTTTCATGAACCAAAATCATCCTCGTGATCTCAGTTCAGATGAAATAAAGTTCATCCGAAGCCACCGCTGGAATCAAATGTTGAAAAAGAAAAAATCATGAGAAAAACAATTTTATTTTTTATTTTTCTAATAGTCAGCCAGTTGTCTGCACAGATTAAATTTAATGTGGATCTTATTATCCATCAGGCAGATATTTATACGGCAAACGATTCCATAAAAACAGCCGAAGCGATGGCAATTTATCGCGGAAAAATATTTGCTGTCGGAAATAATGCTGAGATTTTGGCCAAATTTAAAGCTCCTAAAGTTTTAAATTTTAATGGACACACCGTTGTGCCGGGTTATGTAGATGTTTACGCTCCGGTTTTGGGTTTCGGAACTCCCGTCATTACTCGTTTTGAAGCGATAAAAAACAAAAGTGCGCTCGGAAATACCTCACAATGGGTATCTCGTGCGACAATAAATTCCAATGAAAATGGCAGAGAAATAGAAAGCATTGAGGTTGGGAAATTTGCGGATTTTATCGTTTTAGACCGCAATATTGACAAAATTTCTGTGAAAGAACTTTCGGAAATCCGGGTTTTGGAAACTTATCTGAACGGTGAAAAAATGTATTAAAAACTGACGCTGGTTTGAAACGTATTGCCTATATCGAGTTGGATACCCACGCTGAAATTGCCGGGAATTTTCGGGAATTGATGGAAGATTCAGCAGAATTTGCAGTTGAATATTTCTTTGCTGAAAAAATAATGCGGCAACTGAATTATCGTGAAGATAAAATTGTTCAGATTTCCAGCCCGAAAATGATATTTAGTCAGCTAAAAAAAAAGCATTTCGATTTGGTTATTATCGGAACGGTTCATCGGTATTTCAATGTTTTTCATCAGATTACAAAGCATTTCAATACTGCGGTTATTGTTCATAATCTCAATTTTACAAAACTTACAAAAGGGAAATTATTACAGAAAATTTTCGTTGACCAAACACTTTACCGGCTGAAATTAGTGTTGAAAGAAGGTTTGCTGAAAATGCCTGAGGTTTTTCAAAAGGCTTCACACCGGTTCGTGTTAGAAAATTCGCTCGCTGTTGATTCTCATTTTCAGTATTTGCCGGTTTTTTTTAATCAATCATTAAAAAAAGAATTGTCTGATTCGCTGACTATCGTAATTCCAGGAACCGTTTCCCAATCCCGGCGAGATTATAAAAAGATCGTTGGATTTTTAGAAAAAGAAGAACAATTAAATGCGGAACATTCAAAAAAAACTTTTGTTTTTCTAGGAAAAGCAGCAGGTGAAGAATTGCGCATTTTGAAAGAATTGAAGCGTAAAGTTAAAAGAAATATCCTGATTTTCTTTGACGAAAAAGTACCTAAAAGTGAATTCGATTTTTGGATGAAAAAAGCGGATGTTCTTTGGTGTCCGGTGCAACTGGAAACCTCGTTTTTCAGCAATAGAGAACAATATGGAATGACAAAAATGTCCGGAAATATAGGCGATGCCGTCAGCTTTGGAAAATTTATGATTTTTCCTGAAGGCTTCATGTCGGAGTTGCCTTATGTAGTTTCAGAAACCGAAAATGTTATGGAAAAATTTGAAGAAATTGCATTTTTACAGTACGATTTTCAGCAATATTATTCTCGAAAAAAAGTGAGTGAATCGCTGCATCAGGTTCTCAGAAAGTGTTTAAGCGATTAACTGCCCAACTTAAATATACTCCGGATAAATTTCTTGTTAATATATTCTTCTACAGGAAAAAGTTTCAGAAAATAATTTCCAATTCCAATCATCACTAGAACTACGGCTGGTTTGTACACGAGGTTCAGCAAATTGCTTTCAAAATTTGGCAATACTATAGCAACGGTGATGGCAAGCGTGGAAATAATGGAAACGAAAATCATTTCAATTGTCAAAGGATGCACTTTGAATTTGATGTAATTGAAAAGAACTTTTATGATATTATAAATCGTAAGCGAAATCGCTGTAGCCATCGCTACACCTACAATTCCAAAGTTTGTTTTTTCCAGAAAATAGAAATTGAGTGTAACCGTGAGAGCGGCCAGAAAAAGCATAATCACGATATTGAAACGGTAATATTTGGACATCGAAATGATGTTTCCGTTGAACCCCGTTGCCAGATCGATTAATATCGCCGAACCTAAAATCCAGACCACAGGTTCAGATTCCCGAAGCATTGTTCCGTTTTTGATGAAACTCGCCAGAAACGGAAATCCTGCCAGAATACAGGAAAATAAAACGGCGCCCAGGAAAAATAAACTCAGCGAGGTTTTTTTGTGAAAACGGTCGAGTTCTTCCATGTTTTTTTCAGCAATCGCTTTGTTGATGATGGGTGCCGAAATATTAAACAGTCCCAGCTGCGGAATCGAGATGAGCGAAATAATGGCATAAAGTGTGGCATAAACACCCAGTTCCTCCATTCCCAAACTTACCCCAATCATGACATTGTCGATTTTTATGGCGATATAATTTCCGATATTCCCCAAAAATCCAAAGAAACTGTAATTCAGAATGGATTTCCATAAGTTCTTTTCGCGAACGTAACCCGTGCTGAAATCAGGTTGAATTTTTTCCAGTTTATTTGCATAAGAAGCGTAGCCAATTAATGACAGAAGAAACATCCCGAAGAAAAGTCCGAACGCTGTTGCCTCCGTCATTCCAAGAAAAATAAAGAAACAAAATGCGATCAGATTGGCCAGTTTCGGGAAAATATTTTCGAAAATATTTGGGACTACAATTCTTTTGTAATTGGAAACATATCTGTTGAAAACATGTGACAGCGAGAGCACCAAAACCAACGGCAGAATCAGGTTCTTTAAACTCCACCATTCTTCTTTCTTAAATTGAGGAAAGAAGTAATGAAAAAGAAAGAATAAACCTACAAAAACAATGAAGTTTAAAACCACCGCCAATAGCGAAAGCGAAAGAAGATTCTGATGTTTGCCGTCCTTTTGAGCCTGATGAAAGAAACGTACATTGGCGTAAGACAACCCGAAAACCACGATAGGAACCAAGATCTCAGAAGTGGTAAGTACAAACCGGAGTTTTCCGTAAAACGCAAAATTAAATGGAAATACAAAATAAGTGGATAGTGCCCCAAGAATAAATCCAAGATAACCGATAATGGTATATTTAAAACCCTGTCTTGCTACTACGCTCATTTTTTTGCTATAAATTTATGGGCAGAAAAAGTACTTTGTATCGTTCATAAATGATAATATTTATAGCTTATTCAATAAAAAAACTGCTGCCCATTTCGTCAAGTGAAAATCGAAAGTTTTCCCAATTTTACAACCGTGGTGGACAAAGATAAAAAAATATGTTAAATAATGTTAAACCAGAGTTTCCGGAATTGCGAAGGAGAGCCTAAGGATGTTTCCATTCTCTTCGGTTTCCGCCTTTAAAATTGTTATCTTTGCACGAACAAACAGAAAACGATGTCCGATATAAAATTGAATACGATTCCCGAAGCTATTGAAGAGCTACAAAAAGGGAAAGTAATTATTGTTGTAGATGATGAAGACAGAGAAAACGAAGGTGATTTTCTTTCCGCAGCGGAACTGACAACGCCTGAAATCATCAACTTTATGACCATTCACGGTCGAGGTTTGATCTGTACACCGCTTCCCGAAAAAAGATGTGATGAGCTGGGATTGGATATTATGGTCACCAGAAGCAGCGACCCGAAGGAAACAGCATTTACCGTTTCCGTAGATCTTTTAGGTGATGGCGTATCCACCGGAATTTCTGCCAGCGACCGTTCCAAAACGATTCTGGCCTTAATGGACGAAAAAACAAAACCTACCGATTTTATGCGTCCCGGTCATATTTTTCCGCTGCGTGCAAAAAAAGGTGGAGTTTTGAAACGCGCCGGACATACCGAAGCCGCTATTGATTTGACAAAACTTGCCGGATTGAAAGAAGGCGGAGTGATCTGTGAAATCATGAATGAAGACGGAAGTATGGCAAGGCTTCCGCAACTCATGGAACTGGCAAAAAAACTGGATCTGAAAATTGTTTCGATTGAGGATCTGATCCAATATTTACTAAAAAAAGGCGATTTGGTTCACAAGATCGAAGAACGTCCTATCAAAACCCGTTACGGCGATTTTAACTTCCATGTTTTTCAGGAAAAACCGACTGATCAAATTCATTTTGCGATTACCAAAGGAACTTGGGAATTGAATGAACCTGTGTTGGTAAGAGTACAAAGTTCTACAGCTTATTTTGATGTGCTTTCCAGATTGGTGAACGGTGAAAATCCTTTATTGGAAAAGGTGACAGAGATGATCAATAAAGAAGGAAAAGGTGCTTTTATTTTTATTAATAATGTTTCCAATACCGAACAAACCATGAGGAAACTTCAGCAGTTTCTGAATTTTCAGGACGGACAGGAAAAACGACCTACCATCACTGCTAATTATATGGAATACGGAATCGGAACACAGATTCTGAAAAAACTGGGAATAAATAAATTTCGTGTGATTACTCAAAACCCCGATCAGAAACCTATCGTAAGCGGTTATGATGTGGAAATTGCTGAAATGGTACAATTGAAGTAATCCCATGAAAAACACTTTAACTTTGCTGAATTTCAGCAAAGTTTTTTGTTTAATAAATCTAAAGAAATGAACAGCAAACAGGAGAAATTAGAAGCTTTCGGCCGATTGTTAGACATCATGGATGACCTGCGCGAACAATGTCCCTGGGATCGTAAACAGACTTTGCAAACCCTGAGACATTTAACACTAGAGGAAGTGTACGAACTTTCAGATGCCTTGCTGGAGGAGGATTTGCAGGAAATTAAAAAAGAATTGGGCGATGTGTTGCTGCATTTGGTTTTTTATGCCAAAATCGGATCAGAGAAAAAGGCTTTTGATATGGCTGATGTCATCAATTCATTAAACGAAAAATTGATTTTCCGCCATCCGCATATTTATGGCGATGTGAAAGTTCAGGATGAAGAAGAGGTAAAGCAGAATTGGGAAAAACTGAAGTTGAAAGAAGGTAATTCTTCAGTATTATCGGGCGTTTCCAAAGGAACTCCAAGTATGGTGAAAGCGTTCAGAATTCAGGAAAAGGTGAAAGGAATCGGTTTTGAGTTCCACGATGCGGAAGATGCTTGGAAAAAAGTGGACGAAGAACTCGCAGAGTTTCATGCGGAAACCGATTTGGAAAAGAAAGAGCAGGAACTGGGCGATGTTTTTTTCTCATTGATCAATTACGCCAGAATTTCAGGAATTAATCCGGATTCTGCTTTGGAGAAAACCAACAATAAATTTATTTCGCGTTTTCAGAAAATGGAAAAACTGGCCCGGAAGAAAAACCTGAGTCTTTCCGAAATGAATCTGGAGGAAATGGATTTGCTTTGGGAAGAAGCAAAAAATATATAATCGTCTATCAATTCACTCTTTAGATCACGAATTATAATTTAAAAAACTGAATTTTTGTTTAAAAAAAAACCTCCAGTAAAATACTGAAGGTCTGGTAATTAAAATATGGAATTGAAAAGTTTAATCAAAATACTGATGATACGTTTCCATAGAATGTTCCAATGCATCTGTCACTTTATCGGCTTCTTCCTTGGTCGTTGCTTTCGCCAAAAGATCGATATTTCTCATGTGATCCGTCAGCCAAACGTGCAGTACATCGTGTGATTTACCTGTCATGGTACAGCTTTTAATCAGCTTTTCGTTCGCTGAATTCAGATTGGCAGCCAACACTTTGTAATCATCTTTATTGTCGTCGTAAGCATCCAAAAGTCTTTCTTGTTCCTGAATAAAAGGCAACATTTCGGTATTGGTTTTCCATTTATTTCCGTTGTCCAGAACCAGTCCAACGCTGGTGTCGGCGTGATCTGCATGATCGTCATGGTTTTCTGTGGCAGCATTTTCAGTTTGCGCTGTATGTTCAGAATGGTCTACCGCGTCAGTTTGTTTTTTGTCGCAGGAAGTGAGCATGGCAATACCAATGATTGCCGGAATCATGAATTTTTTCATTTTAAAGATTTTTTTATGGGTTAATAGAAATATTAAAGTCAGTACTGTTCTGAAAATCATAGCTTTGACGGTTTTATGTTCATAAACACCTTCGTTTTGTATATGAATAATTAATCCGCTAAAGGCGATCATCAGAACTGTGAAAGCGATAATTAATGGTATTTTTTGCCAGGACTTTTTGTTGAGAATACCATATACAGCCAATAGATAAAGGAAGCCGCAAATGAAGTTTGCCCAAACGATGAACGGGACATAATTTCCTTCCATTTCGCGGATACCGAAAAGATCAAAAATCACTGAACCGCCCATGAATACAGAAGCGATGCCTAAAAGCGAAAGTATGCTGATGTAAAGTGCTTTAATCATAGTTTGTAAGTTATTAAATATCTCATGTTTTTCAAAATAAAATGATATGATATTGGTTTGTTACCTTTTGATTGGACAAAAAATGTTGTAGTAATCTCTTTTTAATTTATTTTTCTGTACCGCAAAACGGCCCAGGTAATCATGATAAAACCCATGAAAGAAATAACTGAGAAATGAAGTGCGACATCTCTGAAGCCACTATTTTTAAGCATAATCAGTCGAACAGCATCTACTCCGTAAGTTACCGGATTGGCATAAGCGATGATTTTGGCCCATTCGTTCATACTTTCAATCGGGGTGAAAAGGCCGCTCATAAGAATGAAAATCATCATGAAGAAAAACACTACAAACATCGATTGTTGTTGCGTTTCGCTGTACACGGAAACCAGCAGTCCCATTCCTAAAAGCGTGATGAGATACACTCCAATAAAGGCGTAGAGCAGGAGGATGCTGCCCTGCATTTCGATGTTGTAAATAAAAACGGTTACCGCTAATCCGAGGGTGAAAGCAAGCATGGCCAAAATCCAGAACGGAATAAGTTTTCCCAAGATGAAATCCCTTTTTTTGATGGGTGAAACGTTGATTTGCTCGATGGTGCCGATTTCCTTTTCTTCCACAATATTCAATGCTGTGAGATAGCCACCAATGAGGGTAACAAGAAAGGCTAAAATTCCCGGAACCAGCGACAAACGGTAGTTATATTGCTCGTTAAACCATAATTTAGGAACGATTTCGAGTCCGGAGGTTTTCTTTGCTGTTTCGGTTTGCGGCATCATTTTCACCTGAATTTGATGATTGAAATCCTGTAAAATCTGTGCAAGATAGCTTCCTGAAAGGCCAGCTTTTGTGCCGTTGATCGCATTAATAGCCACCAGGACTTTTTCTTTATTTTCTAGCACCAGATTTTTCTCAAAATTGTTTGGAATTTCAAGGATGAGATCGGCTTTTTCACTTTCGATGGCGCTGTATGCTGTCTTATAATTTTCGCCATATTCTACAATTTTAAAATACCCTGAAGCGGTTACTTTACGAATCAGTTCTCTCGAATAAGTGGATTTATCATGATCGACCACAGCAATTTTTACATCCTTGATTTCATAACTCGCAGCCAGCGGAAGTACGAGCAGCTGCATCACGGGCATCACGAAAATAATTGCCAAGATCGCCCGGTTCCTGAAAATTTGCAGGAACTCTTTACGGATTAATATAGAAAGTGTTCTGAACATTTTTTTGATTTGATACCAAGTGAGAAGCATTTTCATCCTTCCAGTTTCCAGTTTATTCGAGTCTTATCTTAAATTTCTTCACAGCCAATACGAAAAGAATGATCATAGATACTGTGAGGACTAAAATATGTTTCCAAATGACTTCGATTCCTGTTCCTTTAATCATGATGTTTTTTACAATTTCATAATACCATTTTGCCGGAATAATATTGGCCACGGCTTGCAGCAGAACTGGCATATTTTCGATAGGGAACATAAATCCACTCAGCATCACCGTTGGCAACATGGTTCCAACCAGGGAAATAAGCATCGCATTTTGCTGCGTATTGGTCATTATGGAGATTAATACCCCGATGAGCAGATTGGTAATAATAAAAATAATGCTTACGAAAAAGAGTAGTAACAAACTTCCTTTTATTGGCAAATCGAGCAGCGTAACACTCAGCAGGATGATGGAAATCAAAATTATCATTGAAAGAATGAAATACGGAATCGTTTTGGCTAAAATGATTATTGAAGGCTTCATGGGCGAAACCAGCAATACTTCCATGGTTCCGGTTTCCTTTTCGCGTACAATGGCAATGGCAGTCATCAAAACACAGATGATGAGCAGAATCAAAGCCATAACGCCGGGAACAAAATTGGGTGCACCTTTCAGTTGCGGATTATAAAGCATTCGGATTTCAGGAATTGCACCGGAAAGCTGTTGTACATGGTTTTCTACATAAAAATCGGTTACAATATTGTTCATAAAATTAATGATCTGGTTGGCCATATTGATGTCGGTACCATCTGTAATCAGTTGCAGCTGGGCTTTTTTCCCATGAATAAAATTCTCAGAAAAATTGTGGGGAATCACCACAATCATATTGATTTGCCCGGTTTTGAAAGCGTCTTCTGCTTCGTGGATAGCGTTCAGGTTTTTATCCACTTCAAAATATTGATTGGAATTTATTTTTGAAACCAGTTCCAATGAATTCTGAGATTTTTCGTAATCCAGAATTCCGATTTTTGTATTCTTGACTTCGGTGCTGAGGGCAAATCCGAACAGAAGCACTTGCACGATTGGCATTCCAAAGAGAATGAGCAGCGTTCGCCTGTCGCGCAAAACGTGATAAAATTCTTTCCGAACGAAGGTGAATAACTGTTTCATTTTATTTCTATAGATTTCAAATGTGTTTCCTATTCACTTCTTTTTGCACCTCGTGCCAACTGATAAAATACATCATCCATGGTATCGGTTTCAAACTTTTTTTTCAAATTCGCAGGCGTGTCGAGAGTGGCAATTTTTCCATCAACCATAATAGAAACACGGTCGCAGTATTCCGCTTCGTCCATATAATGCGTAGTGACGAAAATGGTAATTCCACGGTCTGCGGCTTCATAAATCATGTTCCAAAACTGTCGTCTGGTGACAGGGTCAACGCCGCCAGTCGGTTCATCCAGAAAAACAATTTCAGGATTGTGAAAAATGGCTACGGAGAAGGCTAACTTTTGTTTCCAGCCCAAAGGAAGTTCCGAAACGAGTTTGTTTTTTTCGTTTTCCAGACCGAGTTTTTGGATGAGTTCCACACCTTTTACTTTCAGTTCTTTTCTTTTAATTCCGTAAATTCCACCGAAGAATTCCAGGTTTTCTTTCACGGTAAGGTTTCCGTAAAGTGAAAATTTCTGACTCATGTATCCGATGCTTCTTTTGATATTTTCAGTTTCCTTATATACATCAAAACCCGCTACAGTTGCACTTCCCGAAGTGGGTACAGAAAGCCCGCAAAATATTCGCATCGCAGTTGTTTTTCCCGCTCCGTTAGCTCCCAGAAATCCGAATATTTCACCCTTTTTTACTTCGAAACTGAGGTGGTCAACAGCGGTGAAATCCCCAAAAACTTTGGTTATATTTTCGGCTTTTATGGCGATATGTTCTTCCCCGAAATTCATTTTATTTTAAACGTAAAGTTTATTTGGTGTTTTCACTTTTCAGCTTTTTAATTATCAAAAAGCAAACGTATAAAACTGTCTTCAATACTTGCTTTCACTGCTTTTATTTCAATGTGTTCAAATCCTTTTTTCAGTAAGAAAAGTTCCAGATTTTTTATGTCAAAATCCTGATCTGCTGTCAGGTGAACAAATTCTCCGTAAGCATACATATTTTTCTTTTTCTCAAAACTTTCCAAAGCGCGCAACACCTCAGAAGTACGTCCGGCTTTTATCTCAAAAAGCAAGTCAGGGAAGGAGTTGCTGATATTTTCCGGCGTTTCGATCTGCAGAATTTTTCCATTCTGAATCAATGCAATCCGGTCACACAGCGAAGCTTCGTCCATATAAGGCGTGGCAACCACCGTGGTAATCCCTTGTTTTTTCAGGCGTTTCAGCATTTCCCAGAATTCTTTTCTGGAAACGGGATCCACACCCGTAGTTGGTTCGTCCAGAAAAAGAACTTTCGGTTTGTGAATCAATGCGCAACTAAGAGCCAGTTTTTGCTTCATTCCGCCCGAAAGTTGGCTGGCTTTCCGGTTTTTGAATGGTTCAATCTGTATGTAAATGTCCTTGATCAGATCGTAGTTTTCCTCAATAGTGGTATTGAAAATACTCGCAAAAAATTCCAGATTTTCTTCTACAGTAAGGTCTGGATACAGAGAAAATTTCCCGGGCATATATCCCAATATTTTTCTTATTTCCTTAAAGTCTTTCCGCATATCCCAACTTTCGATGATAGCAGAACCGCTGTCTGGAAGGATTACCGTGGTCAGCATTCTGAAAATGGAGGTTTTACCGGCACCATCGGGACCAATGAGTCCGAAAATTTCTCCGGAATTCACTTCAAAACTCACATCATCGACTGCAATAATTTTTTCTTTTTTCTTGCCGTAGGTTTTAGTGAGATGATGGACTTTGATGCTTTTCATTTTTATGTTTCGGTATTCAGACTTTTATTTTCAATTAAAATTTAACATCTCCGTACATTCCTATTTTCAAATACCCATCATTTTTTACTTGGATTTTTGTGGCGTAAACGAGGTTTGCTCTTTCATTTTTAGTCTGAATGGTTTTCGGGGTGAATTCAGCTTTAGAACTGATCCAGTATACAGTTCCCGGAAGTCCTTTGGTTTTTCCGTCTCCTGAGTCAATCAAAACCGTCACTTTCTGTCCAATTTTTACTTTAGACAGTTGATCGCCTGTGATAAAAGTTTTTAATATCATTTCTTCCATATTGGCCATTTTGAAAATGGGTTTTCCGACGGTAGCAAATTCGCCGGCATTGGAATATTTCGTTAAAACCGTACCTGAAATCGGGCTTTCTATGCTGTTGTTTTGTAATTGCTCGTCGATTTGCTCCACTCTTTTTTCGGTTGGTTTTATCTCACTTAAAACTGCCTGGTTCTGAATGGAAACATTTTCCTTTGCCGCATTTATTTGTTGGCTCAAGGTAGCAAGTTGCGTTTGCGCGGCGGTAATTTGTTTTTGAATAACTTCAACCTGTCCGTTGGCATCATCCAGCTGTTTTCGGGTTGCAGCATCGGCCTTTACAAGTTTAGCCGTTCTGTTTCTTTCGCGAACTGTATTTTCTAATTGCTCCTGCAAAACTGAAATATTGGCTCGTTGCGAATTAATTTGTGCCTGCAACACCTGAATCTGTGGCGTTGCGGAATTGGTTTTCTGTTCAATGGCGCGGAGACTTGCCTGGATTTGTTCTTTCTGAAGTTCTACATTTTTAGGATCGATGATACCAACTTTCTGATCTTTTGTAAGTTCCATTCCTTCCTCCACATTCAGTTGCAGAATGGTTCCGTTGGCTTTGGCGGTTACCATCACCTCGTCGGCTTCAAAAGTTCCTGATGCATCATACTCTGTTTCTGAAGTTGTACAAGCGACTATGGTCATCATAAGCAGCGGAAAAATATATTTTTTCATAATGGTCATTTTTGGTTTTAAATTTTTTTGTGATTTCCAGTTCTCAATTATTCAATTGTGCTTTCAGATTGTGCTGTGTAAGCAGATATTGGATTTCGTGGAGGATTTTCTGGGTTCTCGCGCGGTCGAGTTCGTTCACTTCCCGAAGGTAATCGCTGGTAGTAATGACACCGTTTTCAAGCTGTGCCAAGGATGCTTTTTTGATACTTTCGCGGAGGACAATCAGTTCGCTGTCTTTGTCGATTAATTGCTGGATTTTTTCAAGTTCGTTGTTGCTTTGTAAGGTTTGAAACCGTTGGTTGAAAAGAAAATTTTCTTTTTGAATGTCTAATACATTTTGCTGAAGCTGAATCAAAGCGAGATCATTTTTCTTAGTGTAAAATCCTGAAACCGGAATATTGAGACGAACGCCGCCGATGTAAAACATATCAAATTCATTTTTTAGCATATTGAAACCCGGTTTCCCGTATCCGCCCTGAACAAATGCGCCCAACTTCGGCATATTTCTGGAATTGATAACAGACTTTTGCGTTTCTAATGCTTGTTTTTGGAGATCAAAAAGTTTCAATTCCGGACGATTGTTCACGTTTTCAACTAAAATCCTTTCCGGTTTCTGAAGCTTGGTCTGCTCATCCAGATTTCTGTTGATAAATACCGACAACATTTCCAGAAAACTTTTTTTGATATTTTGAAGTTCGATCTGCTTCTGTTCCAGTTGGATGAGCTGGGCTTTCAGAACATCAACATTACTTCGCAGAATGACCCCGTTTTTCAGCTGGTTTTCTGCTTTTTCTAACGCATTCTGAATATCGGATATGGTGAGTTCATTTTGTCCGATCTGTTCATCCGTTTGTAAGGCTCCGAAAAAAATCTGATTGATGCGTTCCTCCAGTTTATGGGTTTCCACCTCGGTTTTCTGCATTTCAATTTCAGAATTAATTTGAGCGATTTTCTTCTGGTTTGACATCATTCCACCATCGTAAATTGTTTGTTGAACGTCAGCAAAAACCTTGTATTGATCTTTGGTTAAAGGTTCTATGGCCATATTGGGAAGCGAAAAAGGAAGTTGCGTTACCTCATTTTGATAGGTTGCCTGTCCTACGAGATTGATTTGCGGAAGCCAGCCTTTAGACGCGTTTTCAAGATTATATTGTTTGGTTTTAGCAATTAAATCGTGACGTTTAATAAGAGGATAATTCTGTTTAGCCAATGAATATACTTCATCTATAGTCAGCGTTTGGGAACTTGCTGAGAAAAATGTGAGAAGCAACAAATAGTTTAAATTTCTCATTTTAGAAGTTGATTTAGCGTTATCTTGAACGAAAAAAGTGTAATTAATTGTCGAGCATAGCTTTGATCCAAACCGGAACCAGTGTTCTGCGTTCGTTGATGAAGATTTTGAATTCATCTTCGTTCATGACGTTAAATCCGTTCAAAACAGGCCTTGCGACAAAAGGAAAAACTGTCATACTCAGATAATTCAAAAAGAAGTGAAACGGATTGATACTCGGATTTCTCTCCTGAACCTGACGGATGATAAGAGTATCTTTCACGACTTTGTCAATCGGCAAATAGGAAGTGATGTCCGAATTTTTCTTTTGGATCTCGCTGATGATAAATAAGGGAAGATTTGGGTTTTTGGAAAGAATGTCAAAATATTTTTCGGTTGCCAATGCTATTTTTTCATCCAGCGAAGTTTTCTGATTGGTAACAATAGGAATGATTTGCCCGAAAAGTAAAACCACTTTTACCTTCATCACCTGTTCAAACAGTTTTTCTTTGCTTCGGAAATAATAATTGAGAAGTGCAAGGTTGATTCCCGCTTCATCAGCGATATCCCTGGTTCGGGTTCCGGCAAATCCTTTTGCTGTAAAGACTTTTGATGCTGCAATCAGGATTTTTTCTTCGGTTGAAATTTCTTGATTCTCCATTTCATTTCTAATTTAATAAAACAAAAGTAATATTAATTTTTTGATTTAAACAAAATAATTAATCATTTGATTAATATAGAATGAGTCTAAAGAAACGGTTTGTCATTTACTCAAAAAAATTAAAAACGAAAAACCCTTCCAGAGAACTGAAAGGGTTGTTTATTTTTATTAAATTCGTTTTAGGTTGCAAATTGCATCGCGAACAAATCCGGGTAAACTCCCAATACTATAATCGCAACAATGATGAATACTGCCAGAATATGGTAGGTGAGGGTTACTTTTTCTGAAGTTTTGAAACTGCTTTCTTTGTGAAAAAACATTGCAATGATGAGTCTCAAATAATACGCAATGGAAATAGCAGAACCCAAAATAGCCACTAATACAAGAAACAAAGCGCCGTTCATCGCTTGTGCAAAGAGCGCGAACTTCCCGATAAAGCCTGCCGTCAAAGGAATACCTGCCATCGACAACATTGAAATTGCACCTACAACAGCCAGCAACGGCTCTGAATATGCCAAACCTTTGAAAGCACTGAAAGAAGTTTCTCTTTTGAGTTTTTCTACCCAAATCAGGGTCATCATTACTCCCACAGTTGCCAATGCATAGGCAAAAAGATAATAAGCTAGATGATAGGTAGAAAGATTATTAAGCCCATAAAAAATAAGTCCGACGTAGCCAGCGTGTGAAACTGAAGAATAAGCCAGCATTCTTTTGGCATTTCCTTGGGCAAGACCCATCGTATTTGCGATGAAAAGTGTTATGATGATCAATACACCTAAAATATTGAACCATTCATCATAGACTCCGATAAATCCGATCGTCATTAATCTGAAGAAGGCGTAAAACCCTGAAATTTTTACTACACTCATCATAAAAGCAGTGATAAGCGACGGCGAGCCCTGATACACATCGGGAGCCCACATGTGAAACGGTGCTAAAGCCACTTTGAAAGCCATAGCTCCAATCATCATGATCATTCCCATAATCAACATGAAATTATCAGGAAATTCCACCGCAAAAGAATGAATTTCGTAAAGATCAAAACTTCCGGTACTTCCGTAGATTAACGTAATTCCGAAAAGAAGAAAACCTGTAGCGAAACATCCAATCAGAAAATACTTAAGAGAAGCTTCATTGGAGCGGAGATCAGTTTTCTGCGCACCCGCCATTACATATAAAGGTATGGACAGAATTTCAATCCCCAAAAATAAGGTTACAAGATTTTGATACCCGAACAAAACGATTCCACCACACAAAGCGAACAGCATGAGTGCATACAATTCGGATTGATGGCTTCTGTGATTACTGAAAGCAAATCCTCCCAAGAAAAAGAGAAGCAGTGTCGTAACAATAGATATTTTTGTGAACAATGCCGCATTAGAGCCGAATTCAAACATTTCGCGATACTGGCTGAAAAATCCGGCTTCCGGAAGATAACTTACATACAAAGCAGCCAGCAAACCAGCGATCCCAATATACCGAGCATATTTTCCCTGATTAAATACACCGGAAAATAACGCAGCCACCGCAGTGAGGAATACAATAATTAAAACACTCATTTCTTTTTATATTAACTTACCATTGATTGGTAGATAAACTTTAACGAACCACTGACCAGATCTATAACCGGCTGAGGGAAAACCCCAAAAAAGATCACCACGAATGCGATACTCAGCATTACCGTAAATTCCGGAACACTCAGATCTTTTGCCGAAGCGAGGATTTCCTCGTCTCCTGTGGTGAACATGGAATATCCGTATGCTCTGAGAAGATATGCTGCAGCAAGAATAATGGTCATTCCGGCGATGATAGCAGCCAGTATATTGAAATCAAAAATTGATTTTAAAAGGATAAATTCTCCGATAAATCCATTAGTTAATGGCAATCCCACAGAACCCAAAAGTACAATCATGAAGAGCACAGCAAATTTTGGGGCAACACGCGCCAAACCTCCCATTTGACGGATATCTCTTGTTTTGAATCTTTTATAAAGAATATCGGCACAGAAGAAAAGTCCTACAATATTAAATCCGTGCGCAAAAGCCTGAACCAAAGCGCCTTCGCCACCTTCAATGGTGAAAGTTCCGTTCATCACCAGCATTGCCGTAGCGAAGATTCCGGCGACCATCAAACCTACGTGTGAAAACGAAGAATAGGTAAAAATTCTTTTAATATCATTCTGAATCAAAGCGATTAAAGCACCATGAAGAATTCCAATAATGGCCAACATGATAACAATAGAACCGGAAATTCCTGCAATCGCATCCGGAGCTACAGGCAGCAGATACCGGAAAATTCCATATATCGCCATCTTTAGCATAATACCGGAAAGGATCATCGTAGCCTGCGTTGGAGAATAGGTATACGTGTCCGGTTGCCAAGTATGAAACGGAAATACAGGCAACTTCACTGCAAATGCAAAGAAAATAAACCAGAAAACTACCGTCTGTTGATTAATGTTCAGTTCGGCATTATACATATCGGTAACCCCGAAAGAAGGTGCGTACAGATACACATAAATGAAAGCACCCAACATGAACAGAGATCCTACGAAAGTATAAACAAAAAACTTGGTCGTGAACTGGATGCGTTTGTTTTCCTGTCCCCAAAGTCCGGCAATCAGCCAGATTGGAATCAATGTAACTTCCCAGAAAACGTAAAAAAGTAGTCCGTCTAATGCGGTGAATACCCCAACAAGCCCAAACTGCATCAGCAAAATAAGGCCGTAGAAGGAATTTCTGTAATTTACATTTTCATTAAAAGAAGAATAAATAATGAGCGGCATCAGGATATTGGTAAGCAGCAGCAACAACAAGCTCATCCCGTCAACACCGAAATGCAGTGTACTTTTTATAAACTGTGACCACGGATAATTGATCTCATGCTGCAGAACACTGTCCACAGTCAGTTTACTGTCAAATCCGTTGAGAATTAAAAAAGTAACCAGCATTTGCAAAAGTGCGATGACCAGAGCAACATATTTACCGGTTTTGCCCTTCCAGGCAAACAGCAATCCCGAACCTACAAGAGGTATAAGTAATAATGCTAATAAATGATACGACATTATTATTGTAATATAAAGTTAACAATCAATATGAATCCGATCGCTAAAGTCATGATCAGAACATAATTTTCCACATTTCCGTTTTGAATTTTCTTCATGGATTTCCCACTTTCTTCAGCTCCGTCCCCAATAAAATGCACCACACGGTCGAGCACATTATTATCAAACATTTTACCTGCCCGGCCAAATCCTTCCACAGTTCGTACAATGATGGCGTGATAGAGTTCATCAATATAAAGTTTCTTTGCAGAAAGCCTTTCCCAACCGGTATAAGCATTCTCGTCCACAGGCAGTTTTCCTTTGTTAACATATCTGTTTTTAATAAACATCCAGACCGCAAAGAACATCAAAACAGTAATTCCCATCAGAAAATATTCGGTGGTGATGGAAATTCCTTTCAGATTGGCTTCCATCTGGCTTTTCGCACTTTCTGTAAGAATGGGCGACAGCCAATGTTGCAAACGGGAATAATCTCCGTGAGCAATAATATGAGGAAGATTAATTAATCCTCCAACGACAGACAAAACTGCGAGTATTGCCAAAGGAACTGTCATGTTCAAAGGGCTTTCGTGTATATGTTTTGCCTGCGCTTCAGATCCCCGGAAAGATCCGTGAAAAGTGAGGTAATACATCCTGAACATATACGCCGCCGTCAATGCAGCTATTAAGAATAAAATCACCCAAAATATCGGATTTTTCGCCCATGCAGCCACAAGAATTTCATCTTTGGAAATCATTCCCGAGAATAAAGGCATTCCGGCAATGGCAAAGGTTCCGATGAGAAAAGTGATATGAGTTATTTTTATTTTGTCTTTCAGTCCGCCCATGAAACGCATATCCTGCTCGCCGCCCATCGCATGAATTACAGAACCTGATCCTAGGAACAATAACGCTTTGAAAAAAGCATGCGTCATCAGATGAAACATGGCTGCGGTATAAGCACCTGCGCCCAGAGCTACTACCATAAAACCAAGCTGGGAAACGGTAGAATAAGCCAATACTTTTTTAATATCATTTTGCCTTAATGCAAAAAACGCGGCTATCAGTGCGGTCAGAAGTCCGGTAAACAGGATTCCGTCCATCACGGTAGGTGCCAGAACATAAAGGAAGTTGGATCGAACAACCAAATAAATTCCGGCCGTTACCATCGTTGCAGCGTGTATCAATGCGGATACAGGAGTAGGGCCGGCCATCGCATCAGGAAGCCAGGTAAACAGGGGAATCTGCGCAGATTTCCCTACTGCGCCAATAAATAAAGAAGCACAAATAAAAATAATGATGGTACCGTTCAGTTCAAATTTTGAAGCATTTTGCGCCACAGAAAGAAAATCCAGTGCATTGGTATGAAAGGCGATCATGAAAATTCCCATCAGAAGCCCTAAATCTCCAATACGGTTCATGATAAATGCTTTTCTCGCCGCTTTTCCGTATTCTGCATTTTTATACCAAAATCCTATCAAAAGGTAAGAACACAGCCCGACACCTTCCCAACCGATGAAAAGGATCACATAGTTGCTTCCCATCACCAGCAGCAGCATCATGAAAATAAAAAGATTCAGGTAGGCAAAAAAACGGTGGAAACCACTGTCATTGTGCATATATCCGATGGAATAAAGATGAATCAGAGAGCCAATTCCGGTAATGATCATCACCATCATCAATGAAAGCTGATCGATCTGAAAACTGAAATTGACCTGAACACCGTTGATCCGGAACCATTCAAAAGCACGGACAATAACAGGTTGAGAGTCTTTATCAAAATTCAGAAAAATATAACCGGCAATACAGAACGAAATAAAAACCACCAACGTAGCGATACCACCAACCACATTTTTGGGAAGTTGTTTTCCGAAAAGCCCGTTAATTATAAACCCGGCTAACGGCAACAATAGAATAGCAAAAATTAAATTCTCCATCATCTTATCCTCTTAATTTGTTAAAAATTCCAACATCCACTGATCGCGTATTCCGGTAGAGCATCGCAATGATGGCCAGCCCAACAGCTACTTCGGCCGCCGCTACTACCATGATGAAAAACACCAGAATTTGTCCGTGTCCATCGCCATTGTAGCTTGAAAATGCTGCCAAAAGAAGGTTTACAGAATTTAGCATCAGTTCTACACAACCCAGAATAATGATGGCATTTTTCCTTAAAAGAACGCCCAAAACACCCAGACAGAATAAGACTGTCGACAGAATTATAAAATAATTCAGCGGGACACTTTGTATAAATGTATTTACTTCTCCCATAATTTTATAAATCTCTTTTACCAATTAATACCGCTCCCACAATACCTGCAAGAATAAGAATAGAAGCCAGTTCGAAAGGCAGTACATATTCGTTAAACAGAAGCCGGCCTAAATTTTTTGTTAATCCGACAGAATGATCAATACCTTCTTCCGCAAAAATATCCTGTTGCAAACCACGATAAGCACCGAGAATTCCAATAAATAAAATACCCGCGCTGAAAACTCCGATGAATTTCAGAGTGTTTTGTTTCTTACTTTCGTCCGCTTTATTCAGATTAAGCATCATCAATAAATAAAGGAATAGAACCATAATAGCTCCTGCATACACGATGATCTGTACAATTCCCAGGAATTGCGCATTCAAAAGAATATACATGGCCGCGATGGAAAACATCGTAACAATCAGGGCGAGAATAGAGTAAATTGGACTTCGGGCAAATACGAAATAAGTAGCACTTGCGATGGCTATAAATGCGATCAGGAAAAATAAAATCTGTTCCATTATTTAACTGCCTTTTTTTGTAATTCACTTTGGCGATCGGTGATATCAATACGATTGTTGACATCTTCTACAAGCTTGTCTTTTCCGTAAATGAAAGAACCGCGGTTGGTTTCCACATCTACCAATCTGTCTGTCAGATAGATGGCGGATTTCGGGCAGGCTTCTTCACACATTCCGCAGAAAATGCAGCGAAGCATATTAATTTCGTAAACCGAAGCGTATTTTTCTTCTCTGTAAAGATGTTTTTCGTCCTTAGTTCTTTCAGCAGAAATCATAGTTATGGCTTCTGCAGGGCATGCAACCGCGCACAATCCGCAGGAAGTACAGCGTTCTCTGCCTTCCTCGTCTCTTTTCAGAACGTGGAGTCCGCGCCATACTTTAGCCCGGGGTTTTTCAACTTCCGGATACGAAAACACTTTTCCTTTTGGTCCTTCAAGCGCATGTCTTAAAGTGATGGCCATACCTTTCAGAATTTCCGGAAGGTAAAGCTTTTCCATAAAGGTCATTTCTTTATTAGAGACAACTTTTGACCTGTTTGTAAGTTTCATTGACTATATTTTTTGCTTTGTGCCATAGCACGCTGCTTTCAACAATTAAATTTTTAGGCTCCGAATAATAAAATCACGGCACCTGTAACCACAAGGTTCAGTAATGCCAATGGAATTAAGGTTTTCCAACCCAAATGCATCAGTTGGTCATATCGGAATCTCGGGATCGTCCATCTGATCCACATGAAAATTAAAATACCAATGATCGTTTTTCCTAACATGGCAAAAATACTGAGTACACTGGCAATATTTTCTCCCCAATTATCTGTTACCCAGCCAATTCCCGGGTAATTAAAACCACCGAAGAATAAGACTACAATCAAAGCATTGGAAATGAACATATTCACATATTCCCCGAACATATACATTCCGAAATTCATGGAAGAATATTCTGTCATATAACCGTTGACGAGTTCCGATTCACATTCCGGCAAATCGAAAGGGTGACGGTTGGTTTCTGCCATCGCAGCAACGAAAAAGATGATGAATGCCAAGGGTTGATAAAGAATGTTCCAATTGAAACCATCCACTTCAAAAAGTCCCCAAAGTTTTCCGCTTCCCTGATCAGCAACAATAGTGTTCAGGTTCAGGCTGCTGCTCATCATAATGATGGAGAGCAGGGAAAGTCCCATCGCCAATTCGTATGAAATCATTTGCGAAGACGCACGAATAGCACCAATTAATGAATATTTGTTGTTGGAAGCCCAGCCTCCGATCATCATTCCGTAAACTCCTATCGAAACCATTCCGATCAGGAAAAGCACGCCAACATCAATATTAGCCACTTGCAAACTGAAAGAATCGCCACCAATGTTTATTGATTGTCCCCATGGAATAACAGCACCTGTAATAAGTGCGATAAACATAGTGATGGAAGGTCCCAGTATAAACAGAAATCGATCTGCACCTGTAGGGATAAATCCTTCTTTGAAAAATAATTTTCCACCGTCGGCTAAAGGTTGCAAAAGACCAAAAGGCCCGGCTCTGTTGGGCCCGATTCTGTCCTGTAAAGCCGCTGCAACTTTTCTTTCTCCCCAAGTGGAGTAGGCTGCAATACCCAGCGACACCGCAAAAAGCGTAACAACCAATATGATTTTAAAAGTAATTAAATCCATAAAATTTTTATTTGAAATTCGAAAATTGATGATGGAGATGTACTCTTATTCAAATTTTCAAATTGTCACATTTTCCAAATTATTTTTGTTCTTCCGCTTGATGTTCGTCTTTATTGCTGAGTTGTTTCGCGAATGGATTGTCCAATAGAACAGGCTCGTCCACTGGTTTTTGATAGTGGTTCAGTGAAATTACCGAATGCCTGTCGATATGTCTTGGCCCTTCAATATTCCAGAATTTAGTATCTTTTTTATCCCAACGGCAAGAGTTGCAGATCCATTCTTCAGATTCTGCGTATTGATCCTGCCTTGTGGTTACGCGAATAACCTCATCTCCTTTCATCCAAAGAACCACTTTTCCTGAACATTTATCGCATTCGCAGCTGGCGTTCATTGGTTTTGTAAACCAAACGCGGCTGGCAAATCTTGAAGTTCTATCGGTTAATGCGCCTACAGGGCAAACATCGATCACGTTTCCGATGAAATCATTGTCCAGGGCTTTATTCAGATACGTTGAAATCTCTGCCTGTTCACCTCTGAAAAGAATTCCGTGTTCTCGTTCTTCAGTCAGTTGATTCGCCAGAAGAACGCATCTTGCACACAGGATACACCTGTTCATGTGAAGTTTGATGTACGGACCAATATCTTCCGGTTCGAAAGTTCTCCTTTCAAATTCGGTTCTTGTACGTTCAAGGCCGTGTTCATACCCTAAATCCTGAAGATGGCATTCTCCTGCCTGGTCGCAGATTGGGCAATCTAACGGATGGTTGATCAGCAGGAATTCCGTCACGGCGTGTCTTGCTTCCTGGGTTTTTTCGGAATTCAGGTTTTTCACTTCCATTCCGTCCATTACTCCGGTTCTGCAACTGGCGACCAGTTTTGGCATTGGCCTTGAATCCGCTTCCGAACCTTTGGATACTTCTACCAGACAGGTTCTGCATCGTCCGCCACTGGTTTCCAGCGGCTTATAATAGCACATTGCAGGCGGTACAGATTTTCCTCCGATTTGTCTTGCAGCTTCCAGAATGGTAGTTCCTGGTGCAACTTCGGTTTCCTGACCGTCGATGGTGATTTTAAATTTTTTAACTTCTTCGCTCATATTTCAATCAAGCAAATGCTTTCTGTATTTAATTAATTGGCTGCCGGAGCAGGGATAGGATTAGCATAATTGGCTAAACCGTAATTTTGTGTTTGGGAGAGTTCCGGATTTTTCACGTGCCATTCAAATTCATCTCTGAAATGTCTGATGGCTGCTGCTACGGGCCACGCTGCGGCATCACCCAGAGGACAGATGGTGTTTCCTTCAATTTTTCTTTGGATGTCCCAAAGCAAATCAATATCTTCCAAGGTTCCTTCTCCTTTTTCTATTTTTTTCAGAATTCTATACATCCATGGTGTTCCTTCGCGGCACGGTGTACACTGGCCACAACTTTCGTGGGCATAAAATCTTGCTAAAGTCATGGTGTGTTCCACAATGCACTGGTCTTCATCCAGCACTTCAAAACCGCCGGATCCCATCATGGTTCCTGTAGCAAAACCGCCATCTGCCAAGGATTCGTAGTTCATGTATCTGGGTTCGCCGTTGATGGTTTTGAGCAATAAATTGGCGGGAAGTATAGGAACGGAAGAACCTCCCGGAATGCAGGCTTTCAGTCTTTTACCATTAGGAATTCCGCCGCAGTATTCGTCTGAATAAATGAATTCTTCTACAGTAATGGTCATGTCTATTTCATAAACGCCGGGTTTATTGATATTTCCACAAGCCGAAATAAGTTTGGTTCCTGTAGATTTTCCTACTCCGATTTTAGCATACTCTTCGCCGGTAATATTGATAATAGGAACTACTGCCGCAATTGATTCGACATTGTTCACTACGGTAGGCCTTTCCCAAAGTCCTTTTACTGCGGGGAAAGGTGGTTTCAGCCTTGGGTTTCCTCTTTTTCCTTCCAAAGATTCCAGAAGGGCAGTTTCCTCGCCACAAATGTAGGCTCCAGCACCGCGCTGCACATAAATCTCACAGTCAAAGCCGGTTCCAAGGATGTTTTTACCTAAGAAACCTTCTTTTCTGGCTTCTTCTATTGCTTCTTCCAGAATGTCGGTAATCCATGTATATTCACCGCGGATATAGATATAGGATGTGTTAGAACCCAAGCAAAAGGATGAAATCAACATCCCTTCAATCAAAAGATGGGGGATAAATTCCATTAAATAACGATCCTTGAAAGTTCCAGGTTCTGATTCATCGGCATTCACAACAAGGTGTCTGGGTACGCCTTCAGGTTTCGCAAGGAAACTCCATTTCAAACCCGTGGGAAAACCTGCTCCGCCACGACCGCGAAGGCCGGAAATTTTCACCTCTTCCAGAATTTCTTCGGCAGTCATTTTTAACGCTTTTTCCAGAGCTTCGTAACCGCCTCTTTTTCTGTACACCTCGAAATGACGGATTCCCTCTACGTTAGCGTCTTTAAGTAAAAGTTTTTTACTCATTTTATTATTCAGTTAATCCAAAGCAAAAGTGCCCTGTCTGCAAAGATTCAGGATTTCATCTACTTTTTCAATCGTTAAATTTTCTTGATAAAACTTGCCCAGCTGCATCATTGGTGCATAACCGCAGGCTCCGAGACATTCCGCAGGTTTCAGCGTAAAAAGGCCGTCGGCGGTAGTTTCTCCGTCTTTGATGTTAAGTTGAGTACGGATATGATTCAGGATTTTTTCGCTCCCTCTTGTAAGGCAAGGGCCGGTTCGGCATACTTGCAGAACATATTTTCCGACTGGCTTCATATTGAACATCGTGTAGAAAGTAGCTACTTCATACACTTCAATGGGCTTAATATTCAAAATATAGGCAACATAATCCATGACAGGAACATCCAGCCAGCCTCCAAATTCCTCTTGTGCTATATGCAGAATTGGAATAAGGGCAGATTTTTGTTTTCCTTCCGGATATCTTGCGATAATTTTATTGACCTGTTCTAAAGTTTCAGGTTTGAAAGCAATCGTTTCGCTCATCTTTATTTAGATTAAAGAACAAAGAACAAAAGAGAATACACTCTACATTTTTTGTCCAATTTTTCTTCTTTTTAAAAAGTTATTTTTCTTCTTTTCTGACTTTCGGTTTATGCATCCAGTTCTCCGGCAATCACGTTCATGGAACACATGGTTACAATAGCGTCCGAGATCATGGATCCTTTGATCATTTCCGGATACGCCTGATAGTAAATAAAACACGGCCTTCTGAAGTGCAGCCTGTATGGAGATCTGCCGCCGTCGCTCACCAGATAGAATCCAAGTTCGCCATTTCCTCCTTCTACAGCGTGATAAACTTCGCCTTTCGGTACATCTGTTTCACCCATCACTATTTTGAAATGGTAAATCAGCGCTTCCATATTGTTGTAAACATCAGCTTTTTCGGGCAAATAAAATTCGGGAACATCTGCATGGAAATCTCCATCGGGTAAATTTTTATAAGCTTGCTCAATGATCTTTAAGCTTTCCCAAACTTCCTGCTGGCGCACCATAAAGCGGTCGTAAGTATCTCCAGAAGTTCCAACGGGAATAATAAAATCAAAATCTTGATAAGAAGAATAAGGATCGGCTACCCGTACATCATAATCTACGCCGGCTGCCCGAAGGTTAGGCCCTGTAAAACCGTAGCTCAAAGCTCTTTCTGCCGATATTCCTCCTACATTGATACAACGATCCATAAAAATCCGGTTTCTTTCATTCAATGCACAAAACTCGCCCCATATTTTAGGGAATTTTTTGAGCCAGGCTTGTAAAAGTTCATGAAATTTTGGAGAAAAATCTCTTTCAAAGCCGCCGATTCTTCCCATATTTGTGGTCATTCTTGCTCCACAGATCTGCTCATACAACTCATAAATAGCTTCTCTTTCGCGGAAAAGATACGTGAGTCCGGTGATAGCTCCCGCATCCATGGCTGTTACGCCATTGCACACTAAATGATCTGCAATACGGGCGATTTCCATCATGATAACCCGCATATAATCTACCCGTTTTGGAACTTCGCAACCGATGAGTTTTTCTACCGTCATGTGCCATCCTAAGTTATTGATGGGCGCTGAACAGTAGTTCATACGGTCTGTTAACGTGGTGATTTGAGCAAAATTTCTTCTTTCACAGATTTTTTCATAAGCCCTGTGTATATAACCTATAGTTTGCTCCGAATGCAGGATTTTTTCGCCGTCCATCGTGAGGACGTTTTCAAAAATACCGTGCGTTGCCGGATGCGTAGGTCCTAAATTCAGGGTGTACAACTGTCCGTCAACATGCTCTTCGGAAGAATATTGGCTGATGATATTTGATAATTTGTTGTCTTTCATAATTTTGGCTTTGGGTACAGCATTTATCTTCCGAACATTTTATCATCCTTGTCAGTCCTGGTGCCGTCTTCAAGGCGGTATTCTTTCAACATCGGATGATACCCAAGGTCTTCCATATTCAGAATAACTCTCAGATCCGGGTGTCCCTTGAAGATGATTCCGAAGAAATCATACGTTTCCCGCTCCATCCAGTTGGCACCTGCAAACAGATCGGTAAGGGTTTCAAACTCTGCTTCCTCTCTTTTTGCAAAAGCTTTCAGGCGGATTCTGAAATTTTCTTTCATATTGTGAAGATGATAAATAACACCTAATTCCTTTTCCGGCTGTTCAGGATAATGAATACCTGTAACATCTGTCAAAAAATTAAATTCCAGAGAAGAATCGCGAAGGTGATGAATCACTTTTTTGATGTCTTCTTTTTTTATTTCCAAGGTCAGCATGCCATAAGGTTCTGAACTGTGCAGAATGCTTTCGGGAAATTCTCTGCTGAGGGCTTCTAAAACAAATTCGTTGGTCATATTATTCATTCAAAATTCAAGATTGTTGAATCTGAAATTATTGTATTCCGTAAGATTCTAAAAGTTCTTTGTATTGTGGCATATCTCTTCTTCTGATGCTCTCGCTCTGAGCGAGTGCCTGAACTTGCATTACACCTTCTATGATTTGCTCTGGCCTTGGCGGACATCCCGGTACATATACATCTACAGGAATTATTTTGTCAATTCCCTGTAATACAGAATAAGTGTCAAAAATTCCTCCGCTGCTGGCGCACGCTCCTACGGCAACTACCCATCTAGGTTCTGCCATCTGAGTGTAAACCTGTTTCAAAACGGGACCTAATTTTTTGGAAATAGTTCCGCATACCATCAACATATCGGCGTGGCGCGGTGAAAAAGAGTTTCTTTCCATTCCGAATCTTGCACCATCAAAAGTTGGATTCAGGAAAGCCATATATTCGATACCGCAACATGAAGTGGCAAAGGGTAGTGGCCAAAGTGAATGGCTTCTTGCCAAACCAATAACACTGCTTAATTTAGTAGCAAAGAAACCTTCCCCTTCCAAGCCATCGGGTGGAGTGGCATCCATTCTTACGGTTGGTTTATTATCTGACATAATGTTTTTTCTTTTTAAAAATTAAAATTTTATCGATCCCAATCCAATGCGCCGCGTTTCCACACATAAAGAAATGCGAGGAAAAAAACAGAAACAAAGGTAAGAACCGCTAAAAATCCTTCCATTCCAAATTCCCGGAAATTGACCGCATAAGGATAGAAGAATACAATTTCCACATCGAATAATACAAAGAGCACAGCGGTGAGGAAATATTTAACCGAGAAAGGAGTTCTTGCATTGCCTTCTACTTCCACCCCGCATTCAAACGTGTCATTCTTAGCATTCTTGGCCTTACTTTGTTTGGGGCCCAGAAAATGAGTGCCGGCAAGAGAGAGTAATACAAAACCTAATCCTACAGCTGCCTGTATAATAATGGGAATGTAATTTTCAGGTAAATTCATAATCTTTTTTTTACTTTCCGGGATGGCTGATTTTATCCATCAGTATAAGTTTAGAACGGAATGATGAATCTTTTATTTCTATCATTTCCGCACTCCATAGTCTGCAAATTTAATGATTATTACCTTAAAAACAGAATCTAAACCTTAAAAATCAAAGGTGATAAAAATAAGCTTTAGGTAATTTATAATAATTCAAAATAATTATTTTCGGGAAGTTTTTTTAATCTTCCGAAGCGCCAGAAAAGCAAGGTATCCAATGTAAAGAAACAGAAAACTGGCAAACAAAATATTGATTATGGTGTTTGTTTTTTCGTCCTCTACCTGAAAAAATTGGTTGTAAAGGATAAAAATTGCGATCAACACGGCATAAATATAGAGTTGCTTTTTCATAGTATGAGGGAATACGTTCGTCTTCTTTTATGATTTATCGGCTCATAATCTTGCCAAAGAAGTTGGATGGCTTTATTTTCTTCCAACTCAGGATTCGTTTCGAGATATTTCACTCCTTTTTGTTTAAAAACCTCATATATTTCTTTAAAAATAACCGAAGTAATCCCTCTTTTCTGATAATCGGGATGAATGCCAATAAGATAAAAATTGGCTCTGTCGTTTCTTTTTCCAGCTTGCAACAGATGCCACCAACCGAAAGGAAACAGCCTGCCGTTCGCTTTTTGAAGTGCTTTTGAATAAGAAGGCATGGTGATGGCGAACGAAATTAATTTTCCCTGAGAATCCGTGATGGCTACGATGTAATCCTTGTCAATAAATTTAAAATATTTATCACGGTAGGTGTGAATTTGTTCATCTGTAATCGGGGTGTAGCTTGAGAGATGTCTATAAGTTTCGTCCAGCAGCTTGAACATGGGTTCTACATACGGCAGAATTTCTTTCTTTGAATTAAATTTAAGGACTTTAAGTTGGTATTTTTGGAGAATGAGATCATTAAACCTGATGATTTTTTCCGGCAGTTGTTCTGGAAATACCAGCTCATATTCTACCCATTCTTTCTCTTTTTCTAATCCTGCTTTTTCAAAATGTTCAGCATAATAAGGCGCATTGTAAATACCGATCATGGTGGCCAAACGGTCGAAACCTTTGGTCAGCACACCTGATTTGTCCAGATTGGTAAATCCCATCGGGCCTTCTATTTTCGGAATGTTTTTTTTCCTGGCAAAATCTTTTATTTTTTCGATCAGCACTTGCGAAACCTCGGGGTCATCAATAAAATCGATCCATCCGAATCGGACTTTATCGATGCCAAGTTCTTCTTTTTCTTTAAAATTGATGATTGCGGAAGTTCTTCCAACGATTTTTTGATCTCTGTAAGCGAGAAACAGTCGCGCTTCCGAATATTGTAAAGCGGGATTATGACGGGGATTCCAAATTTGTTTTTCTTCAGCAATGAGTGGCGGAACAAAATTTTTGTTATTTTTGTAAAGTTCCATCGGAAATGTAATGAAAGCCATCATTTCTTTGGCGGATTTTACTTCAATAACTGAGATCTCGGACATGATGTTTCAGGCTTTTGGATTTCAATACACAAATATAACTGAAACTTGTCATAATGGGCTTTATTTGGCATAGTTTTTACATAAAATGTTAAGAAAAAAATAATCAAAATTTTATACAAACACAATGAGTTATTACTTAATTATCGGAGCTGTTTTTATCATAAGTATGATCGTACAGAACAGGCTCCGTTCAAAATTCGCGCATTACTCGAATGTTCATTTGCAGAATGGAATGTCCGGAAAAGAAATTGCCGAAAAAATGCTGCGAGACAACGGGATTCAGGATGTGCAGGTCATCTCTGTTCCGGGACAGCTTACAGACCATTATAATCCACAGAATAAAACCATTAATTTATCCGAAGGTGTTTATATGCAGAGAAATGCAGCTGCAGCCGCAGTGGCAGCTCACGAAACGGGACACGCCGTACAACATGCAGTAGGATATGCCATGCTGCAACTTCGTTCTAAAATGGTTCCTGCGGTCAATATTTCTTCCAGGCTTCTTCAGTTCGTACTGATGGCTGGTATTCTGGTGATGGCCACTAGCGGAAATAAAACCTTACTTCTGGCAGGGGTTATCCTATTTGCGGTAACCACTCTTTTTGCATTCGTTACTTTACCTGTGGAATATGATGCGAGCAACCGGGCATTGGCTTGGCTGAGAAGTTCTGGGACGCTGGCCAATAATGCTGAATATGAAGGCGCTCAGGACAGTTTGAAATGGGCTGCCAGAACCTACGTTGTTGCGGCATTAGGTTCTCTTGCACAGCTCATTTATTTTGCTTCACTGCTTACAGGAAGAAGCAGCGATTAAGTTGCAAAACTAAAAGAAACATGAAGCATTTCGGACAATTGTTCTGAAATGCTTTTTTTTTGCGACAATTTTACCATGGCACGGATACGGCAGTTATGTTCACTTTCAAACTCGATAATCTGCGCTCCGGCTTTGTTGAGAAGGGTGAAAATCAGATGTTGCTGGCTGAAACTGAAACTTGCGGAAAGTTCTGTCTCAAGTTCCCGGGTAATAATTTTTGAAGATTCCAGCGTCAGTTTTGCGGTTTCTTTATACGCTTTTACCAATCCTGAAACACCGAGTTTTGTGCCACCATAATACCGGACAACGATCAGAAGAATATTGGTAACACCATGCGCTAACAGCTGATTGTAAATAGGAAGCCCGGCACTTCCTGCGGGTTCTCCGTCATCATTTGCTCTGTACAATTCACCTTCAAGTCCGATCCGAAAAGCATAACAATGGTGTGTAGCCTTTGGATGTTCTGTTTTTACAGCTTCCAGACAGGTTTTCATGCTGTTTTCATCATGAACCGGAAACGCATAACCGATAAATTTACTTCCTTTTTCTTTTAAAAGAACGGAATCAACAGAAGTTTCAATTGTGGTGAGTTCATACATTACTGATACACTTCAGTTTTAATTAATGATTTTTATAGTGATATATCGTGTTTTCAGAAATTACGCTTTTCCCTTCAGGAGCAACGGGCAGAACCGGAGCTACTGTTCCTTTTTTGAAATGTAGGTGTTCATTATGAATCACCACAGCTTCATCCCAAAGAGAACTGTCAATAAAGTGTTGAAGGGTGTTTCTGCCACCTTCTATCATGACCGATTGTATCTGTTCCTCAAAGAGAGTGGCCATCAGATGTTTCAGAAAATGTTGTCTTTCTGTTTTAATGAAAGTAAGATGACCTTCTTGCATTTCTTTCACAGAGTTGAAAATAAACGTTTTCGCTTCAGCATTAAAAATATTAAAATCAGAAGGAACTTTCAAATCAAAATCGATAAGAATCCTGATTGGGTTTTTCCCCGAGACCTGACGCACCGTAAGACTGGGATTATCGTTCAGAGCAGTGTTGGTTCCCACTAAAATAGAATGTTCCTCGGCGCGCATCTGATGCATATATTGATGAGTAATTTGGGCGGAGATTGCTGCCGTCTGGAAATTATTATCCATAAAACCGTCCGCAGACTGCGCCCATTTCAGAAGGATGTAGGGTCTTTTTTTCTCATGATAAGTGAAAAATCTTTTGTTTAACTCCAGACATTCTTTTTCAAGAACTCCCGTCGTTACGTCAATTCCGGCTTGTTTCAGTAATTTTATACCTTGTCCGCAAACTTTTTCATTACAGTCTGTACTTCCGATTACCACTCTTTTGAAACCAATTTCCACGAGTTTCGCAGCGCAGGGTGGTGTTTTTCCGTAATGGGAACAGGGTTCAAGGGAAACATACAGCGTAGATTCCCGCAAAAGTTCTGGATTTTTAACTGACGCGATAGCATAAATTTCGGCGTGAGGGCTTCCCGCCCGTTGATGATACCCTTCTCCGATAATGACGCCGTTATGCACAATAACACATCCAACCAAAGGATTTGGAAAAGTGTTTCCTGCTGCTTTTTCAGCGAGTTCTATGCACCGCTGAAGGTAGATTTCATCATGATTCATAGGATTAAAAAAGGCGAAGTCTTGATGCTCCGCCACTTTTTTTAATAGGATGTAACTTTATTCGCCTGCAATAATTTGATGAAGGCTTTGTTTCATAGATTCCAACTGAGCCTTCTTTTGATCAATTGTGTTGTAAGTATCTCTCAAAAGCGGATTTTCACGGGAAGGATTGGTAAAAAATCCAATGTTGTTTTCCAGTTTTACAATCTCAGCTTCCAGATCTCCAATCTGATTCTTAATTTTTCGGGCTTTATCGGTAATTTGACCTTCGCTCAATCCATCTTCTTTCAGTTCATAATCATGAATTTTGTTCAGCTTCATCTTTTCTCTCATGGTTTTGTTAAACTCAGAGTTGATGCTGATTTTTTCTCTTGGTACTTTCCCGATATTGTTCCATGAAGTTTTGATTTGTTCTATTTTTTCTACGCTTCCTTCTTCATCGGTCACAGTTTTCAATTCCTCCAGAAGTGCTTTTTTCTGCTGAAAATTCTCTTTCCAGTTATCATTTTGCGCATTGTTTTTTGCTCTGTATTGGTTGAAGAAAACATTGCAAGCTTCGCGAAACTCGTCCCACACTTTATTGGCCATACTTCTGGGAACATGCCCGATCGTTTTCCAGTCATCCTGAAGTTTTTTGAACAGCGGAACAGCAGTATCCCAATCTTCAGAATGCATATTATCTTTGGCAGTTTGGATGAGTTTCATTTTTTCATCCAGATTGTGTTGCTGATTGTGTTTCAGATTTTTGTAGAATTCATTTTTAGCGGAATTAAAGTTCCGGATGGTTTCTTTAAAATCATTCCAGTTCTGATTGGATATTTTTCTGGGAACATTTCCGGTTTTCAGGAAGTTGGCCCGTAATTCTTCCATAGTTTTTATGGCGGTTTGCCAATAATGATGATTGGGTTCCTTCTCAGGTGAAGCCAGTTTCTTAATTTCCTCGATAATGCTGTTCTTTTTCTCCAGATTCTCTTGTTGCTCAGCTTCTATTTGAGCGTTTAACTCACTCTTTCTTTCGTGTATCCTGTTAGAAATTTCTTTAAACACCTCCCATGTTTTTTCTCTGAATTCTTCTGCAACAGGTTCAGCTTCCTCTTTCCACAATTTGTGCAGAAACTGCAGTTCGTTCAATGCTTTCTGTACGGAAGATTCTTTTTCCAACTCTTGAGCTCTTTCAATAATATGTTGTCTTTTCTCAAGATTGTGGCTGTATTCCTGTTCCAGATATTCCTTGTTCATATCCAGCATCTGATAAAACTGATTCAGATGGTGAAAGTAATTGTTATTCAGTATTTTAAATTCCGATTTGGCTACTTGTCCGGCATTTCCCCATTCTTGTTTTATTTCCCGGATTTCTTTAAAAAGATTCACTCCCGGTTCCGAATTGGTATATAGATTTTTCAACCTCTCAATGATACTTTGACGTTGTTCCAGATTTTTTGCCTGTTCCACATCTTGCTGTTGGTGAAAAGCATCTTGTTTTTCCCTGAAAATGGAAATTAATCCGGAAAGTTTGGCCTGAAAAGGGTGTTCATAATGAACTTGCTCTTCCGGAAGTTCTGTTTCAGCACCCTGATTTTTATGCTCTTCAGATTCATCATGAATGAGTTTGAAAGCATGTTCTTTCAGTTGTTGAAATTTTTTATGGTAAGCTCCGGCATTATTTAGATTAATCAACTGTTCCATTCGCTCCATGATCTGTGGCAGAGTAAGTCCGGAAAGTTCGTCTTCTTTATGTTCGTCTTCCAAAGCTTCGTGAATTTCTTCAGATTCTTCAGCTACAGGTTTTTCTTTAGAAATAACTTCAGATTTCGGTTCCCGCTTGTTCTCTTCAGCAGAAGTTTCCTTCAGCTCTTCAGGCGCCATTTCAGGCTTCGGATCTTCCTGAACCGGAATCTCTTCTTCTGCCTTTGCAGAAGAAGTTTGAATTTGATCTTCAGAGATTGGTTGAACAGCTTCGTTTTCAGCGTTGTTTTCTTGATTTTCTGATGCTGGCTGAACCTGTTCTTTTTCAGAACTGTCCTGAATTTTTTCAGGTTGTTTAGTGTCAGGTTCTTCTTCAGAAGAAACTTCAGACTTCGGTTCATTGGAAGTTTCTTTTACATCTTCATAAACAGTTTCTGTTTGAGAATCTTCCGGAGCTGAAATCTCTTTTTCAGCGTTTTCAGAATTGGGTTGGATCTTATTTTCAGACGTTGACGGTTGAGCAGCTTCGTTTTCAGCGTTCATGTCTTGGTTTTCGGAATTGGGCTGGTCCGTAATCATAGCAAATCTTTTTGAGATAAAGGTCAATATATACAGAGTATGGCGATGGTGCCACAATCAGGCAATAAATATAATAATTTTTTTTTGAAACCTCATTTAGGATTTACTTTTTTTAGCATGCATCAACGGTTCCAGAGTTCCCAGGCCTTTTCTGCCTGTTGTTCCAGCATATATAGGCCGTTCAGCGTAGTGGCACCGCACATTCCAGCTTTTTTCAAAAAATGCGTAACTGGAGGATTGTAGATGAGATCGATCACCAAATGTTGTGGACTGAGGCTCTCAAAAGGGAAAGGCACACAATCTTCCGTCGCCGGAAACGTGCCGACTGGGGTACACTGCACAATAATCCGGCGTTGTTGAACAAACTCCGGACTGAGATTTTCAAAATTCAGATTTCCTTTTCGGCTCACTGTTTCATAAGGAATGCCCATTTGTCTGAAAACATACTGTACTGCTTTTGCCGCACCGCCGTTTCCTAAGATTAATGCGCTGTCGTGAAAATCTTTCTTTAAAAGCAGCAGGCTTTTCTCAAATCCTGCAGCATCGGTATTGTGTCCGGTTTTCCTCCCGTTTCGGATCACGATCGTATTCACAGCTCCAATTTGTCGTGCTTCTTCACTCAACTCATCCAGATAAGGAAGAATCTGTTCTTTATAGGGAATGGTGACATTCAGTCCGGAAAGTCCTTCCATTCTGAAAATTTCGTCTGTATCCTGAATGTCTTTGAGATCAAAAACCTGATAGGTGTCTTCCAGCATCAGACGGTCAAATTTATCGCTGAAATACTTTTGGGAAAAAGAGTAGGAGATATTACGGCCGATCAGCCCGAAAATTCTTGGTGGCTTCATCCTTCAAAAATACAAAAAAGACTCAGTAAAACTGAGCCCTTGATGCTGATTTTTGCGATGTTTAAAGTTATCGAACAATAATTTTATGAGATTTTCCGTCCAATACCAGCAAGTAAGTTCCTCTTGCAAGCTGATTAAGATGGATTTCAGAGGAAGTTTTGAACGGATGCGCAATGCGTTGCATCAAACGTCCTTCCAAGCTGTAAATCTCAGCACTCATTATTTTCTTGAGATCTTTTCCTTTTACATACAATACGCCGTTCACTACGGGATTAGGATACACTTTTATAGTTTCCTGCGTATTGTTTTCAGCGGTATTTAAGGTGTAGCAAGACCATGTAAGATCATCTATTGCTACACGTTCTCCCGAGTTAGGTTGAATAACTTTAATCACCACATCTCCTGTAATATTTAGATTATTCAAAGTAGACGTAGTAACTGTTGAGCTGTATGGAATGGTTCCCACATTGGTTCCGTTGATTTCTACATTTAAATTTCCGCCACTTCCGGAGAATTTCAATTGCGTTGTCACGGTGATGGAACTGATTCCTCCCGAAAGTGTGGAAGAGGTAAGGCTTCCGTTGCGAATGGTAATCGCTTTGTTGTTGATAGTTTCGTCGGTTCTGGCATCGGTCGCCGTCCAAGTAATTCCGTTGTTAGTCCAGGTTCTGCTGCTGTAACTTCCGGAATTTGTTGTAGGAATATTTTCAAAATCTTCTGTACCGCAACTTCCTCCCGGAGTTCCGGCAAGGGTGGTAGCGGAAATGGTATTGCTGGCAGCGGAGGAGTTTCCTGAACTATCCTTTGCAATAACATAAAAAGAATATGTAGTGGAAGCTGTCAGTCCGGAAATGTTAGCGGAAGTTCCTGTTACGGTAGAGTGGTAGGTTCCGTTCATGTAAATATCATAAGCCGCAACAGCGATGTTGTCTGTAGAAGCAGTCCAGCTCAGCGAAACAGAATTTGTAGTAGTTCCGGTCGCGGTTAGTGCTGTTGGTGCTGTTGGTGGCGTACTGTCCGGTGTTCCCCAAATGTCATTTACCCATTGCGGATTGTCAATAAAAGGATTCCGGTTTCCCTGAAAAGTATAGGAAGCATTATTCCGAGAAATTTCTGCATTGGATACAGGATCCTGAATGTGCCACAGCATCAGTTGCTGAAGTTGCCAGTTTTGAAGTCCCGGATAAGCACTTCCTCCCAACATATTTCCGGAATTGAAACCGCTCAATTGCGTTTCATAACGGGTTACAAAATAAAAAATCATTCTCGCTACGTCACCTTTGAAAGCATCGATAGGCTCAAAAACAGTTCCTGAATATCCCGGGGAAACTGAACTGCCCACTTTGGATCCGTTGAGGGAAGTAAAAGATGCGCTGCCCACTTTCCCGAAAGGATAATTGCTTCGCATTCCGTTCACTTTTCCGTCGGTAGCACGTACAGTATGAATGTCATTTTTCATCGGGCTGCCTTCATTAAATAGACTTTGTGGCACGATATGTTCGCGGTTGTAACAGTCGCCTTCATTGGAATAATTTCCACATTGTTTTTGTCCCGGAGTAAAGTTATAAGGATCCGGACCATTCGGGTTTTCTGAATAAATATCGAGAACAGTTCCGTCGTTTTCATAAAAATAATCACGGTCGGTAGTCATATAACCAGTCCAGAGTCCGTTATATCCCTGATCGGAATGTCCGTTGGTGATAATTTGTTTCAGTTTCGTTTTCAAAGCTGCACCGGTTAGGGTAGCAGTCCCATTATAATATCCCGCTGGAGGTTGCGCATCGGCATAGTGCCCAGCCAGAATAAACAAAAGTACTATGAGTATTTTTTTCATTATAAGTGACATAAAAAATAAACGGCAAAATTACGAAAAAATAAATAGGCAACAGATCAGGAACGGATGATATATCTCCTGTTAATTTTTGAAAATAACCACGAAACGGCAAATCCAAAACCTCCTGCTGTAAGGGTAACCAAGACATAATTAATCGGTTCTATTTTCACAGGAAAAGGAAGGGTCGGGTTGGCCATGAAAATGCCCGTCTGCAGTTGTAGCAGGCAGATGAGTGTTCCGATAATCAACCCGGAGACAATTCCTGCAAACACAATCAGAAGGCCGGTAAAGAAATAGGTGCGCCGGAGATGATGAAGCGGAAAACCAAGAGAAATCAACGATAGCGACTGGTTCTTTTTGTCTAGCTGAAGGATAATAATTGCGCCCGCCAGATTGAAAGTTGTGATGAGAATGACCAATCCGAAAATAAGATAAATAAAAAGTTTTTCGATGTTAATCATCTTCCAGAAAGCAGCGTTTTCTTCATTTTTCGTGGTGATGGTGTACGGACTTCCCAGTTTCTGCTGAAGTTCTTTTTTTATTTTATCTGTAGCAGCGGGATCTTTCAGCTGAATGACGATTTGATAAGCCGCATTCTTAGGAAGTTCCAAAAGTTGCTGTGTGATTTCGATAGGGCCGATAATATAATTGTTCAGCTGATCGTTTCCGGAGAAAACACCGCTCACATACACTTCTTTTTTATTGAAAATATCTTCCTCTTTCTGAATCAGACCGGTTCCTGCTTTTGGCATAAAGACCGTGGCAAAATCTAGTCCGTCGCCTACAGGAACAGCGAGCCGGTTGTTCAGGCCGTGCTCCATCAGCACTTCATTGGAATATTTAAAACTGGGATAAGTGCCGTAAAAAACATTTTTATGAATAGGATTTACACTGGTATAAGCAGAATCCACTCCCCGAAGAACCGCAATATCCCCTTTGCCGGAATAATCTATATAAACTTTTTCCTCAATTACTTTGGAATACGCTGCAACAGACGGCTCTTTCTTCAGGACAGATTCCAGTGCAGGAATATCTTTCAGGGTTTTTCCTGATTTGCTTTTTATGGTAAGGTCAGCATGAAGGTCGGAGATGAGTTCCCGGTTCAGTTCTTCCAGTCCGGAAAATACAGAAACAATGATGAACATCGCAGCCACAGCCACCGTCATGGCAATTGCGGCAAGCCAAGTAATAAAAGTAACCGCTGTACTGCCTTTTCGGGCAATCAGATAACGTTTTGCAATGTACAGAGGTGTGTTTTTCAAACCGGCAAATTTATGCTATAAAACAGGATTATCTCCTTCGCCACGCAGTTCGCGTTCTATTTTTTCCACATCGTCCAGAGAAGTGTCCAGATAAAACTGAAGATCAGGAATTATACGAACCTGTTTTGCCATTTTCTGTCCCAAATAGTTGCGGTATTGCGCTTTATTGGTTTCTATTTCTTTCATCACAGGACCTCTAAACTCCTGCGGAAAAATGCTGAGGTAAATTCTGGCGATACCCAAATCCGGAGTTACTTTCGCATCAGAAACCGATACCAAAAAATTCTGTTTGCTTTCTGAAGCCTGCTTTCTGAAGAGTTCTGCGAAATCTTCCTGAATAATCTGTGCTATTTTTCTCTGTCTGTTGCTTTCGTTCATAATGCAAATTTAGTACTTTTGTCTGAAATCTACAGGCTCGGTGATGAACCAAAACAGTTAGATTAATTTTTTAACAACATATGAAAATAGAACATTTAGGAATTGCCGTGAAATCGCTGGAAAATGCAGATTTGCTTTTTTCAAAACTTCTGGGAGCTGAACCATATAAGCACGAAACCGTCGAAAGGGAAGGCGTTACGACTTCATTTTACAAAACCGGGGAAAGTAAAATCGAACTTCTGGAATCATCCAATCCCGAAAGTCCTATCGCAAAATTCATCGAAAAAAGAGGCGAAGGTATTCATCATATCGCTTTGGGGGTTGAAAATATCGCAAAAGAAATTGAACGGTTGAAAAAAGAAGGATTTATTTTCATTTCCGAAGAACCCAAAGAAGGTGCTGATAACAAGCTCGTTGTCTTTCTTCATCCCAAATCTACCAATGGAGTGTTGGTGGAATTATGCCAAGAAAAGCCTTAATTAGTTTTGAAATTCTGTAAAAAAGATTATTTTTGCAACCCAACAAAAGAACAAATGTTCTTCGGGTCCTATAGCTCAGTTGGTTAGAGCACCTGACTCATAATCAGGTGGTCCCTGGTTCGAGCCCAGGTGGGACCACAATCCGTCTCATGATAAAAATTGAGACGGATTTTTTTATTTTCACGATTTTTTATTCTGAATCTCTCTTTTTCTGACAGCTTTTACATTTATTAAATGGGTTGTTAAAAAAGTCTTAATTATTTTCATGGAAACTGTATTTACATTATTTTTGCCCAAATCTGATAATTAATGGAGCATTTTGATAGCTGGAAAGATCTTTTAAATCCTGAATTTTATATTAAGCTTGGTGGATACTGGCTGATACTGTTCATTATTTTTGCAGAAACAGGTTTATTTGTAGGTTTTTTCCTTCCGGGAGACAGTCTTTTGTTTATTTCCGGAATTTATTCTGTCGAAATGATCAGTTCCGCGTATGGTTCCACAGGCAGCGATTTTCTTGATACTACCTTGTTGGCACTTTCTATCGCCGCCGCAGCAACCATTGGTAATGAAGTAGGTTATTGGTTCGGAAGAAAAGCCGGACCTGCACTTTACAAGAAAAATGACAACTTTTTTTATAAGAAAAAATACCTGTATCAAGCGCATAATTTTTTCGCTAAGCATGGGAGTTTGGCCATTATTCTTGCTCGTTTTCTTCCGATTGTAAGAACTTTCGTTCCGATTGTGGCAGGAATTGTAGGCATGAATAAAGGACGTTTTTTTCTTGACAATGTTCTGGGAGCACTTCTTTGGTCTTTTTCTCTGGTGTTTGCCGGACATTATCTGGATAAGCTTTTTATAGACCAATTTGGAATCGATCTGAAAGCACATTTAGAGCTTATCATCCTCATCCTCATTGTTTTTACCACATTGCCGGTGATTTTCAAAATCGTTTTCGGAAAACATGAAGAACCGGATATGCCGAATCAACCTTAGACTTGTTTAATTTTCTCAGTAAAACGTAAACAGATGCTTAGTTTTGAATCCAATCCAATATAGCGGGAAGTATAATACTATCCCGCTTTTTTTTGCTGTACAGCCGCGGTGTATGCCCTGTTTTTTTCATGAAAATAAACCGGTGCGGTACTTCCATTGCAGTCAGCACACTGTCCAAAGCAATACCTTGGCTTTTATGAACCAGAACATCCCGATCTCCCTGAAAAATAAGCGTAGGAACGGCTGCAACCTGCGAAATGGGGCTCGCTTCTTTGAATTTTTCTGAAAGTTTTTTTCTGTCGAATTTTTCTCCTATCACATCTTCAATCGTAGGGGAAGTATATCTGGAATAGACCGAGTTCAGAAAGCCTGAGGTATAAAAATCTGAAGGTCCGCTCAGGGAAATAATTTTCTTTACCTGATTCGGGTTTCGGTAACCGTATAATAAGGCCAGATGCGCACCGGAACTTTCCCCAAGTAGGATATAATGGTCACTCATCAGGCCTGCATTCCCGGACAAAGAATTAAACTTTTCGATGGATAGCGCAATATCTTCCAACTGTTCCTGATAAGTTATTTTCTGTTTTTTGCTTACCAAACGGTAATTAATATTGACAGTCGGAATACGGTGGCGGTGAAGAAAATTCTGAATCTGTATCATTTTCTGTTTACGCCCGAATTTCCAGAAACCACCATGAATGAGCAATACCACAGGAGTATCCGGAGTGTAATACGGCGGCAGAAAGATATCCATATTCTGCTTCCGGTGTTCGCCGTATTTCAGATTGAAAATTTTCTGTTCCATTCCTTTTCCTACCCAAATTCGGTGTTTGGTGTTGCAGGAAAGCAACAGAAGTGGAAATGTTAGCATCAACAAAAAGTGAAAAAAGCTCTTTTTTATCATACTTAAGTACAAAGTTACTAAAATCAGCACATTAACAAAAGTCTGTGATATGGCGGGTTAAGAGATATTACGTAGGATACAGAATGACAATAAACTGTTAATTTGTAAATTTTTAGCTGACTTTGTTAAACTAATGTTTTTTTTATTTAATTTTACTTCAATATATGTCTAACTTAATTAAAATTTGTGTAATATGAAACGTAAACTATTTTTTCTGGCCATTTGGTTAATGGCTTTCGGTCTGGCAGGAGCTCAGGATCTTCAATATCAGACTGCATTGATGGATAACGGAAGTACCTCCGCAAATTCAAGAGCACCACAGGGATCTCAAAGATACCAACGTTCTGTTTACTTGATTACAGCTACGGAAATGGCAGCTTCTGGCCTTGTGAATGGCGATGTACTTCGGGGAATTGGTTTTGAATATACCATACCGTTGACTGCCCCCATAAGTGGTAATATCAAAATCTACCTGCAGAATACAACAGATATTGCCAATAACAAAAGCACCGCTTGGGCTACTGCGGTAACCGGAATGACTGAAGCCAGTAACGGTTCTATTACGATTCCCGCTGCTGCCACGCTTTTTCAAGCGTTTTCAGGCGGTAGTAATTTCACTTATACTGGCGGAGGCCTTTATGTAGCTTTTGAATACCAGAATCCTTCGGGTGCTCTTGCTACAACAGGGAATACTGCATTATGTTCCACTACATTGACTGGCGGACTAAAAGGGGCTCAGAGCAACTCTGCGCTACCAACTACTTTAACGGCGTCTAACTGGAGGCCTAAAACATTTTTGGCAAAAGCAGTGGCTTGTGCTACATTGCTTAGCCCAACGATGACCGCATATACGGATAATTCAGCCACTATAAGCTGGATTGGAGTTTTGAACGCTCAGATAGAATATGGAATATCTCCCTATACGCAGGGCAGCGGCGGAACTACAGCAACGGCCACTTCTTCCTCCTCTCAAACTATATCTGGTTTGATGCCTGGTAAAGCGTATGATGTTTACCTAAGAAAAGACTGTGGAGGTGGCGTGTACAGTGCTTGGACAAAAGTAACGGTAGGAACATCCAATTCAGCTCCTATCACATCTTTTCCCTATTCAATGAATTTTGAGACTGCTCCAGATCAAGCTTTTATATTTAATTTGGGCTGGGATAATAATCCTGTTGGTAATGTGGGTGGTTGGTCTTGGTACAAAGATGATACTACGGATGGCGATCCTACAAACGATTTTGCGCATTCTCCTGTTTCATTCATAGGAAGCTCTATTGCTACAACAGCACAGAATGCATGGAGTTTCTCGCCGCCATTGCAACTTGAAGCAGGAAATACTTATAACATCAGTTATTATTACCGTACTTTCAGTACAGCAGCTACCACCGCAGCAGTGAGTTTTTCTGTGGGAATTAATTCTTCAAAAACAGGAACAGGAGCCACTATTTTAGCCAATCATCCGGATTATAATAACTTGACTTATGTTCAGGGTAACGTGCAATTTACTCCAAGTACGTCCGGCAATTATTACCTTGGTTTCCATAATAATACACCGGCAAGAACAGGAATTACGACCACGAATTATGTCTTTATTGATACAGTGAGCATTTCAAAACAACTGGGTACCCACGAAACAGAACTGGAATCACCAAGCCTGAGCATTTATCCAAATCCAGTTGCTGATATTTTGACCGTGGAAGTAAAAGACAAGCTGAGAAACATCAGTATTTACGATCTTTCAGGAAGAAAAATGAACGTTCCGGTGTCTGGAAATACGGTGGAAGTCCGGCATCTGAAACCGGGAAGCTATTTGATCGCAATTGAAACTGACCAAGGTTCTGCGTCAGCAAAATTCATTAAGAAATAATTTTTTTGTAACACTTCAAGAAAGAATCCGCCTCAATTGAAGCGGATTCTTTTCTTATTTATTGATTGAACTCACTGATGAAATGCAGTTTCACATTCGGGAATTTCTCCTGAGTCATATGAATTGTGAACGAAGAATCGGCTAGAAAAACCAGCTGTCCGTATTTGTCACGAGCCATAAATCGTTGTTTCAGCCTGGCAAATTCCTTAAATTCTTCTGATTTTTCATCCGCTTCTATCCAGCAGGCTTTATGGATGGAGAGCGGTTCATAGGTGCATTTTGCACCGTATTCGTGCTCTAAACGATATTGGATGACCTCGTATTGGAGTGCTCCCACTGTTCCTATGATTTTTCTTCCATTCATTTCCAGCGTGAAAAGTTGTGCCACACCTTCATCCATCAATTGATCAATACCTTTCGCTAATTGCTTGGCTTTCAGAGGATCGTTATTGTTGATATAACGGAAGTGTTCCGGTGAGAAGTTTGGAATTCCTTTGAAAGAAAGTTTTTCTCCTGCCGTCAGCGTGTCACCGATCCGGAAATTTCCTGTATCGTGAAGCCCTACAATATCACCAGGAAAACTTTCTTCTACCACTTCTTTCTTATCAGCAAAAAAAGCATTGGGCGCCGAAAATTTCATTTTTTTTCCTTCTCGAACCAGCAGATAATTTTCATTTCTTTTAAAAGTTCCCGATACAATTTTTACAAAAGCAAGACGGTCCCGATGTTTGGGATCCATATTGGCGTGAATTTTAAAAACAAATCCTGTGAAATCTTTCTCTTCCGGGCGTACCAATCGGATATCCGATTCCCTGGGCTGCGGCATCGGAGCAATCTCGATAAAAGCATCCAGCAGTTCCCGGACTCCAAAATTATTGAGGGCTGAGCCGAAGAAAACCGGTTGCAGATTTCCCGCCATATAATCCTCCCGGTTGAATTCCGGATAAACAGATTCCACAAGTTCCAACTCTTCACGAAGCGTGGCAGCAGCTTTTGAGCCTATCATTTCATCAACTTCAGCATGTTGAATATCAGTAATTTTTACTGAAGTTCCTACTTTCTGCTTCTTCTCTTCCAGAAAAAATTCAATATTCTTTTCCCAGATATTATAAATGCCCTGAAAATCTGAACCCATTCCGATAGGCAAAGATAATGGCGTAACGGTAAGCCCGAGTTTCTGTTCCACTTCATCCAGCAGGTCGAAAGCGTCTCTTCCCTCGCGGTCTAATTTATTGATAAACACCAGCATCGGAATATTTCTCATCCGGCACACCTGTACCAGTTTTTCGGTTTGCTCTTCCACACCTTTGGCCACATCTATTACCACAATCACAGAATCTACTGCAGTTAAAGTACGATAGGTATCTTCAGCAAAATCCTTGTGTCCGGGCGTGTCCAGAATGTTGATTTTAAATCCTTTATATTCAAATGCTAAAACCGAGGTCGCCACAGAAATTCCCCTCTGTCTTTCAATTTCCATAAAATCGGAGGTAGCGCCTTTTTTTATTTTATTGGATTTTACCGCTCCCGCTTCCTGAATAGCACCTCCGAAAAGAAGGAGTTTTTCAGTAAGGGTGGTTTTTCCGGCATCGGGATGCGATATAATACCGAAGGTTTTACGTTTTTGTATTTCTTTGATAAGGTCTGACATATTGAAATTTATGGTTGCAAAAATCGGTATTTTACATGAGAACAGAAAACTTCAATATCCAAAGTTTGTTATCTTTGCCCGGAAACAATTCAAAAAATGGCTCCTGAAAAAAATATGCCTGTTTTTACCTTCGATTGGAAGGGCTTTTTCATCTTAATCGCAGGTGCTGTTATTCCGACCTTTGCGGTGGCGATGCTGAATGTCATGTTCATGTTGCTGCAGAACGAGAATCTTCAGTATAACTTCTTCTTTCTTTTACTTTCCAATGCTGTTTTATGGTTGGGAGCGATCCTCGCGTTTGATTTCTTTATTTGCCGACCCGAAACGGGAAGGAAACTTAATTTCCCCCTGCATTCTCCGGATCTGAAAGCGTATCTGATTATATTTCCATTGATGTTCGGAATGATGCTGACAGCGGAATTTATCACTTCGCAAATTCCTGTTACCGGACCCGTATTTGGCCCGATGTACGAATGGTTTTCGCTGCAAATGGAAATGCTTTCGGACGATATTTCCGTTATGATTGTTCTCGCAGTAGTGATGGCACCCGTTTTTGAAGAAATTGTATTTCGCGGAATTATACAAAAAGGACTGATTAACAAAGGAATGAAGCCTGGAACTGCAATTTTATTCAGTGCTTTCCTTTTTGGTTTGGTACATTTTAATCCATGGCAATTTGCCGGCGCATTGCTGCTGGGAATCGTTCTGGGATGGGTGTATGAAAAAACTCGGTCGCTGCTGATGCCTATTTTATTGCACGCTTTCAATAACCTCGGCTCTACATTAATCATCGTATATACAGGAACAGAAAGTTTTGCCGACGCATTTTCTGTTTCAGAATATATCCTGTTGGCCATCGGATTGTTGATGGTGGCAGGATTTGGATTTTTGTTGAAGAAATACAGTTCTCAGGAAGCAGCACCTTATAATAATTAATAAAATGAAAGAAATTTTATTCGCCACTCATAATCTTCATAAGAAAGAAGAAATTCAGCAGATTCTCGGCTCCCGGTTCTTGGTCAAAAGCCTGACGGATTATCACCTGAATGAAGAAATTGAAGAAAATGGAACCTCTTTTCATGAAAATGCGCTCATCAAAGCACAGTATTGTTTTGAACAGACCGGAATTCCGAGTGTGGGCGATGATTCCGGATTGGTGGTAAATGAATTGGGCGGAAGACCGGGAATTTATTCCGCACGATACGCTTCAGATCATGATTTTCAGAAAAATATTGCGAAAGTTCTGGACGAAATGAAAGGGAAAACCGACCGTTCAGCTTATTTTGTCACCGTGCTTTGTTATTATACAGAACAGGGCCCGGTTTATTTTGAAGGGAAAGTATTTGGAAATTTATTGGATGAAAATAAAGGAGTTCAGGGTTTTGGCTACGATCCGATTTTCGTTCCGGATGGCTTTCAGATGACGTTTGCCGAAATGCAGCCGGATGAAAAAAATAAAATCAGCCACCGGAAAAAAGCACTGGATCAATTTCTCCATGCTTTCGATCTGTAATTCCTGCCGTAGTCTTTTTTTTCCTATTTTTACGGAATTGTTAATAGAGAAAACACTATTTTTTGAGTACCCATCTTACCATTCTCGGATTCAATTCCGCTATACCCACGGTAAATTCTGCACCTACAGCACAGCTGCTGGAAATGGAGGAACGACATTTTCTGATCGATTGTGGCGAGGGAACACAGGTGCAACTTAGAAAAGCGAAAAGCAGATTTTCGAAAATAAATCATATTTTTATTTCTCATCTTCATGGCGATCACTGTTTCGGATTGCCCGGGCTTATCGCTTCTTTCCGGCTGTTGGGGCGCGAAACGCCTATGCATATTTATGGCCCGAAAGGAATTGCTGAAATGTTGGAAACCATTTTCAGATTGACGGAAACCCATCGAGGGTTTGAAATAATCTATCATGAGCTGAGCAGTAAACAATCAGAAAAAATTTATGAAGACGAGAGGGTAGAAGTATTCACTATTCCACTGAAACACAGAATTTATTGTAATGGTTATCTTTTTCGGGAAAAACAGAAACCACGCCATCTTAATATAAAGGAAATTATAAAATATCCTGAAATTGAAACCTGCGATTATCACAATCTGAAACTGGGAAAAGATTTTATATTGAAAGATGGTTATGTGTTGAAAAACGAAGTGTTGACCACCGAACCTACAAAATCTGTTTCCTATGCTTTTTGTAGTGATACCCGCTATTCAGAAGAGATCATTCCCATCATTCAGAATGTAGATGTCCTGTATCACGAAGCTACTTTCCTGCACGATCTTAGCGAAATGGCGCAACACACCGGTCACAGTACTGCGCTGGAAGCCGCCAGAATTGCTCGGAAAGCACAGGTTAGGAAATTAATTCTCGGACATTTTTCCAACCGTTATCAGGATCTGTCGGTTTTTACGGATGAAGCAAGGAAAATATTTGCCGAAACGTATCTTCCTCAACAATTGATTCCAGTTCAAATAGGTTGAGAACCAAGGTCGTGAATATTTATTATTGCCGTAACATAAAAATTCTGCGAATTTAAAATATAATTGTATCTTGCACCCAGTTATTTAATGAGAAATTCAATCAATGTTCATATGTCCGTTCAATTGATTTCCACTATTTAATCAAATTTTTTTTAATTTTTTATTATGAACATTTTTATTTCAAATCTTAACTACAATACAGTTGAGAGCGAGTTACAAGCACTTTTCGAAAACTACGGAGAAGTGGAATCAGCAAAAATCATTACCGACCGTGAAACGGGAAGAAGCCGTGGATTCGGTTTCGTTGAAATGCCGGAAAACGAAGATGCACTGAAAGCAATTGAAGAACTGAATCAGAAGGAATTCAAGCAAAAAGTGCTGAATGTATCTGAAGCACGTCCGAAAGAGCAGAAGCCAAGAAGCTTCGGCGGAAACGGAGGTGGCGGTGGCTACAACAGAGGCGGTGGCAACGACCGGAGAAGAGACTGGTAATATTCAATATCTTACCAAAAAAGAAGTTCAGGATTTCCTGGACTTTTTTTTGTGGGTAAAGATAAGGTATATAAAAAGCGGAAATTTATTTCCCCATTCCTTCATATCTTTATTTTCCAGTCACGATCCATATCACTATCTTTGCGCTCACTAAAACAAAAGGGCATAGGAACATCGTTTTTCTTAGCCCGGAATATTCTAATTCGTCATCTATGAAATGTGGTATTGTAGGGCTTCCGAATGTAGGCAAGTCAACTCTTTTTAATTGTTTAAGCAACGCCAAAGCGCAGTCGGCAAACTACCCTTTCTGCACGATTGAACCCAACATCGGAACGGTTTCTGTGCCGGATCCGCGGCTTTTTGAACTGGAAAAACTGGTCAATCCGGAACGCGTTCTGCCCGCAGTGGTTGAAATTGTGGACATTGCAGGCTTGGTGAAAGGAGCTTCAAAAGGCGAAGGTTTGGGAAATCAGTTTCTTGCCAACATCCGCGAATGTGAGGCGATTATTCACGTGCTGAGATGTTTTGAAAACGGAAATATCATTCATGTGGAAGGTTCTGTAGATCCGTTGCGGGATAAGGAAATTATCGATATCGAACTTCAGTTGAAAGATTTGGAAACGATAGGAAAAGCCGTAGATAAAGCAAAAAAATTCATCAAATCCGGAAAAAAAGATGATATTCTGGCTTACGAAACATTGCTTTCGCTTCAGAAATTTCTGGAAGACGGAAGAAATGCAAGAGAGTTTCACACGAATGAGCTCACTCAGGCGATGATTGATGAGGTTCAGCTTTTAACCAAAAAACCAATTCTTTACGTGTGCAATGTTGATGAAAATTCCATTAAAAACGGTAATGAATGGATTTCTAAAATTGAAGAAATGGCCGCAAAAGAAAATGCAGAAGTAGTAGTACTCGCTGCACAGATAGAAGCAGACATCAACGAACTGGAAACCTTCGAAGAAAGACAGATGTTTCTGGAAGAACTCGGCTTAGAAGAACCGGGCGTTAACAAATTAATTAGAAAAGCGTACGATTTACTTCATCTCCAAACGTATTTCACGGCCGGAGTAAAAGAAGTTCGTGCCTGGACTATTGGCCAAGGCTGGACGGCACCGCAGGCTGCGGGCGTTATTCATACCGATTTTGAAAAAGGATTTATCCGTGCCGAGGTAATAAAATATAACGATTTTATCCAGTACGGATCCGAAGCGAAAGTGAAAGAAGCTGGGAAAATGGGCGTGGAAGGCAAGGAATATATTGTGCAGGATGGCGATATCATGCATTTCAGATTTAATGTATAAAAGAAAATAAATAAGATAAAACAAGAGCCGGAGAATATGATCTTCGGCTTTTTTGTTTCCATACATTAAAAGAAAAGCTAAATTATGGAAGAATAATTGGTTTGGTTTTATGTAATTTTACTTTTCCTTAATCCAATAATCATTGAAAAACATAAAACAATAGAAACAAAGTGGCAATAATTAAATTCATTGCTGTGCTTTTTCCCTAAAAAACAGAAAAGTCAGTTAGTGATATTGATGAGAAAAAGGTAACAGGCATCATACAAAACTAAAACACTTAGAAGAAGAAGTTCATGTGAACAGATTCTTTAAGCAACATCTTTAAACAAAATATTTTTATGTCAGATTTTACAAACAAAACGGTAATTATTACGGGAGCAGCAATGGGCTTAGGCCTTGCAGCTGCGGAGGAACTTGCATCAAGAGGTGCAAATTTAGCGTTGGTAGATTATAATCAGGAGGCATTAAACAAAGCTAAAGATGAGCTGTCGGAGAAATATCCCGATGCTAAATTCTTAACAGTAATGGCAGATGTTTCCGATGAAGAAGCAGTGAAAAATTATGTGGACGCTACGGTGAAGGAGTTCGGGAAAATAGACGGTTTTTATAACAACGCCGGTATCGAAGGCAAACAGGCACCATTAACGGAATATGATGTCGATATATTCAAAAAAGTAGTGAACATCAATCTGATGGGAGTTTATTACGGGCTGCGCTATGTAATTCCTGTGATGCAGAAAAACGGCGGCGGAAGAATTGTCAATGTAGCCTCGGTCGGCGGTATTCGCGGCGTGCTGAATCAAACACCCTACGTTGCCACCAAACATGCGGTAGCCGGAATGAGCAAAAATGCAGCTTTGGAATACGGACGAGATGGAATTTTAACCAATGCCATCGCACCAGGCGCAATTAAAACTCCTATGGTGGCAGAAGCTTTCATTCAGGTAAATCCTGATAATCCTCAGGCTGCCGAAGATGAATACGCATCCAGAAATCCAACAAAAAAACTGGGTAAACCTGCTGATGTAGCCGCTTTGGTAGCATTTCTTTTAAGTGAACAGAACGGATATATCTCCGGGCAGGTCATCGCTATTGATGGTGGCGAAAGCAATATCTATGGTAATTCGTGATTAACTTTTTGGTAAAAATCAAAGTGATAATTTAACATTTTAAAATAAAAATTATGGCAAAAAAAATCGCAGTGTTAGTAGGGAGCTTAAGAAAAGAGAGCTTTAACAGAAAAATAGCAAATGAATTGAGCCGCCTTTCATCAGACGGATTTGATCTGGAAATAATAGAAATCGGAAATTTACCATTGTACAGTGAAGATTTGGATCAGAATCCGCCACAGGAATGGACAGATTTCCGTCAGAAAATTAAAAATTCGGATGGTATACTGGTGGTTTCACCGGAGTACAACAGAACGATTCCGGGTGCGCTGAAAAATGCAATTGACGTCGGTTCTAGGCCTTACGGAAGTTCGGTGTGGCCGGGAAAACCCGGAGGTGTGGTCACTTCTTCTATCAGTTCGCTGGGAGGTTTGGCGGCCAATCATCACATTCGCCAGGCTTTTGTATTCATCGATGTTCCGCTGATGCAGCAGCCTGAAGCGTACATTGGAAATTCCTCACAAATCTGGAACGACGACGGAACCGCTGTGGAAGAAACCCAGAAATTCCTGAAAGACTGGATGGGAGCTTATGAAAAATGGGTGAACGGATTCTCGAAATCCTGATCAAACAGAATAATGACTAAAATAAAATAGCCGGATGAGATTAGCAATCACCCGGCTGTTTTATGTCTAAAATAAGTTCAGTAACTGAATTAAATCCAGCCTTGTTCCTTCATCCATTCGTCGTTGTAAATTTTTCCAACATACCGCGAACCGTGGTCATGAAGTAACACGACGATGATATCATCCTTTGTAAACTGATGCTGAAGCTGTTTGATAGCGGCAATGGCACTTCCGGCAGAATAACCACAGAAAATGCCTTCTTCTTTGGCTAATTTCCGGGCATATAACGCACCGTCTTTATCGGTTACTTTTTCAAAATGATCGATGACGGACATATCATAGTTTTCCGGGATAATATCTTCGCCAATACCTTCGGTAATATACGTATAAGCATTTTCGGGATGCAGTTCGCCGGTTTCATGATATTCCTTCAGGATAGATCCGTAAGTGTCTACCCCAATGATTTTTATATTTGGATTTTTTTCTTTAAAAAACATTCCACAACCAGTGACGGTGCCTCCTGTTCCTGCGCCTACAATGAAATGAGTAAGTCGTCCGTCCGTTTGTTCCCAGATTTCCGGAGCGGTTTCTTCATAATGAGCCTGTCTGTTCGAAAGGTTGTCATATTGGTTCACGTACCACGCGTTTTCAGTTTCTTCTGCCAATCTGCGGGAAACGGAATAATAAGATCTCGGATCATCCGGAGCCACATCGGTCGGGCAAATAACTACTTCTGCTCCCAGAGCTTTCAGAACATCAGCTTTCTCTTTAGACTGCTTGGTATTGGTAACAAAGATACAGCGATAGCCTTTTACAATCGCAGCCAGTGCGAGTCCCATTCCGGTATTTCCGGAGGTTCCTTCAATGATGGTTCCTCCCGGTTTCAGGCGACCGTCTTTTTCGGCATCTTCGATCATTTTCACCGCCATTCTGTCTTTGACGGAATTTCCGGGATTAAAGGTTTCCACTTTGGCCAAAACCAAAGCAGGAAAATCTTCTCCTAATACTTTATTAAGTTTTACCAATGGCGTATTTCCAATGGTTTCCAGAATATTGTTTGCGAATTTCATACAGTAATTATAGAACTGCAAATATACTACTTAAAAATAAGTTGCTCCGGAAATCTAATTGTATTTGATGGACTTCACCGGTGAAATTTTACTGATCAGATAGCTTGGGAAAATCAATGAAAACCCAGAAATAATGAGGATTCCTGCTGAAATAACGAGCGGAATCAGCGGATTCATATCCACGGGAACTACACTGATGTAGTAATTCTCAGGATTCAGACGGATAACGCCCCAGAAATGCTGAATCGCCAACAGTCCGATGCCGATTAAATTCCCGAAAACAAGCCCCGGAATCATAATCATCAGCGTATAATTGATGAAAATAGTCCGGATTTGCGCATTAGGAGCACCCAGCGTTTTTAAAAGCCCGATTGAATTGGTTCTTTCGATAATGAGAATCAGCAATACCATAATAATGTTGATCACAACTACAACAAGCATAATCACGATAATTACAGCGATATTATTGTCAAAAATATTGATCCAGTCTACAATCTGAGGATATTTATCTGTAGCTTTCTCAGTGTAGTTTTTCACACCCGTCAATTTTTCAATTTCAGGAATATCCTTGTCAATATCATTCACGTTTTTCAAAAAAACATCGATACCTCCAACATCCGTTTTTTCCATATCCAAAATACGGCGCGCATGGTTGATATCACCGATGATGAATTGGTCATCAATCATTTTAATATCCGTTTTATAGATCCCTGTAACCTCGAATTTTCGGTATAAAGGCTGTTCTTGTCCGTTTTTGGAAAAGATGGCCACAATGCTGTCTTTCACTTTCAGGTGTAGGTCGCCGGCGATTTTCTCTGAAATGGCAACGCCGGAATTAAATCCTTTTTCGGTGATCTCCGGAGTTTTGCCCGCAATCAGGAATTTCTCAAAACGCTGATGGTCAAAATCTTTGCCGACTCCTTTATAAACAATTCCTGCAAAGTTGTGCTCATTTCTAAGAATCCCATAAACAGTGGCGTATTCTTGCATTCCGGCAACGTCGGGGTGTGCTTTTATTTTATTGAGTTGTAATCCTTTTTGATCCAATACCGAAGAATCGTAAGACGAATTAGAACGTTTGGATTTAATATTGATATGTCCGCTGAAATCGGCCATACGCAGTTTGATCGCTTCCTTGGAGCCAAGACCTACCGATACCGTGATTAAGGAAACAATGATGCCTAATGCCACTGAGAGCCGTCCAATAAAGATAATGACCCGGGAAAGGTTATTTTTATTATCTTTGGAAAGCGCGATTTTTTTGGAAAAGTATAATGGAAAATTCAAACTGATGGGTTTAAGCCTCAAAATTAAAAATTTACTTCTTATCTCCCTAATTTTTTTAGGAATCAATAGTTTAAAATCACAGGAAAAGAAAACCGAATTCAAGACCGGAGCGGATCGTCATGAACTGTATCTTCCATTGATCAAAGGAAAAACAGTTGGTATTGTTACGAATCAGACTGGATTGTTGAGTGACAGAACGCATCTTGTGGATTTTCTGGTGCAGAATAAAATGAATATCAAAACCATTTTCGCTCCCGAACACGGCTTTCGTGGGGATGCCGATGCAGGTGAACATATCAAAAACGGGACAGACGCTAAAACAGGAATTCCGATTGTTTCCCTTTACGGGGCCAACAAGAAACCAAGGCAGGAACAGCTCAAAGGAATTGAAGTTATTTTATTTGATCTTCAGGATGTTGGTGTGCGTTTTTACACCTATATTTCTACATTGACTTATGTTATGGAAGCTGCCGCAGAACAAGGAATTGAAGTGATGGTGCTCGATCGTCCGAATCCTCATGATGGTTATACCGACGGTCCTGTCTTAAAACCGGGGTTTTCCAGTTTTGTCGGGCTTCATCCTGTACCTGTCGTGTACGGGCTCACTATTGGAGAATATGGAAAAATGGTGAATGGAGAAAAATGGCTGAAGAAGGGAATAAAAACAAAATACACGCTGATTCCTATGGCGAATTATCACAAGAAGCAACGTTACGGAATGCTGGAAAGGCCTTCTCCCAACCTTCCGAATGACCAATCAATCAATCTGTATCCAAGTTTATGTTTTTTTGAAGGAACTCAGGTGTCTGTAGGTCGCGGTACAGATCTGCCGTTTCAGATTTATGGCTCTCCCTGGACGAAAAGTTTGCCATATCAGTTTGTTCCAAAACCCAACTATGGCGCCAAAAATCCTTTCCTCAACGGCCAAAACTGCTTTGGTGAAAACCTTTCGGGTTTTTCAGAAGACCTTCGGGAATTGAACTTGGAATGGTTGCTGAAGTCGTATCGATATTATAAAAATCCTGAGCAGGGTTTCTTTCTGAAAAACCTGTTTTTCGATAAACTTGCCGGAACGGATGTGCTGCGCAAACAGATCATCGCCGGAAAAAATGAGAAAGAAATTAAAGCTTCCTGGAAAAGGGATTTGGAAAATTTTGAAAAAATCAGAACCAAATACGTTGTTTATCCGGATTAATCGAAATCGTGGTGCGTATCATCATTTCGGTTGCGGTACACCAGCCACATTCCGGCGGTCAGGCCCACTACTCCGGCTGCGGCTGTCATCAGCGCACGTTCCAGTTTATCATCTGCAGAATTTCCAATGTAATTCATCAGAAAAAGAACGATGAAAGTGATACAGGCGATGATTAAATATCGGGTACTCTTTATATTCATTATTTTAATTTGTAAGAAAACATAACTCCGCCACGGTACGGAATCCATTCGCTGCTTTTATTCCATCCTGTTATTTCATCATACCGCACATCCAGTGTCTTGTGAAAGCCTTTATAGTAACTGTTGAAAAATCCTCCGCCGGCAAAAATATCCATATTCCATCGCTCGCTAATAGGGAACTGGTAGCCCACCGTTGCTCCCAATGCAAAAGCGAAGCCGTCCTGATAGAGATCCGAAGTTACATAAATAGGAGAGTTCTCGGTTAACTGATAAGGGCCATCGCTCCAATAGTTCCATTTCTGCATAATAAACCTGGCTCCGCTAATATTGGCTCCCACATACCATTTGTTAAAAGCACCTTCAAAATAATACCGCGCATCAAATCCCAGCATATACATTTGAGCGTATTTTCCCAGAAAAGATTTCCATGGCGAGATGAAAACATCGCCCTGAATGGTCATTTTTTCGCTTAACTGATATTCTGCGCCTGCATTGATGATACCGACGGGCAGAAATACAGCATTGGCTTTAAGATATAGTTTTTTAGATTCTGGAACTTCCACGTTTTCCTGTGCGGCAGCAGTGGTGCAGAGCAGCAAAAAAACTGTAAGAGTTATTGTTTTCATCATTATTGGTTTTTCTTTAGTTCTTCTATGAGCTGTTCTGCGGCAGTCGCATCAGTTTCTCTTTGTTTGGCCAGTCGTGCTGAGGTTTCAGCGTACATTAGCGCTTCTGCATTTTTGCCGGTTTTTTGATAAAGGCGTGCTAAAATATATGTATTTTCAGGATTTTCTGAACGCATGACGGTTTTTTCGGCCCACATCAGCGCAGTTGCGAATGAAGTTGGAGTGCTGGCTTTATCTAGAAATACCCACGCTGCTTTCAGTAATTCAGTGCTTTCGTGGGCATCAGGATTTTGATAGTGCGCCAGTGCGGTTCGTTCGTATTCCGCAAACTGGCCGGTTTGTTCGTAATGATTAAGTTTCAGTCGGTTCAGGATTTGTTGTGCGTTTTCTTTTCCGACTAAAATACTGGCTTTTTCCAGAAACTGATTTTCGTTCACCGCTTTAGTTGTAGTATTAACGGCATTTTCCCAGAGTTTCTGAATCTGAAGTTGGTTGTCAAAATCGATAAAAGTCTGAGGAGTAAAATGCTGATTCAGCGCTTCCCGGTTGGCCTGAAAAATTTTGTAATTGGCATCGTCCACAGATTTTACGAAAAACAGAAGATAACCGACTTCATCCTTGGTGAATTCTTTGTTTTTTTTATTTTTAAAATACCGCTCCGAAGCTTTTCTGGCAAAATCATAATCGGTGCTGGAATGAAGCTTAATAATGTTGATTAAAAATTCAGGATCGGTTTCGCCTTTCTCAAAACGTTCTTTCATCGAGCCGAATTTACTATTTACAGCAGCAGCTTCGCGTCCCAGTTCAAGAAAAGTACTTTCCGGAAGATAGCCCATATTTTGTGAAATCAGTTGTCCGTCTCCGTTGATGAACAGAAAAGTAGGATAAGATTGAACACCATATCGCTTGGCGATTTCACGCCCTTCGCCTTTTTCCATGTCAAATTTCCCGTTGATGAAATGGCTGTTGTAAAAATCGCCGACTGATTTTTGGGGAAACACATTCTTATCCATCATCTTACATGGGCCACACCATACCGCCATGGCGTCGATGAAAACCAGTTTGTTTTCCTTCTTCGCCTGCGCCAGAAGCTGGCTGAAAGATTCTTTCCGGAATTGGATGCCATCTTGTGCAAATCCAGAAAAACTGAGGGTGATGATAAGGAGGAGGAGTATTCTCTTCATGTTATTTTGCATTTTTGCAGTAGCGAAGATAAAAAATATTTGGCAATTCCTGCTCCAACCTTATCGGGATTAGAACCTATACGAGAAAACATCAAACTGAATTTATATGGTGACAAGATTTCGTTTTTATCTGTAATAAAGAGCCTAGGTTCAAAGTGCCGTAGCTGCGAAATGCCTGTAGAAAATTGGTTTTCTTTCAATATCGAGCAGCGTAGCTGCGATCTGTTAATAAATTGTGCCCTTTTTAAGTAAATGAACTTCTCAGCTTAGTCTTTATAAATAATTCCCGACACATCAATTTTATATCAAAACAAAAAATTCCGACAGCCAAAAGCTTCTTTTTTCGTAATTTTAGAGCCTGTTTAATTTTTTAATGATTGAAAGACCAAAGATTTCAATGAAACTATAACAGGTTTTTAAACCCTCAAAATGGATGTAATATGACTTCAAAACAAAAAGTAGCATTGCTGAGAGAAGCAATGGCAAAAGAAAATATAGACGCTTTTATTGTTTTTTCTGCTGACCCGCACATGAGCGAATATTTGCCGGAAGAATGGCTGGAACGTACCTGGATATCAGGGTTCACCGGATCCGCAGGTTTTGTTGTTATTACCCGTGAGAAAGCAGCTTTGTGGACAGATGGAAGATATTTCGTACAGGCAGTTCAGGAGCTGGAAGGATCAGATTTTGAACTGATGAAAGAAGGCGTGGAAGGAACGCCGAACTATATCGACTGGCTGAAAAAGGAACTTCCTGATCACAGCACCATCGCCCTGAATGCACTCGCCACTTCCCATCTGCACTGGAACGATCTGGAACAACAACTGGCTGAAAAGAACATCAAAATAATCAATAAGCCTTTACTGAAAAACCTGTGGGTCAACCGGGTTCAGGAAAAGGAAACAGCGAAGGTTTTTGTTCATCCGGTAGAAAGAGCAGGTCTTTCTGTTGGCAATAAACTGGACATGATCAGAAAGAAAATGAAAGACCAGAATGCCGACGTACATATCATCACTGCGTTGGATGATGTTGCGTGGACCACGAATTTAAGGGGAAGCGATGTGCAGTACAATCCTGTTTTTTTAGCATATCTGATCCTGTCTTTTGAAGAAACACAATTGTTTATCGGCAATGACAAACTGAATGATGAAGCGAAAGCACAGCTGAAAGAGGCCAGCGTTACTGTTCATGATTATGATTCCTTTTATGACGAATTGAATAATATTAAAAACAAAAAAATTCTTATTTCTCCGAATACGAATCAGGCCATTTTCAATGCGCTGCAGGAAAATAACACGTTCATTCTGGCTGCAGCTCCCGGAAATCTGATGAAAGCCAGAAAAACGGAAGTGGAACTTCAGGGATTCCGCACGGTAATGCGTCGGGATGGCGTAGCGATGGTAAAATTTATCCATTGGCTGAAAACCCATGTTGGAAAAGAACCTATGAACGAGGTATCCATCGGGAAAAAATTAAAGGAATTCAGGCAACAGGAGAAGAATTTCGTGGGAGAAAGTTTTGGTAGCATTATCGGATATAAAGGCAACGGCGCTATTGTTCATTATTCCGCAAAAGAACAAGATTGCAAAGAGGTGACGAATGAGGGGACGATCCTTATTGATTCCGGTGGACAGTATCTTGAAGGAACCACCGATATAACACGAACGCTGTCTCTCGGTCAACCTTCAGAACAGTTCCGGGAAGATTCTACACGGGTGCTTCAGGGGATGATCCGCCTTTCTATGGTGAGATTTCCAAAAGGAACCCGCGGAGTTCAGTTGGATGCAGTCGCCAGAATGCCTTTGTGGAACGAAGGAAAAGACTATGCTCACGGTACAGGACACGGTGTAGGGAGCTTTATGAATGTTCATGAGGGGCCGCAGAACATCCGGAAAGATATGAATTTTCAGGAACTGCTTCCCGGAATGGTATGCTCCAATGAACCAGGATTTTATGTTGAAAATGAGTATGGAATTCGCCACGAAAACCTGATTGCCGTCCGAGAATGGGAAAATACACGATACGGCACTTTCTACGCTTTCGAAACCCTGACCATTTGCCCGTTCGACAGATCGGTGATTAAAAAAGAATTGCTTCGCGAGGATGAAATCAACTGGCTCAATGGATACCACGCTTGGTGCAAGGAAATGCTGGAAGAAGACCTGAGTGGAGACGTAAAAAACTGGTTTCTGGATCAGGTAAAACCATTATAATAAATAAAGGCTGGCTCTGCATGAACCGGCCTTTTTTCTTAGTTGAAATTAATCTTTTCAAGAATGAAATTTTGGCAGTCGTCTTTTCGGATGATGCGCAGCTTGATTTCATCTCCAAACTGGTTTTGAAGCCGCTTGGCAAACCTGAAAAGAATATTTTTCTGATAACGGTCTTTGCGTAGCTGTTTAAAAGCTCTTTTATTGGTAAACATTTTTTCTTCTTTTATAATAATCACTTCCAGATTCACTTTATTATTCAGTGAAGTGAGAAGTTCCCGGTCTTCCGGATTCAGGATATGGTCGGCTTTTATTTGATGAAGAGCGTTCATATTATTTCAATTTTCCGGCAAATATATACACGAATTTTAACGCATAGAACAACTACTGTAAAAGTTATAAACCATCCTCAGAATCCTGAAAATGCAAGCAGCTGAGCAAATAAGCATCACACGTTTATAACATGACAATCATCATCTGTGTTAATCTTTGGAATCTGAATGGAAATCTACATTTTTTCGTGAAAAACTAAGCGCAATTCTGCGAGGATATTACCTAATCAATTAAACGATTAATCAACAATCCATATAAAACTCTATTTTTGCATCATGAATCACGACACCATCTGTGCGCTGGCTACACCCAACGGAGTGGGAGCTTTAGGAATTATCAGAGTTTCAGGAAATGAAGCTCTCGGGATTGTCAATCGTTGTTTTGAAGGAAAAAATATTACAGAAGTTGCTTCTCATACAGTCCATTATGGGTTTATAAAGGACGGTGACGAGCAGATTGATGAGGTGATGGTTTCGGTGTTCAGAGCGCCTAAAACCTTTACGACAGAAAATTCGGTGGAGATTTCCTTTCACGGTTCTCCGCATATAGCCCGGAAAATTCTTGAGGTTTTGATGAAAAACGGAGCCAGAATGGCCAAGGCTGGAGAATTTACGATGCGGGCTTTTATGAATGGAAGAATCGACCTGTCGCAGGCAGAAGCCATTGCCGATGTGATTGCCAGTGAAAACGAAGCCTCACGAAAAGTGGCGTTGAACCAGCTAAAAGGCGGTATTTCCAACGAAATTTCTGTGTTGCGGGAAGATCTGCTCAATTTCACTTCTCTCATAGAACTGGAGCTGGATTTTGCAGAAGAAGACGTGGAATTTGCCGACCGTACCGCCATGAATATGCTCCTGAACCGGCTGGAAGAAAAATTAAATGCACTTATGGAAAGTTTTCAGTACGGAAACGCCATTAAAAATGGAGTAGATGTGGCCATTATCGGAAAGCCAAACGCCGGAAAATCCACGCTGCTGAATGCTTTGCTGAAAGAGGAACGCGCCATCGTTTCAGATATTGCCGGAACAACCCGCGATACCATCGAAGAGATTTTGCACATCAAAGGAACGGCATTTCGCTTTATTGATACCGCCGGAATCCGGGAAACCACCGATGCCATTGAAGTCATAGGAGTTCAGAGAGCAAAAGAGAAGATTGCAACAGCGAAAATCTTACTGTACCTCTATGATGAATGGGATGCGACGCCTGAAGAAGTCATTGGTTTTGTAAAAGAATTCTGGCGCGAGGATTTAAAAGTTATCTTACTTCATAACAAAATCGACCTCAGTAAAAGTAATGAAAATGAGTTCGATCAAGTATTGTCGAATGCTTTAATCCCGGAGTTCACCACCACCATTATTCCCATTTCGGCAAAAGACCAGACCGGGATTGAGACATTAAAAAAAGAACTTTCCTCTTATGTCGAAAACCTGAAAACAGACGAAAATACGGTGATTACCAATCAGCGTCATTTCGAAGCACTACAGAAATCCCTGCAGTCAGTCCGCAATGTGAAAACAGCTCTCACCCAGAGCTTCCACACAGAACTCCTGGCCTACGAACTTCGCTACGCTTTAGAACACCTGGGCGAAATTTCCGGTGAATTCACCAATGACGAAGTTTTGGGCAATATTTTTTCTAAGTTTTGTATCGGCAAATAGTTACCCTTCTTTTATTTTCTAACCACTTGTCTTTGTAGTAGTTAAAAATTAAAATTCTTCTCTTATTTGTTGCCCGATAGTGTTTTTTCGTGTATATTTGTTGCCCAGATGTTGCTCAAGCAACAAATTTGTTGCCCAAAAGCATAACAAAATCAAAGTGGCGAGTTCCTGCACCATGCAGCACCACACAGCTACAAACAGCACCATCTGGCACCAAGATGAAAACCAGAATCCAAATTCCAAAACACTGTCAGCTTTGCGGGCAGGCATTCGTAGCACAGACGACCACAACAAGATATTGTGGAGACAACTGTGCGAAACGCGCCTACAAATTGCGGAAGAAAGAAGAAAAGATTCAGCAGGCACTTACTGAACAGATTAATACTGCAAATGATGCAAAACCGCAAACCTTGCAAAGTCTGCAAACGTTGCAACCTATCTTCAATCTCAAAAACAAAGAATTCCTAAGCGTTCAGGAAGCAGCAGAGCTTCTCGGAGCAAGCCGGTGGACCATACAAAGACTGGTGCAGAGAAACGTTCTGAATGCAGCCAAACTTGGCCGCAGAACAATAATACAACGATCTGAAATAGATAACCTTTTTAAAACTGATGGAAAATGAAAGTAACATTAAGGCAACGCAAGAAAGGAAATAAAATTTCTCTTTATCTGGATATCTATGACAAAGGAAAAAGGGAATATGAGTATTTAGGTCTGTATCTGACGCCACCTCCCGAAAAAGGTTCGTTAACTAAAGCACAGAAAGACGAAAACAAAAAGATCCTCGATCTGGCAGAACACATCAGGAGCAAAAAGCATCTGGAAGCTCAAAACAATGTTTACGGATTCCGTGATAAAGAAAAGCAGAAAGGTAAATTCTATGAATTCTTTGATGTCTTAACAGAAAAGAAAAACGAAAGTCTCGGAAACTATGGGAACTGGAATGCTGTACGGATCATGCTGAAAGAATACGACCCCAAAGAAGTGACCTTCGAGCGGCTTAACCGTGAATGGGTGCAAGGATTTAAAGATTACCTGAATACCCAAGCCAAAACCAAAACCGGCGAGCCGATTTCCTTAAACACCAAATACAACTATTTCAACAAACTACGTGCAGCACTGAAACAGGCGGTAAAAGAAGGTTTGTTACAATCTAATCCTGCCGATTATGTCGAGCCTTTCAAGCAGGACGATGTGCAGCGTGAATTCCTCACCCTGGAAGAAGTTCAGAGCTTGGCAAACACCCATTGCCGGAATGAAACCCTCAAAAAAATGTTTTTGTTTTCTTGCCTAACCGGATTGCGGTGGTCCGACATCGAAAAACTCAAATGGTCCGAAATCCAGCATTCAGAAAATTTAGGTAATTTTATCCGGTTCAGGCAAAAGAAAACAAGCGGAGCGGAAACGCTGCCAATTGCGGAAGAAGCCAGAGCACTTTTAGGCGAACAGAAAGGCCAGGAAGAAAAAGTATTCTCGGGATTAAAATATGGAAATTGGAATAAAACTTATCTCAAAGATTGGCTGACCGATGCGGGGATTCACAAACATATCACCTTCCATTGCGCCAGACATACCTATGCAACACTGCAGATTTCTTTGGGCACCGACATTTACACGGTCTCAAAACTGTTAGGTCATAAAAACCTTTCCACCACGGAGATTTATGCAAAGGTGATCAACGAGAAAAAAGTCGCAGCAGCCAATAAAATTAAAATCAATTTATGAGCATGGATAAATATTCTTTAATTGAATACATTTTTAATAACGAAAATCTAGATTTTATTGTCGATATAGATAATAAGCAGGCCGCTGTGAAAGATTATGATGAAGTGAATGAAGGGCTTTTTAATGAGGTTAAGGAATTGAAAAAGCAGATATTCAATATGTTTATCAAAGGCGAAGATCTTGCTTTAAACAGGATTAAGAACAGGCTGCTCCAAAGCAAAGATTCATTGGCATCAGCCGATTTCGGAATTAACATTGATGTGGAAAGCCATGGATTCTCATGTGTTATAGAACCTGAAAGCCTCAAAGAGATTAATGATCTTAAAATTCAGTATATCGATGAGTTGGTAGAGGTAATCAACAATTTCTCATTTGAAACAGCCCAGCCTTTAAAACAAAAACTCAAAACCAACCTCACGGTAAAAGAAATTGCCTATCTGTTCAGGGCATTGCATGACGAAGGGATTATCGAAGCCAGACAAAAAACCGACCTGTTCAATTTCATTGCTGAAAGCTTTTCCTCAAAACAGAAAAAAGACATCAGCGCCAATTCAATAAAAAACGCATTCGATACACCGGACTATAATGCCATAGATTTCTGGCAGGAAAAATTCACCCACTTCATGCAAAAAGCAAAAAAAGACAAAGAAAAATAATGACCTCAAACCCCTATAAACAGGGGTTTTTTCTTGGGGTTGCGCAACCCTCTGCAACTACCGCAGCATTCATATCCTGCATTACTTTGCTCCCAGATTTCAAGTTTAACCAATTAAACCCAAAAAAATGGAAGCAGAACAAATCTTACAAAAGCTCAGTCAGATCGAACAGAAAATCGACGAGCAAAACCTTCTTCAGAAAGAAGTAATCAACTTCAACGATGCATGCAAATATTTAGACATCAGCGCATCGCATCTCTACAAACTAACTTCCCAAAAACAGATCCCGCACTTTTGCCCACAGGGTAAAAAACTCTATTTCCGCCGCCAGGAAATAGACCAATGGTTAATGCGCAACCGCCAGGAAACCGCAGAAGATATTGAGACCGCTGCAGCAAATTACCTAATCCGAAATAAACGCAGATCATGAGTTTCTATAGATTTTCCGAGGAAGAGGTAAAGGAGATTCTCAACAGATTAGATCGGATTTCCTTAGAATTGAAGCAAAGCCAGAGAACACAGCCTGAAGAAATTTGGTACGACAATCAGGAGTTTCTCAATATTATGAATGTAAGCAAGCGCACCGCCGCTTATTGGCGGACTGAAAAGATGGTTGCATACTCGCAGGTCGGTAACAAAATCTATTACAGCCTTGCTGATGTTTTGGCCTTGCTTCAAAAACACAAAGTTCAGGCAGGCTCATCCAAATCTACAACATAAAACAAAAAACTGATGGAAGCTACTAATAATTTGTTCGCTGAAGAAGAGGTACGTCATAATGTGACCTTATTCCGCAAATTCACGGAAATAGTAAAGCATTCAACAATTAAAGAATGTATAGAAGAGATCCGAAACGGCAATTATAAAAAGCAGGTCGAAGAAATCAGAAAAATTAATACCGAAAAGGGAAAAGAGGAAGCCGACAAGCTCAAGAAAAACCTAATGGCATTCACGGCTTCAGGAACTTTTGAAAACCACAGGCGGATTAATGACATTACAGCATACAACCAATGCGTTATTCTGGACTTTGACGATATTTCCGCAGATTACCTTGAGGAAGCTAAGGACAGGGCTACATTGGCTCCTTACACTTTAGCTGCATTTATCAGCCCACGCGGAACAGGTTTGAAAATCATTGTTCAGGTAAATACTGATGTGGCAGAACATGGTTTAGCTTTCCAGCAGGTAGCAGATTATTATGCGCAGGCACTGAATGAAGAAGTGGATCCTTCCGGGAAAGACTGTTCCAGGCTCTGCTTCATGTCCTGGGATCCCTATGCCTGGTATAACGAAGAGGCGGAAGTCTTTACCGTTTCAGTGAAAGTTCCCGAACAGAAAGCAACCAAACCGGTTTTATCAGACGATGATATATTCGAAAATCTTATAAAATTCACCAACAACAAACTGCTGTATCAGAATGGCAGCCGGAATGCATACATTCATCTGTTGGCCTGTAACTGCAACCGCAATGGCTTATCCCAATCCTTTGCCGAAGCTAAGATCCTGTCAGGTTTCGATCTGGATCCAAAAGAAATTACCGCCACAGTGAACAGTGCCTACAAGCACAATGAAAGCGAACATCAGAAATTCTCAGCAATTGCAAACATTGCAGACCTTGCAGAATTTGCAAACGCTGCAGGCACTGCATCACCGATCACGGAAGATGTATTGAAGTCAATGCCGCATATTCCGGACGAAGTGTACCAAAATTTACCAGATATTCTGAAAGAGGGAGCATGGGCATTTGCTGAAGATCACCGAAAACGGGATGTATTTTTAACCAGCGCACTCACGGTTGTCAGCGGGTGTATGCCGGAGGTCATCGGGATTTATCACCAGGAAAGAGTATTTCCGAATTTATTCTGTTTCATTATCGCACCGGCTGCAAATGGAAAGGGCGTAATGAAAAACGCCAAACGTTTGGCTGAAAAATACAATTGCAAAATCACCGAGCAGTCCGAAGCAGAAAAAGAAGAATATCGAAAGGAACTATTGAAATATAAAGCCATCTGCGCCAAACTGAAAAAAGACGAGGAGCCACCCGAACAGCCCGTAGAACCTCCCTACAAAAGAGTTTTCATTCCTGCAGACACAAGCCAGTCCATGCTCATCAAAATGATCAATGATAATGGCGGCAGCGGTATCATGTTCGAGACGGAGGCCGACACTATGGCAGGGGCCAACAAGCAGGATTGGGGAAGTTACTCACCGCTTTTGCGGGGCGCATTTCATCATGAGCCTATTTCCATCGCACGTAAAACCAATAACGAAGTATTCGAAATCAAAGAACCGAAAATAGCGGTCTGCCTCTCGGGTACCCCGGCACAGGTTCCGCGCTTAATCGGATCTGCTGAAAACGGATTGTTCAGCCGCTTCATGTTCTATGCATTCAGAAGCCCTATTGTTTGGCAAAGTCCCGCTCCGGCAGCCAATGGAATTGTGTACAACGACCATTTCGCTAAACTCTCCGAAGAGCTTTTGCAGGCGACAGAACTGCTTACAAATTTTCCTACGGAAGTACAGTTTACCGACGACCAGTGGACTTGGTTCAACAGAGAATTCACTGACCGGTTAGAGCAGTCTGTGCTCTATAATTCCGACGATATTGCCGGCGTAGTCTATAGGCTTGGACTAATAACCTTCAGAATCTGTATGGTTTTTACAGCGCTACGGAAATTCGAAAACGGCGACACTGCCAGCATCGTTTTTTGCACCGACGAAGATTTCTCATCAGCCATTTTACTGAGCAAAGTCTATATAGAACATTCCATAATGGTATTTAACAGCCTTTCATCAGATGAGCAAGAAGAAAATTTCAAACCTAAAAATAATAAAGAAAAGCTCATCGCCCTATTACCCGAAACATTTCAGCGCAAACAGGCAGTGGAAGAAGGTAAAAAACTGGATCTAAGCGAACGCACAGTAGATGAGTTACTTCGTAAACTGGTGCCGGATGTACTGGAGAAGATTAAAGATGGTTACTATAAAAAAATCAAATGAAAAAAATTAACAAAAATCTGCTATCTTTGGAAATCACACAATTATTTTCCATGGCAGAAAAATACTTTACTCAGGTAGGTGAAAAATTCGAATTCTATGAAAGTTTGGTTTCAGGAAAAAAGAATACCATTCACGATACAATTAACCTTACTTCGGTAGGTAACAATAATAAAATCTTAGAATCTAATGTTGAGGTAATTCACTGTGACCCATTAGAAGATTCTATGTACCTGACCGTGGAGGTTAACAAAAAAAACCAGGGGAATTTTAAATTCAAGCTCAAGTATAATAAGTTTATACCTGCACCATTTTTTAGATTTGATAGTGTTGGAAAAACACACAGAAATAAAATTGATGGTGTAAAGATGAATGATCAGCAGATTACACCTCCTCATTTTCATAGGTTCAACAAAGAGGGGTTTGAAATCGC
>JAANMU010000112.1_pt1 | contig 101837 bp, 84 predicted proteins | sample 7279701 | NCBI WGS metagenome assembly JAANMU01 (sample SAMN14094539, study PRJNA606508) | bioreactor metagenome | isolation source: A lab-scale SPAN reactor treating ammonium-rich wastewater day 57 | place: Ireland: Galway | collected 2017-03-13 | reverse complement strand
AAATCGTCAGACTACACCACGACCTATAACCATGGGGGCGATGGCCAGGAATGCTTGCCTCGCGCGGCGTTGCCCGCCCAGTGGAACCGGGGGGCGGCCCTGATTACACTGCATCGATTCGCATTTTTTTTCCGTCTTGCCCCGGTGGTTCATGAGCTTTCAGCATTGCCTCCTTGCCTTTGCCGGCGTTTTGTTGTCGATGGGGTCGGCGCCCGCCCGCCTGGACGCCCAGACGTTTCGTGGGATCGAAACCAAGCCGCTCCCCGGCATCGCGATCGAGCGGGCCTTTCCCAACATCAAGATCACCCGGCCGGTGATCGTCAACCACGCCGGCGACGGCTCGAACCGGTTGTTCGTGACCACGCAGCAAGGCATTGTCCAGGTGCTTCCCAACCGGCAAGACGTAAAGCAGGAAGAAGTAAAGACCTTCCTCGACATCAACCAGAAGGTCGTCTACAAAGACAAGGAGAACGAGGAAGGGCTGCTGGGCATGGCCTTCCATCCGCGCTACGCCGAGAACGGCGAATTCTTCCTCTATTACACCTCGGCCGACGCGCCGCCGCACACGTCGGTAATTTCGCGGTTCCGTGTCTCGAAGGACGATCCCAACCGGGCCGACCCCGCCTCGGAGCAGGAAATCCTGCGGATCCCGCAGCCCTACTGGAACCATAACGGCGGCACGATCCTGTTTGGTCCGGATGGTTACCTGTACATCGGCCTGGGCGACGGCGGCGCGGCGAACGATCCGCAAGGCAACGGGCAGAACCTCAAGGCGCTGCTCGGCTCGATCCTGCGGATCGACGTGGACCGCAAGCAAGGCGATCTCCAATACGCCATTCCCAAGGACAACCCCTTTGTGAACAAGCCCGAAGCGCGGGGCGAGATTTGGGCCTATGGGCTGCGCAACGTGTGGCGGATGTCGTTCGACCGCAAGAACAACGCCTTCTGGATCGCCGACGTGGGCCAGAACCTGTGGGAGGAAATCAACCTCGGCGTGGCCGGCGGCAACTACGGGTGGAACCTCCGCGAGGCGACGCACCCCTTTGCCGGCGACGGCGGCAAGGGACGCAAGGACCTGATTGATCCGATCTGGGAATACCATCACGACATCGGCAAGTCGATCACGGGTGGCCACGTCTACCGCGGCAAAGAAGTTCCCGAGCTGGTGGGCAAGTACCTGTACGCCGATTACGTCTCGGGCCTGGTCTGGGCGCTGGACTACGACTACGACGCCAAAAAGGTGAAAACCAACTACCGCATCCAGCCCCGCGAAGAGCTCCCCCTCAAGAACATGCCGGTGATCACCTTTGGCGAAGACGAAGCCGGCGAAGTCTACTTCACCGACGCCTTCGGTTTCCTCTACCGTTTCACGAACAAGTGAACGCAATGCGGAGTGCGGAATGAACAAACCTTCGCCGCGCGTTTCCCACTTTCATTTCGCATTTCGCAATCCCATGACTTCTGACTTTACCTATCGCGACATCGCCAAGATGATCGACCACTCGTTGCTCCAGCCGACGCTGAGCGACGAAGAACTGGAGGCCGGTTGCCGCCTGGCGCGGGAGTACGACGTGGCCAGCGTGTGCATCAAGCCGTATTACTTGCGGCGGTGCGCGGAAGTGTTGCGCGGAAGCACGGTCCGCGCCAGCACGACCATCGGCTTTCCCCACGGCGGCCATACTACGTCGATGAAGCTCCAGGAAGCCGAGCAAGCCCTGGACGACGGCGGCGAGGAACTGGACGCCGTGGTGAACATTGGCAAGGTGCTTAGCGGCGACTGGGACTACGTGCGGGCCGAGATCGTTCAATTGACCACGCTCACCCACGACCGCGGCCAGAAGATCAAGTGGATCTTCGAGAACTGCTACCTGCGGGACGAGCACAAGATTCGCTTGTGCGAAATCTGCGGCGAGGCGCGGGCCGATTGGGTCAAGACCTCCACCGGCTACGGCAGCGGCGGGGCCACGCTGGAAGACCTGCGGCTGATGCGGCAACACGCGCCGCCCCACGTGCAAGTCAAAGCCGCAGGCGGCGTGCGCACCCTCGACGCGCTCTTGGAAGTCCGCGCGCTAGGCGTCACCCGCGTCGGCGCCAGCCGCACCGCCGAAATGCTCGACGACTGCCGCCGCCGCTTAGCATAACCACCCCCAAGGGGTCGGGTTGGTTTTTCGGCCAAACGACTCACCACATCGCAAGACCCCGGGCCGAAAAACCTACCCGACCCCGTGGGGTGGACGCTCCTTACTCTTCCACCAGCACCGCTTGCACCATGCCGGTGCGGGCGACGTTGGTCACCGGGTTGGGCGAGACGCGCGAGAGAATGCCCTGGTACTCGCCGCAGACGGTGGCCAGGGCCACGGTCAGGAACATATCCTCCACCATCACCTCGCCGGAGCGGCACACCACGACGGGCAGGTGAACCGGCTCGACAAACTCCTGCACAATGCACGGAACGGCCGGGTCCATGGCGCAGGCCGCGCGCCAGGTTTCCTCAGAGGCGTACTTGCCGATCACCACGCCATAGCCGCGGCCTTCGCCCGCGGGCTTGATGACCAACTGCTCGCGGTTCTCGTACAGAAAGTCGGGGAAGCGCACCGCCAGGCCGCGCCAGTGGGCCTCGCCCCAGGCCAGGGGCCGCGTCCAGGCGACGTGCCGCTCGACGAAGGTCCGCTCCGATGGCGTCAGTTCGTGCATGAAATTCGGGTCCGACCAAAGGGCCAACAGCCCCTTGTCTTCGCCTACCGCCATGCCAAAGAAGTTATTGACTGAAACCACCGCCCCCTGCGCCACTGCCTGAAGGTACGCGGCGTAGCGCTCTTCAAAACCCTCGCGCCAGCAGTGGTTCTGGCTGGTGGGAACGCTAATGCGAAACTTGTTGTACGTCAGCGAGATCGCCTGCCCGTGGTAACGCAGTTCGCCGTCACGGAACTCCAACTGCCGCGCGTCCACAATCTCGATCGGCCGCGAGGTCTTGCGGCGCACTGCGGCCAGCAGCAGGTCCAGTTCATGGGAAATCTCGTTCTCGTCGGTTAGCGCGGCGATCATTCCCAGCGGTATGCCCGCGTTCTTCTCGATGCGGAGCAAGCCCTCGACCAGGGCTTCGGGATTGATCGCCCCGGCGCGCAGCGACTCGAACCCCTCCCGGGGAAACAGCGTGCCCAGCGCCTGGCGGGCCACGTCGCAAAACGTCTCGGAGTGCAGGAACCCGGCGGGGCAGCAGGTGTTCAGTTCGATCACCTTCAGTTCCCCGGCCGACGTAACCACCGCGTCATAGCGCGACACGACTTGCTTACCGCTCCAGCCGCGCGTCGGGAAGAGGTAAGGTATCATCCGCGCCAAGTGGGGGAATCGCGCGGCGATCCGCTCGGGACGGGCCGCCAGCCACTCCAAGGTTTTCTCCACCAGGCCGTGAACCATGCGGGCCGCCGAGTCGAGCCTGGCCACGTCGTCGTCGTGCAGCAGCAGGGCCGTCAACCCGCTGGGCATGTCGCGCGCCCCGCCGAAGGTGATCTTCCGCCGATGCAGTTCCTCGTTGCCTTGCCGCAACAGGGGGGCATACTCGTCGGCCCGCGCGTCAAAGTCGGCTCGCAGCCGGTCGTGAAGCTGGGAAGTTCGGGAAAGATCGAGACAATGAAGACTGTCGGCCGATGGTTGACTCACGCAGCAGCGCTCGGGTGCGGGTGTGAAGCGGTAGGATTGAGGCGTGGGAACGCCCATGATAACTCCTTGACTTGACTGCCGACGCAGCGCGCGGTGTCCGGTTCACGACGCTCTATTTTATCGAGAGGCGCCCTTCCGCCTCAAGGCAAACCCGGTCGCCGGAATGATATACTCGGGAAGGTGCGAACGGGAAAAGACCTGATTCAACGCATAAGAACGGTTTCATGCTTGTACATCCCCCGGCGGTTGTCCTGTTGAGCGGCGGCTTGGACTCCACCACCATCCTGGCGCTGGCCCAACAGCAAGGCTTTGTGTGCCATGCGTTGTCGTTCCGCTACGGACAGCGGCACCACGTTGAATTGGAAGCGGCCCGGCGCGTGGCCGAGCGCGCGGGCGTGGCACGGCATGCGACCGTGGACATCGACCTCCGCGCCTTCGGCGGTTCGGCGTTGACGTCGGAAACGCCCGTGCCGAAGAACCGCCCCCTGGACGAGATGACGCACGGCATTCCCATTACTTACGTCCCGGCCCGGAACACCATCTTTCTTTCCTTCGCCCTGGCTTACGCCGAAACTCTCTCCTGCGGCGATATCTTCCTGGGCGTGAACGTGGTCGATTACAGCGGCTACCCCGATTGCCGTCCCGAGTACGTGGCCGCGTTCGAGAAAATGGCCAACCTGGCGACCAAAGGCGCCGTTGAAGGCCAGACGCCAGTGCGGATTCATACGCCGCTGATCCACTGGACCAAGGCCCAGATTATCTCTCGCGGGTTGGAACTGGGAGTCGATTACAGCCTGACCACCAGTTGTTACGATCCCGCCGCCGATGGCGCCGGCTGCGGCGCCTGCGACGCCTGCCAACTCCGCCAGCGCGGCTTCGCCGAACTCGGCCTGACCGACCCCGCGCGGTATCAATAACACAAGTAGGTCCCATTTGCCGGCCGAGTCCCTCGTTTCTTCGGCCCGGGCGTGAGAACGCTTTTCAGGCAGTTGCGAAGGATTTTTTAATGTGGCGCCCTTCGCTCCGCGAGTGCGTTTTCGTTGTGGCGTCCGAGGTCGCCACGAAAGTGCGCACTCGCAGAGCAAGTACACCACACGGAAGCCCTCGTCACGCCATCGTGAAAAATGCTTCGAGGCCGCGTCACCCCGGCGGCCACGTCATGTTTCTTCCGCCCAGCAGGTGGAAGTGCAGGTGATCCACCGTTTGCCCCGCGTCGGGCCCGCAGTTCACCACCACGCGGTAACCGTTCTTCAGCCCTAGCTCGTTCGCCAAGCGGGGAATCACGCTCCAGAGGTGGCCGATCAGGGCTTCGTCCTCGGCGGTCAGGTGGTTCAGCGAGGCGATTTCCTTCTTGGGAATCACCAGCACGTGCGTCGGCGCCTCGGGCCGCACGTCGTGGAACGCCAAGCATTGCTCGTCCTCGTAGACGACGCTGGCGGGAATCTCGCGGTCGATAATTTTCTTGAAAATCGTCTTTTCGCTCATCGGGGCCTCCAGGCGTCGCAGGGACCATCTCGCCCCGTATCAAACAACCTTTCCGCCAACCGGTCAACAACCGGTGAAGCCGACCTCCTCCGTAGTTCCTCCCTCATTTTGACGCGCCGAACCACCGTTCCCCCTTCCCGCCAGCGCCCCCGCTTGCGGTTTCGCGCCCGGCCCGCTGATCGAAAACATCCCACCCTTCCCGCCATATTCCCGCTCCGAAAGTTTACCTGGATCATGCGGGAAAATTCTTCGGCGCCGATGAAAAGGATTAATGGTCCCGCACCGCCTTTGCCGATGAGGGGTGACGCCCGACAACATGCGTCGATCGGCATGCGGTCGCTGTTTACCGCTGGAAAAGGGCGCGAAGGATTCGCGCGTTTTCCCAAGTTGCGCATTTCGCCACATTCACTTCGGGAGCTGCAGGATGCGTTGCGTTCGCTTCACGTACTGGCTAAGCATGGGAGCCTTTTTGGGCTGTTTGAGTTTGTCGCCGTGTGCGTGGGGCCAGCAGGCCGTACGCGAGTATGTTGAGAATGGTCAGGCCTACCGCGAGACGACCGAAGTCGTTCGCAAACCCGTCAGCACCACCACCTGGCAGGAGCGGCGCGAGACGGTTCTGGTGGACCGCGTGACCACCCAAGTGGCCGAAACCGACCGCAACGTATTAGTTCCCGTGGTGGAATACCAGTGGCAACCGCGGGTCCATGACTGGTGGAACCCGTTCCGCCCCACCAACGTCGGTTACCACCTGGTGCCCACCACCCGCTGGGAAGTGCAACAGCAAACGGTGCGCACGCCCGTGACCTATCGCGAAACGATTCCCGAAGAACGGATCGTCCGCACGCCGCAGCGCTCGATGGACTTTGTGGAAGAGACCGTCACCCGCCGCGTGGCGATCAACGACAACACCGGCCAGCCGCTCACGCTGAGTGAAGCGCAGGGCGGGACCGCCATCGCCCGCCGCCCCGGCTACGGCGGCGTGATGCAAATGCAAGACTCGCTCCCCCGCCAAGGCGCGGTGATTCAGCGCTAGCGCAACCCAAGACCAATCATCAAGGGCGAGACCGGCTCAGCGGTTCCCGCCCTTGTTCCATTTCTTGCGAGGCCCCCGAGAGCGGAGAGTCGAGAGATAAAAAGGGAGGAAGACCAAGGTCAAGCGAGGAGACAAAATACGGGGAGGGACAATAACCCGCGATTCCCTTGGCCCGCGTCCGGCAAACCACGACTTTCTTTGCTCTTTGAGCGTGTGAATCTTTCGCACAGTAGGTCTCGCCTGCCGGGCGGGACCTATCAAACATTCACAACCTCTTTGCTCTTTACGCCCCCGCTACGCGAACACATGGGGCGGCATCGACCGCACGTGTTTTACGATTGGCCGGAAGTCCATCAGGTCGAATACGTCGCGCTGGAGGTCGATGCCGGGCGCAACTTCGATCAGCTCCAAACCGTCGGCGGTGGCCTGGAATACCGCGCGCTCGGTCACATAGAGCACCGGCTGGCCGTGGCGCCGGGCGCGGAGGGCGTTAAAGCACAGGTGCTCGATCTGGGTGACAAACTTGCGGACCTCGCCCTCGCGCGTGATTTTCAACTGTCCGCCGGTCGCCTCGACTTCCAATCCGCCAGAGGTGAACGAGCCGCAGAACACCAGCCGCCGCGCGCTTTGAGAGATGTTCACAAAGCCGCCCACCCCGGCAAAGCGCTTCCCGAACTTCGAGACGTTCACATTCCCCGCGGCGTCGATCTGGGCCGCGCCCAGCGCCGCGAAGTCCAGCCCGCCGCCGTCGTAGAAGTCGAACTGCGCCGGCTGATCAATGATTGCCTGCGGATGCACCGAGGCGCCAAAGCTCAGCCCGCCGGCCGGCATCCCGCCTATCGGGCCGCTTTCGACCGTGAGCGTCACCTGCTGCAACAGGTCGCGTTCGGCGGCGATCCGGGCAATGCCTTCGGGCATGCCAATGCCCAGGTTCACCACGTCGCCCGGCCGCAGTTCGTCGCACGCGCGGGCGGCGATGATCCGCCGCAATCCTGGCGGCATCGGCGGCGGGCAGGGCGTGCTCGCGGCGGTGGACGGTTCGCAGTAAGCGGGATTGAAGGCTTCCAAAAAGGTTTGCTCGTGCAGATGCGGGTCGGCCACCACCAGCCGATCAACCAGCACGCCCGGCACGCGGACCCGCTGCGGCGCAACGGGCTCGTCCAGCAGCCGCTTGACCTGCGCCAGGACCAGTCCGCCGCAATTCCGCGCGGCCTGGGCGACGGGCAGCACCTCGCCCACGATCGCTTCCTCGTCCATCACCAGGTTGCCCCAGCGGTCGGCGGCGGTGGCGCGGATCAGGCCCACGTCGATCGGCAGCGACTTGTACCACAGCCAATCCCGCCCGCCCAGGGTCACCCGCTCGACCAGCCCCGGCGGCGTGCGGTCGTTCAGCCGGCCGCCGTGATGCGCGGGATCGACAAATGTCTCCAGCCCTACCTGGGTGATGCACCCTGGCCGGCCGGCGGCGATGTCGCGGAACAACTGGCAGATCACGCCTTGGGGGAAGTTGTACGCCTCGATGCGTCCCTCGATCGCCAGGCGTCCCAGCCCCGGCGCCAATCCCCAATGTCCGCCGATCACCCGCCGCACCAGCCCCTCGTGGGCCAGGTGATTCAAGCCGCGCTCGCGGCTATCGCCCTGACCGGCCGCGTAGAGCAACGTCAAGTCTCGCGGGCGCCCGGTTTCCAAGAACCGTTGCTCCAGGGCGGCGGTCAGCGCCTCGGGATGCGCCGCTCCCACGAACCCGCCAATCGCCACCGTGCGTCCCTCGCCAATCAAAGCGACAGCTTCCGCGGGACTGCAAACAATCGGAGTAGCACACGGCATGAGACATTCGACAACGTCAAGAGAACCAAGAAAATCGGCCCTCAATATAACGTCCCCCGAACAATCTAACCAGTTTTCGCGTTCGCCGCATGCAATCCCGCGCAGGGGTCGGGTAGGTTTTTCGGTCACGCGTCTTGCCATATCGCAAGAGCCAGGACCGAAAAACCAATCCGACCCCGGAGGGTGGCGCTGCCTAACGCGGGAAGGTTGGCTGGCGTGGTTGCCGGCCGGAGCGAGCAGACAGCGGGCCGGTGCGAGGGCGGCCGCAGGGGTGTTTACTTGCCGGCGGTGAAGTTGGCTTGGGCGGTCGAGCCAGCGGCGTCGGTTAGCTCCAGGCGGAGCGGGGTTTGGCGCTCCTCGCGGTTGATGGCCAGCGTCAGGGTGTGCCGGCCGGGGGCGAGGTTGACCGTGGTTTGCGGCCGGAGCGCCGTCGGCTTGCCGTCCAGCCACAACGATAAACCCTCCACTGAGTTGAATGCCAGTTGCACGTTCCCGGCCGAGGCGGCTTCCACTTCGCAGCGCACAAAGCTGGCGGGGTCCAGGTCGCGATGCACCACGAACCGGGGCAGTTCTTCCACCGGCAGTTCGCCCGAGACGCGGCTGTACGCGGGCGTCCAGGTCAGTGCTGGGTCGGCGGTGGCGGCGGTGTCGTAACTGGTGCGGTTCAACCGCTGGTGCGCCTCTTGCGTCCAGGCCAGCGTTTGCCAGCGACGGGCCACACGCTCCTGGCCAATGGCGTACGGGCCGACCTTGCCCAGTTCCGAAAGGAACCGCGTCAGGTCGATCAATTCCTGCCGGGTGAGCGTATCGACCAGGCCATCGGGCATGAGCGAGCGGCTTTCGCGCTTCTCTTCAATCGCGTCGGCGGGAATCACAATCTGGCGATCTTCCGCGTCGCGCAGCACTAGTTCGGTTTCCGACTGCCGCACGGGGATGCCGGCAATCACCTTGCCTTCGTCGGTAGCGACCAGCACCGCGTGGAAATTCTCTTTGACTTTGGCGTTTGGCTCCAGCAGCGATTCGATCAGGTAATCGACCGGGGCGGTGGCGCCCAGGCTGACGATGTCTGGCCCCACCGTGCCGCCGGCGCCGCCGATGGCGTGGCACTTCATGCACTGGAGCGCTTCGCGGCGGTAGATCGCCTCGCCGCGGGCCGGGTCGCCGTGCTGGAGCACGTCGGCCGCCAGTTGTTGCCGCTCCTCGGGCGAGAGCTTCCAGCCGGCCTCGCTCAGGTTGCCGGCCTGCTGCACTGCTTGTTCCAACTCGGGCAAGGGCCGGCCGGCGGCGCGGACCGCGCGAAGCGCCAGCTTGGCCGTGTCGGCCGAGAGCTTTTGATTGGCGAGCGCTTCCACCAGCGCCGGCGGGCCGTTCTGCCGCGCCGCCAGGGCCGCGATCAGCGGTTGCGGGTCTTCGTCCTCGGGAAGCGATGCGAGCAATTCCACGGTGCGCTGCGCCGCCTCTTTGGGCGCCAGCGCCGCCAGGGCCGTGACCGCGCGGCGCCGCACGTCAAAGGAATGTTGATCCGACGCGAGTTGATTGAGCGTTTGCACGCTTTCGGCGCCGCCCAATTGCGCGAGCGCTTCGATCGACGCTTGACGCAAGGCGGGGCTGGCGTTGGTCTCGCCCGTGGCCCAAGCGGTCAACTGCGGACGCACGGCCACGATTTGCCACACGCCCGCGGCCCGCGCCACGGCGGCTTGCAGTTCCTCGCGCGGCGAGCCAAGCAACTTGGTTAAAGGGGCCAGGTCGCCCGCCGGGCGGGTCTTGTTGGCTTGCGAGGCTTCGACCATCGCGGCCAGCACCGCGGCTTGTTGTTCTTCGGAAAGTTTGCCCTCGGGCGAAAGCAGGTAATCGACTGCTTGCCGCAGTTCGTCGGGTTTGCCGAGCGTGGCCACCAGCGCCAAAACGCCGCTGAGGCGTTCGGGGACGATCTGGCCTTCGCGGGCCAGCTTCAAGAGCGGTGCGACCACGCCGGGCGAATCGACGGCCCGCAGGGCAAAGGTCAGCTTGGCCGCGTCGCCGCCAAAGTTCAAACGCCCTTCGCGCAGCGCCGGCAACCAGTGGACCTGCAAGTCGCGCATGGTTTGCCAAAGGGCGAAGTCGAGGAACTCGTCCATCGAATGATCGAGCGCCGCCATCGCCCATTCGGCCGCCTGGGGCGATGGCACAAGGGCCAGCGCCCGCACCGCTTCTAGACGCACGCGGGGATGCTCGTCGACCGCGCCGCGGCGGTAGTATTGGGCGGCCTGGGGCAAGCGGTCCTGCCACTGGCTGGCGACGCGCACGGCCGCCGCGCGGGCGCGGTGGTCGGGAGAACGGAGGACTTCTTCAAGAAGTTTTTGATTCACCACGTCCAGGTTCTGATAGACCCACAAACCTTCCAGCCGATCGTGCTCGAATTGCTCGTCCTGCGGTTCCAGCGCGGCAAGCCATTTTTCCAACGCGGGCAGCACCGCCGCCGGGCCGCGGGCCTTGAGCAGCAGTTTGGCGTGCAGGCGGGTGAACTCTTCCGGCAGTTTGAGTGAATCGAGCAATTCTTCGACCGATGCGTCGGCCAGCTTGGGCGCTTCGACCAGCGGGCGGCCCTTGGCGGTCACGCGCCAGATGCGGCCGTGAACGTGGTCGCGGCGGGGGTCGCGGAAATCGACTTCGCCATGCTGGATGATGGGGTTGTACCAGTCGGCAATGTAAATGGCGCCGTCGGGACCGACCTTGACGTCGATGGGGCGGAACGCGACATGCGTGGTTTTAATCAACTCTTGCTCTTGCCGCGAAGCGTAACCCGAACCGGCCTCGGTCACCACGAACCGGCACACGCGATGGGCGCGGAAGTCGTTGGTAATCATGCTGCCGGCCCAATCTTCGGGAAGGTGCCGCCCGCTGAGAATCTCCAACCCGCAGTGCTTGGGACTGCCGGGGTTGAGTCCCTTGACCAGTCGCTTGGCGCCGGGGGCGGTCACGAACACCGAGCCGGGGAAGACGTAGTTAATGCCTTCGCCGTAGGCGCCGTCGGTGGCGAACGACTGGCCCCAACGGTCAAAGTGATGGCCCCAGGGATTCACAAAGCCATAGCACAGCACGTCGAGCTTGAGGTTCTCGGGGCGGAACCGCCAGATCCCGCCGCCGTTGAGCCGCATCACGCCGTAGGGCGTTTCCACGTGGCTGTGAATGTAGATGGACTGGTTCATGTAAAGCTGGCCGTCGTGTCCCCACCGCAGCGTGTGCAACAGGTGGTGGGTGTCTTCGGTCCCAAAGCCGGAGAGCACCACGCGGCGGCGGTCGGCCCGGCCGTCGCCGTCGGTATCGCTCAGATGAATCAACTCGGTGCTGTTGGCCACGTAGGCGCCGCCATCGCCGGGCACGACGCCGGTGGGAATGAGCAGCCCGTCGGCGAAGACGGTGGTCTTGTCGGCCTGGCCGTCGTTGTTGGTGTCTTCCAGCACCAGGATTTTGTCTTCGGCCACCTGCCCCGGCTTGATTTGCGGATAGACCGAACTGCTGGCGATCCACAGCCTGCCGCGCTCGTCAAAGTTCATTTGGATAGGCTTGGCCAGCAGCGGGTCGCCCGCGTACAGGTTGACCTCGAACCCCTCCTGCACGATGAACGACTTGCGTTCCAATTCGGGGTCGGGGTCGGGCACATCCTTCAAATTGCGTTGAGCGAAGGTCGATGGCGCGACGGCGAGACTGAACAGGCCAACGAGGATCAGGAGCCGTAAATGCATGAGTATTTTTGGGAAGCTGGAAGGTAAAGCCGTGTAACGACGCGCTGCGCGCCGAAATTTGGAGTGCGGCGATTCATCGCCGCTTTCGTCGTTCATTTTTCCTCGTGAGGACGCTCTACGTCCTTGGCCGAGCCGTGGGCGTCTTGCTCGTCCTTTTTGTCAGCCACCGCGATGGGTCGGGGCGTCGGGGCGGGGTCGGGGAGGTTTTTCGGTCCAACTCTTGCCAGGTCGTGTGCTGTAGGGCCGAAAAACCACCCCGACCCCTTCTGGGCACTTGCCCTGTCGCAAGTTGTAGGGCCGAAAAACCTTCCCGACCCCTTCCTTGGGTTACTGGGCGACTCGGGTTAGCTTGTACTTGTGCTTTTTGGGGACGCGAAGCTGGGCGATTTCTTTTTCTTTTTCTTCCACCAGCGGTTCGAACTGGGGGATCTCTACGGCGTTGTTGCCTTGCTCATGCTTGCGGAACAGGAATAAGTACGTTTCGTTCTGCGGACGATAACGATGGAAATACAATTCGTTCTTTACGGCAATCGTTTGGCGCAATTGCTCGACCTGCGCGAACTGCGGGCCGGCGGTAAGCTGCACGCCGGCGGCCCAGGCGGCGGCGTCGGCGCGGGCCGCGGGTTGGCCGTCGATGGTCAGTTCATAGACGCCCGCCGCCAGCCCCTCCACTTGGAGCAGCCGCTGCGGGGCGACCAGCGCCGCGCCGGCGGGGGCGTGCTGAGGCGGCGAAGGATACGGCAGCCGCCGGTCGGTGGCTTCAAACTGCACGCTGTCTTGGGTGGTCGAGAGCGACGCCACCGCGACGCCGGTGGCCGCTTGCTCCGTGGCGGCGGCGTTGATCCCAATGCTCCACGGCTCTCCCCCCACGCCCAGCCGCGCGGCGATCACGGGCGCCGCCCGCCAGTGGCCGTAAGGCGTCAGGTGGAGCGTGTTCGAGGTCAACTGATCGACCGGGTTTTTCACCACGCCAGCCGTGTTCCCGGTTTGAGGCACGAGCGGATTCAGTTCAACATACGCCAACCCGCGATCGGCGGCGGTCTTGCGGAGCGCGTCGCGGTACAGCGCTAGCGATTGGTTGTATTTTTCGGGGCTGGGCAGCGGCGGGCCCAGCTTCTCTCGCTCCAGCGGCGAGAGCAGCGCCACGCGGGCGCTGGTCTTTTCCAAAGCGTCCAGCAGCCCGTTCAAGCCAGCCGTAAAATCTGGCAGGCCCGCTTCGCCGCGGTTGGCTTCGTTGTCGCCGTAGCACACCAGGATGAGCGTCGGCTCGGCTTGCGTCACGTCGTTCAACAGGCGTTTGAAGCCATCCTGGGGAGAGCCGAACACTGCCCGCGAAATGCCTTGGACCGTGTCGCCGCTCCAGCCAAGATTGCGGAACTCGACTTGCCGGTCGGGCTGAGCGGCGGTGAGCAACGTTTCCAGGTAGTTATTTTGTTGCAACCGTTCGATGAACGCGGCGCCTAAAAGCACAACGCGGTCGCCGTCGCGGAATTCGACCTTCGCGGGCGGAGCGTCTTGGGCCAACGCCGTGCGCGGCAGCGCGGCCGAAAGTAACGCACCGACGATCAGCAAGGAAAGACGGGAGATCAAGCGATGTCGCCTCATGGGATATTTCGTGACCTGCGAAAAAGTTGACCAGCGCTTGGGTCGCGGTGGGAGTTGGAGAAGTCGGGCCGTGGGGGCGATTCCCTCAGGGGGCTGACGCTCCCCGCTCGGCCTTGGCGAGACGTTGGACGTACACATAATATGCGCCGCGGACGGCGCCGTCGCGACCGGTAAGCCACGTTTGCAGCCGCGCCGGACCGGCCGGCAACCTGACGCGGAAGGTCGCTTCCTCGGTGTTGTCGGCAACAGCGGCGGTTTGATCCACGTCGCCGATCACGAGGCGGGCCTGGGTGGCGTGGAGGTTGCCGGCGTCTTTCGCTTCGCGCGGCCAGCGGCGAAGGGCGAACTCGTACTCGCCGGCTTGGGGAACATCGACGGCCCAAAACCCGGCGCCGACCGCGCCGGCCCGCACGGCGCCTTGATGCCATGCGACTTGCTCCAGCGGCGCGTGCCAGTCGTGGGCGGTCAATCGGGTGGGGTTTTCTTCCTCGGCGCCAAGGACGATGCGGCTGTAGTCGTCAAAGCGGTCGTCAATGTGGTCCCACCAGGTTTCGTAAACGCCGCGCAATCGGGCAACCACTTCGGGCTGCTCGGACGCCACGTTTTTCGCCTGGCCGGGGTCGGCTTGCACGTCGTACAGTTCGCGGCCATTGATCAGCCGCCAGCGCTCGGTCATCACGGCGGACGTGCGCCATTTTTCCGGATGATCCAGGCGCTGCGAATGAACCACCAGCGTCCGCGCGGGCCAGTCGCCTTCGTCCCAGAGAAGTGGGCGCAGGCTGCGGCCGTCAAAGTCCACATCTTTGGGGGGCGTTAGTTGGCACAGGTCGATCAAGGTCGGCAGCAGGTCGAAATGGGCGGCCAGTTGCGGGACTTCCCGATTGCCCTCCAGGCGGCCTTTCCACGAAACAAAGCAAGGCGTGCGATGGCCGCCGTCGAACGCCGAGCCTTTCGTCCCGCGCATGCCGGCGTTGTAGCCGGTCCAGGCGTTGGCGCGCTGAGGTTTCTTCCCGCCGCCGTCGCCCGCGCCGGCCGCGGTGCCGTTGTCGGTGAGGAAAATCACGATCGTATTTTCTTCCAGCTCCCATTCCCGCAAACGGTCGCGGAGCCGGCCCAGGTTCTCGTCGATGTTGGCGATCATCCCGTAGAAGTTGGCCATGGGCTGCGGCACGCCCCTTTCGACATACGGCTGGCTGTACTTTTCCGCGACGCGGTAAGGGCCGTGCGGGGTGTTCGTGGCCAGGTAGCAGAAGAAGGGCCGGTCGCGGTTCGCTTCGATAAACTTCAACGCGGCGTCAAAGAACACGTCGGTGCAATAACCTTCTTGCGGTTCGGGCTGGCCGTTGCGGTAGTAAGTGTCGTCAAAGTAATCGTTGCCCCAGAAGTCGGGCGTCTGGCCGACCCCGCCGCCGCCGTGAACCAACGTTTCCTGAAAGCCGCGGTCGTGCGGGCGATAAGGAAAGTTGTCGCCCAAGTGCCACTTGCCGAAAGCGCCCGTGCGGTAGCCCGAGGCGGCGAAGACCTGGCCGAGCGTCGTCTCGTCGCGGTGCAGGATCGAGCGGCCCATGATTGTGTGCCACACGCCGGCGCGGCTGGCGTAACGGCCGGTCATCAAGGCGGCGCGGGTTTCGCTACAGGTCGGATCGACGTGAAAGTCGGTGAACCGCACCGAGGCCCGCGCCAGTTGATCCAGGTGGGGCGTGCGCAGCATCGTGTTGCCGTGGCAACTCAAATCGCCATAGCCTTGATCGTCGGTAATCACCAGCACCACGTTGGGCCGCGTCTCGGCGGCCGCGACCGAAGCAATCCAGGCCAGCGCCGCGCTGGCGATCAGGCATGCCCAAACACGGACCATCAGTTAACCTCACAGAGCCAGAAAGAGTGGACGGTTCTCCCGCGGGGCAGGCATCCTGCCTGTCGTTCTTCTGCTTTTTGGCAGGCAGGTTGCCTGCCCCACGGCCATTTCACCCATCACCGAACCGAGAAACGGGAACGAGGGCGAAGCCCAGCATAATCCACCGAGCGGGCGGCGGGGGGTGGCGACATAAAAATCGCCGCCGGGGGGCGAAGCGCGCCAGGCGGGAACAGCTAAATCACGACGTTATCTTATCAATTTCACTTCCATCTATTTATTATAACACGCTGTCAATAACTCTCACTGGTGGATCAGAAGTGCATGATATGCGTTAAACACAGAAAGCACAATGAGTTAACGTGATCGTGCACGCGGGGAGCCGCGAGCGTTTTTTGGCGAGATTTTCGGCGTCGCGGTGGCCGCCACGGCGCCGAACTTCTTGAAAAAACTCCATTTCTCGCGGAACGGAAGCATTGGCGGAGGGTTATATAAAAGCAATTGTTCCTTTTTCTTGCGTCGCTTGTCGATTAAAGGCATACTGCCCCTCTATTGCCTTTTCTCTTCCCCAAAAGGACGACATGATGATTAAGAGGACCCGTCTAGCCTTCACACTCGTGGAGCTTCTGGTCGTTATCGCGATTATCGGAATCCTGGTCGCATTGTTGTTGCCCGCCGTGCAAGCAGCGCGCGAAGCGGCCCGCCGCAGCAGTTGTTCCAACAATCTCAAGCAGTTGGGGCTGGCGTTGCACAACTACCATGACGTGCATAAGCGGCTGCCAATCGGAAACAGCTATGGTCCCGCCGCGAAACATCGGAGCTGGACCGTGCCCGCGTTGCCGTTCATGGAGCAGGGAGCCTTATGGGACAGGATTGATCAGACCAAAAGCCAGCTGGACACCACCGTGGTCAATGGCTTCTCCAACCGGACGTTGATTCAACAGAACTTGGAAGTGGTGCTGTGCCCGTCGGATCCCGGCGCCGCGACTCCCAAGAACCGGACGGATAGCGCCGGCAGTATTACGCTGGCGTTGACGAACTACGCGGGCTGCGTGGGAGATCACCGGAATAGTGGCGGCACGGGAACGCAACTTCCCGATGGCAACTGGTATGACTACGGCAACGGCGCCGACACGGCGGCCAAAACGCGCGGCGTGCTGTCGCGCTATGGGTATAGCGCCACCCTGGCGGAAGTAACCGACGGCACCTCAAACACGATCTTTGTGGGCGAGGTGATTCCCGATTACTGCAACTGGCAGGATTGGGGGCACCAGAGCTTCGCCACCACCGCGTTTCCGATCAACCACCGGAATGCGGACTTCCAGAAAGGCACGTTGTCGCCCGCGGACCATGTCAACTGCATTACCTTCCGCAGCCGCCACCCCGGCGGCGCGCAATTCATGCTCGGTGACGCCTCGAACCGCTTCCTGGCGCAAACGATGGATTACACGGTTTACCGCGCCTTGGCTTCCCGCACTGGCGGCGAAGTGGTAAGCGGCTTCTAGTAGCCAAGTCGAACGCAGCAATTTGGAGTGCGGCGATTCATCGCCGCTTTTGCCATTTGCTTTTCCGACGTGCGTCCTGCAACGCTTTGACGCCGAAAAAGACAAAAGCGGAATTGAATTTCCGCACTCCCAAACCGGATCATTCCTTTCGACCTTCCTCTTCTTTTTGCCAGCGAATAAACAACTGATGAACTTACGCGATTTTTCGCTTTCGACCGCCCTGGCGCTGCTGGTGTGTCTGACCGGCTGCGGCGAAGAGGCGCCGCCTACGGGCGAGGTGACCGGCATGGTGACTTACCAAGGAAAGCCTTTGTCAGAAGGAACGATTACCTTCATTCCACAAGGCGGGCGGCCAGGCTACGGCAAGATCGTGGATGGCGTCATTACCGAAGTATCCACGCATGAGCCGAACGACGGAGCGCCATTGGGGCCGAATCAAGTGACGATCCAAGCCATGGCCAACGCCAACGATATGTACGCGCCCGCCAAATCGTTGATTCCCGAGCACTACGCCAGCCCCGACAAGTCGGGCCTGACCGCCAACATCCAGGCCGACGAAACCAACGACCTCAAGTTCGATCTCCAGTAGCCTCCCACGTGGGGCAGACTTCCAGCCTGCCGGCTTCCAAGGGCAGGCACGATCCGTAGTTCCAAAGTTTGAGGTGTTTGCCCGCCGTTGTTCTCGGAAGCAGCGCTGGCCGCAAGCGGTTTCGCGGCGCCACACCTGGATCGTGGGCTATTGCTTCAAACTTTGGAACTCCTGCGGATGCCCGCCCCACGTTCGGTGGACAACGACGGTGGGCTATGCCACATTAGTTGAGATTGGATGCTCCACCGTTCTTGCCGAGGAGATGAGCATGACTCGAAGTCTCTGTGGATTATTGCTTGCGCTTGTGGCAACGTCGGTATCGGCCGGCGAATTCAACGTGGTGCTGAACGTTGGCGACCCAGCGCCGGCGTGGACCGACCTGCCGGGAGTAGACGGCCGGCGGCACGCCCTGGAGGACTTGAAAAATAAAAAGCTGGCGGTGGTAGTCTTCACCTGCAATACCTGCCCGGTGGCCGTGGATTACGAGGACCGGATCATCGACTTCGCCCAGCGCCACGCCGACGACGTGGCCGTGGTGGCGATCAACGTCGGCCGCGGCGGCCAGGAATCCCTGGACGCCATGCGGCAACGCGCCGAAGAGAAAAAGTTCCCGTTCCCCTACCTGGCCGACGAGACGCAAAAGATCGGCCGGGAATACGGCGCGGGCGCCACGCCCGAGTTTTTTGTGCTCTCGCCCGAGCGAAAGATCGTGTACATGGGGGCGATGGACGACAACAGCGCCGCCGACAAGGTCAAGACCCGCTACCTGGAAGCCGCCGTCGCGGCGGCGCTAGCCGGCAAGGCGCCAGCCACCCAAGAAACCTACCCTCACGGCTGCCGCATTCGCTACGCCCGGCAGCGTCGTCCCTAGGCCCCAATTCAAACCGGCATGCGAAGCTCATCAATGTAGATCACTCGCTCCGCGACTGACCAACCGCTTGTGCAACAAGCGGATTCTTCGGCTCGCTTCGCTCGCGGTTGGGAAATTGGTCGGACGCTCTGACAAAACACCAACCTGACGCGCAAGCGAGACTCTTTCTCTTTGTTTTCCTCGTTTGCGCTGCGGGTTAGTAGGATTTTTGTCAGAGGTTTTAACGGAGGGCGCGGCAATCCGATGGCGCGCTGGCCATGCGGGTGCGGGTCGCGGGGGTGCGGTGCATCTCGAAGCGGCCCTGATCTTTGCACGAAGTGTAGTCGGCCGTAAAGCAACAGGGCGTTGCCTGGGCGCGGTACTGGAACTCGCCGAACATGCGGCCCAGGTCGGCGCTGCCGGCCAGGTAGGTGGTTTCGCCGTCGTAGCCCACCACGTCCAAGGTCACCGAGTAACGGAACGGCAGAATCTTAAAGAACGTTCCGCGGAACTCCACCTCATATTGATGCGGATTCACCTGGCGGAACCGTCCGGTCAGCGTGCCTTGGTGGCCCGATGTGCAACTAACCCATGTTCCCCGCCAATTCCCCGTCAGGTCGGCCGCATGCGCCGCGCGCCCGGCGCCCAAAACACTCGCGGCCGCCACCAGCGCCAAAGGCAAGAAGGCGCGCATCCCGAGGATAAAACGCTGATTCATGTTTCGCTCCATCTTGCAAGAATCAACCGCAATTTGGTTTTGATTTTTTTTTTGCCGCACACGCGCGATCCCGCGGCGCGACGTCAAGTTTATGGATTAAACAGCCAGCGATAGGGAACCAGGATTACGTCGGTCACGACGCGGTCGAAGGTGCGGCGGCACCACCAGGCGGGATCGGGGTTGAGGTAAATAATGTCGCCCGCCCGCACCAGCACCGTTTCCTTGGCGTCGTAGCGGGCGGCGATCAGGTCGACGCGAATCAACATGGGCCGGCCGTCGGGCATCACGCGATGCACCGTGACCGTGGTCGGAGAATCGATCGGGTCAATGTAACCGGCCATCGCCACCGCAGTGACCACGTCAATCTCTCGCTCGCGCGGCAAGACCAGGCCGGCGCCTAGTTCGCGCTCGCGGTCGCCCAAGGTGAACTGCACCAGGTTGTTTGGGCTAAGTTTTCCGACGACATAAAACACTTCGTTGCTGCGGCTGGGCACGCGCACCACGTCGCCCGGTTGCAGCACGACTTGGACGGGCGGAATGGCGTTGGCGGGAACGCCGCGCAGGGGAATGCGCATGATGGTGACCCACTGCCCGGTCACGGGGTCGTACTCGCCGTCTTCGGGATACCCGCACGCGCCGGGAGGGGCGTTGGGATCGTGCAGCGGAACGGGGCGGCGGCGGTGGACTTCGATCATGTCGGCGGCCAGCTCGTTCAAGCCGCCAGCCGCCGCCAGGGCGTGCCCCACGTCGTTCTCGTACTTGGGCAAGGGATAAACGCCCGGCGCCTTGACCTCGCCCAGCACCAGGACCGAAATCGTATTCTTCTGGACCAGGGCCACGTTCAGCGTGGGCGAGGTCAGAAACCGCGCCGAGTACGCCTTGGAGATTGCTTCCTGCGCCTGCACCACTGTCAAGCCGCCCACTCGAACTGGCCCGATTACGGGCAAATGGACCGTCCCGGTGGAAATGACCTGAACTTGCAAGGGACGCACTTCGCCGCCGGGAAACAGGCTCGGCGCGGTGACTTCCAGCACGTCGCCGGGGCCGAGCAGGTAATCGCGCGGGGGGGGAGCGGTCAGGCTGGCGTAGTTCAGCATCGGACCGGTGGCGCGAATCGGCGCGCGGAACTCCCCCGGCAAGGCGCTGGCCGGCACGCCCGGCGACCGCAACGGCGCGTAGCAGCCGCAAATGGCCAGGACGCATAATCCGAGCCATCCATACCGCCGCCGCCACAAGCAAGCAGGGGGGCGGCCGTTATGCGTTCCCTCCATGGACATTCTTACCTTCCGTGCCAACGAAACGGACTTCCGCAGCCGACATACTTCTCGCGCGTCACCTCCGTTCATCGAACCAGGAAGGGTGGTGGATCGACCCGATCCGTCGCCGTCCCTACACGCCGACGTTTCGGCACAACCGATCGGGGGATGCGCGGCAAGATGAACCCCGAGAGTCGCGGGTGATGACAAGCGCGTTAGAAACGCCAGGTTGGCCGGTCGCGGATCGGTCCCACGCGCAAAACGGCAAGCCGCAGCGCTTACGGCCAACGCCGCACCACGCCTTGGCGGCGAACGCGCACGGCGGTTGTTACGCGGCCCAGGGGTCAGGCGAGGTTGGCTCTTCGTCGGAGGAGACGCGGTGAAACACAAAGTTGCCGGTGCGGCCCAGCGACTTGGCGTGGTACATGGCCTGGTCGGCGGCGTGAATGAACCGCTCCAACGTCGTGTGGCGATCGGAGTCCAACACAATCCCGATACTCGCCGAGATGGTAAGCGGGCGGCGCGCGGTCTCGATGGGCGCCTGCATGGCCCGCTGGATGCGCCGCGCGATCTTGAGCACCTCGCGCCGGCCGCGCACCTGCTCCACCAGCACCACAAACTCGTCGCCGCCAAATCGGGCCACCAGGTCGCTCGGCCGGACCGACGAGGTAAGCCGCTGGGCCACGGTCCGCAAGACGTGGTCGCCCTGCATGTGCCCCCAGGTGTCGTTCACCGCTTTGAAGTGGTCCAGGTCGATAAACAAGAGCGCACAGTCCTCTCCGGGCGGGCGTTGTGGCTGGAGAGCGAGTTCCAGACGTTTGAGCAGCAGGCGCCGGTTGGGCAAGCCCGTCAGGGCGTCGTGCAGCGCCTCGTGAACGCTCTGCCGCTCCAGGCGCTCATCAGACGCCGGCCGCGCCACGACAACCAAGACGCCGCCGCGGTCGCTTGTCGGCGGGGTGAGCACAAGCTCGACGGGCAACCGGGTCTGGTCGCGGCGCGTCAGGTGCGTCGCCTGGGGGATGCAAGCTCCGCCGCCGCCAAGCGCCGCCCCCCGAGAGGACTCCCGCGGCGCCGCGGAAGAGGAAGCGTCGATCTCCGCCCACGGCTTTCCTGCCAACTCGCCCGGCGCGTATTGGAGCATCTGGCACGCCGCACGATTGGCGTGCGTCACGGTCAGGCCGGGCCATTCAAGAAACACGATCGCGTCGGCGGTCAGGTCGAACGCCGCCTGAAGCGCCTGTAACTCTTGCGCGGGAGAAACGGCTTGTGCGATCCGCTGACGAGCGTCCCCGGCGCCCGTGGGCCTGGCGTTGTACGCCCTCCTTTGAGATTGCCGCATAGACTCGTTCTCACAATCGAAATCGAACAATTTTCATGGACCCGCAACTCTACTTCGCATTATGCGTGTTGATGGGTTTTTCTCGCCTGGCCGCACTCGCGCGAAGCCGCAAGCAATCGGAAAACTCATCCGTGGTTCATCCGTCGTTGTGTTCGTCAAAACCCAACAGGAACGACGGCGCCGCGAGTCCCGTCCAAAAGTCGTCGTCCGGTTCTGGCTGGTCGCGATCCGCGGGCGGAACGTGCGGGTCGCTTCTCCCCTCCAGCGGCGGAAGGTTCTCATCGAGCCGCGCGCGCCAGGCCGCGGCGCCCAATAGCGCCCCGACCCGCTCCTCATCTCGCGATGATTCGCCTTCGCCCACCAGCAGGTTAGCGGGCGCGGGCGGGGGGCTGTATGTGATCGTTAACTTGGGGCGGTCGGTTGCAAGCGCCGCCTCGCGGGAACGAAACTCGACGCCGTTCGAGGCGCCGTCATAATCCATGAAGATCAACCCGTGATTGGTGGAAGGGTTGTCCACCCAGGCTTGCACCAACGCCACTCCCGCGGCATTCAAGGGGACCGTGATCTCGCCCGTGGACGGCGCGGTAAAGCTCGCCAGCGCCGTGGCGTCCCGGTCGCCGACTCCTTGAACTCCCGGCGACTCCCACGTCTCGCCGGCAGAGGGCTGGGTCCACGTTGCCTCGGATTCAACCCACGGGCGTTTCAAGCCGTAGACCTCGTAGGCGTCGTCGGTGCGGTTGGTGACTTGGAGCGTGATGCTTGCCGACTCCACGGCGCTGCCGCTGGGGATCGCGGCCACGTCCCAACGGATCAAGGTCGCCAGGTCCGGCGAACCGTCGGCCTCCAAGGTGTCGGACGACCCCAAATTGGTGTTGCGGGAATCGACCGCGATGGTCGTATCCTGGGTTCCGTGGTAACTTCCCGAAAGCCCCGTGCCATCCTGAAACGCCACCGCCACCGCCACCGGCGACGCGCCTTCGCCCTCGGGCGAATCCTCTTCGCGAAAGACTATGGTGATCGCGGGGCGGTTGGCGGCGGTGGTGATTTCGCGGGAATCCAAGCGTAGCCGGTTGTCGTTCGCATCTCCATATTCCTGAAGGATCAACCCGAAATTGGTCGCCGGGTTGTTAATCCAGTTTTGCACCACGGCCACGCCAGCGGCATTCAACTCCAGCGTGGCCTCGCCCACGCTGGTGGCGGTGATCTGCCCGAGCGCCGTCGCGCCGCGGTCGCCCGCCCCGCTGGCGCCGGCCGATTGCCAGGGAACGCCGGCGGCAAATTGCGTCCATGTCACTTCGGACTCCACCCACGGCTGCTTTAATTCATAGATTTTGTAGGTCTGGGGCGAGGCGTTGGGCACGTTGAACGTCAACCTGACCGAGTCCACAACGGATCCCGAGGGAATCTCGCCAAGGTTCCACTGGACGAGCGCGGCAATATCGGGCACGCCGTCCATTTCCAGCGTCCACGAGCCGCCAAAGTTGGTATGCGCCTGCTCGCTGGTGATCGTGGCGTCCCGCGCGCCGCCATAGCCCGCGGTGGGTGAGACGCCATTCCGAAACGTGAGCGTTTGCGCCTGCGCTTGCTGGACCGTCACGACGACCTCGTCCCAGGCGCTCAAATTGCCGTCGCTCGCCGTCAGGCGCAAGGTGTAGACGCCCGGCAGACTGAAGGCGGCAGTGGTGGCGGCCAACGAGGCGTCGCCAAAGGTCACGGTCCCAGGTCCATTGACCTTGGTCCACTGGCTCGTCAGCGTCGTGTTCGGCGAGCCGGCGCCGCTGACTTCGCCTTGCAAAGACACGGTATCCTCGACGGTCACGGTCTGGTCGGGACCGGCGTACACGACCGGCCCTTGGTTCGGCTCATAAGCGATTTCCAACTCCGGCCTTCGAGAAACCTGCCTGACTTGCCGGGAGTCGAAACGCAGCAGGTCCGAACTGGAATTGGCGTATTCCTGGATAATCAGCCCGAAGTTGGTTGTCGGGCGATCCACCCAGCCCTGCACGACCGCCTTGCCTGCGGCATTCAGTTGCAGCGTCGCCCGCCCCTTGGAGGTAATGCGAACTTCTCCCAAGGGCGTCGAGCCACGGTCGGTGGGGCCGAGCGCGCCGGGCGTTTCCCAGGCGTTCCCGCTTGCCGATTGGCGCCAGGTCACTTGCGACTCGACCCACGGCCGCTTGAGTTCATAAATCTTGAATGTCGAGGTCGTGGCGTCGGTCACGTTCCATGTGAGCGACACGTCCGAAACGATACTGCCCGCGGGAATCTCGCGGATGTCCCACTGAATGAGCGCCGCGGCGTCGGGCCAGCCGTCTACCTCCAGCGACGACGCCGAGCCATAGTTCGTGGTCTGCCGGTCGCCCTTGATCGTCGCGTCGCGCGTTCCGGCGTAACTGCTGGTGGGAGAGTGGCCGTCGCGGAACGAGGCCAGCAACACCGGGGACGTCTGCGCGATGACCTCCACCAGCACGTCGTCCGCGGCGGTCAATTCGCCATCGCTGGCCGTGAGCCGCAGCACGTAGGCGCCCGGCTGGCTAAAGGTTACGGCAGTGCTGGCCGCGTCGGCCTGGGCGAAAGCCGCCTCGCCTGGCCCACTGACCTTGGTCCAGTGTGTCGTGATGTGTCCGGGGGGAATCGGCAAGCCGTCGTCGCTTACGCTCCCTTGCAACTGCGTGCTCACGCCGGAGATCGCCTGGTCAAGCCCCGCGTTGACCACCGGCGCCTGGTTTTGCCCCGTGGAAAAGCGCAACCGGGCGCCGTGGACCTCGCCAATGCCGCTGCCCGCAATGATGACCAGGTCGTCGGTGTAGGTTTGCTTGGTGCTAGAGGGGTTGTTCAGCGAGGATTCGCTCAACAGCGTCCGCCGCGCGGTACACGCAAACGTGACCGTCGAACACTCGCGGTAGACAATCGGCTCGGCCTCGTCCAAACGATACGAATACAACAAGTGGCCAGTCGTCTCGTTCAACTGGACACTGGGACGGGTGCCGACCGTGTCCACCTGGCGCAGGTTGTCCCACGCGCCCGATGGCCGCCGCACCAGCAGCACGACCTGGGGGGCGCCGTTCGCATCGTAGGAAGTCTTGGCGGCGACGTACAGCGTGCCATCGGAGGCGACCGCCACGTTCAAGTGGTCGTCGGCCATCCCGCCCCCAATGTTCTGCGCCGACTGCGCGGCGGGGACTTCATCGGCCGACCACGCGCTCGGCGCCGCGCCGTCGGCATGAGTGCGGAAACCAAACCGCTTGGTGGTCTGGTTGGACCACAGCACGCCGATCTTTCCCCCGGCCAGGGCCGTGACCACGGCGATGTCGTCGTCATCTACGTTCGAGGCCAACACCACCGGGGCGCTCCAGGCGGTGTACGGCGCGTCGCTGTAGCGAACTTCGATGTTGCGCACGTTGTCGTAAGCCACCCACAACCGATTTTGCGAATCCAGGTCGATGGTGGCGGCCTCGGCGTCGCTGCCGAGATTGACGCCCGTCAGGCTCGAACGCTCCGACCACAGGCGATACGTGGGAGGCGAACTGGCCACGTATTCCAGCGAGGCCAATTGGAGCGCGTGGTCGTCGTGCAGCAGGATGTGCGTCAGGCCGCCGTTGGTCTTCACATCGGTCTTGACCGTGGTGGCCGAAGAGAGCTTGAGCACGGGGGTCCACACGGTGCCGTCCAGTCGGTGGACATACACACCGTTGTACCGGCTCCAGGCGCCCCACCAGGTGTTGTTGTACTCCCACAGTTTCGACTGCGGTTTCTCTCCGGTCGCGCCCGAGACGTTGGCCTCTTCAAGCAATTCCACCGAGCTGACGGCAAGCAGGTTCCGTGCTTCCAGTTGCTCCAAGTAGAGGCGCCGGTTCCGCGGAACTCGCTCTTTGGGAGCCTTGCGGAACGGCGAGGAAAAGAGCCGAGACGTGGAAGGTTTGCGGGTCATGAGACCGTACAAATAGGCGGTTCAAGCAAATCCGGATGAGGTGGCAGAATAGTTAATTTATCAAGAATAGTCAATCAAGTAGAAATGCATAGAGTCGCACAGTTTGGAGATCTTTGTGAATTTTGTGAATCCAAGCGTGCCGGAGGCGTTCGCAGAGACGCTTCTTCCATCCAGGCTAGCGCTTCGCGTGCATGTAGAAAGCTCCAGGCCGTCGCACCACCCCGCCACTTTAGCGCCGTATGGCGGACCTAAATGCCAACCCAGAACATCCACAATAGCCATATTTTCAATTCATCCTCATGCACCCAAAACAACTAGACTTTCCATTCTACTTACGTTAACATCGTCTTTACATTTCTCGAAGACTTTTCATGTCTGAGGCAGGGAATGCCGCTCTCTTGGAGTTGCGGAGATGATTCGTCCACGGGCCGACCTATCGCCACGCGATGTGTGTCGAATCTTCTTTCGCCACAAGAAGAAAATGGCGGTTTGGTTTGTTCTGGTGGTGGTGGGCGTGGTGGCGTTCAAAGCGCTGACGCCCCCGACCTACCGCTCCGAATGTAAGTTGCTGGTGCGTCTGGGGCGCGAAAACCTGGCGCTCGATCCGACCGTCTCGCTCGGCCAAGGCCCGATTGTCACCACGCCGCAGGCCCGCGAGGACGAGATCAACACCATCACCGAGATCCTCCAAAGCCGGTTCTTACTGGAGAAGTTGGTGGATCGGGTGGGAGTGAAAACCATTCTGGCCGATGCGGGCGAGGCCGACGCGTCCGAGCCAGCCCGCGCGGCGCGGCAGGCCGGCGTCACGGGCACTGCGTCGGTGAGCGATCTGGCCGACGTCTGGCGGAAGCGTTTGCGTCCTTCCTTCACGCCGCGTGAGAGCGCGCTGAATCAGTTGGAAGGCCAGTTGGATATCTACGGGATCAAGAAGTCGAACATTATTGTTCTGGGCTACCGGGCCTCGCGCCCCGAGACGGCGCGGAAGATCCTATCAGCGCTGGTGGACCTGTACCTGGACCACCACGTCCAAATGCACCGGACGCCCGGCTCGTTGCAGTTCTTCGAGGAGCAGTCGGAGCGGCTCCGGACGCAGTTGCAAACCGCCGCCGACGAAGTGCGAGATCTCAAGAACGCCACGCGGATTGGCAACATCGAGGAACAACGGCGGATCCTCATGGCCCGCATTGGCAGCCTGCACGAACTCCAGTTGCAAGCCGAGGCCGAGTTGATTGCCGCCGCCGCCAACGTGGATTTTCTGACGTCGCAACTTGCCACGCTCCCCGAACAGATGGAGACGGCGCGGGTCAACGGGTTTGGCGGCCCCGGCGCGGCGTTGCGGGACCGGCTGCACGCGCTGCGGGAACAGGAACGCGAACTGCTGGCCAGTCATGGCGAAGCGCATGCCTCGGTCGCGGCCAACCGCCAGGAGCAAGACCGCGTGCAAGCGGCGATTGCCGACCTTGGCCCCAACAGCGTGCAAATCACCACCGGGCTGAACCGCGCCCATGAAGAAGCCCGCCTGACGCTTTTCCAACAACGAGCGCTGGTCACGACGCTGGAAGCCAAAGTCGAAAAGCTAGCCGCCCACCGAACTGATTCCGAACAAGCGTTGGCGGCGCTCAACGACAACGAAATTCGCCTGGCCAGCCTGGAGCGCGAGTTGGAGCTAAAAGACGCCAGCTATCGCAAGTACGCCGACAGCCTGGAGCAGGCGCGGATCGACGAGGCCTTGAAGTTGGAGCGAATTTCCAACATCGCCCTTGCCGAACCGCCCACGCTCGAAACACAACCGGTCGGAAAGTCGCTGTCGTTCCTGCTGGGGGTGGGCGCGGTGTTGGGCGTGGTCGGCGGCGGGGCGCTGGCCATCTTCGCCGAGCAATTGGATCATTCGATCAAGACCACGCAGGACGTCGAGGAGCGGCTGGAATTGCCCGTGCTGGCGTCGATCCCGCGTTTGTCCCGTAACCGTATGTTCGCAAACCGACCCGGTCGAGGCTAAAGAGGGCACGATGATCACCAACCAACACCCCACGACTCGGCTGGCCCCGCCCGCCCCCGCCAGCGCGGTGGACGAGGCCTGCCGCGCGCTCTGGGGCCGCCTTCAAGCGCTTCGGGACGAACATGGGCCGCCGCGCCTGGTGGGCGTCACCAGCGGCGTCCGCGGCGAAGGCGTCAGCACCTTGGCGGCCGGCTTGGCGCGGGCTGCGGTCGAGGTGTCGGGCGAGGCCGCGGTCTTGCTCGTGGACGCGCATGGCCGGCATCCCGCGTTGCATCGGCGGTTCGAAACCGGGCTGACGCCGGGGTTGGGCGAAGTGTTGAGCGGTCAGTGTGACCTGGACGCCGCGGTCCGGCGGATTCCGCCGACCGGACTGACCTTGTTGACCGCGGGCGAGACGGCGGCGGAAGGCGTCCCGCTGGCAACCTTGGCGGAAGGTTGCGAACCGCTGATTGACGAGATTGTCGCCCGGTATGACTTGGCGATTTTTGACCTTCCTCCCACGGGACCAGAACTGCTTTCGCTGCCGCTCACGCGGTTGCTGGACGGCGTGGTGCTGGTGGTGGAGGCCGAACGGGAACGCTGGCAAGCCGTGCAGCAAACGGCCCAAGTGCTGGCCCAGGCGCGCGTTCACGTCTTCGGAGTCGCGTTGAACAAGCGGCCAAACCACATTCCCGGTTGGTTGTACCGCAAACTGTAAACCGTGGACGACGTCAAGGCCAAGGCCGCAAGGAAGCTCCCTCGGCTGGTCGTCTGCGGAAAGTCGCTAAGGATTTTCCGTCCAACCCCAGACGCATCGATGTCTGCCCGAATTGACCCGTCGCGCGATCGCGATGTCCCACGTCCTTCCTTTCGCCCGTGGAAAATTTGGCCCCGGCGAAAGCGGCCGGCGCCGGCCGCCTTCCAAGTCTGCCCGGCGAACGAAATGATCGGCCGCTTGGAGCACGAACGGGAGCGCGCCGACCGGAGCGGTCGGACATTGTCGCTGGTGGTGTTTTCCTTCCCAACCGAGCAATCCCCAGAGGACAACTTCCGTCCGCTGCTGGACCTGCTGAGCAAGCGCTTGCGCACGACCGACTGGTTGGGGTGGATCGATGCGCAGCGACTGGCCGCGGTGCTGCCGTACACGGCGGAAGCCGGGGCCTTGAAAGTCGCACGCGACATTGTGACCGCGCTTGCCGAGACGGGGCCGAAGCCCGACTTCTGCATTTATTGTTATCCGTGGACTTCCGAGAACGACGGCTCCTCCCCGCCTTCCTGGCGCCCGGAAATTGCCGACGACAACATCGTGGCGCTTGAGCCGCTGTTAGCGCAAGGGCTGCCGTGGTGGAAGCGGAGCCTGGACGTGGCGGGGGCCTTGGTCGGTCTGGCGTTGCTGTCGCCCGTGCTGCTGGCGGCCACCGTGGCCATTCGCGTCAGTTCGCCGGGGCCGGTGTTGTTTTGCCAGCCCCGCAGCGGTTTGGGCGGCAAGCCATTCACCATTTACAAGTTTCGCACGATGGTCACCGACGCGCCGCGGCTGCGGCAGGCGCTCCTGGACCAGAACGAACAAGACGGCCCGGCTTTCAAGATTCGCAACGACCCGCGCGTGACGCGCGTGGGACGTTTCCTGCGGGCCACAAGTATTGACGAGCTGCCCCAACTATGGAACGTGCTGCGCGGCGAGATGTCGCTGGTCGGCCCGCGCCCCTTGCCGTGCGAGGAGTCCGACGCCTGCCAGGGCTGGCGCCGGCGGCGGCTGGAAGTAACGCCCGGCATTACCTGCATTTGGCAAGTGCGGGGCCGGTCGAGCGTGTCGTTCGACAACTGGGTGCGGATGGATGTGAGCTACATCGACTCGCGCTCGCTGACCAACGACTTGAGGCTCATCGCCGAAACGGTCCCCGCCGTCTTGTTCCGCAAAGGCGCTTGCTAGTGCAGTTTCGCGCCGATCGCGGTTCGGTCAGCGCCCGTGTGACTGGCGGCGGAAGCCACCCTTTGTTGATTGAACAACGATCGACTTGAAACGGCATTAGGAGCAAGCCGCACGAAGGGGCAAGCCAGACAACACTTGGCAAGCAGGGGGCATCCGTTCTGCTCGCCCAGACTGGGACGACACCTGTTTTCCACGCCGGGCAAGCGTGGGGCAACGAGCATGGTTGTGAATGATTCTTGCGAACCGCCGGTGGCGGTCGAAATCCACCCATCGCCGGAAACTACGCTGGAAGGGGCGGTCCTGGCGCAGTTGGAAGCGGTCTTTGCGCGGCTGCGCCGCGCCCAGGTTCCGTACTGCATTTTGCGGAATCGCGACCGCATCCCGGCGGCGCTGTTGACCGGGTCCGATGTCGATTTGATTCTCCCGCCGCGGGTGGGCGCGCGGCGGATCATCGCGTTGATGGCGGATTTGCGGCCGGTGCATATCGTGGCGCACCGGGCAACCGTCGAAATGTACTTCCGCGTCGGTCCGATCTTTCTGCACGTCGATTTTTTGATTGCCGACCGCCAATGGCGCGGCGCCCGGTACTTGAAGAACGCCGCCATTCTGGACGCCGCCGGGGACGAGGGCGGCATGGTGGTCGCTTCGCGACCGCACCAGGCTTTTTGCGCTTGGTTTAGCAGTTTGACCCGCTGGCGGGTGTTCAAACCGCGCTATGCGCCGTTGATCGAGGATGTGGTCCGCGAGTCGCCCGCCGCCATGCGCGGCTTGCTGCACGACGCCTTCGGCGCGCGCCTGGGAGACGAACTGCTGGAACTAGCCGAGCGGGGGCAAGTCGCGCGGTGCGAAGCGCTGGCCGGACGTTGCCGCCGCGCTGTGTGGCGACGGGCTTTCCTGCGGCGCCCCCTGGCCACCGTGGCGGGCGCCGTGAACCATTACTTCCACGAAGCGCGGCAATACCTGCGGCCGTCGGGCGCCTGCGTTGCGGTGATCGGTCCCGACGGGGCGGGAAAGTCGGCCGCGTGCCACGCCTTGGCCAATACGCCCCGCGGCGGCTTGCCGTGGAAGCAAGTGGAAGCCCGCCACTTGTATCAACGCGTGCTGCCGCTGCTTTCGGAACTGCGGCGGGGCCGGGTGCGGCGGTCGCCGGCTGCCCCCGCCACCGTTCACGACCCGCACGGCAAGCGGCCACATTCGGCGGCGGTGTCGCTGTTCACGCTCGCCTGGTACACCGTCGATCAATGGCTCAGCCGGTGGCGGTGGAGTTTGCGCAAGCTCTCCCAAAACACGCTGCTGCTGCACGACCGGCACTTGTTGGAAATCGTCATCGACCCGAAGCGGTTCCGCTACGGCGGCCCCCGCTGGTTGCCGCGGTGGGCCCTTCGCCTGCTCCCGCGGCCCGACCTGGTGATCCTGCTGGATGCGCCGGCCGAGGTCCTTCAAAGCCGCAAGCAGGAAGTCCCCTTCGAGGAGACCGCCCGCCAGCGCGAAGCGTATCGGAGCCTGGTGGCCTCGCTGCCGCAGGGTCGGATCGTCGATGCCTCGCAACCGGCCGAAGCCGTGGCCGCCGACGTGAAAGAAACGCTGATTCAATTCCTGGCCGAGCGGACCGCGCGGCGCTTCCTTCCGGAGCTTCGTCGATGACCGCCGCGCCCGTGTCCACCGTTCCCCCGCCTCCGGCAATAGCCGCGAAGCCGCATTCCGCCGGCCGGAAGTCGCTGCGCCCGTGGCTGGGCAAAGGCGCCTGGGGACTGGCCGACCAGATGCTAATCTCGGGGACGAACTTTGTGACGATGGTGTTCCTAGCGCGAGGGCTAGGCCCGGCGGCGTTCGGCACGTTCGTGCTGACGTACACCGTGTTGCAGTTCGCCAACAGTTTGCAAGGCGCGCTGATTATTCAGCCGCATAGCGTGCTCGGCGCAACGCGCCAGGGGCGCGACTATGTGGATTACACGGCCTCGACCGCCCTGACGCAACTGGCGCTGGCCGCCCTGGCCGCGTTGGTGGCGCTGGCGGCCGCGGCAGTGGCTTATGGCGCGGGTTGGTCGGTGGCGCCGTTGCTCTTGGCCTTGGCGCCGACGGCGGTGGCGTGGCAACTGCAAGAGTTCGTGCGCCGCGTGCTGTATACCGAAGTGCGGCTGGCGGCGGCCCTGGCCAACGACGTGATCAGCTACGGCGGGCAAACCGTGGCGATCGTCGCCTTGGCGTGGTTCGGCGTGCTGACGGGGCCGATGGCCTTGTACGTCATTGCCGCCACTTCGGCCGTGGCCGTGGTGCTCGGCGCGTGGCAACTCCGGGGCAGCTTGTTCGGGCGCGTCGATCGGGCGGCGTTCGGCGAAAACTGGCGTTACGGCCGCTGGCTGGGAGGCGCCGAGATCGGCTACTGGCTCTCCTCGCAAATGTACTTGTACCTGTCGGGGATGATGCTGGGGCCGCTGGCCGCGGGCGTGATGAAGGCGGGCTACGTCATCTTCGGTCCTGCCCGCGTGCTGGGATTTTTCCTGCGGACCGTGCTTCCCACGTTCTTCGCGCGGACGCTGGCCGCCGACGGCAAGTTGGGTCTGCACGCGCAGATGAAGCTTGTGTATTGGTTCTCGATCCCGGTGCTGGGCGCATACTGCCTGCTGGTGGCCGTGTTTGCCGATCCGCTGGTGCGACTGCTCTACGGAGAAAGCTACACGGGCCATACCGCCGTGGTCGTACTGTATGCGCTGTTTGCGTTCACCGCGTTCATGGCCAGTATCGTTTCTTCCGCGCTGCGGGCGCAGCGGAAAACGCGGTACATCTTCGCCACGCAAATGGCCGCCATCTTGACGCTTCCCGCCGGCTGGCTGCTGATCCGGCAGTTCGGCGTGGAAGGCGCCGTGGCGGGAATGATCCTGACTTCGCTGGTGTTGAACGTCTCGTACTGGCGAGCGTACCGCCGCGGGTTACAACCGGCCGATCCCGCGGAAGCCAATCTTGCCGCGACCACGGCGCCGCAGTCAGGAGGCGCCGCATGAGCGAAACACTGCAAGTTATCGCCCCTGGGAACGAACTGGACGCCGCCGGTCGGCTGCTGGTGGACGTGCTGGAGTTGTTCGACCGAGCTGGCATCGCGTACAGCCTGCTGCACAGCTACGAGAACTATCCGCGCCAGATCGATTCCGACGTCGATTGCCTGATGTCGCCGGACATTACCCCCGCGCGGCTCGCGGCGCTGTTCCTGGAACATCGCGACCAGTTGCACGCCGACGTGGTGCAATGGCTGGCCGACGGCGCGTGCATGGTGGTGCTCCACGCACGGGGCGACGAGTCTTCGCCACGCTTCCTGCAACTCCACGTGGCGTATGAGTACGAACTCGGCAAGCGGACGCTCTACACGGCTCAAGAGGTTTTACAGTCGCGCCGGCGGTACAAACATTTTTGGGTTCCCGCGCCGGAAGCAGCGTTCACCGCCTTGCTGGCGCGGCGCGTGGTGAAGGGCCGGCTGGAAGCGCAAGACCGGCGCCGTCTGGAAGACCTGTACCGCTCCTCGCCCGACGCCTGCCAAGGCGAAGCCGCGCGGTTTTGGAATCCCGCCCGCGTCAACACGATTCACGCGGCCGCCCAATCGGGCGACTGGGAGCCAGTCGTTCAAACCTTGCCGCTTCTACGCAAGGAGCTACTTGGCCGCCTGTCGCGGCGGCGTCCGCTGCGGTGGATTGGCAACCTGGCCGGCGCGGCGGCGCGGCGCGCACGAAAGTGGCTGTGGCGCGATCGCGGCTTGAACGTGGTGCTGCTCGGGACCGATGGTTCGGGCAAGTCTTCGGTCGGCCAGGCGGTGGCGGCGGATCTGGCGCCGGCATTCACGGGTCACGAGCGCCGCACCTTCCCGCCTGGCTTGCGGCGGCGCGGTCCGCGCGGGACCAACAGCACGCCGCACGCCGCGGCGCCGCGGTCCTACGCGCAGTCGGTGTTCCGTGCGCTGGCCTATTGGCTGCCGTATTACACGCTCGGGCACGCCTGGACCACCGGGCGCCGGTTGCGGCGGAACCGGTTGGTGATTCACGACCGCCATCTGGTCGATGCGTTGGTCGATCCACGGCGGTATCGGTATGGCGGGCCGCGCTGGCTGCTGCAAGCCATCTGGCGTCTGACGCCGCAACCCGATTTGGTAATCCTGCTCGATGCGCCGCCCGAGGTCGCCCAGGCCCGCAAGCAGGAAGTTCCGCTGGCCGAGACGGCTCGCCAGCGGGACGCTTATCGACAACTGGTCGCCGCGCTCCCTCGGGGTCATGTGGTGGACGCCGCGCAAGACCTGGACCGGGTCGTGGCCGACGTGAACGCCCTCGTCTTGCGTTTTCTGGCCGCTCGCGCCGCGCGGCGCTGGAGAAAGGAGCCACGGCCATGACGTTTCCCCGCGCCCTCGCTTGGATGCGCTTGTTCCCCAACGACGTAACCTACGTTTGCGACGAAGGTCCATCCTGGCTGCGCGAGGCGGTGGCGGCGCATAACCCGCGTGGCGCGCGGCGGGTGTTGGTCGCGTGGCGCCGTAGCGGAGACGAACTGCCCGCCTTGGACGCCTATGCGGGAGTGGCCGTGCTGAACGGTCACAACCTGCGCGAGGAAGCGCTCCGCCGGGCGGGGTTCGCCTCTATTCGCCGCTTTGCGGGCGTGCCGCATTGGAACGACGTGCGGTGGTTCGTTCCGCTTGGGCGACCGGCCGCATCGGCCTCCGCTTTCCAGTTGCATACGCCGGTGCGACGCGCGGCGCGGGTCAAGAGTTGGGCCGCGCGGCTGGCGGCCCGCACCGGGCAACCGTTCTGGTATCGCGATCATTTGCTGATCGCGCAGCGCGAAGCATCGCCGCTAGAGCAAACCCTGCAAGAGATCTTTTCGGGCAGGGCGGGTCAAGCCTTCGCGACCCACCAGGAGGCGCTGTTGGTCAATGGTGAACCGCGAAGCTCCCATTCCGCCGACTTTGATTCCGAAGTTGGTGGGTCGCGAAAACTTGACCCACCCTGCGGTCCGCCGGACTTGGAGCTTGCGTTCTCCACCAGCAACGCTCAATCCGAGCGGAACCGCAAACTGCTGCTGGCGGTGCTGGACCGCCGGGGGCGAAGCTTGGGATTCGGCAAGCTCTCGCTCTCGCCCGCGTCGGCGCCGCGCGTCCAACAGGAAGCGCGCGTGTTGCGCGCCTTGGCCGAGCGGCCGCATCCCATCGCCGCGCCGCAATTGCTGTTTGACGGCTGCGTGGACGAAACGCACTGGACCGTGGTCAGCCCCTTGGCGGGGCGCGTTCCCGGTCCGCGGTTGACGGCGGCCCACCACCGGTTTCTCGCAAGTTTGCAAAGTCGCACGCGCCTGCCGGTGGCGCGCATGGAACTGTTTCGTTCGCTGCGCATACGGGCTTCGACTGTTGCCGGCGCCGATGACTTTGTGCAGTGGCTGGAACAGTTGAGGCCAACCTTCGAGACGTTGATCCTGCCCGGCGGCGCCGTCCACCGCGACTTCGCGCCGTGGAACCTGCGGCGCCAGCGCGGCGCCATTGCCGCCTTCGATTGGGAAACCGCCGAACTGCAAGGCCCGCCGCTCTTGGACGAGTTCCACCACCTTCTGGTGACCGCGTACTTCTTGGAGCGGACCACGCCCGATCGGGCGGCCGGCCGGCTCTTGCGCTTGGCCGCCGGGCGTCCGCAAGGGCTGGCCGCCGCACAAATCATGGCGCTTCAGCTTTTGTATCTGGTGGATCACCTGGTGGGGCTGCTGGAGGACGGCTACACGGTCGGTTATCCCAAGTTCATGTGGTGGTGGGCGGTGTTCTCCAAGGTGGCTGCGCCGCTCAAAGAGTCGCTGCTCGCCTTGGAATGCGCCGCATCGTCGCGCCGCGCGGCGTCGGCCGCTTCGCTTGGCGAATGCGCGGGCGACGCCGCGGCCGAACTGACCGAGGAGGCCGCCCCATGAACCCCCTGAGCCGACACGCCCAAGTGGCGGAACTGCTCGGTCCGTTGACCGGCATCGCTGACGCCGCGGCGTGGAGCATCCAGCCCGCGGGCGCGGGAGGGCAAGCGGCCGTGTTTCTGGCGCGCCGGTCCGATGGCCGGCCGGCCTACGAGTCGCACGCGCAGGTGGTGGTCAAGCTGTTCGATCCGCGCCGCAACCACGCCGCCGCGGCGCTCCGCGACGAGTTCGATTCCTTGGCCCGGTTGCACGCCACAGTAGACGGCCTGGTGATCCGCGGGTGGACGATCCGCGCGCCGCGTCCATTGTTCGCCGCGGAAGACTCCTTGGGCGTGGCGATGACGGTCGTGCCGGGAATAACACTTAGCTCGCTCCTGGTCCGCACGGGGCGCCTGGATCGAAAGTTGTTCGAGTCGCTGGCGCCGGCCGTGGTCGAGGCGATGCGCGTCTATTGGTCGGCCGAGAATCGCGTGTACGGCGACTTTCATTTACGTAATGTGCTGTGCGACCCGGCGACCCGTTGCCTGTCGTTGGTCGATCCGGGAATGCCCGGCCCCGCGTGGCTGTGTCCCGATGCGCCTCGGCTGTGGTTTCCCGCGTCCCGTGACCTGGCGTACTTGCTGTATTACACGGCCAGCGCGGTCAAGCTCACCTTGGGCAAGCCGGTCTTGCGGCGGCGAGAACGGTGGCTTGCTACGCGACTGCTGGACGTGGCCTTGAACACCCTCGCCGCGCCGGAGCAGCGCGGCGCGCTGCGCGAGGAAATTCGCGCGTGCGCCGCGGCCCACGCGGCGCAGATCCGGCCGGCGCGATCGCTCGCCGGGCTGTGGCGGTCGTCGGTGCGGCGGGTTACCGCGCGGTATGTGGCGCGGGTGCTGGACTCCTTGGGAACCGCGTCCGTCGAGATACCCGGTGCGGCTCATCCGCTGCTTCCCGAGGAGGCCCACGCATGAACGAACGTTGGCATTGGGCTCCGGCGGCGACCGGCGCGTTGATTCCACCTTCCGATTCCGCGACGTGGGCGGCTGAGTCGTCAGCGGGAAATTCGTGGTGGTTGAACTGCTTGTGCGTCACGCTGCTGGGTTACGCGCTGTTCGGTCGAGGCTGGGCGTACTTGGGCGTTCCGCCGTTATTTATTGGCGAGATCGTCCTGTTGCTGGGCGTTGTTTCCATTTCGCTGTGCGGCCGGCTTAGCGGCCTATTCCGTTACGCCACCACGCATTGGCTGATGCTGTTGGCCGCGTGGGGTTCGCTTTGCACGTTTCCTTATTGGCCGGTGCATCGCGTGGACGCCATTCGCGACGCGGTAATCTGGGGCTACGGCGTCTTCGGCGTGGTGGTCTATAGCTATGTGCTGGCGAAACCCCGGCGGTTGAAACTGCTGCTGCATCGGTACCGCCAGTTCGCCTGGATTTATCCCTTTGCGGTTCCGGCAATCTGGCTGGTGAGCCGCTTTTTCGAAGGCGCCATTCCCCACTGGCCGTGGGCCGAAGTTCCCATGTTTGACGCCAAGGGTGGCGACCTCCTGGTGCACCTGGCCGGCGTGATGGCCTTCTGGGTGGCCGGCTTTGGGGGCGACGTAAGCAAGTGGCGGGTGTTCGTCTTGTCGTGCGCCATCGCCATGGTGGGCGCCTTCAACCGCGGCGGCCTGGTCTCGGTGCTGGCGGCCGGTGGACTTTGCACGGCGTCGCAACCGCGGAACCGCACGCTCTGGCGGATCGCGGGGGTCGGCGTATTGGGAATGACGCTGTTGGCCGCCTCGGGCCTGGAGTTCGAGTTGCCCGGAAAACAGCGAGAAATCTCCTTCGCGCAACTGGTGGTGAACCTGACGAGCATTTTCGAATCGCGCGGGGACGAGCTGAGCGGCACCAAGGAATGGCGACTGCAATGGTGGTCCGACATTTACAACTACACCGTGAACGGGCGCTATTTCTGGATGGGCAAGGGCTTTGGCGTGAACCTGGCCGACGACGACGGCTACCAAGGCTCGGATTGGGAAGGCCGCCTGCGCAGCCCGCACAACGGCCACTTGACCATGCTCGCCCGCGCGGGCGTGCCCGGCTTTGTGTTGTGGGTGCTGGTGCAAGGAACCTGGGCCTGGGCGGTAGCGGCCGGCTACTGGCGCAGTCGCCGCGCGGGCGACGAAACCTGGTCCCACCTGTTCTTGTTCCTGCTGGCGTACTGGACGGCGTTCATGGCCAACGCCACGTTTGACGTATTTTTGGAAGGCCCCATGGGCGGCGTCTGGTTCTGGACCCTATACGGCCTGGGGCTAGCCGCATTGACGATTTACGAACGCGATCCCGAAGTGCTGACCGCGCCCCCCGCGGGCGATTGATTGAGGATGAAAGACAAGCCCGCTTGTTTCCCAAGCGGCGGGCGTACTGGCAGAGCGAGTGCGCCACACTGACGAACCCGTCACGCCATCGTGAATAACACCCCTATCCGGAGGCAAACAGTCTCCGGAAGCCAGCGCGACAACAAATCGCCAATTGCAGCTTACGGTTGGAGACGCTTTTGATGGACATCTGCTACGCTTGCACGTTGTATCCGCCTGCGATCGGCGGCGCCCAAATTCACTTGCATCGCCTGGCCCGGCAGGTGCAAGCGCAAGGGCATGGCGTGCGCGTCTTGACTTGTTCCTCGCGCAACCGCACCGATTGGCTGCGTCTGAGCACCATCGCGCCCGAACCGTTCCGCGAATATACGCACGAGGGCATTCGCGTGACGCAACTGGGGTACTCCGGCCGCGTTCGCCGGCGCCTGCTCCCGTGGATGCTGGCGTACTATGCGGCGGTCCCGGCGGCGGCGCGGCGCATCGCGAGGCTGATTAGCAGCGAAATTCCCTGGCCTGGTCAGCCGCCGGCGCTGGTCCACGTGAGCCGCGTGGGCCGCGAGTTCCTGGCGGTTGCGGCGCTGGACTACGCTCGCCGCCAGGATGTGCCCTTCGTCCTGACGCCCAATCATCATCCGCGTTGGCACGGCTACTTGTATCGCGCGTACGACCACGTCTACCAGCAGGCCGACGCGGTGATCGCGCTGACCGAGGCGGAGAAAGAGATGCTCGTGCGGCAGAAGGGCTTGCACCCCGAGCGAATCCACGTGACCGGCATCGGGCCGGTGCTTTCCGAGAATTTTTCGGCCGAGCGTTTCCGCCAGAAGTTCCAGATTCCCGGCCGCTTCGTGTTGTACCTGGGGCAGCAACTGCGCTACAAGGGCGTGGGCGCCGTGGTCGAGGCGGCTCCGCACGTATGGCGCCGCCATCCCGACGCGCGCTTCGTGTTCATCGGTCCGCCCTCGGCGTATTCCCAGAAGCTGTTCTCGCGGGTCCGCGACAATCGGTTGGTGAACCTGGGCAGCGTTGATCTGGAGACCAAGACGTCGGCTCTGGCGGCCTGCGAGCTGCTGTGCCTGCCGTCGTCGCAAGAGAGCTTCGGCGGGGTGTTTGTCGAAGCTTGGGCGCATCGCAAGGCGGTCGTCGGCGGACGGATTCCGCCCATCGCCGCCGTGATTGACGAAGGACGCGACGGCCTGCTTTCCAGCCAGTCGCCCACGGAATTGGCCGCCGCCATCGAGCGTTTGCTCTCGGATTCCGACGAGTGCGCGGCGATGGGGCAAGCCGGGTGGGAGAAAGTCCAACGTCGCTTTACGTGGGAGAAGCTGGCGAAACAGACCGTGGCGATTTATCAGTCGTTGGACGCCGCCAGCGGCGCGCCCCGCGACGCCGCCGGGCTGCCGTGCCTGGCGGGGGACTTGGAAGTTGTTTCTCAAGGGGCAAGGGGGCAATCGTGAAAATTCTCTTGTGTCACAATTATTATCAGCACCGCGGCGGCGAGGACGAAAGCTTCGACGACGAAGTCGCCTTGCTCCAGGCCCACGGGCATGACGTGCTGTTGTACACGCTCCACAACGACGACATCCACGACATGGGACGGCTCGAAGTGGCGCGCCGCACCCTCTGGAACCGCCAGGTCTATGACGACCTGCGGGCCTTGATCCGCCGCGCGCGGCCGGCGGTCATGCACTGCACCAACACCTTTCCCTTGATGTCGCCCTCGGCGCTGCACGCCGCCTGGGAAGAGGGCGTTCCCGTGGTCCAGGCGCTGCGCAACTACCGGCTGTTTTGCCTGAACTCGTTCTTCTTGCGCGACGGCGCCGTGTGCGAAGCCTGCCTGGGGAAACGCATTCCCTGGCGGGGCGTCTGGCATGGGTGCTATCGCGAGAGCCGCGTCGCCAGCGCCGTGGCGGCCTCGATGTTCCCCGTGCGCAACGCGATGAACACCTGGATTCGCACGGTCAGCGTGTTCTTCACCTTGACCGAGTTCTCGCGGCAAAAATTCATCGAAGGCGGACTGCACCCGGAACGCATTTCCGTCAAACCGAATTTCGTCGCTCCCGACCCGCAACCGGGCGCCGGCGAGGGAGGCTACGCGGTCTTCGTCGGGCGGCTGTCGGTCGAAAAGGGCCTTGAGTCGCTCTTGGCCGCGTGGTCGCTCCTCCGCGCTGACACGCCGCTCAAGATCATCGGCGACGGCCCCTTGGCCGAGCAGGTGCAAGCCGCCGCCCAGCGCGACCGGCGCATTCAGTGGCTGGGCCGGAAGTCGCGGGACGAGGTGCTGGAGATCGTGGGCAAGGCCGCGTTCCTGATCATGCCGTCCATTTGGTACGAGACGTTTGGCCGCACCATGATGGAAGCCTTCGCCAAGGGCACGCCGGTCCTGGCCTCGCGGTTGGGAGCAATGGGCGAAGTAGTCGAAGACGCCCGCACGGGACTGCACTTTACGCCCGGCGACGCCGCCGACCTGGCCGCCAAGGCCGCTCAACTGCTGGACGACCCGAGTCGACTGGCGGCCATGCGTCACGCGGCGCGCCGCGACTACGAAACCAAGTACACCGCCGACCGCAACTACGAGATGCTCCTGGAGATTTACGAGCAAGCCATCGGCAACCCAAGCCCCGCGCCGGTCGCGGCGATGACGACCTAAGAAAGACTTTCCGATCACGTCCCTGATGAAATCGAGAAGAGAAGGAACCACGGATTACACGGATTACACGGATAAGAGAGACAAAAACTTTATCCGTGTTCATCCGTAGCTTGAACTCTTTCGTCGGCCTGATGAGCGCCGCCGGACCTTTTGAGATTTTGTAGCGAACGTTACGAACGATGTTTCGAAACTGGCGAAAAATTGGCATGGTGGGCGTCTGGCGCCGGGTGGCCCCGAGCGTGGCGCTGCACGTCTGGCCAATCGGCGACCAGATGCTGATTTCCGCCACCAATTTCCTGACCACCGTGCTGCTGGCTCGGGGCCTGACCGTCGTGGATTTCGGGTATTACACGTTGATCGTCTCGGTGCTTCTGCTGGCCAACACGATTCAAGGCAGCCTGGTGACCCAGCCGCACAACGTGCTCGGCGCCGACCTGGCCGGCCAACCCTACCAACGCTACACGACGGCCACGGCCCTGAGTCAACTGTTGCTCATGGCGACCGGCGCCTTGTTGGCGCTGCTGGCGGCGTTCGCGGCGTGGCTGTTGGGGTGGCCGGGCGCGCCAATCGCGTGCGCCCTGGCCTTGGCGCTGGTCGCCTGGCAGGGGCAGGAGTTCGCGCGCCGCGTGCTCTATACCGAAGAGCGCGTGGCGGCCGTCTTTTGCAACGACCTAATCACCTGCTCCGCGCAGTCGCTGTTGGTGGCCCTGTTGTGGCGGTACGAGTTGCTGAATGCGGCCTCGGCGCTGGCGGCCATGGCGAGCGGTTGGTTGCTGGGCGCCGCGTGGGGCCTGTGGCAGGTGCGCCGCAGCTTGGAGTGGTCGTTCGACTTTTCCGCCGTCGTGGAAAATTGGCGCTATGGCAAGTGGCTGTTGGGCGGAGAGCTGCTAGGGCATTGGCTGGCCACGCAGGTATTGATGTTGCTCACGGCGCTGGCGCTCGGCGCCGCGGCGGCGGGCGTGCTCCGTGCGGTGCATACGCTTCTGGGACCTTGCCGCGTGCTGGCGCAGGTGTTTAGCACGGCGTTGCCGACGCGCCTGGCGCGCGTCCTGTCCACGCGCGGACCGGCGGCGCTGCTGCGGCTCCTGGTCCAAGTTCACCTGCTGGCGATTCCCACGCTGGGCGGGTATTGCCTGCTGGCGGCGATCTTCGCGCGTCCCCTGCTCGCGTCGGTCTATGGCGACCAGTACGCCGAATATCACTCGGTGCTGGCGTTGTACGCGGTGTCGGCATTCCTCGGCTACCTGACCATGATCGCCGCGGCGGCGCTGCGGGCCAAGTGCCTGACGCGGGCCATCTTCATGGCCGAGCTGCTTAGCCTTCCCGTGATTCTGCTCGGCGCCGTGCTGTTGCCGGTGCTGGGCATTCACGGGGTCATCTTGGGCGTAATCGCGTCCGACGTGGTGCTGCTGGTTTTGTCGTGGAAGGCGCACAGCTTGGCCGCCGAGCGCCAGTCGCCGCCCGCCGCCATCGTTTCCGAAGTTTCCTCCTAGCAAGCCAGTCCCCACCATGACGTTGTTAGCCTATCTCCCGCGCTTTCGCGAAGCCGCCCGGCAAATGGCGGTGCTGGAAGCGCGCGAAGACTGGAGCCGGGAACAAATCGCGGCCTACCAGTTGGAGCGTCTGAACGCGCTCTGGGCCAGCGCCGCGCGCCGGACGCCGTACTACCGCGCCCTGTGCGAGGGCAAGACGCTGCCCGAACGATTCTGCAGCTTGGACGAGTATCGGGAAACGGTTCCCGTGCTGTCGAAGAAAACCATCGCCCAGGACCGCAAGGCGTTTCTGGCGGCCGGGGCGCCGCGGGGTGAGTGGCACCGCACGTCCGGCTCGACCGGGGCGCCGCTCAGCGTGTTCCGCGCCCATGACGATCATCGCGAGATGCTGCGGGCGCGGTACCGCTTTTATGCGTCGTGGGGGGTGGAGGTTTTCGACCGCGTGGCGTGGGTCTGGAGCAGTCACCACGCGCGCGCTCCCGGATGGAAAGGGTTCTTCCAGCGCACCCAGCAACAAGCCCGCGACCGCCTGCGTCAGCGGCTGTGGATTCCCGCCAATTGCCTGGGCGACGGCGATTTGGCCACCCACTTGCGCCGCATCGGGCGGTTTCGCCCCCGCGGCATGTACGGGTTCAGCCGGGCCGTGCATCTGCTGGCCGGCAAGGCCGAGGAGGTGAATTTTCGTTGCGATTCGCTACGGGCCGTGTTCCTCACGGGCGAGGCGGCGCCGGCGTACCTGGCCGCCGCCGTGCAGCGCGCTTTCCAAGCGCCGGCAGTCGTCGAGTACGGTTCGGTCGATTGCGGGTTCATCGCCGGACAAGGACGCGACGGCGCCCTGCGCGTGCGCGAAGACCTGGTCTTGTTGGAAACCCAGCCTCGCGACGACGGACTGTACGACCTCCTGGTCACGCCGCTCACCAGCGCCGCGTTTCCGCTGCTGCGGTACAAGATCGGCGACCTGAGCCACGCGCCGCTCCATCGGCCCGAACGTGGGTTCGCGGTCCTGGCGGGCGTCGCCGGCCGGAACGACGATTTGCTGCGCACGCCAGCGGGCCGCTACGTGCACGCGGCCTGCATCGATGAAGTGTTTGAGTTGGAATACGACTCGCTCGTGCGGCGCTACCGGGTTCATCAGGACGCCCACGGCGAAGTGACCGCCCAGGTCGAGTTCGCCCAGGCCGCCGCCGCCGACATGACGAACCTCGGGCAACGCCTGAGCCACTTGCTGGACGGCCATCCGGTGCGCGTCGAGGCGGTCGAGACAATCCCCCAAACCGCGGCCGGGAAACATCGCCTGGTCACGTCGGAGCTAAGCCCCGCGTGAGGCTCCGTTTTGCCAACGTTGGATCGGACTTGGACGACAGGAAATGAAATCTTTCACGGAGGCTCCCCTCACCATGAGACGACAGCATGAGCATTGCAATCATTACCGGTTCGGCGGGCCTGATCGGGTCCGAGGCCACACGACACTTTGGCGGCCAGGGGCTGGACGTGGTCGGTGTGGATAACGACATGCGCCGCCACTTCTTTGGCGACGAAGCCTCGACCCTCTGGCAGCGCCGCCAGTTGGAGGAGGAGCTCGGCCGCCGCTACCGGCACGTGGAGGCCGACATTCGCGACCGGGCCGCCATCGATCAGCTTTTCCGCCAGCGCGGGAAGGACATTGCCCTGGTAGTGCATACCGCCGCGCAGCCTTCGCACGACTGGGCGGCCAAAGACCCGCACACCGACTTTTCGGTCAACGCCGAAGGCACGCTGAACCTGTTGGAAGCCACGCGGCAACACGCCCCCGAAGCGGTGTTCATTTTCACTTCGACCAACAAGGTCTACGGCGATTCCCCCAACCGCTTGCCGCTGGTCGAGTTGGAGAAGCGCTGGGAGATCGCCCCCGATCATGCTTACGCGGGAGGGATTCGCGAGGACCTGTCCATCGACCAATCGCTGCACAGCTTGTTCGGCGCCTCAAAGGTGGCGGCCGACGTGCTGGTTCAAGAGTATGGCCGGTACTTTGGAATGCGCACCGCGTGCTTCCGCGGCGGGTGCCTGACCGGGCCGAACCACAGCGGTACGCAACTGCACGGGTTTCTGGCCTACTTAATGAAGTGCGCCGCGACCGGAGCGCCCTACACCGTCTTCGGATACGGCGGCAAGCAAGTGCGAGACAACATTCACAGCGCCGACTTAATCCACGCCTTTGACCATTTCTTCCGCACCCCGCGCAGCGGCGAGGTCTACAACATGGGCGGCGGGCGGTTTAGCAACTGCTCCATGCTGGAAGCGATCGACATTTGCGAGCAGTTGAGCGGGCGGCCGTTGGCGTGGACGTACACGGAAACCAACCGCACTGGCGACCATATCTGGTGGATTAGCGACGTGAGCAAGTTCCAGTCCCACTACCCCACGTGGCGGCTGACCTACGACGTGCCGCGCATCCTGCGCGAGATTTACGAAGCCGGCAATCACCGCTGGTTGGAAAGGGCCGGGTAATGGTCGATCACGGAAAACAAAACGTGCTGGGCGTGTGCATGGACGCCGTGGACTACGAAGCGGCCGTCGAACGGATCACGACCGCCGCGCGGGCACGGCGCCCGCTGGCCGTCTCGGCGCTGGCGGTGCATGGCCTGATGACGGGCGTCTTGGACGCCACGCACCGCTACCGGCTGAACCGCTTTGACCTCTTGGTCCCCGACGGTCAGCCCGTGCGCTGGGCGATGAACTGGCTGCACCACGCGCGGTTGCAGGACCGCGTGTACGGTCCTACCTTGATGCTCAAGACCTGCCAGCGGGCCGCCGCCGAAGAACTACCGATCTTCCTCTTCGGCGGTACGGAGGAACTGTTGGCGCTTCTGAGCGAACGCTTGACCGCGCAGTTTCCGGGGCTGCGCATCGCGGGGGTACGGCCCTCGAAGTTCCGCCGCCTCACGCCCGCCGAGCGCGACGAAACCGTGCAAGCGATTCGCGCCAGCGGGGCCGTCATCACGTTTGTCGGCCTGGGGTGCCCGCGGCAAGAAGTGTGGGCGTATGAATTCCGCGAGGCGCTCTCGATGCCGTTGTTGGCGGTCGGCGCCGCGTTCAACTTCCATGCCGGGCTGGTGCCGCAAGCGCCGCCCGCGCTGCAAAGACGCGGGTTGGAGTGGGCGTATCGACTGGTGCAGGAACCGCGACGACTTTGGAAACGCTACCTGTTTCTCAACCCGCTGTACTTGAGCTTGCTAGCGCTTCAGCGCACGGGCCTCCGCCGCTTCGACCCCTCCGCCGCCACCCCGCCCCGCGAAGAAGTCCTCTACGGCTAGCACGCGGCTGACGCCAACGCGCCGGCTTCTCCAGTGCACCACATTTTTTAATGGGTCCGTATTAAGCCGTGATGTTTGTGAGCAACTGCACGCCGCTGCCGTTCTCTTGAGGATAGCGGCAGTGGCCTTGTTCGATAGTCACGCCCTTGGCGATGTCTTTTGCCAGGAGCAGGGCGCCGTCCATGTCCACGTAATCCAACAGGGGCAGCAACTGCGCGATGGCCGAGATGCCGACGGTGGATTCCGTCATGCAGCCGACCATGGTCCGCAGGCCCAACTCTTTGGCCCGCGCGATCATGCGGCGGGCCGGCGTCAGACCGCCGCACTTGACCAGCTTGATGTTCACTCCGTGGAAGGCCCCCGCGCAGCGCTCCACGTCATGCTCCACCACGCAGCTTTCGTCGGCGATGATCGGCAGCGCCGACGCGCCGTACACCCGGCCCATTTCCTGCCAGCGGTCGGCCGGCAGCGGCTGCTCGATGAACTCAACCCCCAGGCTTTGCATCGCCGCGGCGTTCTGTAGCGTCTCTTCGGCGGTCCAGCCGCAGTTGGCGTCCACGCGGAACACGGCGTCGGTGTGCTGCCGCAGCGTGCGGATGATTTCCAAATCGTGGTCGGTTCCCAGCTTGATCTTGTAGACCGGCCAGCCGGGGAACTCCCGCATCTTGGCGACCATCGTTTCGATCGTGTCGATGCCGATGGTGTAGTTGGTGGGCGGCAGGTTTTCGATGGACAGGCCCCACAGCTTCCAGACCGGCGCTCCGCGGAGCTTGCCCCACAAGTCATACGCCGCCTGGTCCAGCGCGCACTGGGCAAAGGGATGCTCCCGCAGGCTCGGCCGCAGCGCTTGCCAGAACTCGGCCGGGTCGCCCAGCCGATACGCTTCGATCTCTTCCCGCGCCGCCTCCAGCGCATCGATCATGTTCTCCAGCGTGGCGCCGTAGTAGGGGTTGGTGGTCGCCTCGCCATAACCGCGCAGGCCGTCCTGCTCCAGTTCGACAATCAACGTCGGCTGCACATCCACCGACCCCCGCGAGATGGTAAATGTATGCCGGAGCGGAAGATCAAAGGTATGAAAGCGAAGCTGCATAGAGATCAACGTAGGGTGGGTTAATCCGTGCGCCGACCCACGAGGCGCAAAGCCAGAGTCTTAACCTCGACGAGTATAGAGCCGACGGGAGACGCAAGCCAGACTGGGGCATGTGGCAGGTCGGCGCACGGCTTGACCCAACGTACGTCCTAGCGGTTTCTAATCTGTCGATCACGGTTGAGCAATCCTCACCAATCCGCCGATCCAGTGAATCCAATGACCTTCCAGTCTTCAACTTGGATCCCTAATCCGTGTTCGTCATCCCAGGTGCATCCAAATGCAAGTTTAAATCGCAGTTGTGACTCTTCGGGCTGCATTTCAACAGGAATCCATACGGATAGTACTTCAACTAGTTTCCATATCTCCTTCGGTTTCGAAATCGGTGGTGTTAATTCTTCCCATCCGTATTCACCGCGTTTGGCCGAATAGTACGTGACCGAGCCAAAAATCCTATTCTGGTATTCCTCAGATAGTTTGCGTTCCACCTCGCGCCGAAAACTCTTCCGGTATGTAAGCAGCAATTCCAGAGTACGGATCTGGTGCGCGGTGGGAGTACCCGTTGGATCATCGATCTCGATGTATGTCGGTAAGATCGCACCGCCCCACCAGCGAAACGCGAGTTCGGCGCTCCACCAATACTCCTCGTGAACAAATTCGTTGAGGATTGCCTTGATGTCACGCTTCCTCGCCATTTGAAGCTTGCTAAGGCAGTTCCTTCGGTGTGCCGCGTATCATTCGACGACAGTTCGCCGCCGACAGCGAAAAGCATTACGTACCGCGCCGTCGAACAATCCAAACGTGGATTACTAGACGCGAGAAGCATCTGCATCGACCTCGAACAGAACGCCTAGCGGTCCCACGAAGAAAACTCGTTCCCCGCCTTCGCGGGATTCGCCCTGGACTCCGGGATTCCGCGTTAATCGGTCGTCGATCGCATTTGCAGAGGATGTAATGGCGGCGCGAAGGCTACTGTCGGCTTGCATCCACCACTCCATCAGGTCATCCAAAGCCGATTGGAGCCAGCGGACCTCGAACATTACAAGTTCTCCAAGCGCGCCAACACTTCCGCGGTCGTGTAGGTCGGCTCGTTCGCCCTTTTCCGCCGCTCGATTTCCTCCCGAGAGATTTGCGGTTCAAGATCGTATTCCGCGGGATCAAGTCGCGGGAAGTATTGTCCCAGAACGCGGCCCGCCTCATCGCACAATTCAACCGGTTCGGTCAATGTGGCGAGCTTACCGGGCAGCGTCGAATCCACGGTCAAACGAGTCATGTTGTGAGATCTCCAACCATTGAGCATCACTTGATTCTATTTGATAACTCGCGCGCGTGTCAAAAACGCATGCTTAACGCGTTGCGAACCGGATAGTCGGAAAATCCGCGCGCAGGTCCTCGAAGGCAAGCGGTGCGGTGGGTGCGGTGGGTCGGCGCACGGCTTGACCCACCCTACACCCGCTCGAAAATCGTGGCGATGCCTTGGCCGACGCCGATGCACATGGTGGCCAGCCCTAACGTAGCGTCACGGTCGCGCATGGCGTGGATGAGCGTGGTGGCGATGCGGGCGCCGCTGGCCCCCAGCGGGTGGCCGATGGCGATGGCCCCGCCGCGCACGTTCACTTTCTGATCGCTGGCTTCTTCGTTCATGCCGAGCATCGTTAAGCAGGCCAGCGCTTGCACGGCGAAGGCTTCATTCAGCTCGATCAGGTCGATGTCGGACAGCGCCAGGCCCGCGCGCTTCAGCGCTTTCTGGGTCGCGGGCACGGGGCCGGTTCCCATCACGGCCGGCTCGACGCCAGCCACCGCCGTGGCGCGCACCCGCACCAACGGCGTCAGGCCCAGTTCCTTCGCCTTGTCTTCCGACATCACCAACAGCGCCGCGGCGCCGTCGTTCAGCGGCGAACTATTGCCCGCCGTGACCGTGCCCAACTTGGGCATGAAGGCCGGAGGGAGCGCCGCCAGCGCTTCCAGGCTGGTGTCGGGACGCACGCATTGGTCGTAGTTGACCAGGAACCGCTGGCCGTTTTCATCGCGGCCGAAGACAGGAACCATCTCTTGGGTGAACTCGCCCTTTTGCTGCGCCGCGGCGGCTCGCTGGTGGCTGCGAAGGGCGAAGCGGTCTTGCGCCTCGCGGCCGATGCCTTGGGTCTGGGCCAGGAACTCGGCGGTCACGCCCATGTGGAGCGCGCCCTTGCTGGTGCGCTGGAACAGCTTGGGGTTGAGGTCCACCCCGTGGTCCATCGGCAGGTGGTGCATGTGCTCCAGCCCGCCCACGACCTGCACGTTTTCAAAGCCCGCCACCACGGCATGAGCGGCCTGGTTGAGCGCCTGCAAGCTGCTGCCGCACAGGCGGTTGACCGTGGCGCCGCCGGTCGCCACCGGCAGCCCCGCCATCAGTCCGACCGCGCGGGCCACGTTGAACCCTTGTTCGCGGGTTTGCTGCGTGTTGCCAAGGACCACGTCTTCGATTTCGTTGGGGTCAATCCCCGTGCGCTCCACGAGCGCCTTGACGCAGGCCACGGCCAGGTCATCGCTGCGCACGTCGCGGAAGAAGCCCCGCTCCGGGTGCGCGCGACCGATCGGAGTACGAACGCAATCGACGATAACGGCGGAAGACATGGGAAGGTCGCAGGTCGAAGGTCGAAGAGTCGGAAAGGCGAAAAGTGCTGGGGGATGGTTGAGTTGTTAGCGGTCGTAGAACTTTTTGGTGTTCTTGGCCATGTCCAGCAGCAGCGGCGTGGGGTGGTAGCGCGGGCCGAGATGCTCGAAGGGCTTGAGCTGCTCCACGAGCTTCGCGGCGCCTACCGTGTCGGCCCAGAACAACAGACCGCCGCGGAAGGGCGGGAAGCCCAAGCCGTAAATCAGGGCCAGGTCCACGTCGCGCACGTCGCGCACCAGGCCCGCCTCCAGGACGCGGGTGGTTTCCAGGAGCATCGGCAGGAACAATCGGTGTTGCAACGCATCCTGCGAGAACTTCTCCTGGCCGCGACGGTGCTTGTCCAGCAATTCGCCGAAGGCGGGATCGGGCTGCGGCTCGCGCTTCTTGGTTTGATAGTTGAAGAACCCGGCGCCGCTCTTTTGCCCCATCCGGCCTTGCGCCACCAGTTCGGCCAGCATCGCGCTCTCGGTAAACCGCTCGGGGAATGCCTCGCGCATCACGCCGCCGGCATACAGGGCGGTGTCCAGGCCCACCATGTCGAATAACGTGATCGGCCCCATCGGCATGCCAAATCGCTTGGCGGCCTTCTCTATGTCATCGACCGAGGCGCCCTCTACCAGTAATTCTAGCGCCTCGTTCATGTAGGGGAACAACAGCCGGTTCACCAGGAACCCTGGCCCGTCCTTGACCACGATGGGCGACTTGCCGATTCGCTTGGCGTAGGCCACGGCCGTGGCGACTGCTTCGTCGCTGGTCTGCTCGCCGCGGATCACCTCGACCAGCTTCATCCGCCGCACGGGATTGAAGAAGTGGATGCCCAGGAACCGCTCAGGCCGCTTGAGTCCTTCGGCCAGGCTGGCAATGGGAATGGTCGAGGTGTTCGAGGCCAGGATCGCGTCGTCCGCCAAGCGCGGCTCCAACCGGGCGAAGACCTGCCGCTTCACGTCCAGGCGCTCCACCACGGCTTCGATCACCAGGTCGCACGGGGCGAAGTCTTCGTCCAACTGGCTTACGCGCAGCAAGGACGCCATTTCGATGGCCTTGGCCGCGTCGGGGCCTTTGGTCTCGCGGTTGAAGGCGGCCTCTTCAATCACTTTTTGCGCTCCCTTGGCCAGCGCCGCGGGCTGAGCGTCGGTCAACACCACGGGAATGCCGCGCCGCAGATTGGCGGCCGCAATTCCACCGCCCATGATGCCGGCGCCCACCACGCCCACCCGCGTAATCGCGCGCGGGGCGACGCCTTCGCGGTCCAGTCCCTTGTCCTTCTTGTTGTGCTGATCGAGGAAGAAGACGTTAATCAGGGCTGCGTTGACGGGCGAGCCGAACAGCTTCGCCATTCCCTGGGCCTCTTGCTTCAGGGCCGACTCCAGGTCTTCGGCGGCGGTCTCCAGCATCAATTCCAAGGCCGCTTCGGGCGCGGGGTACTGCCCCTTGGTCTGTTGCCGGATCACGGCCGAGGCGGTGGCGCCCAGGAAGCCCAACTCGGTCTCGTTGACCGCGATCGGCTGGCTCCACGTTTTGCGGTCTTCCAGGTATTGCTTGGTTTGCTGTTCGGTGCGGATCAGGTTCACGGCCGCGTCCAGCAGGCGCTCGGAAGGGACCACGTCGGACACGAGGCCCATCTTGTACGCCTCGCGGGCGTTGATCGACTCGCCGCTGGTGATCATTTCCACCGCATTGGCTAGTCCGATCATCCGCGGGATGCGCGACGAGCCGCCCCAACCGGGAAAAATCCCCAATTTGACTTCGGGGAAACCGATTTCCGTCTTAGGATGCTCGGCCGCCACGCGCCGGTCGCACCAGATGGCCAGTTCGGCCCCCCCGCCGACGCAAATGCCGTCGATGGCCGCCACGGTCACAAAAGGACACTTCGCCAGCCGCCCGAACAAGGCGTGGCCGGCACGGCAGAACTTGACGATCTCCTCTTTGGGGGCGGCCAGCGAGGCGACGAACTCGCGCACATCGGCCCCGGCGATAAAACTATGCTCCTTGCCCGAGCGGATCACCAGGCCCGCCAGGTCGGAACGCGCCTCCAGGGCGGTCAAGTGGGCCGCCAGTTCCTCCAGCACCGACTGCGAAAGCACGTTGGCGCCTTTGTCCGGCGCGTCGAAGGTCAGCACCGCAATGTCGGCGCCGTGCATCGAAAGCGCGATTGTCTGCTGTCCCGCCATGCCCGAGCACTCGCTTTCTCATCGAAGGTGAAACGCAGTCCCGAGGGGAATCGTGCGTGGCGTAAAGGATGAATCGAGACACCCCCTCGTTGGCAGCCACACAGAGAATGCTACCGCTCGCGGTGGCTCGGGAAAACCCCCGCGGGCCGCGCGGCGCCGCCGCCGCGGAAAAAACGCCCGCATTCCCGCGATAAACGGGCCAATTGCTCCTGTCAGGCGTTGCCCGGCAGGGGGCTTCGTTTCTAACATAGACTTATCGTGTTCGAGTTTCCGTAGTTCCCAAAATCGCCGCTCGCTCGTAGCTGAACGCGCAAGCGTTCCGTCTTTGACGAGCGGTTCGGTCGGAAATCTTGCGGCTTCCGTTATGAATTGGAAACTACCGAGTTTGGGGGTTGCACGCTCCCGCATTTTCGCCTTTTGTTGAATGCCTTATGCGTCGTCGCGTTGTAATTACGGGTGTGGGGCTGATTAACCCGATGGGCCATGAGGTGGAAACCGTCTGGAACGGCCTCAAAGAGGGACATTCGGGGGTGGGATACACCACCATCTTTGACGCCAGCAGTTTCCCCACGCAAATCTCGGCCGAAGTCAAAGATTTTGACCTGACCCGGTACGTGGATGATCCGTCGATCACCAAGTACTGGTGCCGCCACACGCGGTTCGCCGTGGGTGCGGCGCGGCAGGCGATCGACGCCTCGGGGGTGCTCGACGCAAGCCTCGATCCCGCGCGGTTTGGCGTGTACCTGGGAAGCGGCGAAGGGGACCAGGACTTTACCGCCTTTACCCACATGATGACCGCCGCCCTGGCGCACGGGAAATTCGACCCCGCCAACTTCACTAAGGCGGGACTGGCGCACCTGAACCCGCTCATCGAGTTGGAGCAAGAGCCGAACATGCCCGCTGGTCACCTGGCGGCGCTCTTCAACGCCCAGGGGCCGAATGCTAACTGTCTGACCGCCTGCGCCGCGAGCAGCCAGGCCATTGGCGAGGCGGCCGAGATCATTCGCCGCGGCGAGGCCGACGTCATGCTCTCGGGCGGCGCCCATAGCATGATCCATCCGTTCGGGCTGACGGGCTTCAACCTGCTCACGGCGCTTTCGACCCGTAACGACGAACCGACCAAGGCCTCGCGTCCGTTCGACCGGCTGCGCGACGGCTTTGTCCTCGGCGAAGGCGCGGCCATGGTGGTGCTGGAAGACCTGGAGCGGGCCAAGGCCCGCGGAGCGCACATCTGGGGTGAAATCCTGGGCTACGGCTCCACCGCCGACGCTTACCGCATTACCGACATTCACCCCGACGGCCGCGGCGCCATCGGCTGCATGCGCATGGCGATTGCCGATGCGGAACTTTCGCCCGAACAAGTCCACTACGTCAACGCCCACGGCACCAGCACCACCGTGAACGACAAGGTCGAGACACGGGCTTGCAAAGAGGTGTTCGGAGAACACGCCCCCAAGACGCCCGTCTCCAGCACCAAGAGCATGATGGGGCACTTGATCGCCGCCGCGGGGGCGACCGAGTTAATCGTGTGTCTGCTGGCGATCCGCGACAACGTGTTGCCGCCCACCATCAACTACGAAAACCCCGACCCCGACTGCGACCTGGACTACGTGCCCAACGAAGCTCGCGAGCAGCGGTGCGACGTGGCGCTGAACAACAGCTTCGGCTTCGGCGGCCAGAACGTGACGCTGGCGGTCGGAAGGTACCGGGAAGGCCGGAAGGAGTGATGGAGTGATGGGTTCAAACTCTTCCCATTACTCCAACACTCCATCGCTTCGGAGCGCCGCGTCGGCCGCCGCCAGCCTGCTTCCCCGCTCCCCGGCTCAATACCCGATCGGCATCGGGTCGTTGATCAGGAAGTCGCGCGGGCCGCGGGTGGTGTAATAGGGATAGGTCGCGGTAGGCGAGGCGCCTCCGTAACCGGGCGCGCCGCCGCCCTCGCCGCCCGCGTGGCGGGCCTGACGCCAGGCCTGCACTCCGCTGAGGAAGTCGCCTTCCACGTGCGGCGGGCCGTACTGGGCGCCGGCGCGAATGCGGTTGGCTAACTGCCCGTTGCCAATGCCGCAAGCGGTGCAGCCCGCGCCGTCGGTGCAGTGGTTGCCTTGCATGTTTTGGGTTTGCCAGCCGCAACCGTTGGCGGCGGCCAGGGCCGCGATCGTGGCCAGCGCCAAGAGAGCGCGTTTCATCGCTGGATCCTTGCTGTTGGCGTCAAGATTCAGCCGTGGCGCGGGGCGGAATGGTCGCACCTGGCGCAAAGGCGGGAACACGGCCTGATAGTCAATATCGACGCTATAACCCGCAGAATTGAACCAAACACTCCGCAAGCCACCGCCCCAGAACACACTCTCCGCCCTTCGCCCCGTGCCTGCCGCGGCGAAACCGCAAGCGCCATCACTTGCGGTTTCGCGATTCCCAAGGGATGGCCCCCTAATTGGATTCTCGGGACCAAGGAACGAATAACCTCCCGAACTTCCGACGCGGTTGACAGTTCCCGCCAGGCGCCGCAAGCTGAACGCAGACACGTTTTTGGATCATCCCAGGAAGGAAAACGCATGAAGAATCGTCGTGGCGGCCGGCCAGCCCCGCCTCGCAGGGAGCGCGGCGGCGGAGGCGCTCGGCCGGCCCAAAGGCAGCCGTTGTGTCCTGATCCCGCCCAAGGGCTGCCGGCGGTGTTCCTGCGCACCCCGACGCATCGGCCCTTGGTCTACCGCAAGCGCATCGCCCGCGTCGATACAAACGCCCGGCCCGGCGATTGGGTCGCGGTGTACGCCGATCCCGAAACGCTGCTCGGTTACGGCGTCTACAATCCGCGGTCGGAAATCGCCCTCCGCATCTTGCGGTTCGGGCCGCACCTGCCGGACGAGGCATTCTGGGACGCCACACTGGGCAACGCCCTCAACTTGCGGCGCGACTTGCTGAACCTGGACGACGTGACCAACGCGTACCGACTGGTCCACGCCGAGGCCGACGGCCTGAGCGGAATGGTGATCGACCGCTTTGACGACGTGCTAAGCGCCGAGGTGTTCAGCCTGGCCCTCTGGCAGCGATCCGAAGAAATTCTCGCGCGGTGCGCCGCGCTGTGCGGGACGCGGCACACGCTCATTCAGCCGGCGCCGCAAGTGCTTGCGCAAGAAGGCTTCGATGCGCCGCCCAGGATGTCGGAAGGCGCCCCGCGTGAAGTGACCATCCGCGAGTTCGGCACGCGGTTCCGGGTGCGGTTTGAAGGCGGCCACAAGACCGGCTTCTTTTGCGACCAGCGCGACAACCGCCGCATGCTGGCCTCGTTCTGCCGCGGCAAGAGCGTGCTCGACCTGTGCTGCTACACCGGCGGCTTCGCGGTGCAAGCCAAGAAGCTGGGGCAGGCCGAAGAGGTCATCGGCGTCGATTTGGACGAAGGCCCGCTCAAACTGGCCCGCGAGAATGCCGACCTCAACCAGGTGCGGGTGCGCTACGTGCAGTCCGACGTCTTCCCCTTCATGCGCGACATGCTCCGCGCCAATCGGCAATTCGACGTGGTGGTGCTCGACCCGCCCAAGCTGATCCGCTCTCGCGCCGAACTGGACGAAGGAACCCGCAAGCACTTCGACCTGAACCGCCTGGCCATGCAGCTGGTGCGGCCGGGCGGAATCCTGCTCAGTTGCACCTGTGCGGGACTGCTGGACTGGGAGCCGTTCCTCAAACTATTACACTCGGCCGCCCGGCAAGCCGGCGACCCGCTCCCGCTGGTCGAGGGCGAAGAGTTCGCCCGCCGCGGTCCGCGTCCCATGCAAATTCTCGCCAAGACCGGCGCCGCGATGGACCACCCCATCGGCTCCAACACGCCCGAAACCGAATACCTCCGCGCCGTCTGGATGCGCCTGGGGTAAAGCGCCCCGCGAAAGATCACGCTCCCGCGCTTGCCCCCACAATTTGCTTGCGGTTTCGCGCCGGCGAAATGTGGAAGAACTTCTCAAATCCGCATTCGACAGAACCTGACGAGCGCCTCTGCGTAGAGCGAAAGTTTGGAACTACTGAGGATGCCTACCCCATGTCAACCTCGTCCACGACCCAAGCGCAGGCGCATGCCTCGACCCCTAGCGGCAAACGTCTACAATGTACGGTAGCCCTTAACGACTCTCCTGCCGCGGTGGGCGGCGCCCGGCGGTAATTCCTATTTTGTTTGCTCTCAGGATGAAATCTCTCCCCATCGTTACCGGCGCCCCGATTCGGTCGGATTACCTGGCCGACTTGCGCTCGCCGTGCGGGCCGGAGGCGGCCGAACCGCTACCGATGACCGTGGAAGAGGTGCGGCGGCGGGGATGGGACGAGGTGGATGTGGTGTTCGTGACCGGCGATGCGTACATCGACCACCCCTCGTTTGCGATGGCCATCCTGGGCCGGGTGCTGGAGGCGGCCGGCTTCCGCGTGGCCCTGGTCAGTCAGCCCGAGTGGCGGTCCTGCGACGATTGGCGGCGTTTCGGCCGGCCACGCCTGTTCTTCGCCATCAGCGCGGGGAACATGGACTCGATGATTAACCACTACACCGCCAACAAGAAGGTCCGCAACGACGACGCGTACTCGCCCGGCGGGCGCATCGGCCGCCGGCCCGATCGGGCCACGCTGGCGTATTGTCAGCGCGCCCGGGAGGCGTACAAGGGCGTGCCGGTCATCGCGGGCGGGGTCGAAGCCTCGCTGCGGCGGTTGGCCCACTATGATTATTGGAGCGACAAGGTCCGCCGCTCGATCCTGCTCGACGCCAAGCCCGACCTGGTGGCTTACGGCATGGGCGAGGATACGATCGTCCAGATTGCACGCCGCCTGGCGGCCGGCGAGACGGTCAAAGACCTGCGCGACATGCGGGGCGTCGCCTACGCGCTGGGCGCCTCCGAAACGCCGCCCGAAGACGCGCTGGTGCTGCCCAGCTACGAGCAGGTAGTCGCCGACAAAGCGGCCTTTGCCGAAGCGACCCGGCTGTTCCACAACGAGACCAACCCCTTCAACGCCCGGCGGCTGGTGCAATGGCACGACAAGCAGGCGGTGGTGGTCAATCCGCCGTCGCTGCCCATCAGCCAGCAGGCGATGGACCGCATCTACGCGCTCCCCTACACCCGCCGGGCGCACCCGATCTACAAAGAGCCGGTCCCCGCGTTCGAGATGATCAAGGACTCCGTCACGATCATGCGGGGGTGTTTTGGCGGTTGCACGTTCTGTTCGATTACCGCCCATCAGGGGCGCGTGATCCAGTCGCGCAGCCAGAAGTCGGTGATCGATGAACTGGAGAAGATGGGCGCCGACCCGCAGTTCAAAGGCACGGTCAGCGACATTGGCGGCCCCACGGCCAACATGTACCAGATGCGCTGCAGCCGGCCCGAGGTGGAAGCCGTGTGCCGCCGCCAATCGTGCGTGCATCCGAGCATCTGCAAGCTGTTGGGGACCGACCACGGCCCGCTGATCCAGCTCATGCGGAAGTCGCGGGAAGTGCCGGGCGTCAAGAAGGTGCTGGTGGCCAGCGGCATCCGCATGGATCTGGCCCGCCGCTCGCCCACGTACATGCGCGAGCTGGCCTCGCACCACGTCGGCGGGTTATTGAAGGTGGCCCCCGAACATTCCGACGCCGACGTGCTGCATTACATGCGCAAGCCGTCGGGCGATGATTTTGAAAAGTTCACCGAGCAGTTCCAGGCCGAGTCCAAGAAGGCGGGCAAGAAGCAGTACATCGTGCCGTATTTCATCGCCAGCCATCCCGGCAGCGACGTGAACGCGATGATTGACCTGGCGCTGTTTCTCAAGCGCAACGGCTACCGTCCCGACCAGGTGCAGGACTTCATTCCCGCTCCCATGGACGTGGCCACGGCCATGTATTACACGGGGCTGGACCCGTTCACCAAGAAGCCGGTGTACACGGCCAAGAAGCTCCGCGACCGCAAGATGCAACGGGCGCTGATGCAGTTCTTCAAGCCCGAGAACTACTTCGAGGTGCGCGAGGCGCTCCTGCAAGCCGACCGCCGCGACCTGATCGGCGACGGCTGCGACAGCCTGATCCCCGCGAAGCCGCCCAAAGAGGCCCTCATTCGCCGGCGCAAGGAAGCCAACGCCCAGTTCCGCGGCGAGTACGTCCACACCATTCCCGGCGCCAAGAAGAAAGGCAGCCACAAGCAAAGCCGCCACGCCCCCGGCCAAGGCTACCGCCCCGGCCGCAAAGGCGCCGAGAAGAAGAAGTAGAGCTTGCTTGGCAAAACTGCAATTGCCGGAGCGGATTGCTCGGCCCACTCTCGGAGCGCCCGGCGCGCCGGCAAAAATCCCATTGACCAGATTCTTGTTCTGGGTCTTGCGCTTGTCGTAAGATGGTGCGTCGCGCCAAGCCCGCGTTCATCGGCGTGGCGTAACTTGCCGTGCTGGCATTCGCCCATGGCTTTCCTCCTTCTCTTGAGCGCGCTATGCCCCTGCGAACCTGCTCCCGTCGTGGTTTTACGCTGGTCGAGTTGCTGGTGGTGATCGCCATTATCGGCATTCTAGTGGCGCTGCTTCTGCCGGCGGTGCAGGCGGCGCGCGAGGCGGCCCGGCGGTCTCAATGCCTGAACAACCTCAAGCAAGTCGGGCTGGCCCTGCATAACCACCACGACACCTACAAGATGTTTCCCAAGGGGGGCACGCAGTCGCCCAAGGGCGGTTACGGCCATTCGTTCTGGGTTTTGCTGCTGCCGTACATCGAACAGCAAAGCCTCTACGACCAATTCGACCAGAAAGGCGATTACAGCAGCCATACCGGCCTGATTTATTCCGGCACCAACCAGTACAACGGGACGCTCCTGGCCGGCAAACATTTGGAAGCGCTGTTCTGTCCTTCTTCGCCGCTGAATCGGCAGGTGTTGGTTGGATCGATCAGCGGCCAATCGCAAGGCGTCTTATCGACCACCTACGTGGGAATCCTGGGCGCGGTCGATCACCGCACGCGACTGGACCGCGGCGGCGAATCGAACGCCCACGCCGGGAAAGGCATTATCTCCCGCGGCGGCGTGCTGCTCTCTCACGAGAACAAACGCATGGCCGACATTACCGATGGCTCGTCCAACACCCTGGTGGTGGGCGAACAGTCCGACTTTTGCCGGAACAACGCCGGCGCCAGGCTCGACTGCCGCAGCGACTTCGGCCATTGCTTCTCGATGGGCCCCGGCGGCGCGGGAGAGAACCGCCACTGGAACTTGACCAGCGTGCGGTACGCGATCAACCACAAGACCTGGGAAAGTCCCGGCGTGGGCGATCAATACTATGGCCAGAACCGGCCGCTCCAGTCGGCGCATCCCGGTGGAATCCTGGGGCTGCTGGGCGATGGATCGGTTCGCTTCATCAGCAGTACGCTGCCGTTGCAAACGTTGTACAACCTGGCGAACCGGGATGACGGCAACGTGGTAAGCAACTTCTAATATCGCTCGGTGAGCGTCCTTCCTTACTACTCCAAACACCATGAAATCGCTGCTCGTTTCGATTTGTGGGGCCGTTGTCGCCCTGGCATTCGCCGGCTGCTCCCGTCAACCCGACTATGGCGAGGTCCAAGGCCGGGTAACAATGGGCGACCAGCCCGTGACCGACGCCACCATTACCTTTGAGAACCAGGCGTCGGGCGTGGCCGTCATGGCGCCGCTGGGGGCCGATGGCGGCTACCAGGTCAAGACCCACGAAGCCGATGGCCTGCCGCCAGGCGCTTACCGCGTGACGGTGACGCCGGGGGCCATTATGACCGACACGACGAACATCCCCTTGGCCGGCCAGGAGCCGCCCTCGCAACAACCGCCCGCCACGCCGATTCCCGAAAAGTACCGCACCGCCGCCGCCAGCCCTTTACAAGCCGAGGTAAAAGCAGGTGAAAACGCACCGTTCAACTTCGACCTATCGCCTTGATGCTCCGTTTTCAGTAAGGTGAGTCAAGCGAGCGTGGGCCGGTGATGGGCTTTCGCTAACCGCCGCCGCTGGACGCACCAATCCGGCAAGCGACCTCCAACCGAAAGCGAGCATGGACCCACCGGGGAAGCAGCTTGCTCGTCCCCCCTTACAAAACCCGACGCCGCATGATTTCTTCTTGGATTTGGCTGGCGGTGGTCTATCTGGCAATCTCCGCTCCCGCGAGTGCGGCTTGTTTTGTCGCCTATGGCCTGGACAAGCGTCGCGCGCAAGCGGGCGACCGGCGGATCTCGGAACGCACGCTGCACCGCCTGGCGTTGATGGGCGGCTGGCCCGGAGCGCTGGTCGCGCAGCGCGTGTTTCGCCACAAGACGCAGAAGGTTGGCTTTCGTTTGACGCTGGGGGCGATCATCGCCTTGCATGGGGTGGCGCTCGCGGCGGCCGCGTGGCTGCTGGCGAACCGGTAACCTGCTCTCGAAATCGCGCAATGGGTTGATTCGCCATGAGCCAAACGGATCCAAACCTCGTCGAGAGTGGCAAACATCCGCCCGACGCCTATCCCGCCGTTTGGTGGTGGCTGGTCGCGGCGCTGGTGATTCCCCTGCTGTACATCGCCAGCATTGGGCCGATGACGCCGCTGCTCACCAACGGCAGCGAAGGGGCGTACGGGGTCTGGCAGTTCATGTACGGCAATCCGCTGGGAAAGTTCCCGCGGCCCTTCCGCAGCGCGGCGAATGCCTACATCAACTCCTGCACCCGTCTTTATTGCCGCCTGCAAGGCGGACCGTAAGGAATCGTCCCAAGAGTGAACACCGGGGGCGCGTTCCGTGCTGGCGCCCTGCTTATCCTTGGCGGGTCAATTCAGGAATCGCGCGGCCGTCGCCCAGGATAGGCGTAGGTCGGCCGGAGAAGTCGGGGATCGCCACGTTCGCGGCGTCGATGCCCAGGTGGCGGTAGATGGTGGCGAGGAAGTCTTGCGGTCCGACGCGGCGCTCCACAGGATCTTCGCCGCGGGCGTCGGTGGCGCCAATCACCTGCCCGGTGCGAATGCCGCCTCCCGCAAACAGCATTGAGTTGGCCCGCGGCCAATGATCGCGGCCGGGCTGCACCACGCCCGCCGCCGCGCTGGCCACGCCTCCGCCGCTGCTGGCCACGTACGAGATGCGCGGCGTGCGGCCGAACTCGCCGGTTACGATCACCAGCACCCGCCGGTCCAGCCCCCGCTGGTAAACGTCCTCGATCAAGGCCGACACCGCCTGGTCAAAGTACGGAGCGCGGTATTGCAGCGCATCAAACACATGATGGTTCACGGCATGGTCGTCCCAGTTGGCCACGCGGCCGCATAGCGGGCCGTCGAACTCGGTGGTCACAATCTCCACCCCGGCTTCGACCAGTCGCCGCGCCATCAGGCATTGCTGGCCCCAGGCATGGCGGCCGTAGCGGTCGCGCACGGCCTCCGGCTCACGCGCCAGGTCGAAGGCTTCGCGGGCTTCGGGACTGACCAACAGGTTCATGGCTTGCGCCTCGAACTGGTCGATGGCGTCCATCATGCCCGAAGCGTCCACGTCCCGCCGCATCTGATCGAAGGCTTGCCGCAGTTCCACCCGCTCCCGCAAACGCCGCTGCTGCGCGGGATCGCGCAGGCCGATGTTGGGCACCTCGAAGTCCGGCCGGCTGGGATCGCCGACCACGCGGAACGGTTCATACGCCGGCCCCAGGTATGTGGCGCCGGCGATGGTGAAGTTGTCGTAGCGATCCACGGGGTTGACCGCCACATAGTTGGGAATGCTGCGAGGCCGGTCCGACCGCAGATAATGGGCAATGCTCATCCAGTCGGGATAGCGCGGCGTCAGCTTGTCGGCGGCGTCAGGGTCGCCTCCTAGCACTTGCAGCGACCCGGCCGGATGCCCGCCGCCGGTGTGCGCTACCGAGCGCAAGAGCGCGTACTTATCGGCCAGCTTCGCCAGGCGCGGCAGCAACTCGCCCACCTCGATGCCCGGCACATTCGTGGGAAGGACGCCAAAGGGGCCACGAAACTCGGCCGGCGCATTCGGCTTGGGATCGAAAGTCTCCAGGTGACTGGCGCCCCCCCGCAACCAAACCAGAATCACCGCGGTGTGCTGGCTAGCGGCCTCCGCCGCCGCGGCGCGCAGTCGCAACAAACTCGGCAGTCCTAAACCGACGAACCCTCCCAATCCCACGCGCAAGAACTCCCGCCGACGCAGAGCGGTAGAGCGAGAAGCAGGCGTCTGAGTAGCGACGGCCGCGGCGGGATAAGGGGTAGGCATGGGCGGGATCTCACACAAGGCAGGACGCATCAACACCCTTGAATGTAAGCCACACACGCCCCTCAACACAACGCCGCTCGTCTTCCCGTGGGGCAGGCTTCCATGAACAATAAAGCATGGCAGGATGCCGCGCCGCGGGGGAGGTCGCCTACGCTGCGCTATTCGTCGCTCTATCGCAGCTCGCGCAGGGCGTCGGTCAGGCGCTGCACCGCGTCGGGCGGGTGGGCGTAACTCAAGCTGATCCGCAGCAGCGATTCGCCTTCGGGAACCGAAGGGGGGCGAATCCCCGGCGCCAAGAGACCGCGCTCGCGCAGCGCCGCGGCCAGGCGCATCGTCGGTTGAGGCTCGCCAATCACAATCGGGATAATCTGGCTTTCGCTCTGGCCCACGTTCCACCCGTCGGCGCGTAATTGCTCGCGCAAACGCGCGGCCTGGGCCAGCAACTCCCGTCGGCGGTGCGGCTCATGGCGCACAATGCGTAACGCTTCCCGACCCGCCGCGGCCATTGCCTCGGGCGGTGCGGTCGAGAAGACGTAACTCCGCGCCCGATTCGCCAGCCAATCGATGAGCGAACGCCGCCCGACGACAAACCCGCCCAGCGACCCCAGCGCCTTGCTGAGCGTGCCCACGCGGATGTGAACCCCGTCTTCGACCTCCATCTGCTCGCAGGCGCCGCGTCCCTGGCCGCCAAAGACGCCGGTCGCGTGCGCCTCGTCCACCAGGAGCATGGCTTGAAACTGCTCGGCCAGTTCGGCCAGCGCGGGAAGCGGCGCCAAATCGCCGTCCATGCTGAACAGGGAATCGGTAACGATCAGCCGCCGCCGCGCGCCGCCGTAATCGCGCAAGAGCCCCGCCAGCGTGGCAACGTCGCGATGGGGGTAGATCAGCACCTTCGCCCCCGAGAGGCGGCAGCCGTCGATCAGGCTGGCATGGTTCTTGGCGTCGCTAAACACCGCGTCGTCCTTGCCCGCCAGCGCCGCCACGGCGCCCACGTTGGCCGCGTAGCCGGTCGAGAACAGCAGCGCCGCTTCGGTCCCTTCGAACGCGGCCAGTTCCTGCTCCAAACGCGCATGCAGCGCGCCGCGGCCGGTGACCAGCGGACTGGCGCCGCTTCCCCAACCGGCGCGGGGGAGCGTCTCGGCCACGGCGGCGGCCAGCGGCCCGGCGGCCAATCCCAGGTAATCGTTGGAGCTAAAGTTGACGCACCGCCGGCCGTCGAGCACGATCTCGGCCGCCGTCTGCGGACCTTCGCGCGTCGCCAGTCGCCGCCGCAAACCCCGCTCCTCCAGCGCCGTCAGTTCGTCATCGAGCCACGCTAAAGGGTCAGTCGCCATGCCCGCCATTGTAGCAGAGCGACGCCCCCGGCTCGCAGATGAATTCTAATGTGGTGCACTCGCTCCGCGAGTGCGCCACACGGGGAACGGCGCTAGGCGGCGGGGGAGTAACGGAGTGACTGGGAGAGCGCTTCCCGCAATCGTTGCTGGAGGTCGCGTTTTTCTTCGTTCCAGCGGCGCTGGGCTTCCCGGTGCTCGCGTTCCTGGTGGTCTAGTTCCTGTTCCCGGGCCACCAGCCGCGCGGCGTGCTCCTCGATCTCTTCGCGCCGCGCCGCGGCCAGGCGTTCGGTTTCTTCCCGCTGCGTGCGTAACTTCTCCTGCTGGGCGCCGAGCCGTTCGGTCAGCGTTTGCAATTCTTCTTTTTGACGGTCCAGGGCCGCCGACTCGTGCTGCGCGTGCTCGGCCAGTTTGCGACGAGCCTCGACCAGCGCCTGCGTGAGCCGCGCCGGCGAATGGCCCCGTTGCAACTCCAACCAGAGCTGGTCGATGGCCAGGCGCATTTCCAGCGTCTCGCGATGGACCTGCAGCGCTTCGGCGTGGAGCGCCTCGACGGCGGTTCGTCGCTGGTCCAACTGCGCGGCGCGGCGCGTTAGCGCCTCGCGCCGCTCCCGCCACTGCCGCTCCGCTTCCTGGGTGCGCTCGTCCCAGGAAGTGTTATGCTCGGCCATGCGGCGGAACAGGTCGGTCCGCTCTTCGATCAACCGGCGGCGGTCCACCTCCAGCACCGCGTGTTGCTCCTGGTGTAGTTGCTCGGCCTCGACAAGATGCAAACGGCGACGCTCCAACTCCTCGTGCGCGGTTTCCACTTCGCCCAGCACGGCCAGACGCTGGCGGAGTGCTTCCAGGCGCCGCTCTTGGTCCGCCAGCACGGCGCGGTGCTTTTCGAGATTGGCCGTGGCCAGGGCGAACATCTGCTGCGCGGCTTGCTGCTCGGCCCGCCACCGTTGACGTTCGGCCATGAGCGATTCTTCTCCCCGCTGTTGCTTTTCGGCGTGCGATTTCTCGCGTTCGCGGAGCGCCTCGGTCTGGCGATGCAATTGGGATTCCCACTTGCGCAGTTCGGCCTGCTGATCGCAAATTTGCGCCTCGCGCTGCGCAAGCACGTGTTCCCGGCCGATGATCTCTTTCTCGTTGGCCTCGGCCAGGGTAGCCAGGCGAGCGGCTTTTTCGTCGATCTCGGCAGTGCGGGATTGAACCTCCGCCTCGCGCGCCGCCAACTCTTGCTCTCGCTCCCGGAGCCACAACCGCGCAGAGCGAAACTCGTTGTCCAGCGCGGCCGCTTCGGCGTTGAGCTGCGCTTCGCGCCGGTCCATCTCGTCCTGCCGGCCGCGCAGATGTTCAGCCAACTGAGCCGCTTGCGTTTGCAGTTGGATTTCGGCGTGAGCAGCGCTGCGCCCGGCCGCCGCTAGCGCCAGCTCACGCGGCGCCGGCGCCGCGGGTAGAGGGAGTAGAGGTACAGGGCCGGCGGCGACGTGCGGAGCATCGACCCGCGTCGAGAGGCGCTCGTCCGGCGTTTCATGGTCGGGAGTCGGTCGGGGAGAAGTCGTCATAAAGTCGCTCACGCAGCCGGGCGGCACATTCACTGCAATCGACAAAGTCTTCCTCATCGACAAATTCGGCCGTCACGGCTCGGGAAGTTCAATCGGAATCACGGCATCGTCTCAAACCCAGCCCCAACGCGAACCCGCTACGTGAAACTGCACAAAAAGCGTAAGCTAGAGAGCCTTGCCGCACGCGCTCCGCTTGGCCAGTTGCTGGAACAGTCGGATATTTCCCATGGGCGCCGCGTTTGCTGGTACAGGAACAGAGCGCGCATTCTTCCCCCGTTGGAGGCAGGCCCATGCCCTATGATCCCGTTTACCACGAACAGGCGCCCAGCCGCGCGGAAGTGGACCAAATGCCCGGACCGGTGTTGCTGGAGTTCGGCGCCAACTGGTGCGGCATCTGTCAAGGATTCGCGCCTCAGTTACAATCGCTGATGAAAGACTTCCCGAACGTGACCCACGTCAAGATCGAGGACGGCCGCGGCAAGGCGCTGGGCCGCTCGTTCCGCGTGAAGCTGTGGCCCACGCTGGTCTTTCTTCGCGATGGCGAGGTCGTGCAGCAGGTTTCCCGACCCAGCCGCGAGGAAGCGCGCCGCGGGCTGCAGGCGATCACCACCGGGGAGTGACGTGATTTCTCTCGACCTCTTTGAGCGCCGCCATGCGACTGTTTGAAGGAACGCCTTTTGACCGCCCGCCGCGGTGCGAGCGTTGCGGCGAGCTAGAGAAGGACTGCGCCTGCCCGCCACCGCCGCCGCTGCGCCTGGCGCCCGAGAAGCAAACCGCGCGGCTGGCCGTAGAGAAACGCAAGAAGGGCAAAGTGGTGACGGTGGTGCGCGGCCTGCCGGCCGAAGGCAATGACCTGCCCGGTTTGCTTGCCCAACTCAAGTCGGCCTGCGGCGCCGGCGGGGCGGTGAAAGAAGACACGCTAGAGATCCAAGGCGACCACCTGAACCGCCTGCGTGAACTGCTCGGCGCGCTGGGCTACCGCGTGCGCGGCTGACGGCGAATGCGTGCGTTGGCGTTCAACGTGCTTCCCGCGATGGTGAAGCAGCGTCTTGGGTTTGCTCGCGCCCGCGCTAGCCGCGCAGATCGGCGGGATCAAATACCTTGGCGTGATTGGCATGTGCGGCGTTCGCTTGCGCTAACACATAAAAATTCGAGTGGCGAAGCAGGAGCCCGTTCAGGGCGATCCAGCGTTCCTTCGTGTCGCGGTTCGCCCACCTTAGGAACGCGATTGACAGCATCCCCGCCACGAGACCCGCGAACGGGCCGACCGCCACCAGCCACAATGGAATCTCTGGACCGACGAAATAGACGACGGTCTTCACAAATTGGCCATACGCGAAGGCGGTGGCAAGGCTGCTGGCGGCGCCCCACATCAAGCCGGACGCCACCGTCTCGAAAACCAATACCAGCAGGAACCTACGCGTCCGGGTGAGGAAGGACTGGTCCCGAGACAAAAAAAACTCGCACCGCCCGAAATCACCGCCAAACAGGCTTAGCCCCACAAGGAACGTGACCAGGCCATGCGCCGCTCCACTGGCGAAGCACGCTCCGACTAAGAGGAGGAATTCCCAAGTCGAACCTTCCTTCGGTTGCAGTTCATACAGAAACCACGTTGCGAGGGTGGTTCCGACGACGCAGTTCGAGAGCAGTTCCCACCGGACCATCCTTCCCCGTTTTCTCATCGGCCTGGAAATTCCCTGTCCCGTGCGGGACGCTCCGCCGCGCGAACGACTGGTTGATACGAACACCCTGCAGGCAAGGTCACTTTAACCCGCGTTCAGCGGCGGCGTCAACGAAAACAGGCCGATTTCGCCTTTAAACCAGAATGTCCCCATATCAAGGCTGGAACGAAGTATAGGCCCGCTGCAATGCTTGGACCTTGTCCCATTCCTTCGCGAGACCGCTCCAGTGAAACGCCATGACGCCAGTCGCTGGCGACTCGGCGCCCTGCCGCAGCACCGCTTCGACTTGTTCGGGCGGAACACGTTCTCCCCAGTCGGACAACTGGACAATCGGCCAGATTTGTTTTTCCTCGTCGGGCCTTCCCCCGATCTTGAGCTGCTTGCCCAGGTCGCGGGTCTGACGTGCGATCCACGCCGGGTCTTCGGCATGCCCGAAGCGCGCGTGATACGGCATGATGCTGAACACGTCCAGGTACGGCCGCTGCGAGGCCAGGTCGATGGCAAGCTTATGGCGAATGGCCCCATCCCGGTCGTCGGGGGACCAGGGGCAATGAAACGTGCCCAGAAGCGCCGCGGGGCGCGTCTCGTTGAGCACGTCGCGGTATTCGCGGACCCAGTCGGTGAACACAGCGCAGCGGAAGTCGGTCCAGGCTTCGCGCTCTTGGCCTAGCAGCACGGCCGCGGCGGCGGCCGTGTCGCCGGGGAGCTTGATCCCGGTTTGCTCCGTGAAGCGCCGCAGCGCCGTGGGGGAAAAATCGGTGTCGGGCAGGCTCGGGTCCTCCCGTTCCCAACTGGCGTGGGCATGATGATAGTCGAGCCATACGCCGTCGATCTCGAACTCCTTCAGGATGCGGCGAAACTCCTGCATCCGGTCGCGGCGGTAACCTTCGTGGAACGGGCTGACGCCCTGCCAACCGTGCGGCGGCGGCGAAGGTTTTCCATCGGGGCCGATCGGCGCCGCGTCAGGATGGTCCTTCAAATAAGCCGCGGCGTGCATGGAGTTAAACTCGGCGAAGACTTTCAGCCCCAACCCGTGGTAACGGTCGATCTCGGCGGCGTTGAGACCTCCGGACCCGACCCAAAGGGCATTAATGCCGTAGTCGGCCGGCGTCTCGCCGCGCTGGAGAATCTCGCGCGGATAGCCGCCGTAGACGCCGCGGATCGTAAGCCACGGGCGAGCCCGGTTTGTCGCACTGGCTTGGGGTTCCTGGGCCGATTCGTCCTGGGCGGACAACGGCGCCATCGCCGCGGTCGTCAACAATCCGGCGGCGCATCCCTTCAACACGGATCGCCGGGTAAATACTTCGTGCTGCGTATTGGTCACGGGGCTAGTGCTCCGGGGATAGGAAGAACAAGGAAGATTCAACGTCGCGTTCTTGCGCTTCAGGCTTCTACGCCCCAAATGGCGCGTTGAAAGGTCCTGATCATTGCCAGGACGAGAACACGTTTCACGATGGTGTGACGGGTTCTTCCGTGTGGTGCACTCGCGGAGCGAGTGCACCACATGAAAGTCCGTCATACCTGCCTGATATGCGCTCTAACCCGGCATTGCGAAGTTGCTTTGCTTAGCGCTCTCGGAAAAAGATGTCTTTGAATTGTACGGTCATCGGCGGGCCGACATGCACTTGAAGCGCCAGGAGGCCGCGCGCGAGGCGGCGGGGATCGTGGTCTTCCAACTCGCACATCGTCACGCCGTTGATTTGGAGCGTGACGCGCCCGCTTTGCGCGAGGATGGTGTAGTCGTTCCACTGGCCTGGCTCGACCCGCCGAAGCAACTCCTGGGGATCGCCCACCGAACCGGCCACTTGCTTTTTGCCTGCCGCGTCGATCACCACCTTTTGCCCGCGTTCCGCCAGCACGTCGCGCAGCGTGTACTCCATAATGACGCCGGTCCAGCGTCCCGAGGCGTCGAAGTCGGCTTGAGTTCCGATAACGGGATCGCCTGGCGCGTCCGCAGGTTGGCGGCGGGCGCGATAGTAGATTCCCGAGTTACCGCCTTGCAACCGAAATTTGAGCCGTAGTTCGAAATCCTCGACCTCGTTCTTCCAGATCAGAAAGTTGTTGGCCCTGAGCTTCGTTTCGGCGAGAGACCTTCCCGTGATGGCGCCGTCGCGCACCGACCAGATCGTGCGGTCTCCCTGCCAGCCGTCCAGCGAGACGCCGTCGAACAGCGGGACAAAGCCTTCCGGCGCCTGAGGCCCCAGAGCCTGGTCATCTTGACGCACGTCGGTCGGCGCTTCCAGGTCGCCGCAGGCGAATTGGATTCCGTCCAAGTAGAACTGGAGGATGGCGGGGTTCCAGTAAATTTCCGTCCGATGGCCGAAGCCCGTGTAGAAGATGCGGCCCTTTTCGTAAGATTTAACCCAGGCTTGGGCGAAGTCGCCGTCTTTGCGGTTGATCCACTTCACGTTCATGTTCGTCTTGGCCGTGTCGAGCGAGAGCAACACGCGCAGCTGATGCCGGGCGTAAGGCGCCCCGTACTCATAAATCTCGTCCGCCAGGCGGAAGTCTTTTCCCTTGAAGGCCGCAACCAAAGGATGGTCCGGTTCCTCGACCCGGATGCCGACTTCTTCGTTCCAGGGATGGCCTGTGAACTTGCCGCCCAGGATTTCCTGAAACTCGGGCCATTGCTGATTGGCGGCGATGGCAAAGTGATAGGCGACCACGCCGCGGCCGTCCGCCAGCCATTCGACCCAACTGCGGCGCAAGTGCTGCTCGACCGCGTCCTGGTCGGCGAAGCCGGGAAATTTCGCCATGTCGTCCTCGGTCGGGCGAATCCACGGGCCGGAGCTGTTGTTCATCACCACCGCGTCGAACTGCTTCAGGTTCTCTGGCAGGAACATCCGCAGATCGTCGCTGACCACGGGCCGATACGCGCCGGTCTTTTCACCCAGCACGCGCATTGCCGCCTCGCCATACGGGATGCAGTAGCCCTTGTGCGGGTCCTTCTCCATGAAGGCGGGCGGCGTGTTCCAGATCAACACGGTGCGGGGCTGCTTGGGCGCCACGCGCGGCTTCTCCGGCGCCGCCTGGCGGATTTGCGCCTCGCGGTGCGCGGGAATTGCTTCGGCAGCCGGTCCCACGGACGCCGCCAGCGCGCAACAGACCAACAAAACCACGGTCGTGAAAATGCGTATCATTCCATGGACTCGACGAAACGGGGTGCAGGGAACTCAACTCTTACAGCGTCCAACCCTCGCGGTAGTCGCTGCGAAGCAAGGCGTCGGCTTCGGAGTGATTGCCAATCTTCATGGCCGCCGGATCATATTCTAAAGCCGTTTCAAACTGCGTGGCGACGTTGCCGAGCATCAGAAACTCGTTCAGCGCCGAAGCGTAGTCGAAGTTCGACCACGGCCGCGGTCCGCCCCGGCACGCGGCGAACCAGTCTTGCTCCGGCCCGCGCGAGTTCTCGACGGTTTCCGGCCGGTTGCACTGCACGCCTTCGAAGCGTTCCTGGGGCAGGAGCTGGAACCACATATTGTGGCCCGTCGCGTGAATCGTGCCTTGGCTGCCGACGATCAACGTGCCGGCGAACCGCCAGTTGTTGCGATCCTTCTGCGGAGCCGAGGCGAGCACGGAATCGAGCAGGTCGTCCACTCCCGGAGCATTCCCGTTGTACCAATGGATTTTGACGGGCGGAAGCTTTGCCCGCGCGGGCACGTGCCAGGTGACGATCTCCCACGTGGGGAACGACAGCCGATTGATCCCCGACGAACGAGCCTCGACCACCAGCGGCGACGACGGCGAGCCGGCATCGCCCAGCCACAGGTCATGAACGTGCAAAGCCATGAACGCCAGGTTAGCGCTGTGCGACGCCCAATTTCCCAATTGGCAGGTGCCGAACTCCCGCCACAGATGCCGTTGCATCCACTCGCGCCGATAGGGGCGCGCGGCCGCCGGCCCCAACCACAGGTCCCAATGTAAATGGTCCGGGAGCGTCTCTTCCCCCTGGGGCGGCGCTTTGCGGTCGGCGCCGCCGGCGCTGTTCCAAACATGAACTTCCCGAACCTCGCCGATTTGTCCCCCGCGAATCAATTCGAGCGCTCGGCGGAAGGGACCGCTGTAGGTCCCTTGGTTGCCCATGGCCGTGATGACGCCTTGGGTGCGAGCCAGGTCGCGCAGCGCCCGCGATTCGTGCACCGTGCGCGTGAGGGGTTTTTCGCAAAAGACGTGTTTTCCCGCGCGGATCGCGGCGGCCGAGATAACTGCGTGCGTGTGATCGGGCGTCGCGACCACCACGGCGTCGATGGCGTCGCCCTGCTCGTCGAGCATGCGGCGGAAGTCGTGATGCACGTTCGGCCGCTGCTGCGTCAGCCGCTGGAACTCGACCGCCGCGCGTCGCTCCCAGTCGTGCTGCGAAGCCGCAAAGCGGTTGCCAGCTTCCCGCCAATGGCGAAACGTTTCGGCGATTTTTTCCTCGTTGACGTCGCACACGGCGACGACGCGCTCCATGCGCGGAATCGTATCGACAAACCACGTTCCGCGTCCGCCGACTCCCACCAGCGCGACCCGAAGTTTCTCATCGCCGGGAGCGCTCCACGCGGCTCCTGCCGGCCACATCGCCGCGCCAGCGCCAGCAATTGCGGAAGAGGCGAGAAACCTGCGGCGAGACAGTGGGCGGTCCATGACGCGGCTCCGTGGAAAAAAAAGATAACGAATGTTTGATGGGCACGCAGCGTTCTAAGGGTTGTTGTAGCACACGATTAACCGGGAAGCACGTTAAGCTTATCGCATGACAACACCCTTGAGTACATCCGCGATCCACGCCGGACGGTGTGCGGCAAGAATTTGGGGGCAAGGCGTTTCGATCGGCGCGCCACTGCTTGCCGAACGCCCCGAGTGCAGTTTCATGGAGATAGGTGTTCAATCAACGCCTGGGCATTGAACAACCAATCGCATGAAACTGCACTAGGGAGGCTTCTGAGCCTGAAGACGCAACGGGCGTTCGGCAAGCAGTGGCGCGCCCCTCGGTGACGCCAAACTCGCCCGCTCCAAAGTCTTGCCGCACCAGCAGGGCCGCGGCGACCGCCAGCGATCATAGGAGCGGCAGATGGCCAGGTTTTTGGAGCAAGAATCGCTTACCGTTTGACTTTCGTGGTCGTTTCACTACAACCCGCAACGGACGTTTTGAGGTTGCGCGGTTTCCTCCGCCCCTTCGGGACCGAAGACAATACGCGCAACTCCAGAACGTACGCTGCGGGTTCGTCCGATGTCCAACATCGCCGGCGGCCTAAAACAGCCCTTCGATCATGTCGAGTTCTCCCGGCGTGTAGTCGGTCGGCTCGTCCACGTTGATCACGAAGGGGCCTCCCCAGAACGGATCGGCCTTGAAGCGGTCGGCGCCCTTGCCGCCCTGGAGGTAGTCTTTCAGGTCTTCGTCGCCGCCGTCGAGGAAATCATCGCCGGCGCCGCCAAAGAGGCGGTCTTTGCCGCCTTGTCCGAAGAGGATGTCGCGCCCGGCGTCGCCCGCCAGGAAGTCGTTGTCGGCGCCGCCGCGAAGCACGTCGTCATCGGCGCCGCCCCACAGCGAGTCCAGCCCATCGCCGCCGTCGATGCGATCCCGGCCCGCTTCCCCGGACAGCGAATCGTGCCCCCCATCGCCCCAAATTTGGTCATTGCCATTGCCGCCGTAAATGATGTCCTCATCGTCCCCGCCGTAAAGCTCATCGTTGCCGTCGCCGCCCCAAATCCGATCGCCGCCGGGACCGCCGCTGATATAGTCGTTGCCGGTGTAGCCGGAAATGCTGTCGGCGCCTTCGCCTCCGCTGAGGCGGTCGTTGCCTCCCAGCCCCGACAAGGAATCCGAGCCCTTGCCGCCGTAGAGGATGTCGTTGCCGTCCTGGCCGTTCAGCGTGTCATGGCCGTCGTCTCCATATAGAATGTCCCCGCGCCGCGTCCCTCCGAGCGTATCGTCGCCCGAGCCGCCCCAGGCCGTCACGGTAGGGCCGGTGCGGCTCGTGCCAAGGTAGCTGAAATTGTCGTTGCCGCCGTGGCCCTCGAAGATCACGCGGCGAAACCGGGACAATGACGCCTCGTAGGTCTTCGACACCGGGCCTGACGCGTCCCGGTACTTGACGGTAACGCGAAGGTTCATGACGCCCTTGGGACCGGTAAGCTCCTGGACCCACACCTGATCGCCGTACCTGCTGCCGGTAATGACGAGCTTGTCGCCTTGCGGGGCAATTTCGGCGGCGGCCGGGCCATCCGGCGCCGTGCCGGGCGAAGCCAACCCCGCCAGCAACTGCCTCGATTCCAGCGACTCCAACCGAAGCGTCCAGGGCCGGCGGCGCTGGGGACGGCGAGCGGTGCGGAACAAACGGAACTTCATGGCACGAACTCCAAACCAGAGGAAAGGGAAACAGGCTTCCTCGGCGACGCACAGCGGATGCGGCAAGCTTTCGTAGCCGCGCCGCATTCACGGAGAGCAGGGCTTGCGATCCCACAACCCCATCCAAATTTGCCGCAAGACCCGGCCGCGGGCTCTCCGCCACAGAAGAAAACGTCAACGCGGGGCCAACCGAACGGCGGAGCCAACGGACAACGGAATTTTTTTCCGTTCCGCGTCCGTCAACCGACAAGAATGGGCGAAAGAGAAGGAAGAGGAACGGAACGAACTCCGTTCTGCGAATGGTTACTTCCCGGTGACCGTAAATGCTGCCCAGTAGCACGGGTGCGCCGATTCGAAACGCTCGCGGAGTTTTTTGATGCGTTCCAACTGCGCGGCCCGTAGGGCGGCGGGTTTGGACTTGCCGGCAGCCAGGTGCTCGAAGAATGATTTCATCAAGCGAGCCGTTTCTAAATCCGGCACGCTCCAAAGGCTGGCGACCACCGATTCGGCTTCGGCCAGTTGGAAAGCCTGCCGCAAGCTGGCCACCCCTTCGCCGTTGCGAACTTCGCCCACGCCCGTCTCGCAGGCGCTGAGGACGACCAGCTCGGTCCCTCGGAGATCGCTTCCCACAATCTCCAGCCCGGTCAGTACGCCGTCATCGCCAGCCTGTTCGCGGCGACGGCGATTGCAACCGGCCAACACCAGGCCGCAGCGCAGGAGCGGGTTCTCCAGCGGCTTGCCTGCCAGGGAGACAACCGCCGAGCGTGCCGGCTCCGCCAGCGGCCGGGCTTCTTGCGCCGGCGCCTCTTGGTCTTTGAAGAAGAAGCCGTGGGTGGAAAGCGCGAGCACCTGCGGACTGCGGGCCGCTTTGAAGATGCTTTCGTTGGCGTCGGCGCCGGTGTACACCCGCGGCGCCGCCAGAGCAATCGCGATTGGCCCTTGGGTTGGTCATCGCAGAGGGCGGCGGTCACGACGATCGTTTCGCGGTTCCTCCGGAGTTGCCATTGCCGAGCAAATCGGCGTTCCAGTGATGGGGGTCGTGGAATACGCCTGGGCGAAAGCAGGCGCGAAACGCTTGCCCCCTTGCGGGCGCGGTTCGATCGCTCGCATAAGCCCGCCGCCGTCGCTCACCTGGCTGTGTCCGATGCGCCCGACCACACACCACCAGCGGCGACAGGGATTTATCAGCGCAGGCTGATGCGTTAAGCTTTCGCCATCGAGGTTCTTCGGAATGCTGTGGCACTCCTGACTCCAACTGGTCTTCCCCGCATGTTACGAACGCGCCGCAGTACCGATTCGCTGTACGATGCTCTCAGTCGCCGCGAATAACTCCGCATCGGCGGGACCGCCTTGGGCGGGCTGGCTCTACCACACTTGCTCCCCTTGCAAGCCGCGGCCCGCGAGCAACCAAGCCAAGCTTCGGCAAAATCGGTCATCGTGTTGTTCATTGGCGGCGGCCTGCCCCAGCATGAAACCTGGGATCCCAAGCCCGACGCGCCGGCCGAAGTGCGGGGAGAGTTTGGCGCCATTGCGACACGTACACCGGGGCTGTTCATCGGAGAGTTGATGCCCAAGACGGCCCAACTGACTGACCGAATCGCCGTGATTCGCAGTATGGTGACGGGCGATAACGCCCACTCGACCAGCGGCTACCAGATGCTGACCGGGATGCCGCACGCGCCACTCAACCGCGAGAACGCCCGACCAGGCAAGCCGAACGACTGGCCTTCGCTGGGGGCGATTGTCCAGGCTCTCCGTCCCGGCGCGGGGGGCTTGCCGGCCTCCATCTCGCTCCCCCGCCGCATGGCCAACAATAACGGCCAGGATCCTTGGCCGGGGACCGACGCCGGATTCCTGGGGCGCCGTTACGACCCGTGGCTGCTGGAATGCGATCCGGCCGCGCCCGACTTTGCGGTTCCTGGAACGGCCCTTCCCGATGGCATGTCGGACTTGCGGTTCGCAGAGCGGCGGTCGTTGTTGGAGCAGTGCAATCGCCATGCAGACGCCATCGAGCGAAGCGCCGCCTGTCGCCAACTTGATCTTTACAAGCAAAAGGCCGTCGAGCTGCTTACGGGTGGGCAGGCGGGAACGCGTTTGATTTGCGTCAGGAGCCTGACGCCCTGCGCGACCGTTACGGCCGAGAGCCGTTTGGCCAAAGCGTGCTCCTGGCGCGGCGGTTGGTGGAAGCAGGCGTTTCTCTCATCCAGGTTCAATGGGCGAGCCGAGACAAGAAGCTGCCCAACGGCGGCGGCTGGGACACGCATGAAAAACACAGCGAGAGCTTGAAGGGTTGGCTCATGCCAGCCTTGGATCAAGTCTATTCGACGTTGCTCCAGGATCTGGAAGACCGCGGGCTGCTCGAGGAGACGCTGGTCTGTCTGGTGACCGAGTTCGGCCATACTCCCAAGTTCAATGCCCGCGCCGGACGCGATCACTGGGGACGAGTCTTCTCGATTGCCTTGGCGGGCGGCGGGGTTCGCGGGGGCGTGGTGTACGGCGCTACCGACCGGCACGCCGCCGAGCCGCGCACCGAGGCGGTGCGCCCCTGCGACTAACTGGCCACGGTGTTGCATTGTCTTGGTTACGCGCCAGAAACCGTGGTGCATGACCTGGAGGGCCGCCCCCGCCGATCAGCCGTGGGCGCGTGATGACGGAATTGCTGACATAACCAGCCTCCGAAAGCCCCTCGGTGGTGGGCTGGCGCCCTGAAATGCGTGTTGACCTTTCCGCGCAGACACATTAAAGTTGGCTGATCCGTAGCGTTCCGGTTGTGGCTGTATGCGCGAGCGCGTTTTGCGACAGCCACAAGGTTTGAACGCCCCCGCCGCGAAATCGCAATGTCCCTCCCCAAATTCTCCCTGACCCGACCCTTTCTGCTGCGCATACGCTTGCGAACGCTCATTGCAGGGTTGTTGTTGGCTTGGTCGCCTCGATGGTGCGAAGCCGCCGATCAGCCCATTAGTTTCCCCAACGACGTTGCCCCCATGCTTACCAAGGCGGGCTGCAATGTGGGGACCTGCCACGCCAAAGCGGGCGGCGGTCAGAAAGGATTTCAGCTTTCGCTGTACGGATTCGAGCCGCGGGAAGATTACGAACAGATCGCGAAAGCGGCGCGCGGCCGGCGGCTTTCGTTTGCGGCGCCGGACCAAAGTCTGCTGTTGCGAAAAGCTTCGGGGCAGATGCCTCATGGCGGCGGCGTGCGGCTTGATCCCTCGTCTGAAGGTTATGCGGTCGTGCGCGAGTGGATTCGGCAGGGAGCGCCGTACAGCCGTGAGTCGGAGCCTCGATTGTTATCGTTCGAAGTGCAGCCGGCGCAACTCTCGATTGCCCGGCAGGGAGAGCAACAGCTTACGGCGCTGGCTCGTTACTCGGATGGCAGCGTTCGGGACGTTACGAACGTGGCCATTTACGAGTCGAACGACTCCGCCATGGCCGAGGTGACCGAGCGCGGATTCGTCAAGATCCTCGATCTCTCTGGCAACGTGGCGGTGATGGTCCGTTACCAAGGCATGGTCGCGGTCTTTAGCGTTTCGGTTCCGCTGGGAGCGCCGGTGGAAAATCTGCCCGTCGTGAAGAATTTCGTCGATGAGCAGGTGTTTGCCAATCTGAAGAAGCTGGGCATTCCCCCCTCGCCCGTTTGCGACGACGCGACCTTCCTGCGGCGCGTGACGCTCGACATCGGCGGGCGCCTGCCCACGGCGGAAGAAACCACGGCGTTCCTTGCCGACACCGCTCCCGACAAGCGCGACCAGGTGATCGATCGCTTGCTACGCGGGCCCGATTACGCCGATTACTTTGCCAACAAATGGGCGGCGCTCTTGAAGAATCGCCGCGACGACGCCAGCGATCTGATCTCGAATTTTGCATTTCATGCCTGGGTCCGCGACAGCCTGCTTGCCAACAAGCCCTACGATCAGTTCGTCCGCGAACTGCTGGCGGCAACCGGCGACGTGATGGGAAACCCGCCCGTTGCCTGGTACAAGCGGGTCAAAGAGCCGAAGCAGCAACTGGAAGACGTCGCGCAGCTCTTTCTGGGTGTCCGCATGCAATGCGCCCAGTGTCACCATCACCCCTTTGAGCGCTGGAGCCAGGATGATTATTACTCGCTGGCGGCGTTCTTCAGCCAGGTGGGCCGCAAGCCTTCGGGCACGCGCGGCGAAGACCTGATCTTCCACAAACGGGGAATTGCCTCTGCGGTGAACATCAAGACCGGCGCATCGCTGAAGCCCGCCGCACTGGGCGACGAGATTCCCGAGATTCCGGCCGACGAAGATCCGCGTCTGCGGCTGGCCGATTGGATGAGCAACCCCGCGAACCCGTTTTTTGCGAAGGCGCTCGTCAATCGGTACTGGAAGCATTTCTTCCAGCGGGGACTGATCGAGCCGGAAGACGATATTCGCGACACCAATCCTCCTTCCAATCCCGAGTTGCTGGCCGCATTAGAAAAGCACTTCATTGACAGCGGCTTCGATCTGAAGGAGCTGGTGCGCGCGATCACCAGCTCGCATGCCTACCAGTTGAGCGCCGTTCCCAACCAGCACAACGGTACGGACCTTCAGAACTACTCGCGCTATTACCCGCGGCGGTTGCAAGCCGAAGTCCTGCTCGACGCGATCGACGGGGTCATGGGCGTGCAAACCGAATTCGCTAATTTGCCGTCGGGCACGCGGGCGGTCGCCCTGCCCGATAACAGCTACAACCGATCGTTGCCGTTTTTACGCGCGTTCGGGCGCCCAGAAGGAGAAAGCGTGTGCGAGTGCGAACGGGTGCAGTCGTCGAGCCTGGCCCAAAGCCTTCACCTGATGAACGCCGCAGACATCAAGGGCAAACTTGCCAATCCCAACGGGCGTGCGGAGCGATTGGCCAAGGAAGACCGCCCGCCCGAGGCGAAAGTCCGCGAACTGTACCTGGCCGCCCTCGCGCGCGAGCCGCGCCCAGAAGAATTGCAAACGGCGCTGGCCTACCTGGCCGAACCGCCGGTCGATGCGGAAGGCAAGCCGGTCGATGCTCAACGAGCCAACCGGGAGAATTTCCAGGACTTGATCTGGGCGTTAGTCAACACCAAAGAATTCCTGTTCAATCACTAAGCGCATGATGACGAATCTTGTTTGTTGCTGGAAACGCGTGATCGCCGCCGCCGCGGTGTGCAGCCTGGCGTCGACGGCGCTGGCGCAGTCGGTCTGTCTGCCTGCTCCCCGCCTGTTGACCACCATGCCCCTGGGCGGCAAGAGCGGCACGCAGGTGGAGATCACGATCAGCGGTGACTATCTCGAAGACGCCGACCAACTCACGTTCTCGGACCCGCGGATTACCGCCACCCCCAAGCTGGACGCGGCGGGAAAGCCCGTACCGAACCAATACCTGGTCTCGATTGCGGACGATTGCCCCACGGGCCTTTACGAAGCGCGGGTGATGACGCGCCTGGGCGTTTCCTCGGCGCGCGTGTTCTCGGTAGGATCGCTGGCCGAGGTTCTACAGAAGCAACCGAACACGTCGTTGCAAACGGCGATGGAGCTGCCGCTGAATTCCATCTGCAACGCCGTCGTCACGGGGAAGGCGGTGGATTACTACGTCTTCGATGGACGCAAGGGACAGCGCGTCATCGTGGATTGTGCGACGCGCGGGATTGACTCCAAGCTGGACGCGGTCGTGATCATCGCCGACGCCGCGGGGCGCGATCTCTTGGCCGAACGCCGCGGCGGCGCGCTGGACTACACCCTCCCCGACGAGGGACGCTACGTGATCAAAGTTCACGATCTGACCTTCAAGGGCGGGCCAGCCTATTTTTACCGCTTGGGCGTGTGGGAGGCGCCGGCCGAAGCCCCCATCGTGCGGCAGCCTTCCACCAAGGAGGTCCATTCCTTCTCGTGGCCTCCGGAGGGACTTCCCGATCAGGCCGCCCACGCCGAAATCGAACCGAACAATGAGCCGGCGCAGGCGCAGAAGATTACCCTGCCCTGCGATCTTGCCGGCAGCTTCGCCTTGGAGGCCGACGTGGACTGGTTTGAATTTGAAGCGCGTCAGGGTGAAGAGTGGTGGATCGAAGTGGCCTCGGAGCGGTTGGGGCGGCCGACCGATCCCTCGCTCCTGGTGCAACGCGTTCAGCGGACGGATGCCGGCGAGCAGGTCACGGACGTCGCCGAGTTCAGCGATATTCCCAGCCCGGTGAAGGTCTCCAGCAATGGCTATGCCTATGACGGTCCGCCCTACAATGCGGGCACAGCCGACATCCTGGGGAAACTGGCCATTCCTGCCGACGGCGTTTATCGTCTGCGGCTTTCGGACTTATTCGGCGGCACGCGCAGCGATCCCAACAACATCTATCGGATGGTCATCCGGAAGGCGGCGCCCGATTTCGCGCTCGTGGCGTGGGCGATGCACATGGAGCTGCGCAACGGCGATCGCAACGCGCTCTCCAAGCCGATCGCCCTGCGGGGCGGAGCGACCATGGCCCTGGAAGTGGTCGTCGTGCGGCGCGACGGTTTCAACGGCGACATCGACTTGGTCATGGAGAACCTTCCCGCGGGCGTCACGGCCTCGGGATTGAAAATCCCAGCCGGAAAGTCGCGGGGGCTGATGCTAGTAACTGCCGCGCCCGACGCGCCCCGCGCGGTCACGAACGCGACATTCTACGGCCGCGCCCAGATCGACGGCGTCACCGTGACCCGGCCCTGCCGGCTGGCCTCGATGGCGTGGCCGGTGCCGGATTCCTGGGGCGAAATTCCCTATCCGCGTCTTCTGGCCGATGTTCCCGTTTCGGTTAGCGGCTTCGCCCTGGCCCCCATCACGATTGCGCCGGTCGAGGGCGGGATTCGGGAAGTCGCCGCGGGCGAAAAGGTCACCATTCCTCTGCTGCATACCCGCCGTAGCGAGTTCTCGGGCGCCAACGTGCAACTGAAGACGATGGGCGCCGGTTTCGACACGGCGCCGGCGTTCAACATTTCGCTGACTGCGGACCATTCGCAGGCCGTGCTGGACCTGGCCGCCCTCAAAACGCCGCCGGGAGATTACCTGATTGCGTTCTATGGGAGCGCGGTTGCAAAATATCAGCACCAACCCGCGGATCAGCCGAAAGATATTGTCGATATTGTGGTGTCCCAACCCATTGCCATTCGTGTCCAACCTGCGGAGGCCCCATGAGTCCTTCTTCCCACAAACGCTCGGGCCAGCCATGCCCTGGTCCCGAAACCTCTCGAGCCAGCCGCCGCACGTTCCTGCAAACGGGATTAGCTGGGTTCGCCACGCTCAGCCTGCCGGGAGTCTTGAAGCTGCAAGCCTTGAGCCAGTTGCAGGCGAGCGAGCCGGCGGCGAAGCGCGAAAAGACCGCGGTGATTATGGTGTGGCAGCCCGGCGGCTTGTCGCACATCGACTCCTACGATCCCAAGCCCGAGTCAGGCAGCGAGTACCGCGGTCCGTTCGGCATTATCTCGACCAAGGTTCCGGGCCTTCATTTCACGGAGCTGCTTCCGCGACAGGCCGCCATCGCCGACAAGTTCACCGTCTTGCGGTCGATGCGCCAAACGGCCGGCGGACACCCGGCCGGGTCGATGCAATTGCTCTCGGGCGATCCCGACACGCGTGACAAGCCCAAGCCCCGCTATCCCGATTGGATGTCGGTCGCGAACTATTTGCGAGCGCAGCAAGGCCCGCGCGAGAATCCCCTGCCCGCGTATGTGGGCATTAACCCGCCGCTGGAATACAACGGCCCGGCGTACTTGGGCGACGCCTATTCGCCATTCACCGTTTCAGGCAATCCGAACTTGCCTTCGTTCTCGGTTCCGAATATCGGCCTGACCGATTCGGCCGAAGTCCGCCGCCTGGGGCGGCGTTCAACGTTGCGTGAGAACCTTGACACCCTGGACCGCGCTTTTGACAAGCAGGGAGAGTTGGCGGCGCTCGACGAATTTGAGGTGCAGGCCCTAACCCTGCTGACCAACCCCAAAACCAAGGAGGCATTCGACCTGACGCGCGAGGACGACCGCACGCGCGATCGTTACGGCCGCAATGCCTGGGGCCAACAATTGTTGCTGGCCCGTCGTTTAGTGGAGGCCGGCGTCGACGTGCTCACGACGAGCCTCAACGGCCCGCTTTGCGGGCGCGTCGGGAACTGGGACGACCACGCCGTGAATCACCATGTGTTCGACGCCATGCGGTTCCGCGCCGATGTCTACGACCAGGCCGTTACCGCGCTGATTGAAGACATCTATGAGCGCGGGCTGGACCAGCGCGTGCTGGTCGTGGTCACCGGGGAGTTTGGCCGAACGCCCAAGATCAGCTATGCCGCCAGCACCGGCGCCGGCAACGCCAGTGCGCCGGCGGGCACGCAGCAACCCGGCCGGGATCACTGGCCGCGCGCCTTTTCCAACATCTGGGCCGGCGGGGGAATCGAAACCGGACGCTTCATCGGCGCTACCGACAAGCGCGGCGAAGACGCCGTGGAGCGCATCTGTGGCCCCGGCGACTTCCTCGCCACGATCTATCATCACCTGGGCATCGACTCGGCGACGACCTTCATTCGCGACTTCAACGGCCGCCCCACTCCGATCGTCGATCACGGCAAGCCCATTCCCGAACTAATCGGATAAGGGGACACTCCACGCCTGTTCGGCACGAGATTTGCGCGTCGATCAACCTGCCTTTGAGGTTGGTTGTCAAATCGGCAGCAGCAGGTCGTGGCGGACGAAGCAGGCATGATTACCGAGCGTGACGTGCAGGGCTTCAAGTACTTTGAACGCCTGCTGCCGCTCTTGCGGCGACTGCACGACGTGGGCACGGAGCGCGACCGGGCGGGGCAGCGGCAACTCCCCATGGATGAGTACTGCGTCTTGGTGCTGCTCTCCCTGTTCAACCCCATCCTCCGCTCGGTGCGGGCGCTGCAGCAGGCCAGCACGCTCCAGAAGGTGCAGCAGAAGCTCGGCTGCCCGGCCACCTCGCTGGGATCCTTCTCCGAAGCGGTGGACGTGTTCGACCCGTAGCGGCTGGTGGAGATCATCCAGGAACTGCTGGGGGAGTTGCCGCCGCCCACGCAGCACGTCGGCCAGGGCTACCTGACGCAGACGCTCACGGCCGTGGACGGCAGCGTGGTCAAGACGCTGGCCACCTTGGCCGAAGCCGCCTACCTGCGTGACAAGAATGGCCAAGCCCACGGCGGCTGGCGGTTCCACACGCACTTCGCGGTGGACCGCGGCGTGCCGGTGCGGATCGACGTGACCGGCGCCCTCAACGGGGGCAAGACCGACGAGAAGCAGGTCCTGCGTCAAAAACTTAAAGCCCGATCACTGCTATGTACTGGACCGCTGGTATGCGGAGATCCCCTTCCGCATCTTCAAGCACGTGCTGGGCTGCCGGCGGCTCTTAAGCCACGACCCGGTCGGGATTCAGATTCAGGCCTACTGCGCCATCATCGCCTGCTTGTTGATCCGTCTGTGGACGGAGCGCAAGCCGACGCAGCGAACCTACGAGATGCTCCGCCTGTACTGGAGGGGCTGGGCGAATGAGGAGGAACTGGCCGCGCACTTGGCGAAGTTGAAGCAGGAGCCGGTGCAAAAACAACCTGAGGGCCTCGTCTGCCCCGCCCCGCTCGGGTGCGCCGGGCCGCTTCACGCTGCGCGTCCACCGGCGTGTGATCGCTTCCTGGGCAAGCGTCCGACTCACCTCTCACGCCAGCGCGCTACTCTCGATCCTCAACTCTTGCCATATCATCCCGCTGCGCCCATCATGGCAAGTGCAGTGCCGAACACGCGTGGAATGTCCCCATTTACGAAACCGCATTGCAAAAGCAACTGCACGAAGCCGCGCCGCGGGTCATCGCAAACTCCGCCGCCAGCCACGCGGTTTGTTATTTCACGCGCAGGTAACGCATGGTGGTTACCTTGCCTTGGCGTTCCCACGACAAGACGAGTTCCTCATCAGTAATGAGGGTGATCCGGTAGTTCCCGTAGATGCCCCCGCCCTGCTTGTAGCGGTGCTCGATCGTGAGTTGTGTTCCGATCACTTGGTATTCGGCGTCGATCTGCATCTCGAGTTGCGCGGCGTCTTTTTCGGCGGGCCGAGGATTCCAAACCGCGGCGCACGTCCCATCACGCTTGAACTTCATGTCGGGAAACGCCACGGTCTGCCTGTCGGCCTCCGCGACCGCCCAGGTTCCGATTAGCTTGGTTTCCGTTTGCGTTCTCGGCGGTTCGCTGGCGGAGGCTTCGAGTTTCTTGATCGTCTGTTCCAGTTGAGCAACGCGCTCTTCAAGCGCCATAATTCGCGACAAGAGATCCGCCTCTTGGCCAGGGTCGCCATAGGCGGGACCGCATGCGCAAACGCTGACCAAGAAAACGAGCCCTGCCCCCACGGAAACAGATACTTGTCGCATCGCGAGGATCTCCTTGAAATAAACCACAAGCGGCATAGCGAGGGAGAGAATCGCGCGGTGGGTAGCGATGCCGCGTTCGGAATACGCGCCCAACCGCCGCTCCTATTCCGGTTTGCCCCTAGAAGTCAGAAATGTTTGAACCTGTCGAGATTCCTTTTTCAAGTCAGCAATGAACTGACGCCAACTCTGTTCGAAGGCGTCCCCCCTCTCGGCGTCGAGAGCGGGCGCCGTATCCGGTAACTTACAGGGGATGGGCGTGTACTTCACCTCGTCGCCGGTCGTATCCACGATGAATACACGCGTGGAGACGTCCGTGATCCGTGTCCCACCGATTGCCAGCGAAGACCGAAGCTCGTTTTCCGCATTTCCGTCATATTTGAATTCAATGACCACCTGCTTGCCGTCAAATTCGTAGGCTAACGATTGGTCGATGGTGGCGCCGCTTGGGCTCCAGCGGGCTGACGTTCGGTTCGCACCGGAAAGGGAAGAACTGCGTTCCTTACTTCGCAAAAGGAGGACGAACTGGCATCTCGCTTCGCCTGCCCGTTCCTTGAGCGTAGAAACTGCGATCAGCGGCATACCAGGCGCCTCGACAAGGCAGAATCCATGATGGGAGAAGTCGCCATGCCAAAGGTGCGGGCCGCCGTACCGCACGATCTCCTTGGTGTCACCATAAGCCGGAGAGAAACCTGCAAGCCAAGCGGCAAGAAGCAGACTCGGAAGAAAGCGACGTGACATCCACATGGTCGAGGCTCCACGAGTTTACGGCCGGCGCGTACTTTCGCGAGATATGGCAATGGCGATCCCGCGCCTAGCCACGCCCGCCGAGCGGAAGGTTCTTGGAGAAGGAGTAGAAACTACGCGTGCATGCGCGGCGGCTTGGCGGAAGGTCCCGTCCGGCGGACGGGACCCAGGATCCGGATTCGCACTCATCGGTCCGTGGCGCGGTTTCCTTACGCGTTCACCTTGAACCCGTGTTGCTTGCGGTGGTGGGGGCCGTCGAAGTCTTTGGTGGTCTTGAAGAGTTCGTGGCGGCCGTCGCCGGCCACTTCTTTGACCTTATTGCGGAGGGCCTCTTGATCCTCTTTGCTTAGGGGCTGAAAGTTGCGGCCGACTTGGAAGGCTTGTTGCAAGTCGCGGTCGTTACGCAGCCCGACCACCAGCGAAGACACCGGCTGCGAGAGGGCATAGGCGATGCACTCTGGCGCGGTGGCCACGCCGGCTTGCGGCAAGCGGCCGTTCTTGCCGTCGGGACTACCGCCCAGGCTTTTCATGCCGATCACCCCCACGCCTTTCTTCAAGCACACGGGAACCACTTCACCCTCGAAGCTGCGGTAGTGGTAGTCGCAGATATTAATCGGCATTTGCGAGCTGGCCCACTTGTACGGCTTGTCGAGCATCTTCAAGTGGATGCGCGGGTCCTTGTGGCCGGTAAAGCCAATGTGCCGCACCTTGCCCGCCTTTTGCGCCTCCAGCGCCGCGCGGATACCGCCTTTTTCAAAGACCCAGTCGGGATCGTTGTCGTAGACCATCTCGTGGAACTGCGCCAAGTCAAGGCGATCCGTCTTGAGCCGCTTCAGGCTCTCGTCGATGTTGGCGAGCGCGCCTTGGTAGTCGCGTTCGCAAATCTTGGTCATCAGGAAGACCTTGTCGCGGCGGTCGTGAATCGCCTTGCCCATGATCTCTTCGGAAAATCCGTTGTGGTAGTCCCAGCAGTTGTCGAAGAACGTCAGGCCGCCGTCGAGCGCCTCGTGCATCAGGCGAATGGCGGTGTCGTCGCCCGCTTCCTTGGCCGCCGCGCCGATGTGCCAGCCGCCCAGGCACAGAATGGAAACTTTCTCGCCCGTGTCGCCCAAGGGGCGCTTGGGCAGACCCTGGCTGGTGTCCTCCTGTTGGGCGAACAATGATTCGACCAAGGCCAGCGTGGCGCCGGCTGCCGCGCCGGCCTGGATGAACGTGCGACGATTGGCTTGTTCGGCCATAAGAGAACCTCCCAAGAAAAGGGGTGGGGCGATGCTCTCGATTGTAGCGAATTCCGGGCCGCGGCAGCAGCTTTTTGCCGGTCGCGGGTCGCAAGATTCCGTGGCGAACGAGGGCGTCAGCCCCCCGATTCATGGCGTCAAGAAAGGAAAGTGGCGCCATCAGCCGGCTAACGCCAGCAGCTCGCCGGAAGTCGCATTGCACACTCAACGACTTGAGCCTGCCCTAGTGCATCGTCAAGAGGCTGGTTGCTCAATGGACGAAATGGGTGGCTGGCGGCGGAAGCCCAAGCGACGCCCCAGCGGATCAACCAACTCACCCGGAGCGTTGCTGAGGCTCCGCCGCCAGCCACCCCCATTCTTTGCACACGCGGTTCCTTGGCCCGGCCCTAGTGGACGCTGGCCTGATGTTGCGGCTTGGCGCCTGCGGCGACCGAGTTAATCAGTTCCTGGCGCCAGCGGTTGATCTGCTGGTCGGTCAGCGTACACAGCACGCGTTGCACGGCTTCGTCGATCACCTGCCCCGACTGGACGCCCCAGTCCACATCCGGGTGGTCTTGGCTTTCGGCGTACAGGCGGTGAAGTCTGCGGGTGGTGTCGGCGAACACCCCATCCAACGAGCGCCGCTGCGCGGTGGTCAGTCCGATGGCGTTGCGAAACGTTTCCGACGACAACGAGTTGATTCCTTGCAAGCTTTGCACGGCGCGCCAGTCGATGGCGCGGAAAAACCGTCCGGCAATTTCGCCAGCGCCGGCCCGTGACCTTGGGCGGCTTCGCCTCCGAACCACGTTCGGAGACTGCGCCCGGGATCGCCCCACAAGACAAAGGCCGCCGACAGGAGCGCCAAGCCGGCATACGCGCCGAACATGAGAAAGCCCTGGCCGAGAAACGCCGTCTGCTGCTTGCCCGCGCCCCGCCATCCCTGGGCGCCGAAGCTGCGCGGCTGCGGTTGCAGGTCGTCATCGAACCGGCGCACGCCGAGGTGGACCTTCTCGCCCTCGGGGCGCACGTGCACCACTTCGGTCAGGTACGAGCCCGAATGGATGCGCAGCGTGATGGAGTCGCCCGGCTTCACGCCCGCGCTGGACGTGGTCGCAACCAAGAAACCGCCAGCGGACTCGTTCACCAATTCGGCGGGCCATTCCTTGCGGCCGGTAAGAACCGTGGCCTGCGTGAATTCTTCCTGAACCCGGTAGCGGTATGAATGGCGTTTGTCGCTGCTCATGCCTGGGTCGCCCAAAACGCAAGGAGGGGGTCGGCGTCATAAGAACTATAGGTCGCCCCTTGCGCCCGGCAGGCAGGTTCGGCAGAATGCCGCAATATGCGTAGCCGCCGAACCCGTGGCGCGGGTCCGGCGGCGGATGCCAAAAGTTTCGATCGTAGCGACTACGACTTCGCGCCAATGTTAATGTAGGCGTGAACGTGCGGAGCGCCGCGGAAGTGGCACACAAACGTGGGGCCTTCCACGCGCCACAGGTCCCAGACCTGATCGTTGTTAATGTCGCCCTGCTTGTAGAACGCCATGTGGAGTTTGTCCAAGCCGCCGCCGTTCTGAATCATGGCTATGGCCTCGTCCACGTCTTCCTGGCGATACGGCGCCAGAATCACGCGGACAACCTCTTCGACCAGTTGCTTCTGATCGGCCGACAACTCGCCCACGCCAATGCCGGGAAACTTGCCGGCGGCGCCTTGGAGCGACACCTGGCTTTCCCGCGGCGCCTGGTCCACCAGGGCTTTTTCGCGTTGCTTGCCGTCCAGGGCCTGGAAGACCTCGTTCGTCTTTTCGGTCTGGTAGTGGAAGACGTTGTACTTGCGGCCTTCCTCGCCGTGGCCGTAAACGATTGGACCGCCAAACGCCATGTTCTCGACGCTGTCGCCGTCGCAGCGCAGCGTGAGGTGCCGGCCGGTCAACTCCCATTGGAATTTACCGCTGCCCGGCTCGCCGAACACCGCGATGTGATAATCGCCAATGCCGCCCGAATCGTCCTCCATTTGCTTGACGAAGCGGCCGTAGCCGTCTTCGCTGGTGACGCCGCGGACGATCTCGTCGATCAGCTTCCGCTGCTCGTCATTATAGAAGTCGTCGTGAATGGCCGGTTCCGTAATGGCCCAGTTGGCGCTGAGCTTGCGTCGCAGCTCATGCTCAAAGGGGAAGCAAATCGTCTTCTTCTGTTCGGCGCTCAAGGCGTTGTAGAACCGCGCCACGGCGGTCTCGGCGGTGCTCTGAGGCGACGGCGCCGCCCAGGCCCGCGCGCCAAAAAGGGGCGCCGCCCCTGCCGCCAAGGCGGCGGCTCCCGCGGCAGTCAAAAAGTCGCGGCGGCTCCAGGCCGAGTCACAATCGGGACAAACCCTGTGCTTCAAATTTTGGTTCATCGAGATCCACGCTCCCAAACCAAGGTGAAAAAGGCCCCGGGGCCAAAGTCCCGGGCGTCATGCGGCGTCGCATTCGCCTGAGTTATAACGCGCCCGGCGCGCTAAAGAAACCATTTCGCCGCTTGTTTAATCGGTCCCCTCCCGCTACATTCACCCACAAGGGGATGTGGCGGAATTGGCAGACGCGCTGGACTTAGGATCCAGTCTCGCAAGAGGTGTGGGTTCGACTCCCTCCATCCCCATTTGATCACTGACAAGTGATGACGATGCCCGCCGTTGGATGCCTATCATACTGTTTGGCAACGGGTTAGGGCGAGTAACGACGACCTCGGAATCGTCGAACTGGCCCACTCCATCCGTGCCGTTGGATGACGTTTGTTGATGGTCAGTGACGACTCTCTCCACAAGCTGGCCCACAAGCCGATCTTTACCTGTTCGCTCTTCTTGGGCACGTGCGATGGACTGAATTAGCTCTGCTGTCTTGAGCTTGCAGTACCCTTTGATCCCCAACTGGGACGCCTCTCTGCGAAGCTCTCGGATGCTCTTCGGCCGTGGTGGAATGGGGACATGGCTCGGCAAGGAACGAGGCGGCTCCAGCGCATCGCCGTCTTGTCCTTCATCACTGAGGCACTGTTCGGGCTTTGGTTGAGGAACTGGCGGAAGCTGCTCCACCGCCCCTTTCTGGTGTTGCTTGTGGATCTTCGCATAAATGTTCATGGTCAGATTAACATCGGAGTGGCGAACCAACTCCTGCATCACCTTCACCGGCACGTTGGCCAGCGCCAAGTTCGTCGCAAAGGTTCCCCGGAGGGCATGAAAGTCGGCGACCAAGCCGTTGTCGTCGATGTACGGGATGCCCGCCCGTTCGAGATCGGCTTTGATCATCTCGGCGGTGTTCTTGTCCGTGATGGGAAAGAGTGGCTCCATTGGGCCGACATTTTGCTTCTCCCCGTCGATCCACTGCCTGATCAATTCAGCAACATCTCGCCGAAGCGGGATTTCGTCCTTTTTGCGACGCTTGGAGATCGTCGGTTTAATCCTCAGCACCGGCGGGTCGGCTATGAAGTCGAACGACTGTTTCGTCACGGAGCCTATCTCGTTGCGACGGTAGCCCGTGTAGGATGCCACGAGGTATAACATCGCTCGATCAGGACCAGTTATGCCGTCTAACGGAGGACCGCTGCGGGCGGATGCCAAAAGTTTCTCGAACTCTTCACTGGAGAGTGGACGCCGCTCTCGGCGGCGGTCGGTCTCTGCGTCGAGCATTGAAAGGTGGCGGATCGGGTCGTCTCCTGTGCGCCGATCCATGACAAGCCATCGGGTGAACATCTTGATGGCCCGCAGGTAGTGGTTGCGAGTTTGGATGCTCTCTCCTCGGCGAAGCAAATTGCCAAGGAACTCGTTCACGTCGCTTGGGGCGAGATCCCCGATGAACACCATGCCTCGGCCCTCTAAGATTGCTCGAACTCGACTTATCGTCGTCTTGACGTAGGACGGCGATGCCTTGCGATTCTCAAGCTCACGCTGGTAGGCGTCGAGGTGCTCACCGAGCGGCGTCTCCTGATGCCGTTTGAACGGGTTGCGGATGCCAATCTTTGCGAATTCAACCTCTCGCTCTTTGTCCCGTAGAAGCTGCTCGGTCGCCGTCTTGTCCTTGTAGCCCGGCTCCTTCTTGCGAAAGCCATTTTCATCAAGGTACTCGATGTACCACTTGGCGGTTTGCCGGATAACACGTTCACCCGTCACCGGGTCTTTCTTCGTGTAGGTTGGTTTGTAAATGGAACCCATTGAACCCCCTTGTCGCAAATGTTCGCTTAACGTGCCTTCTTGCTTACCTTTAACGCTTTCCAAAACTTCAAGGTTGGACAGCCAGCCGCAATCCATGCCCGAACCTCTTCACGGTCCCAGCGAATATGTTTCGCACTTAACTGCACCGGTTCAGGCAACTTTCCGCTCGCCCGCTTCCGCCAAACCTCTCGCTCAGAAATTTGGAGCAATGCAGCGAGGTCGCTAACTGTCAGCAACCAAGGGTCGGGAGAGTTTTTTTCCTCACGAGGTTCGTCACGTCGCTCGCCTCGTCCAAGAATTCGTAAGAACTCGTCCACGGCCGCTTCGGGATGCCGCACGCTGCCTTTGCTGAACGTAAGGGTAGGCAGGCCGTTGGTGAGAAGCTCCTCGTACCCCTCCTTGCTGATCGCCCACAACTCACGCAACTGCTCGGGCGTCAGCAGCGCTCCAAGCCCCTTGGTGCCGTACTCTCGGGTAAACTCCAAGTGCTCTCCATCGGCAAGTATCCGGTCGTCTCCGACCGACCCCCCGTTGATTAAAGCACTCGCATCGTCTGGGATGTTGAACACCTCTCGTAATGCACGCCGGACACTTCTGACCGTTTGCCCGACCACACGGAAAGAGCCTTTGTTGGCTCCATGAACAATCGTTGTCGCCATACAATCGCACTCCTTTGCTCTGTGGAATGAAAATTTCAACCATTGATGACCGCTCGGTCATCGTCGTCCCGGTGGTCCAACTGCGAGATCAATTCGTGGTAGTCGTCGATCAACTGCTGGAATTGCTTTCCCTTGCTCGACGCAAGAATCGCAACCACTTTCGCTGCACACCCTTCCGGCAAAGACGGGCCTTTTGCTTCCTCGTATCCAAGGGCGGCGGAGAGCAGATGCAATTCGTCCTCGGCCGCTGTCCTGAGAAGCGCCACTCGCCTCTTCCGTTCCGCATCGAGACGCTTTCGGTGCAATTTCACGAATTCGGTTGGCCCGTTTGGCTTGAGCACCAATCGCCAAAGTTCAGGACGCCACAGATCCTCGATGTAGGGCAGCCCGAAGTAACCGGCGACTACTTCTAGGTTGGCCTTGTTGAGGTCGTCGATCCGACTGACTCCCGCTGTGGCGAGCCGCCTCAGAAGCGGATACGAGATCTCCATTTCCTCCGCAGCGTCCTTGCGGCTCAACCCGAGTAGGTTGAGTAGTTTGTCAAGATTGCTCGCAAACCGTTGCTTTCGCTCGCTAGGGGTCAGCCGTTCTTCCTCCAGCGGGAGCACACGCATCGTCGATGGCGGCTTCGGTCGCTCCGGCGCCTTCGGCCCAACCTCCCCAACCACACGAATAGGGGACTTGGCCCTCTGAGGTGGCGACGCTCTCTCTGCTGGATCAGGTCTTGGGTTCTTGCGATTGCTCATGGCTTTGTTCTCCTAAAAGAAAGGGTACGGACATTTAACAAGTTTGTCAATATCGTATATTGACAAATTTAGATATGCGTGTCTACACTTGCCCGTGACAGGAATCGCCGGTTCGAGCCGCTCCTCCGACTCCGGAACGATGACACATCAGGAGCAAGCCTTCTCACTTTCTCGTTCGCAAAGCACGGAGGGTGAGAAAAGTCTCGGAGATGGAAGGATGGAAATCTACGACTACTACGGGGAACTACTCAAACAGATCAAGGTCGCCAAAGACCGCATTCGAGGAGTAGTCCACGGCGAATCAAACGGGATGTACTTGCATGGACGGCCCGGAACGGCGAAGACCTACATGGTGCGCACGACCCTCGAAACATTGGCCGTCAATTACGCCTACAGCAACGGCCATCTCACGCCAATTGGCCTTTTCGACTTAATCGCTGAGAACCGGGAGCGGATCATCGTGCTCGATGACGTGTCGGCTATATTCAACCAGCCGATTGCGTTGCAAATACTTCTTGCTGCACTTGGAAGCCCGCACGACGGATCACGGATACGCTACGTCAAATACAAGACGGCCAAGGAAACTCGGATTGTGCCATTCTCCGGGGGTATAATCTGCATCAGCAACTTATCGCTCGATGGACATCATCACGAAGTTCTTGCTGCCCTGCGAGACCGCATTTACGTAATCAACTATGAACCGACCGATGAGCAACTCATCGCACAGATCCTGCACCTTGCCGATCAGGAGCTGAAGGAAGTGCCTGCTGACAAAGCGAAGATGGTCGCAGTTTTTACGATAGACCAGTGCAAGCTCCGAGGAATACGACCCTCCGTGCGGTTGTTCGTGGACAAGGCCCTAACCGATTATCGACTCTGGGCGGGCGGCAAGACGGAAACCCACTGGCGAGATTTGATAGTGTCAAATCTTGAACAGCAGTTGATCGACCTTCAGCACCCAACGAACGACTTGAGTCGCACCGAGCAGATCGACGCCGAGCGTCGAATTGCGCTCGAAATCTACCTAAACTACGAGACCCGCAACGAGCGAGTCGAGGCATGGAAGAAACGGACGGGAAAGAGTCAAGCGGCCTTCTACCGTCGCATCAAGGAACTCCAGCAGGCAGGGCTTCTCCCGAAAAATGGCGATGGAAACAACAAAGCCTGCGACTCTTAAGTGGCTTGTTCGACCGCCTCTTCATTCGGATTGGTGCGGAGGGGCAGGCCGGGGTCGCGGAGCGACCCCGGCCTGCCCAGCACCGCCTTGGGCCATGTTTTGACAGCCGGATCCGTTGGAACATCACCGGCTGCGAACAGCCAGACGTTGGCAAGCGGCTTTTGGTAAACACGGTGGCAAGATCGTGTTCAACAGAATTCCTGACGGCCATCGTTGTCAGTCGTGGCCGGTGGCAGGCCAGTAATTACGCCATGGCGACCGTCGGGCAGGCAGACTAATGCAACTGCATAAGTCGGCACTGAGCCTCGGGCACATCCTTATACGACACATTCTCACTTTCCCACTGGTGCCGATGCGAGAAAGTGAGAAACGGACGGGAGCGGGTTTATAAGCGACATCTTCCGCACCTTTCCATGTGCCACGGCTCAAGAGCGAAGAGAACTCCGCTCTTCGATTGAAGCAGTCGGCCTCCACAACCCAGTCGTGATGGACTTGCGTCGGCACGTCATTGATGGCCATGAGCGGCAGAACCGAATGACGCTGTTTTTAGACTCGCTCCCGTGAAAAGCAGTACCACGACTGGCAACAGCCGATTGAAACGTGCCTCTCACTCGCCGAGCAACTGATCCGGCGGGGTGATGTTGTTGTGACCCGCACCTCGGCATCGGAACGAACGCTGTCGCCTGCTCGTTATTAGACAACCGCACCTTTTTCGGCTGCGACATCGACGAACAGCAGGTGCGGACGGCACGCTACAGGGTCGCCACGGAGGGCCAGCACAAAACGGCGTGACAGTGTAACGCCTCTCACGCCGATTGTGCTGAGATAAATGGTTTGATTACCTTCGGCGCTGGACCTGCGCTGGACCTCTACGAGAGGGCCGGTCAGGGTGGTGTTCTTCCTACCCCAGTGTCCTCGCCGGGTATTAAGCGTTGGGGTTTTCCATGACCCTGCTGACCATCTGGAAGGCCCAGTCTCGCCAATGCTCCTCCCAGCCCTCATGACTCATTACCGCCGAGATTATCCTCTGCTTCGATGCTGTCTGGATGGGCCACCGCTCCATGTATTTTTCAAATTCGAGGCGAACCTGTCGTTGCTGTTCGAGGACTTCGCTGCCGGGACCGAAGTCCTCGACAAGCTCATCAGGCTCAGATGAATTTCCGGACCAGACGGCTCGATCAGCAAAGCAAGCGAGTTGGCCCTCTCGAAGCTGGAAAAGGCGGAACCGCATCCCATCGAGGATCGTCAGAAATCCATGTTCCTCCAATTTGGTGAGCGCTGCTGAGACCGTCTTTGGATTGGATGCCGTTAGTAACGCCAGATACTCGTGCGTCCAACCACCGGACGGCTTCCAATTATTATGAAGCGAATGCCGGATCAGACTGTAGAGCATGACACATGGCACGGTCAGCGGGTTATCAGCACCCGGTTGCCTTACTAGCGACTTCCAGTTTTGGAGCCAGCGGAACTCGGGACCGTGTGGATTCTGCTCCTTCAAGCTGTCAAGCGGCACGAACCAGTCCAGATGTGGACAACGAGTCACGACGCTGCCGTCGGGTTGTACAAGACCCAGTTGCGTCAGCCGGTCTGTGGCCGAGGCAACGGTCGGTTCTCGCAGACCGGTAGCCTTGGAAGTCCGCCGAATCGAGGGCACGTTTTCATAGCGGTGCTGATCAACTCGGTAACAGTAGGTGAGCAGATCGGGATACTTGAGCGGCGACGCCTTGCTCGTGGCGAAAACGGTGAGCGTCTTCTTCTGTTGGTGAAGGGAATCTTTTCGATTGGCCATGCGTACTCCTTATTCTGGTTGGCGGAATTGCCATTTCCAATAATGGAGTGCGACTGCTCAAAAAATTCCTCGGCGAAAGGATAGATTTTCCAGAAGTCTGGACAAAAGCGGGGACAAATAAGTTAAGAAACAAAGACCAACGGGAACAACTCTTTTACAACGTTAGCGAACGTCGGGAACTTGTCTGCTGACGCTGTTGTTGTGGGGGCTGCCGCCCCCACACCCCCGCATCTGTCCTACTGGCGGCATTGTCGTCCTACCAGTCTAGCGTCGGCCTGAATCTGACTTGGTGCCGCCTCGGTGAAGTTTGGTTGCGGGGCTGCGCCGCCACCGATCCTTGCTTCTGCTTACGGTTCCTGCCAGCGGTAGCGCCGATCTACGCTTATCCCTATTCGATGCCAAGTGATGACTGCGGCTTCCGCTCAAGTCCTACCCGATCCATCTGCCCTCATGTTTTCTGCCGCTCGTGCAGCGGTCGTTCCTCGAACCGGACGGTGCTCGCAACTGGCGGACGGCGACTGGCGGTCAGCCTCCTTGTCCTACTGCGGCCTGTGAACTGTCGCTCCATCAGTTTCGATCTTGATGCTGGCCTTTGCACAACGCCGCCCTCACCCCCGATTCCGCTCGCCCCCTCTCCCAAGCCTCGCCTGCCTTGACCGCCGATCCAGATCAGGGCTGAAGTTGCAAACCGAGAACTTCGCCGTCTCTGCCAGAAAAGCTATGGGTCCAACGGAGAATTCCGCCGGCCTCGGGCGTAAATACGATATGACGTACGACGATTTTTTGAGAACGAATCAGTGGGAGCTTTTTCGCCGGGCAGTGTGGGAGCATTATCAGGGCCGCTGCCAGATTTGTGGCGACAAGGGAAGCGACGTTCACCACCTGAGCTACAAGTATGGCCTGTTCAATCCGAGGACTGTGACATTGGTTTGCCGTCCATGCCACTTGATCTGGCGAGGTCGAGACCCAGATCATATTCCGAGCACACATCCAAAAAAGGCGGCGTTAGTCCGGGTCGCCGAGATCGCCCGAGCACTCGGCCTTGACAGGTAATGTCATGAGCCGACGGCTAATCACCTTCCCGATGAAACGCCAGTAGAGATCGGGAGCGGATTCGTGGTAATCCGGGCAAAGCGTCGGCAGGTTAAGCCGTCGTTCGTGCTGTAAAACTTGCCGATGTTCAAGACGGCAACGATTAGGAAGTCGAAAGCGCCGAAGCTTGCCTCCACCGGACCCCCGGTCGCAGTCTGTGCCGTTTCGGCTTTTTACCTGTACCTTCACCTATGACAGTTCGTCTGGCGCTGGCCGGTGCCGTGGATCGGGATAAGTGCAAATCAGGTCGTAACCCTCATTGCTCGACGGGACTTTGTAGGCGAGGATGTTCCGTCGCATCAAGTGGCCCATAGAGAGTTGCTCGACACCTGCGGAGACGACAGGAAGGCGGAGCCCTTCATTGTCGCACATGGGATTGTTGATTTCTTTACTTGGGCTCGAAATCTTCGACGCCGAGACGATGCTGCACATCACGGACAAGGGCCTTAAAAAGCGGGTTGGCTTCGTCTTGAATGGCTGTGAATGCCTTTGTCCAGTGGTCTTCCTCCTCGTGCGAAATCATCCCTTTTGCTTCCCGCCGAAGGCCACGGCCAAACTCATTTGAGACATCAGCCAGCTTGTCGGCGACTGCACGGATTCGCTCGAAGAGCTTAGGTGGAACGTAGATCCGGTTGGGCAGAAAGTAATCCCAGAATTCTCGATTAACTTGCGCTGCTGCCTTTAGCTTCTCCTCTTTCGATGGTTCGTCCGACCACTCGACAATTCTCACAAGACTCGAAACAGCTTCGTAAAGCCGAAATAGGCGTTGATAAATCTCAGCCAAATGTTCTGCAACTTTTTCATCAACACGACGGAGCCGAACCTCGTGCTCAAGTGCCTGCCGTGCAAACTCGGATCGAAGCTGCTCTAGCTGCAAGGCGCTTTGTGCGGCGAGATTGTCCCTATGCTTCTCGAAGTCCTTCGATAGAAAGTGCGTTACGAGCGACTTGGCAAGCCATGCGAGTGCGGCAACCGCCATTGCGGTGCCGCCCAAGATTGTCGCCAGTTCCTTGAGAACGTCCATATTTCATCCAATAACGCCTATCCTGTCTGGATTTCCGCTTTGATTCCTCGCTGGCTCAGCGATTCCTTGATGCCTAGTTCGACCGTATTTTCTTTAATCCTCGCTTCGCCTTTGGCGATTACAACGACTTCACAGTGGAGGTCGGCTCCTTCGTTGGCGAGCGGCTGGATGACCTCGTTGTAGATGTCGTGCCAGTTGTCCCACGGGAGGTTCCGCAGGTCGATGCGGACCTTGTTCAGTCGGCGCTCGCCATCGACGATTTTCACGCCGCCTCCGTCCGTGCTCCAGCCCGTGCCATCGGTGCCCGTGCCGGTTGAAGTGCTGCCGCCCGTGCCACTCATATTACCCGAGCCGCTTGACGTTCCGCCGCCGCCAACTTTCTCTGGCTCGGGCTCGGGCTCCGGCATCAGTGTCGTTGCAAGTGCAGGCCGAACGAGCCATGCTGTTTCGGTGATCTCGCAGTCCTCGGCCGTCGCTGTTTTGTCAGCAACCCATGTGTCGAATTCCTTCTTGTCGCCGTCTCCGAGAGCGTAGACGAAAAGCCCCCGATGAATGCCTTTGGACAAGCAGTCGGGAAGAACCTGAGAGTTGTTCAGCCGAGGCAGGTGCGTTAGCTGCGTGAAGTAATCCGCCAGTGTCTTGACGTTGATGACCTCCTGTTCATTTAGCCACAGGCCAAAGCGGTCCCCAATCAAGATGCCTGGATCGAGCTTGTCGAGAATCTGCTGCTCGTCGATCAGCTTCTCGGCGACCCGGCTGCTCAAGGTCGTCTTGCTGCTATACCCGGCGATCCCAAGGTCGATGCAGCGGAGGGTCTTATTCTTGGCAGGAACAAGCACAAAGCGGTACACGGTCGTTAGCGCCGCCGGCAGCCGGGCCTCAGCCTCCTTGAGCCGGCCGGCGAGATCCTTTAGCTGCTCGTCCGTCAGTTGCCGCTTGGTGGACTTATCCTCGTCGATGTTTCGTAAGGCCATCAGCCGGCGGGCTGCATCGGTTACTTCCGACGACCGAGCCTGATCTGGGCAGAGGAAGATCAGCATGTTGGCGTGCTTACGAAAACCCTTGCCGTGCTGCTTAAGAACCTGCGTCACGAACTTCTCGGTTTCCGGCGCTGGTCCGTCCTCGGAGGCTCCCTGATCTAGGTCGAGCACGACGAGGCTAAGCCGTGGCTCGTCCGCAACGTCCCGATCCTCCTCGGGATAGCGGTAGACCCGGAAAGTCGCATCGCCGATCAAGTCGTTGAGCGTCTGTTTGGCGAAATCACGTACCTTGTCCGGCTCGGAGCGGACCATTTCCTCCCGATCCACAAGGATGCGGTTGAGGTTTGGCCGGGACTCGAAGCGATACAGGCCGCTGTCCTGATACAAGTACCAGAGCCGCTTGGTCATACGGTCCAGAGCATCCGAGACGAACGGCGGAGCCATCTCAGGATTCAATACGGCGACTCGCAACTGCGGCAAGGTCGCTCCTCGCTGCTGGCCGCCGCTAAACGAATAAATGAACGTCGCCTTGGCGATCTTCTCTGAGACGCTCTCTTTGGCGTACTCGCTGCCAAGCTGCCGGTCGATCTCGGGAGCCTTGGCATTCTTACCGGCGATGTCGCTGTCGATAACCGAGTGACCGACGCCGCCCCAGCCGGTGTGCTTGATAAGTTCGCCACGCACCGCTGAGGCTCCGAGGTTCACCGAGCCGCTCTGGATCAGCGGATCGTTGTCCTTTGACTGGTAGAGGTCGCTGATGACATCGGCCAGCAGCCGCAGCACGCCACGGGTCCGCTGGAATTCGGGGATGGTGCCCCAGCGCTCGTAGAGGACCGAAATCAGTTCCGGATGGAATGGATACGCCTTCACCAAATCGTCCCGATAGGCCGGCTCCCGGCAGGCGGAAGGCACGTCCTCACCTAACTTGCGGTACATCTCCCAGTACGTTTCGGCGGCAGCCCGGTGGTCGGCTTCGTCCCCCAAGCTCTCGAACAGCCGACGCCGGATGACTTCGTAGATTTCCGCCCCCTCAACGGTCTGCCGCACTTTCTCAATACGACCCAGCACCTTCTCCAGCGACTCATAGGCTCGCTCCGCCCCCTCGTCCATGAACTCGGCAAGCTGGCTGGTGAGGGTGGCGACCATGCAGGCGTGCGGGCAGTTTGCGACCGCTTCAGTGAGTTCCTGCAAGAACACCAGCGTATTGCCCCGGAGCGAACTCTCCCCCACTTGCACGCCGCCTGCTTTGACGAGGTAGACAAGAATCTCGTCCATCAGGATCAACGTCGGCCCGGACGCCTCCAGCAGCTTCCCGAGCGTGTTGGTGCCAGGCGAAGTCTTGCGGCGGTCGTTCTCGGCCACCATGCCGTAGAGCTTGCCTTCCTTTCCGCCGTCAAGCTGGAAGGCCATCTCGCCCCAGAAGGTCCGCTCGCTGGCGGCATCCAGTGCCGTTCCTACCAGACAGGCGACATTGGCCGTGGGAACTCCCTTGAGGCCCGCATTCGAGACGATCTGCTGAATCTCGGGCACTTTGCCGACCTCGTTCGGCTTCTTGAGCAGATGGTACAACGTCAGCAGCGTGTGCGTTTTCCCACCTCCAAATGCTGTCTGCAATTGGATCACCGGCTCGCTCTTGCCCGAACCGCTGAGCCGGCGCATCACGTCGATCAACAGTTCGGTCAGCCCTCGGGTCAGATACGTCTTCGAGAAGAACGTCTTCGCATCCCGGTAATCGACGGCACCTCGACCGGCCAAGACTTCGCCTAGATTGGCGGCGAAGACCGAGGCGTCGAACTTGCCCTGCCGGATGTCGGCGTGTGGGGTAACGACCTGACGCCATGCTTTCAGTGCGCTCATGGGGAATCTCCTCCAGTATCTTCTGGTTTGTCGCCGCTGGACTCTGGATTACTGGGTTGTCGCTTGCCGGTCAGCCACTGCTGCGCCATTTGTGGGCCTGCCGCCGCACGCAGCAGGCGAATCTTCTCGTCGCTCAGCTTGCGGGGGCCTTGCAAAAACCTCCCGATGCTGGCGGCCCGGTCCCGGCCCTCGGGGCGCAGGATGTGATCGACTAACACAGGCTCGTGGAAATGGATGGACTCAGTGTCGTTGGCAATCATGCGGAACCGGTAATCGGCAGCCGGGTACGCCGGATCGTCGCCGGGGTTTTCGACCACCTGCTGAACGTGCCACACCGCAACCAAAAAACCCGCCTGCTCCGCTTCCTGCCGCAAACACTTTCCTGATGTGACCATCCACAGCCGGTCGCCGGGCATTAGCTCGCCGAGCAGCTTTGCGTTGGAATGCCAGTAGTACGCTCGCTCGCCTGCAAACTGCCGCACCCAGTTCTGCCGGTAATCTCGCCAATAGATCAAAACGTCGGTCATGTTAGGGAGCCAGCCAGTCGTCCACCGCTAGGCCGGGGATGTTCGCAAAATCTTGTACGTTGTGCGTAATTAAGGTCAAACCGTGAACCAGCGCCGTGGCGGCGATCAACAGGTCCATGTGGGATGTGGCTTGCCCTTGATCCAACTGGCCGGCACGAATCTCGCCGAACTTGCGGGACACAGCCTCATCCACGGCGAGGAACGTCACATCCTTTAGCAAATCCGACACGCCTTGCAACTTCTTGGGAGAGGCTTTCGCCCTCAGCGCCCACACGAAAAGCTCCGCCGCCGTGACCGCCGACACGTGTAGCCGGCCGCCGTGCTGCATGAACTTCTGCCAAACCTGATGGTTCCCCTTGAGGTACGCCGAACAGATGTCGGTGTCCAGCAGGAAGCTCATGGCTCGATCTCCGGACGGTCTACCTTGCGCTGCTGGCGGTTCCATTCCAAATACCGATCCAATTCCTCAGCGTCTTCGGCCCAAGCTCCGAAGGCTCGGCGAAGTCCTTCGCCGGGCGCAAGCTGCTCGTTCTGCGGAACAGGCTGCACCGTCACGGTCACTTGTTGGCCTTCCGGCAAGCCCAACTCCTGTTCCAACTCAATGACGTTGCCGTGGACGGTTCCACGCAGCACAGTCGTATTGGTCATGGCGGCAAATCTCCTGATGATCGGGTTATTCCCAAGTGGGATGGTCGCAGGCGGCGATGCTCGACTCGACGAAGCTCTTCATGGCTTTCATGTCCCGTCCAAGCACAAGAAGGCCTGACAGCGCTGCAAATGGGTCGCTGGAAATCCATCGACCATGCTCGGACTCATATGGTGACGCCACTCGCTTGTCGTTTTCCGGCAACCGTGAAAGCCAAAGCATCGAGCCGTCTATCGAGCGTTCCACGGTCGGGTACGTTTTCTGCAATTCGTCCAAGGTGGCCTGATCCGTGTCGGCGGGCACTTGCTGATAACTTGGTTCGGTGCGACGAATATCGAAGATCATCAGCACTTTTTGCTCCCCGCCGTATTCAAGAGCCCTACTCGACGACTTGTCGATCCACATCACGGCGTCCTTCGGCTCAACATCGCAGCCTTGCCGGAGGATCACTGGCAGCCGCCCAATCTCAACGCATCGCACGACAGTGGACGGTTCGCTCCCGCTGATCAGCCCGTTGATCCTGTATTGTAGGAACATGACCGCCGACTCGAACGGACGTTCATTCCACGTGCCGTTCCATTCGATCAGCAAAATCGGTTTTGGTGTCGTAGCAACAAGCTCGTACTTGGCTCCCGCCTTACGAAGAGCAATAAGTTCCTTGCCGATTGCGTCGAGGATCTGCGCCTTGGTCATCTTCCGCTCAACCTCCGACTAGAATAGTTCTTTCTGCCTTGTCGCTTCTTCCAGACCTTCCCGCTGGTTGAGGAGGCCCTGCATGAGTTGTTTTTCTTTATCGCCGTCGGGTAGGACTTCACTGATAGCTTGGGCGACCAGCCAGAGCGATGGGTTGTTCGCATGGCCGCTTTTGCCGAGGAAAGTCGCCATACCGTCCACGTCGTTCTTCTCTCGGAAGTAGCATAGTCGGTGCAGCACGTCGATCAGGCTGGCCGGTGCGCCATCGGTCGCTGGCTCGCCAAGGTTTTTGATCTTCATGCGTTTGCTGGCCGGCGTGGCCTGTACGTTCTCGCCCGACTTCTCTAGCACGCCGGTCTTATCCCACAGCCGGTCGGTGTTCAGCCCGAGGGCCTGTGAAAGCTTGAACGACTCGTCGGCGGGAACTTTGGCGTCGGCGTAGGACCACTTCCAGACGACATAGAACCGGCTCTCGGGGTCAATGACGCCGGTGTGGGAGGTCTTGAGAATCCTTGCCAGAGCAAAGTTCGAGACGAGGCTCCGCACTTCGTCGAGGAACTGCCCGACCGTGACCTCCTCGCCAGAGAGCTTCGTCACCCGCTCGTATTTCCCAAACACCGACAGCGCCGGGCCGATGGCCGAGATGAAGAAGTCGGCTCCTCGGATTCCTTGATTCCAAAAGAAGTCAAGGCGCTCTTGAGCAACCGTTTTTAGTTCTTGGCGAACATCGTCCCAAACACCGGTGCCTGCGTCCTCAAGCCGCTTTCGGCATATCAGTGTGACACTACTTGCCAATGCTGCGGAATTGCGTGACCGCAGTCTCGTCTTCAGTTCTGTGTGAAGCGGCCACGACGCCGTAATTTCCAATCCTGCCCGTGTTATGCCTCCGATTAGTGTCTCCCATGCGGAAGTCGTCTTATGGGCAAACATAATCACAACCCTTCCATTCTCCATGGTAACACGTCGAGACTCTGCAAATGCGAGCGCTAATTGATTCTCAAAGAACTCTTTAGTCTTATGTTTGTAAGCTGGGTTACGTTCGGCCAATTGCACCGCTTCGTGCTGCTTAGGCGTCAGCGGTGTACGAAATAGGCCAACATGTGCATCATGAAGGGATCGTTTTAGTAGTACATAAAAAAAGTCCGAGAGGTCTGCATAAGGTACGCTGTCATAATATGGAGGATCGGTCACAACAGCAGCGAGGCTCCCGTCTGTGATGGGAGCATTGGTTGCTGAGCCACGGTAGACATTGGCAGCGAAGTAGGATGATTGACTACATGCCTTTATCGCCTCTACGACATCTGTTAAAGGGCTGTGCCATGAACCACTACTGTCGGACAGTGGACATGCCTCGACATGATCCCACACCATTGCCAGAGCTTGCCGAACGAATGTCGGCTGGATTTTCTCGCCGGGTATAAACCAATACGCTAATGTTGTGAGGCGATTGGCAAAGCGATCAAGTACGCACGAAAGCAGTGAACGGATTGCAGTGGCGTACTCTTTATCACCACACTTCGACTGAATATGCTGACCCGCCTTGCGTATCCCTTCAATGAACGTTGCGAGTGCAAGCGCCTGCCGAGGGTTATACAGACTTCCCCACGTCTTGAACCCATATACATGGACGTTGAAAATGCTCCTCAAATATGGCAGCGGTTCATCCGGCACCACAGATAGGCCAGTTGCGTCCTTTGACATCACTTCAAGTCGGCCTTTGGCTCTATCATACTGCTCTAAGTCTAACGGCAATGGTCGGCGATACTTTTTCCCCTTGCCGTTGGCAGACTCTACCACCGCAATCATCTGGGTGCCGAAACCAGTAGTATTCCCAACCTGTTCAAGCTGCTTCTTTGCAACCGTCGTTTGACAGAAGGGGCAAAGTGCTGAGTTGCGGCCAAGTGTCCCCACGTCAGCGTCGAAATCGACCGATTTGCCTTCTACTATGTCGAATCGACAGAACTGGGAATCGTGCGGAGCAGTGAGCCGGACTGCAACTCTTTTTCGAGCGGATTTCGCAAGCCAAAGTTGCTGTATTAGGGGAATGGTCTTCCGGCAGGACGGGTTCGGACATGTCGCAGTTCGGGCCCACATCAGGGCAATCGCACGTTAGCGGCCTGAAAAACCAGTATAAATCGCGTTGAGGACGGTCTCATCCCAGCCGGCGCGGAGTCGCTTGCCGCGAATGTTC
>JAANMU010000111.1_pt1 | contig 102118 bp, 89 predicted proteins | sample 7279701 | NCBI WGS metagenome assembly JAANMU01 (sample SAMN14094539, study PRJNA606508) | bioreactor metagenome | isolation source: A lab-scale SPAN reactor treating ammonium-rich wastewater day 57 | place: Ireland: Galway | collected 2017-03-13 | reverse complement strand
GTGTTGGTCTTTGGCGAGCCGTTCGCGCGGACGCAACTGGTGAGTTTCGGCTGCATTTGGACGGCCGTGGCGCTGTACTCCGCCGACTCGCTGTGGGCGTACCGACTTCGGCAAGCGCGGCTGCGCGAAGCCGTCGTCGTTCCCGTAAACGCGCAGCTAGTGAAGGCCGCGGAAAGCCCGCACTACCCTCAACCCAGCGGCTGCGCCGCAGGCGATTAAAGCGCCGGGGTGGCTGGCGGCGGAGCCTCAGCGATTCACGGTCAAGGGATGCTCTTGGCAGGCAGGATCAGTAGTTCCAAACTTTCGCTCTGCGCGGAGGCGCTCTTCGGATTCCGTCGCCACCGGGCTTGTCCCGGCGGGGGATGGAAACATCGCAGGAACCTGCATGGGGGATTGGGGAAACCATTGAGGTTCCCTGCCCCACGGTGAGGATGGCCGGTTTACGCGGCGCGTTTTTGCTGGGTGGCGGTTTGCGGCGCCGCTTTCGCGGGCGGGGCGGCGACTTGCGCGGCATGACGCACGTGACGGCGGTAGAGGAGGAACATCAACCCTGCCGCGGCGATGGACCAATACAATTCTTTTAGCTCGCCCAGCCCCAGCCAGCGACGGCCGCCGTGCCCGATGGTGTCGATGATCTTCTGGGGCGTCGTACAAAACGACGCTACGACCGCCACCCCGATCAGCTCTCGCTTGGGGAGCAAACACCAGGCGGCCGAACCGGGCCGGTAATCGTTCTCGCGGCGCAGCAGCACCAGCGGCAGGATGATAAACACCAGCGGCGTCAGCAGGTTCGCGCCCAACCGCATCTGGTGCGAAAGCGCGTTGTCGTGCAGGTTGTGTAAATTCGTTTCCTGGCGAAAGTTGTGCTCTCGCATGTAGTCGGGCGACGACCAGCCGAACAGGTGCTGTCCGTAGCTAATCTCTTCCAACGCCACGAAGGCCATCACGGCGGCGCCTAGCCCAAACAACGCCCGGTAGCGGAGCGGCGTGGCCGCGGCTCGCCAGGCGATGGCCGCCGCCATTACGCCAGCCAGGGCGAACAAGGTGGCGGTGCCTAACTCGGTTGGTCCTTGTTCGCTGTCGATCCAGCGGCGCCCTTCATCGTTCGCCAGGCACATGACCACGATGTAGCCGAGGTAGCTCGCCACCGGCGCTCCCAAACCGACCAGCCATTGCTTGCGCGTCATCGCGAACGACTTTCTGGAGTACACAAAAATCTGGAGTACACAAAAAGAGGAGCGAACGCGGCGGAAAACGCGAACGCCGTCTATCGGCTTCAATCGGGGCGTTTGGTCGCCCAGGCCGCGCCGACCTGCGTTACGCCGAACATCAACAGCGTCACAGCCACCAGCATTTCTTTATGCTCGTTGATGTGCATGATGAACTCCTGGTAAGTCAAATGCTCCTTGTGGTCGGCGTACCAAAAGTGGTAGAGACTTTTGACTTCTTTCCACGCGAATGCCACCGCCAGGCAGCTCACGACCGGCCCGGAAGCAATGGCGGGCCGCCAACTTTTCGGCAGCGGGCGCCCCCGACTCGCGCCAATCCGCGCCCACGCCGGCAGAATAAAGAACACGGTAATCAGGAACAGGCTGCCGAGGCTTTGCACCTCGAGCGCGCTGTTATGCAGGTTCGTTTCTCGGCTGAAGAAGCCTTCCGGGGTCCGCCAGCCAAAGTAGCTTTGACCCCAGCTCATTTCCTCGCCCGCGAAAAACACCGCCGCGCACGCGACGACGGCAAGCAGCCCCGCCGCCATCGTTTGACGTGCTTTCCACTGCCGCGCGGACGCCGCCGCAAGGAGCATTCCGCCCAGCGCCGCGCAACTGACCGTGGTCAACTCGATCGCCATTAGCTCCCGCCGGGTGTCCTCATGGATGTACTGTAAGAAAAAGGCTGGCGAAGCGGCATACGTCGAAACGAGCAATCCCAGCAGCCCCGGCGCCACGAGGTAACTGACCGCTCTCAGGCCTTTACGCGGTAGAGAAGCCTTCGGCGCCAACGGATACGAAGCGGCAATCGTGGGCATGTTTGGTCTTCACACAAGATTCATCAGGGACCAATACTCTTGATCGGCGCGACCAACCACGGAAGTTGCGACGATTTTTCCGATTCCAACGGTTGTTCCGAAAGCCTTGGGGCTACGGCAAAACCACAACTTGCGTGGATACGGCAGCTTTCCCACACTTGCAAGTTGGGATGGGGAGAGATAACGAATTTCCCCTGCCGCGTCAACGAGAACGAGGAATAGTGGGAGCTGGGGAGACTAGGTCAAATGGAGAGAATTTCCAGCGTTTCTTTCACCGCACCCGGCCTGACGGTCGCAATTCGCGGAGACTCGTGGTACTGTTGGGACTTCTTGCCACGTCCGAATATGCGGGGCGGACGGCTGCCTCGGTAATTCCCGAAAACTGGCGTTTTCCAAAACAATGACCTCTACCAACATGAACGGTGTGACTCGCCCCTACTGCGTCTTTGCAGGTCTGCTCCTTGGATGGATATTAGCCTCGTCCGCGTGGTCGGCGGAGAAAGCGACCGACGCCCGCGCACAACGCCTGGACAACGGCGCGTCGATTCCCACCGCGGACTGGCCCTGGTGGCGTGGTCCCCACCGCAACGGCGTGGCTTCGGCCGACCAAAAACCGCCGCTACGCTGGAGCGCGTCGGAGAACGTGATCTGGAGCAGCCCCATCCCCGGCCGCGGACACGGCACGCCGATCCTGGTGGGCGACCGCCTTTACCTGGCGACGGCCGACGAGCAACAGGAAGTTCAATCCGTCTTATGCCATGACCGGAAGACGGGCAAACGCATCTGGAAGACCGATGTCCACCGGGGCAACTTCGCAAAGGGAGGCAACAAAAAGGCTTCGCACGCGTCGTCTTCGCTGGCCTGGGACGGAGAGCGGCTATTCATCAACTTCCTGAACGGCGACGCAATCCACACCACCGCGCTGGACCGTGACGGCAAGCAGCTATGGCAAACCAAGATCAGCGATTACGTGATCCACCAGGGCTACGGTTCATCGCCGGCCGTGTACCAGTCGCTCGTGATCGCCGCGGCCGACAACAAAGGAGGCGGCGCGGTGGTTGGCTTGGAGCGGGCCACCGGAAAGATCGTCTGGCGCCACGAGCGCCCCAGCACGCCCAATTACGCCTCGCCGATCGTGCTGTCTGTTGGTGGTCGCGATCAACTACTGCTGACCGGGTGCGACCTGGTGACCAGCCTGGAGCCGCTGACCGGCAAGACGATTTGGGAGACGGACGGCGCCACGACCGAGTGCGTCACGTCCACCGTGACCGATGGCCGCCATATCTTTACCACCGGCGGCTATCCGCGAAACCACGTGGCCGCGGTGCGGGCCGACGGTTCGGGCGAAGTGGTCTGGGAGAAGAACACGCGGGTCTATGTTCCCTCGATGCTGGCTTACCAAGGCCACCTCTACGCGGTGACCGACGCGGGCGTGGCCGTGTGCTGGGAAAGCGCCACTGGCGAAGAAATCTGGCAGGGCCGGCTCGGCGGCGTGTTTAGCGCCTCGCCCGTGCTGGTGGGAGATCGGATTTACGCCGTGAACGAAGGCGGCGAAGCGTTCGTCTTCCGGGCCAATCCGCAAGGTTTTGAACTGCTGGCTAAGAACCAACTGGGCGACGAAGTCTTCGCCACGCCCATCATTTGCGGCGGCCGCATCTATCAGCGCGTGGCGCACCATAACGAAGGCAAGCGAGAAGAGATGCTGTACTGCATCGGGGCCAGCGACGGGAGCTGAGAACGAGCCACGGATGGGCACGGAGGAGAAGAGGGAAAAACACGAACAGAATGCTGTCGAAGCGAGTTCCTTCCTTCCGCGTTTTCTCCACAGGGCCGCAGAACCGAGGCAACGTCGTTTGCTAACATTTCGCTCCCGGGCGATCTTTTTCCAGAAAACTATCCGTGTTATCCGTGGTTCCTATTCCGTCGCTCAAGGGACTGACCTTATGAAAGCGGCATTCGCGATTGGTTGCGGTTTGGCCATGATCTTCGCGGCGAGCGCCGTCGCGGGACAGGAGCCGGGCAAGACCAAGGTGCTGTTCATCGGGACCGATCCCGACCATCCTTACGGCTCGCACATGTATATGCACACGTGCGGAGTGCTGGCTCGATGCGCCGAGTTGACGCCGGGGGTCGAGGCGGTCGTGTCCAAGGGCTGGCCGACCGAAGCGAACACGCTGGAAGGCGTCAAGACGATCGTGCTGTACACCAACCCGGCCGCCGAACTGCTGCTGGACGGTGAGCACCGCAACGAGGTTGCTCGGCTTATGAACCAGGGCGTCGGCCTGGTGACCATTCATTGGTCTTCGACCGTCAAGAAGGACAACCTGGAGCGGCTGGGGCCGACGTGGCTCGGTTACCTGGGCGGCACGTGGGTGAGCAACGTGGGCTTGAGCGGGGGCAAGTCGTCGCTCAAGCAACTCCTGCCGGATCATCCGATTTGCCGCGGCTGGCGCGAGTACGAGATCGACGACGAGTACTACCTGAACCCGGTGATCAAGGACGCCCAGCCCTTTCTCCAGGTCCGCGAGCGCAACGGCGGCGACGTGATTGTGGGGTGGGTCTATGAACGCCCTGGCGGCGGCCGATCGTTTGCCACCACGCTGGGCCACCCCTATAAGAACTTCCAGGTCGAAGCCTTCCGCCGAATGCTCATGAACGCCGTCCTCTGGACCGCCCACCGCGAAGTCCCCCCAGACGGCGCCCCGGTGCAGTTAGGCGAAGAAGCCCTCGCCTTGCCGCCGCGCCCGGAATGACGCGGGCAAGGGTGAAGGACGGATGGGGAATGAGGAACGGGGAATGGGGAATTGCAAAATGTAAATTTCAAATTGAGGAAGAACCTTAGCGTTATCTCGTCGCGCAATTTTTCCCCTCTTCATTTTTCAATTTGCAATTTCCTGCTTTGATCCCCCCTCACAGGCAACGCAACACCGCAGCTCACGACCCCGAGAGAGCGCTAGCGGCTCATCGCTAATCCGGGCTATCCAAGTAGGGATCTTGCCCCATTTCTAGTTGCACCTTTTTGCGCTGCTTCTCGTGGTAGAGCAGGATCATGCGGTCGCGGAGGTGCTTGCGCTCCACCTTTTTCTGGGCGCGGTGAAAGAGACGGCCTTGGCCTTCGCTGGCGGCCATGCGTTCGCCCTGCTTGGCTAGTTTCTCGGCGTCTTTGGGGCCGAAGCCGGACTTGAGGATGTCGTCGTCCATCGCCAGAAACATCCGAAACGTGCCGGGGTCGCCTTGCCGGGCGCAGCGGCCAATCAACTGCCGGTCGATGCGGGCCGAGTCATGCAGTTCGGTGCAAATCACGTGCAACCCGCCGCTTTGATGCACGTCGGGCGCCAGTTTGATGTCGGTCCCGCGGCCAGCCATGTTCGTGGCCACCGTGACCTTGCCCGACTCGCCAGCGCGGGCCACGATCTCGGCTTCTTCCGCGACCCGGTGCGCGTTTAGCACCTGGTGGGGGATGCCCTCGCGGAGGAGCAACTCAGCCAGATGTTCGCTCTTGGCGATGGATCGCGTACCGATCAACACCGGCCGGCCTTGCTGGTGCATTTCCTTCACTTCCTGGACGATCGCTTCCCACTTCTGTTCGGCGTCGCCAAAGATGCGGTCAGGCATTTGCTTGCGCTGATTGGGGCGATTCGTGGGAACCTTGATGACCGGCATCTTGTAGATTTTGCGAATTTCGCCCGAAGACGTGGTGGCCGTGCCCGTCATCCCCGCCAAATGTTTGTAACGCAGGAACAAGTCCTGCACGGTAATCCGCGCGGCCTGGCCCGTGGCCACGGTAATGGGGACGCCTTCCTGGGCCTCGGCCGCCTGGTGGATGCCCTCGCGCCACTTGCGGCCTTCGGCCAGACGGCCGGTGGATTCATCGACGATGACCACTTCCTCTTTGCCGTCCTGGCCGCGGCGAATCACGTAGTCGCGGTCGCGGTGGAAGTCGCGCCGGACCTTGATCGCCCGTTCGATGTACTCGTACAGGTCGATCAGGCCGACCGAGTTCATGGCCTCGGGATGCGGCAAGCGGCGAACCTTCTGGCGTCCTTGGAAGGTCAATTCCACTTTGCGTTTCTCGTGGTCGTATTCGTAGTCGTCGTCCTCGTCAAAGTAATCCACCGCGGCCGCCGCCCATTCGTAGCACGCGACCGCCTCTTGCGCCGCCTGGTCGGGCAAGGCGCTAATGATGAGCGGCGTACGGGCCTCGTCGATCAAGATGCTGTCGGCCTCGTCCACCAGGCAGAATTGCTGGTCGCGCTGCACCGGTTGCTCGTTGCCCTGGTTGCGGTCGCCGCCAAAGAAGATGTCGGCCGTCTGCTGGCGGATGCGCCGCAAGAGCAACCGGTCTCGCAGGAAGTCGAAGCCAAACTCCTTGGCCGTGCCGTAGGTCACGTCGCAGGCGTAATTCCGGCGGCGGTCGTCTTGCGACATTTGCGTTTCAATGACCCCCACCGAGAGGCCCAACAGGTCGTAAATGGGCTTCATCCACTCGGCGTCGCGCCGGGCGAGGTAATCGTTCACCGTGGCCAGGTGCGCTCCCTTGCCCGCCAAGGCGTGAAGGTACAACGGCAGCGTGGCGGTCAGGGTCTTTCCTTCTCCGGTTTCCATCTCGGCGACGCAGCCGTGATACAGCGCCGTGCCGCCCAGAAGCTGCACCTCGAAGTGCCGCATATTCATGGTGCGGCGCCCCGCCTCGCGCGCCAGGCCGAAGGCTTCGGGCAGGATGTCCGCCATCGACTCGCCACAGCGCACGCGGTAGCGGAGCGAAAGGCTTTCTTTGCGAAGCTCCGCATCGGCCAAATCACGATACTTTGCCTCGAACGCCTCGATCCGCGGCAGCACGCTAGCCCACCGAGCCAGGCGCCAATGGCCTTTGCCAGAGAATAGAGAGGAAACACCACGCGGGAGATGAGCCGTTTGCGACATGCCAGCAGGAGTCAGGAGATAGGGGTTGTGAATCTTTCGCAAAGTCGGTCTTGCCTGCCGGGCGGGACCTTCTTTCTGCCGGGGATCTCCGTGGTTTTTTCTGGGAAGATCCCGCCCGGCAGGCGGGATCTACCAAACATTCGCAACCTCTCAGGAGTTTGAGGGTTGCGGACAAGTTGGGGCCACGGTTGGAATACGGAAAAGAGGGGAGGATCGAATTTCATCGGACCCGCTTTTTCTTTCACCCGTGGCTACTTCTTTGGTTCCACTCTACGCTTCCGCGCCGGTGAAATTATTCTACCGTGGCGGGGAGCAGCGGCAAAATGTTTCTTTCGCGCCCGCGACGCCGCTTGCGGTTTCGCGTCGCTGGATCGCTAAGTCCGCCTTGACCTCACGCAAGTTGGTTTCACCTTGGTTATTCGACGCGTCCCGCGGCCCCATCCTTCCCAATCGACCAGAATCCTCCTAGTTGTTGAAAAGCGACTGGGAATCTGGGCACGCTGGGAGGAATTTTCCCGAGATAGCGTTTTTATCAACTGCGGCTCGCGGTTTCGCCGACACATGGGGTACGCCCGGAATTATCGTCACGGCGCGCACAGTCTGCGTGCGCCGCAGAATCCGTAAGGCGGGTTGTCGCACGCATGCGGCGCGATCCTTCGACCCGTGCATCCTGAGCAAGAACATGAAGGCAACCATCACGTTCGTGGCGATGGTCCTGACCGCGTGGGCGGTCAGCGGCCCGCAACGAGGTTTTGCCCAATATGGCCCCGCCCCCTATGGCCCCGCCGCCTTTGGACCGTCCCCGTATGGGCCGGGCCAGTTGGGCGCGGCCCCGCAGGGCGTTCCGCCGTATGGGCCTCCGCCAAGTCCCATGGGACCAGGGGCGGCAGCGCCGTACGCAGTCCAGCCCGCGATGTATTCCTATCCCTCCATGCCCAACTCCGCCATGATGGGGCCGGCCATGATGGGTGGCATGCCGGGTGCGGCCCCGATGGCGCCGCCTCCTGGTTATGGCCCATATCCCGGCGCCCTGATGGCCTATCAGCAACCGGCGCCCGGCGCGCCGGTGGGGCCAGGTCCCGCCCTGCCGCCGCCCGGCGCGTATGGCGGTTCGCCCTATGCTCCACCGGGAGCGCCGTACTATACGCCTGGCGACGGCGCCGGGCCTGGTTACGGAGCGCCGGAAGGTGGATATGGCGATGGATACGTGGACGCGACCGTCTCGGGCGACCCGGCCTTGAGCAATTCCGGCTGTGACAGCTGCGGGATAGGCTGCGGCGGAGGTTGTGGCTTTGGCGCGGGACTGGCTCCCGTGTTCTTCGGCGCCGAAACGCTGTTGTGGATTCGGCACGGGCAGAATGTGCCCGCACTGGTTTCCACCAGTCCCGCCGGGGCTTTGCCCGACGCGGCCGGCGTGCTCGATCAAGGCGGGATCGTGGTCTTTGGCAACGATCGCATTGAAGACGGTTTCCAGCCAGGCGTCCGGCTCACGGGCGGCGTGTGGCTCGACGCCCTGCATGAAGTGTCGTTGGGCGGCCGCATCTTTGTGCTCGGCACCGATGAAACGGAATTCAGCGCTACCTCGCCCACCGGCCAGCCGATTATTGCCCGGCCGTTTTTGAACGTTGGACCGGGCGGCGGCGAAGACGCCTTCGTGGTCGCCTTTGACGAGGGCGACCCCATGACGCTCCCCCGCTCCGGCCAACTGGACGCGGTGGTCACCAGCGACCTGTGGGGCGGCGACATTACCACCAGCGTCATGCTCAGTCGCGGCACGGGCTACCGCATCGATCTGCTGGCGGGCTACCAATACTACCGCATCGACGAGTCGATCCAGATCAACAGCACTACGATTCAAGGGTCGAGCTTCCCCGATAATATTCCCGATCAGACCACCCTCACCGTGAACGACCTGTTTGACACCCAGAACGAGTTCCACGGCGGAGCACTGGGCTTGCTGACCGAGTTGCAACAAGGCTGTTTCTCGCTCAAACTGCTGGGCCGCCTCGCCTTGGGCAACATGCAAGAGACGGTGCGGGTGGCGGGCACGACCGTCATCACCCCGCCGCCGCCCGCGATGGGCGCCCCGTTCCCGCCGGTGGTGTTTGACCGCGGCATCCTGGCTCAACCGTCGAACATCGGCACGGACGAACGTGACCGCACGGTGGTCTCGCCCGAAGTGGGCATTACCCTGGGGTACAACTTCACGCAGAACGTGACCTTTACGCTTGGCTACTCGTTCATCTACTGGACCCACGTGGCCCAAGCGGGCGATCAGATTGACCGGGCGGTTGACCTGACGCAAGCCCTGGACGCTCCTAGCCTGCACATTAAAGACACCGACTTTTGGGTGATGGGCGTCAACGGCGGTCTGGAGTGGCGGTACTAAGCCGCAGCCGCGGTCGGTTCTCCACAACTCGATCGAACACCAAGGAGGGGCAACCCTCCTTTTTTTGTGGACGAGGGCGCCTATATCGGCCCCCGCGCAACAAAAAAGGTGGCGCCGTAACGCCACCTGAAATTAGTTATTCGATCCGCAGGTAATCGCGGAACGTCATTTTGGACGCATCTCGGATCGCATTGCACGCGGCAGCGGTTTTCGTCTTGGGCGCTCGCGTGGGTTTCAGGCCGCGCCAGCGCGAAGTCGGTCACTACCAGCCCCATTGCCTACGGCAATTGCACCACCTGGCCGTCACGCCGATCACAATAGAAGGCATAGATATTGGTGTTGATGGTGTTCGGGAAGAAGTGGGTCGAGCCATCCACGAACACGAATTGCGCTCCGCCGGGATGGTAGCTGCCGAAGGAGCGGTTCGAGTTGGCGGTGGTCTTCTGGTTGAGGAAGTAAACCGCATCGCCAAACCGCAAGTGGCAACCCATGTTGTTCACGCCATTGCAGGCTCCGGTATTGCCGCCCGCCCAGATGGGGAAATTGCCGTCGCTGATGTTGGTTGGCGAGACGTTCGCGGAAAGACCAATTTCGCCCACGATCACCGTGTTGCTGGTCCCATCCGTGCAATCCGCCATGCGATACGCCCAAGTAGTGTTGTTGTCGTTATCGAAGGGCAACATGCCCAATTGTTGGCTGCCCTTCCACGTGGCGCATCCAGCCGAATTGCAGTTCGCCGGGCAAGCAAATCCAGAGAGGGTGCCGGAAGTTCCGGCGCAGCCCACGTAGTGCGAGGCGCCCATGCCGTCGTTGTCCTTGTTGGGAATAGGATTCGACGGGCACAAAAACGCCTCTAAAACATTTTTCACGTGCCTGGGGGCCGTTGCCAAGCCGTTGAGCGACGAAGGACGATGGCGAGAGTCCCAACCGTCAATGTTGAGGCCCTTGGGATGCGACGCGGGAGTGGAAATGATGTTCCAGCCCGCCCCGCCCGCTTGCACGTCGGCCGAGATCGCATCATAAACGTTCTGCTGTTCCATGAACGGCAGAATGTGGGTTCCCCACCCAAGGCTGTCATTGTCGTCGTCGGTCATCCCTACGGGGAAGGTCTTGTACACATCATGGAAGTTCTGCAGCGCCAGCCCAAGTTGCTTGAGGTTGTTCGTGCACTGCGAGCGGCGAGCAGCCTCGCGCGCGGCTTGCACGGCCGGCAAAAGCAGCGCGACGAGGATTCCGATGATGGCAATCACTACCAATAGCTCTACGAGTGTAAAGCCTAGCCGCCCAGAAGGAGAGCGTGCTTTCATGGAGAAACTCCCTCAAGAAATGATGAACGAAAAATTGGACGAGTTTGGGGAGTTTACGCTTCAAGGAAAATTGCGTCAACTTAATTGATGGATTGTTTTGAAAAATTGAAAAATCAGTGAAACTTGGAACTTCCCAGGACCATCCACGCCACGTCGCGAATCAAAATTACACCCCAAAGGAGTTGACTAGCATCCAGCCATAGTGCCTGCGTTCCCGTCTTTCGGGTTGTTTCGCCTCTCGGTGAACGCGGGTAGCACAAGCCAATCCGGCCGAACCGCCATGGGTTCGGCCGGTCGCATGGGCAGCGTAAGACTGTGGCTCGTTAGGGCACGGCGACCGACTCGCCGCCATTGCGCGAGCCAATCGCTTCGTAAGTCGCCATGGCGATCGTTTGGCTGATAAACCGCACCGAACCATCTCCCAGCACGAATTGGGCGCCGCCCGGGTGCTTGCTGCCGAAGCTCAGCATCGATTCATTGCCCGTGATGCGGTTGATCCAGTAGTTGGTTTCCATCAGGCGGAAGGTGGAGCCCAGGCCGTAGATATCGCCACAACCCCGGCCGTTGGGGTTGCCGCCCGCCCAAATCGGAAAGGCGCCATCGCCAATATTCGTAGCCGAAACATTCGCGCTAACCGAGACTTCGCCCACCATGACCGTGTTGCTCGTGCCATCGGTGATGTCCGCCATCCTCATAGCCCACGTTTCCGTGTTGTGGTTGGCCTTGACCATGATTCCGTTTTGGTGATTTCCGAACACCGTGGCATGGCAGCCCCAACCGCCTGGCCACGTATTCTGGTTGCCAATGTTGGCTAGGTAATTCGTCTTTGCGTACTGGTTGTTGCATTGGTTGGGCAGGACGTCGCTGGGGCAAATCAACGCTTCGATCACGGTCCTGGCGCCCAGGGCGCCTCCCCCCGTGCCCGTCGTGGTGTTGACGTTGTGGCGATTGCCAAGGGTATCAACATTGACGCCGTTCGGCCCGCCTCCCATGTTTGGCGGGAGCCAAACGCCGTTGTTGGCCGAAGGAAGCGTGTTGTCCAGCATCTTTTCATACAAGGCGTTCTGCTCAAAGAAGGGCAACAGATACACGTGCCATCCCCAGTTGTTGTGGTCATCATCGTATTCGCCCACGGGGAATTTCTTGTAGGTGTCGTGGAAGTTGTGTAACGACAGCCCCATTTGCTTCAAATTGTTCCCGCACGACATGCGGCGGGCGGCTTCCCGCGCGGCTTGGACGGCAGGGAGCAGAAGGGCAACCAAGATCCCAATAATCGCAATGACGACCAGCAATTCCACCAAGGTGAAGCCCCAACGTCCAGAAGGAGAACGCACTTTCATGGCAAGCTCCAGAACGAGAAAACAGATGGGAAGTGAGAGGAGAATAGTTAGGAGGAGCGTAGATATACGCTGGGACAGCGTCAACGATTTGGCGGCTCCTTAGAATAAAAAAAACTAAAAATTTCGAAAATACTCCGAAACAACCCCAGTGGAGTTTTGGTTCCACCCGTTAGGAAAGCTTCCTTCCCTCCATGAGTTTGCCCGTTGTTGCGCACGGAGCGGGACTCAACCGGTCAAGGATCGCGGGGCTCCGGTGGCAAGTTGCCATCGAAATTTTCGTCCGAGTCAGGGTGGCCAACCGGCGTGGGATTTCGAATGCCGACGTTGCTCGTCCCACGGACTCATTGCGTTGAGAAAGAAAGCGTCTATCCCGTGAACGTGGGATTCACGCCGAGATTAATCCGCGGATTACATTGACGTTGCACCGCGCCCACCTTAAACTCCCCGTTTGGCGGGCAATCGAAATATTTTATCGTTTCATATCTTTTTCCTGCTGTTTCCCCTGTTCTCAAAGGATCAGCCTGTGTCCCGACAAAATCCTAGCCGAGGATTTACCCTGGTCGAACTCTTGGTGGTGATTGCCATTATTGGCATTCTCGTGGCGCTCTTGCTGCCGGCCGTGCAGGCCGCTCGGGAAGCCGCCCGCCGCATGAGCTGTGGTAACAATTTGAAACAGCTTGGGCTGGCGCTGCAAAACTATCACGACACCTACAAGGTGTTTCCGCCTGCCCATATTCCGTACGCCACAACCTACCCCACGACGCCGCGGAACGAGTCTTCTTCGGGCAATTACGGACCTTCCTGGATGGTGTTGATTCTGCCCTTCATGGAACAACAACCGTTGCATAGCCGCGTGGACTGGACGCAGTCGATGTCCCACGGCAACAACGCTCCCGTCCGCAGTGTTTACTTGGAGGGTTATGTCTGCCCGTCCGACGCCTTTGCGGGACCGGGCAACGTCTACACTAAGGCAGGTGGAAACTGGGCCCGCGCCAGTTACGCCATTAGCGGGAATCCTCGGATCACTGTTGCGGCCAACACTCCCTGGGCCAACGAGGGAGACAGCACCTCTACGGTAAGCGGGTCGAGCGTGCCCACCTTTGCGCAATCGCGCGGGATTTCCGGTCAATGGCAGGCGGCCCGCATCGCGGACATCACGGATGGCACGAGCAATACCACGGCGGTTTGGGAAATCAAAGCCGGCCCCGATGGCAACGACGTGCGCGGCGTCTGGGCGCTCCACCGTGGCGTGCTGGAACACGGATGCGCCTGGGGCGACTGCGCGGGCATCAACGATGGGCGTCATAACAGCGACGACATTAACGGCTGCACCAGTCAACCCAACAAGGACCTCGGCTGCTACGCTGGCGGCGACGATCAGCACGGCGCCAAGAGCTGGCACCCGGGCGGCGCGCAAGCGGCGTTTGCCGACGGTTCAACGCGGTTTATCGCGCATACGATTGCCCTGCCGGTTTATATCGCGATCAAGACGATCCAACGCGGCGACACCGAATCGGCGCCGTAGTCCCCGGCCACGGGGTCACCAGAAGACACACCAACCAGGCCGCTCGCGCGCTGGTTGGTTCTAGCTTTACCCTTGCCCTTGGAGAGATTTTATGAAGACGCTGCTGCATGGGATGTTGGCGTGTTTGCTGGCCGTGTCGGCGATTGGTTGCCAGCCTGAAGCGGGAACTGACCATACTCCCGAAATGACTCCCGAACAAAGGGAGCAAGTCGAGCAAGCGCACAGCCAGGCTCCGACCGACGGCGCCGCGACGCCGCAACAATAAAACGCCGCCTGCGGCGCGCAGCCTTCCTGCGCAATTACTCCATCCCAAGGGACGGCGCCCGCCGTCCCTTGTGGCGTTCTATGGGGACGTGGCCGGCGCGGCTTGTGCAGCCAGCGGTAGGCACGTTCCCAAGATGCGCGGTAGAGTGAGGCTTCCCGTAGCGGCGGCGCGAGACGCCGCCGCTACGGAAAGATGCACAAACTCTGAGCGTGCGGCGCGGTCTCCTTTCCTCATGCACTGGAAGGCGAACGATGCAAGTCTTGCGAATGCTGGCCGTGGCCCTGGCGGCGATGGGTAGTGGAGCGGCGTCTTTCGCGCTCTCGGCGGAAACGGAAGCACCGCTGCTGGCCGCCAGTCGCGGGGCATTGCCGAACGACACCGGCGGGGACGGCCAGACCACGTTCGCGACGGTCGAGTCGCAAGAGCTTGGCGGCCGCTCGCTGCGGGTGAACTTCGCCCCTGGCGACAGCGTCGGCGTCAAGCCGCCGAGGGTGGCCGATTGGACGCCCTTTACCACGCTGCGGCTGACGGCGTTCAACCCCACGTCCACGGAAGCGCTGCTGGTGCTGACCGTGAAGCATGGCCGCACGTCCGGCTTTCCCTCGCGCGTGGATATTCCACTGAAGCTCAAGCCGGGCAAGAACACGCTCAACGTGCCAATCGCCAGGATCGTCAACAATGACGGCTCGGCGCCTGACTTGGCGCACGTGGCGCATTGGTACCTGGCGAACGCGGCGGATCGACCGCTCACGGTGTTCTTAGGCGATGTGGTGCTGGCGGGCGCCATCGCGCCGGCGACGATCCAATCACCATCGGGCAATTCCTTCCGTAGCGATCCGGCGCGGCTGGCGCGAATTCGGGCGGCCCGCATGCCCGCCATCGACAAGCCGGTTTTGTTCAACACGCCCGAGGCCGACGCCCTGTGCGGCGCGCTGGAAGTGTTCCCGCCCGACAATCCGTGGAATGCGGTGATTGAAGATTGGCCGCTGCATCCGAACTCGGACCAGATTGTGGCCTCGATCGGCGTCGATAAGCCCTTTCGCTACAACCCTGACATGGCGTTCATTCTGGTCCCGCCCGACCAGGAGCGGGTGACCATTGCCAACGTCGAATATCCCGACGAATCGGACCCGGGGCCTTATCCCCTTCCCGCCGAGACGCCCATTGAAGGCTGGCCCGCGCATTACCGCCGCAGCGAGGACTTGCGGAACCTTTCGCTGGACGACGTGCAACGCGATCGGAGCAACCTGGGCGGCGACCGGCACGCGCTGATTGTCGATCCCACTCGCCGCGTGCTTTACGAGTTCTACCAGTTGAGGAAGACCGACCGGGGATGGCAAGCGGCGCAGGCCTCGATCTTCGATCTCAAGAGCAACCGCCTGCGCCCGGAAGGCTGGACCAGCGCCGACGCGGCCGGGCTGCCCATCTTCCCGGCCGTGGTGCGCTACGACGAACTGAAGCGCGGCATGGTGGAGCACGCCATGCGCGTCACCGTGCGCCGCACCCGCCGCGCCTACGTGGCGCCGGCCACGCACTACGCCAGCCGTTTGACCGATCCCCACCTGCCGCGGATGGGCGAGCGTTTGCGGCTGAAGCAGGATTTTGACCTTCGCGGTTTCTCGCCCGAAGTCCAGGCGATTCTCAAAGGGCTGAAGAAGTACGGGATGATGGTTGCCGACAACGGCATCGACTGGGCGATTAGCGTGGCTCCCGACGAACGCATTCCCGTGCTGCACGAAGAACTGCGCCGCATCAAGGGGAGCGCCTTCGAGGTGGTCGTCGCGCCGGGTTCGCCGTGAGCGCGGGGAAGGGCATGCGCGCCGCCGTCGCCATTCGCGTGGCGGTTGGAATTCTGCTCGTGGTCGTCGTTGTGGCGGGGCTGGTGTTCTTGCCGGTCAAAACAACGCTCGTCGGCGTCTTGGAGTGGGTGCAGGGACTGGGCGTGCTGGGGGCCGTGGTGTTGGGGGCGTTGTATGTGCCGGCATGCCTGTTCCTGGTGCCGGGAACGCTGCTGACGCTGGGGGCCGGTTTTGCGTTTGGCGTGGTGGTGGGAAGCGTGGCCGTGTCGATCGGCAGCACGCTCGGCGCCGCCGCCGCGTTCCTGGCGGGGCGCACGCTGGCCCGTGACCTGGTGGAGTCGCGCGTCGCTCGAAGCCCGCGCTTCGCCGCGCTGGACCGGGCCGTGGGGCGGCAGGGCTTCAAGATTGTGTTGCTCACTCGGCTGTCGCCGGTCTTTCCGTTCACGTTTTTGAATTACGCCTATGGGTTGACGCGGGTCTCGCTGCGCGATTATGTACTGGCCACCTGGATCGGTATGTTGCCCGCCACGATCGTGTATGTTTACGTCGGCTCGGCCATCAAGAGTCTGGCCGACCTGGCCGCCGGCCGGGTTGAGCGCGGCCCTGGCCAGACGGCGCTGTTCTTGGTGGGAATGTTTGCCGCGGTTGTTGTGGCGGTGTATGTTGCCCGCCTTGCCCAGCGCGAGTTCCATAAGGCGATTCGCGACGAATAACGGAATGTAACCGCGTGGCCATGATCCAACTCCCGCCCGACGACGAGCACAACCGCCGCTTGATCGCCCAGGTGCATCCGCCAAACTGGCGCAATCCCGAGCCGCCGTCTCGTTATAACCTGGTGGTGATTGGCGCCGGCGCGGCGGGGTTGGTTTCGGCCCTGGGCGCCGCGGGGATGGGCGCCCGCGTGGCGCTGGTCGAACGGCATTTGCTGGGCGGCGACTGTTTGAACGTCGGCTGCGTGCCGTCGAAGGCCCTGATCCGCGCCGCCCGCGCGGCCGCCGACGTGCGCGACGCAAGCCAATTTGGCGTTCGCACGCCGCCAGGCGCGAATGTCGATTTTCCCGCGGTCATGGAACGCATGCGACGGTTGCGGGCGTCGATCAGTCCAAACGACTCGGCCGAACGCTTGCGCAGCGCCGGCGTGGACGTCTACCTGGGGCAGGGCCGCTTTACCGGGCCGGATACGGTTCACGTGGAAGGCCAGACGTTGCGGTTCAAGAAGGCGGTAATCGCCACCGGCGCCCGGCCGGCGAAGCCTTCGATTTCCGGCATCGAAGAGACGGGTTATCTGACGAACGAGACGGTCTTCTCGCTGACCGAGTTGCCGCGCCGACTGACGGTGATTGGCGCCGGCCCGATCGGCTGTGAATTGGCCCAAGCCTTCGCGCGGTTTGGCAGCCAGGTCCACCTGATCGAAGCGGCGCATGGAGTCTTGCCGAACGAAGACCGCGATGCCGCCGAGATCGTGCGGCAAGCGCTACTCCGCGACGGCGTACAGCTTTTATGTTGTGGCAAGCAGCTTCAAGCGGGCCACTCGGCCGCGGGCAAACGACTGGCTGTTGATTCGCACGGCGCGCATTACGAGATCGCGGTGGATGCGATTCTGGTCGGCGTCGGTCGCACGCCCAACGTGGAAGGCTTGGACCTGGAATCGGCCGGCGTAGAGTACGATAAGACCGGCGTGCAGGTGAACGATCGCCTGCAAACCAGCAATGCCCGCATTTACGCGGCGGGCGATATTTGCTCTCGCTACAAGTTCACGCACGCGGCCGACGCAATGGCGCGGATCGTGGTCCAAAACGCGCTGTTCCTTGGCCGCGCCAAGGTCAGCGCCTTGACGCTGCCGTGGTGCACCTATACTGATCCCGAAGTGGCCCACGTGGGCCTGTACGAGCACGAAGCCAAGGAACGCGGCCTGGCGGTGCAAACCTTCGAGCAGCGCTTTCGCGACGTGGATCGGGCCATTCTCGACGGCCAAACCGAAGGCTTTGTGCGGGTGCTAGCCGAACTTGGGAGCGACAAAATTCTTGGCGCCACGATCGTCGCCGCGCACGCGGGCGAGATGATCTCAGAAGTGACGTTGGCGATGGTCGGGCGACTGGGCTTGAAAACGATTGCGCGGACCATTCACCCCTATCCCACCCAGGCCGAAGCGATCCGCAAGGCGGCCGACGCGTACAACCGCACGCGGCTCACGCCGCGGCTGAAGTCGCTGTTCGAAAAGTGGCTGGCGTGGACGCGATGAAACTCTGGGCGACGCATGTTGTTGCTGCTAGGTTCCCAAAAATAGGTTCCCAAAAATTCGACCACCTTCCACTCACCCACGCCAATGCGGCGCGGCAAAATCCATGTTCATCGCTATAATTCTGGATGGATGGCAACTTCGATTGGAGGAGAACCTGCGATGAACGAACACGAACAGCCTATCGCCCGAAGCGACGCTGAGTGGAAGCAATTGCTCACCCCCGAACAGTACCGCGTGACGCGGCAGAAAGGGACCGAGCGGGCGTTTACGGGCGAGTATTGGGACAGCAAAGAGCGGGGCACATACCGCTGCGCATGCTGCGGGGCGCCGCTGTTTTCTTCCGAGACGAAGTTCGACTCGGGCACCGGCTGGCCGAGCTTTTACGAGCCGGCCGACGAGGAGAACGTCAAGACCGAGGACGATTCCAGTTGGTTCATGCGCCGCACCGAGGTCTTATGCCGCCGCTGCAACGCCCACCTGGGCCACGTCTTTAACGACGGTCCCCAGCCCACGGGGTTGCGGTACTGCGTCAACTCGGCGGCGCTGAAGCTCGATCCACAATCGAGCGGCGACGCCAGCGGCTAACCTGGGTGATTCATGTAGAGTGAATCAAGCTCGCGCAACGCCTTGGCGGGTCTTCGCAAGCCGAGCGAGTCGGGCGCATCCGAATGGTTTGGGCAATCAGACTCAAAGCGAGCACAGACCCACCAGGGGAATCGGTTTGCTTGACCTACCGTACTTCAAGGAATAATCCGGGTTAGCGGCGATCCTCTTTATTTCAGGAGCCACGCGTCATGTTCAAGTACTTACTCCTGGGCGGAGCTTCGGTCTTCGCCCTTCTTTTAGCGGGAATCTACGCGATGTCGAACCCTCCCCAACCGCAACCTGCGCCGACGCCCACGCCGTACCCGGCCACGCCGGCCCCAGCCGAGCCTGCGCTCCAGACCGCCACATTCGGAGGCGGCTGCTTCTGGTGCACCGAGGCAGTGTTCCAGCAACTCCGGGGTGTTCACTCGGTCACGTCCGGCTACAGCGGCGGTCCAGAAAAGAACCCGACGTACCGGCAAGTCTGCTCGGGGACGACCGGCCACGCCGAAGTCATTCAATTGACCTACGACCCGCAAGTCGTCTCGTATGACGAACTGCTCGAAGTGTTTTGGAAGACGCACGACCCCACGACGCCCAACCAGCAGGGGAACGACATTGGCCCGCAGTACCGCTCGGTGGTCTTCCACCACAACGACGAGCAGCGCCGCCTGGCCGAACACTACAAGCAGGAGCTAGACGCGTCAGGCGCGTTCCGGGCGCCGATCGTGACCGAGATTTCTCCCTTCACCGAGTTCTACCCCGCGGAAGACTATCACCAGCGCTATTACGAGCTGAACCCCGACCAGACGTACTGCCGCTTCGTGATCGGCCCCAAGGTCGAAAAGTTTCAGAAAGTATTTCAAGACAAGCTCAAGCAGCCGGAGTAAGTCGAAAGTCAGAAATACGAAAGCGGAAATGAGTTTCCGCACTCCAAATTGGGAGTGCGGCGATTCATCGCCGCTTTCGTTTTTTTGATCTTCGACTTTCGACCTTCGCCCCTCGTCAGGCGGCATCTTCGACACATTGCGCATGGGGAAAATCTTGCGGGATTTTCTCAAGCTCGGCATTTGACTCCGGACGCACGTGACCTAGGTTTTCGATGTAAGGGGAACGCGAACAACAACGCAACCTCTTACGCCGCTGCGGACTTACAACAGCCCGCGGCGGCGGCGGCCTGGGGTCAGACGTCCGTTCTGTTCGCGGTTCCGCGAGACGGGCCAAGGCCACGGGCCGCAGAAGGCCTGCCGCCTCCCATCCTCGAAAGGGCAACCCGGTCGCAAGGCCGGCGCGCAAAGCTAAGGGCCGACGCGAACGTGCTTCGCGGCGGCAGCCTGGCTGCCGAAAGGGTGTTGCGTGGAAAGCCGGACGCGTGCGTCCGGACCTGACTCGATTCACCTGGCAAGAACGATGAGGACGAGGCGTGTTGTAATGTCGGGATTCCGCTGGACGCACGGGCAGGCCGGCGTCGCCGCGACGCAGCGTCAAGCGGGCCCTAATTCATCCTTGTTCAAGGTCGCCGCCGAGTTTCTCGCCGACGATCCGCAGCCTTAATGGAGAGTTCCATGAAGAGTCTTGCCAACAGCGTTCGTCGTTTTTTGGTGTCGGAAGATGGCCCAACCGCCGTGGAATACGCGGTGATGCTGGCCCTCATCGTGATTGTCTGCTTGACGGCGATCGGCACGATCGGCACCAACGCTCAGACGACGTTCAACGAAGTCGCCAACCAGTTGGGCGGCACCGCCGCCAGCTAGTCGGCGACCGACGCCAGCTCGCTTAACGTGAGCTACGTTTGAGAAACCTTCGCACCCCCGACGTCCACTTGCGTGGGCGCCGGGGGTGTTGTTTGAAGGAAGGGAGGAGGGAGCGGGGAGTGATGGAGTAATGGAGTGGGGAAGCGATGGGTTAACGTCTGTTTGATTTGTTTAGACGCTCCTTCGTTACGCAACGCTCCATTTCTCCAACACTCCATTCCTCCGTCGCTCCTGCTCCTTCACTCCGCTTCGGCGATTGAACCTTGATCCGTGGTTTTGTCATGTATCCTTTGATCCCCAGCGATACGATGGCCGGCGCCCTGGAAATGGTGTGCTATGGTTTCACCGTCGTCGCGGCTTTGTTGAGCTACTTACTCGGGCCGCGGTAGCGCGCGGCGCGGAGGATCGCCAGGCGATTCTTCCCGACCCGTGGTCCGCCAAGACGGGGGCGAAGCGGGACGCGTCGAAACCCGTCCTACAAAACATCGCTTTGCGAAAAAGGAACCGTCATGGATTTTATGCAGACATTTGGCGAGGGGCTGATCAGCCATTGGCCCGTGTGGTTCGTCTCGGTGGTGCTGGTGGTGGCCGCGGTGATCGATGGCGCCCAGCTCCGCGTGCCGAACTGGCTTACGTTCCCCTTGGTGATGAGCGGCTGGGTCTACAGCGCCGCGGCGGGCTACCTCTCGGGCGACGGGTTGTGGTTGGGCCTGGGCTGGAGCCTGTTCGGCACGATGGTGGGTCTGGCTCTTCTGCTTCCCGCGTACGCCATCGGCGGCATGGGAGCCGGCGACGTGAAGCTGCTGGCCGGCGTGGGCGCTTGGGTCCACGGCGAAGCCACCTTCTACGCCTTTTGCGTGTCGACGGTGATCGGCGGCGTGCTGGCCTTGGCCATGGCGATTCGTCGGCGGAGCCTCCGCAAGCACACGCTTCAGGCCCAGACCATCCTGAACGAGATCATGACCATTCGTAATCCCAAAGTTCTGGCCGAGATTGCCGCGGAACGCAAAAGCTCCATGCTGTTGCTGCCTTATGGGATCCCTATCGCCATTGGCGCCATCCTGTACTTTGCTTGGGCGGGCATGTTGGCGTAACGCGCCTTACGAGAGGAGACGTTGTTTATGCAAGCCAGGGCAACTGGGATGAATCCGTTGACTGCCGCAACCTTGCCGGCGCGCCCCTGCGGGCTGGATAAAGTCTGCCGATTGTACCGAAAGAACCGACGGGGAGCCTCGGTCGTCGAGTTCGCCCTGGTGGCTCCGGTGTTCTTCATCCTGGTGTTCGGGATGATTGAGTACGGCCGGATGGTGATGGTCCAGCAGGTATTGACCAACGCCACCCGCGAAGGGGCTCGGCGAGCCGTGCTGGATAACGCCGACACGGAAGACGTCAAGCAGCAAGTGGTCGATTACCTCCATTCCAGCGCCATCACGGCGGCGGTGAAAGAAGATGTGACGGTGCTGCCCGATCCGCTCAGCGGCGCCAAGGCGGGAGATCCAGTGACGGTCAGCGTCACGATACTATTCGATCGGGTGAGTTGGCTCCCCTCGCCCATGTTCCTTGACCGGAAGGAAATGCAGGCTCAATCGGTCATGCGGCGCGAAAGCGTCCAATAACTCAAATCTCACGAACACACGTGTTTCCGGCTTGGCCGGGAAACCTCGGGAGGATGCGAAATTAAAGCGGCCAGGGAGTGGCCCGGTCCTTGGCCGTTTGCGAGGGTGAAAACAACCATGCGTTCCAAACCACTAGTGCTAATCCTGATCGCCGCCGTGTGCGGCACCGTGGCCGCGACCGGCGTCAGCCAGGCCATTAAGGCGCCCACGCCGGGCGCCACGCTGGAGACGGAGAAGATCTTCGTCGCCGCCAAAGAGATTGACATCCGCGAGACGTTCAACGCCGAAAACATCCGCTTGGAAGAATGGCCCAAAAGCAAGGTCCCCGAAGGCGCTTTAACCAAGCTGGAGGAGATCGAAGGCCAATACTCCCGCACACGGTTATTTGCAGGCGAAGTGATTTTGCAGCAGAAGCTGATGGGCAAGGACGAAGTCGGCAGCCACGAGATTACTATTCCCGCGGGATACCGCGTCAAGTCGGTCCATGTCACCATGGCGTCGGCCGTATCGAACTTGATCATGCCCGGCTCCCGCGTGGACGTGCTGGTGTTCTTGAAGGAAGGCGCCGGCGTTGCCAAAACGGGCGCTTATACCATCTTGAAGAACGTGCGCGTCTTTGCGGTTAACGACAAGGTGGACCGCGATCTGGACAGCGAAGGGCAGTCGATTACGGCGAAAACCGTGTCATTGTTGGCGAAACCGGACCAAGTGGAAAAACTACTCGTAGCAAGCTCTGTCGGACGTTTGGAGCTTTCTCTACGGCGGCCGGACGATGAGTCCGATGACGAAGAAGCCGATGACGATATGACCGCACTAGGCGAGCTCCTGCGAGACGGCGGCGAGCTGGGAGTCGAGAAGAAAGCCCAACCGGCCCGCGAGACGGCGGATGATTTCGCCGAGTTCCTGCGCAACGGCGGCGCCACGGCGCCGGCCGCCCCCGAGCCGCCGGTCGCCGACACGGCAACCTACCCGACCATGCTGATTATGACGCCCACGGGCGTGCAGCAATTCCGCTGGAAAGATCCGAATCAACTGCCCGAGGAAGTGCAAGAAAACCTGACCGCCACGCCCGCGCCGATCAACATGGCGCCGGTGAGCCCAGCCCCGCTGGGCGCCACGATCGCTCCGAACCCGCTCGACGGTGTCGCCACGGGGCCGGCGCCCACCGCGGTGGAGGAGCTTCCCGCGGCGGACGACGAGCCGCGCTAGTCGCCCGGAGGCGAATCACGACGACGAATGGCCAGCGCGGCAGGCTTCGCTTGCCGCTCGACGACGCTACTCACGACCAATGCAAGGATGTTCACGGATGGCTGATTACCGCTTGGCGCCGTTGGCGCTGGTCCGTCTGACTTTAGGGTTCGCAGTGTTGGGAAGCTGCGCCTCGTTGGCTCATGGCCAGGCGACGCCGTTGGCGCCGCCAGCGGCTCAGGGCGCCGTCCCGGCCCAGTCTATCACCTATCGGATCAACTCCGCCTCGCAACGGCTGGAGATGATCGTCAACACCAGTCGTATCCTCACCCTGGACCAGAACGTTCCCCGGGTGTTTGTGAACAACCCGGACTTGGTCCGGGCCACCCCGCTCTCGCCCAACCAGATTCAAGTCTCGGCGATGCGGCCGGGCGTGACTCAGGTCAACATGTGGGACGAGCAGCAGCGGGTATTCACGGTCGATGTGATCGTGCGGCCCGACGCCCGTGAGCTGGAGGACCTGCTCAAGACGGAGTTTCCCGACGCCTCGCTCACGCTCCGGCCGTTGTCGCAAAGCGTGGTCGTGTCGGGCAACGTGCCCACGCCGGAGATGGTCAGCCGGATTGTGACCGTGGCCAAGGATTACTACCCCAATGTGATCAACAACATGTACGTGGGCGGCGTGCAGCAAGTCATGTTGCATGTGAAGGTGATGGAAGTCTCCCGGTCCAAGCTGCGGCAACTGGGCGTGGACTGGGCTGCGATCGGCAAGGATTTCTTCGTGGTCAGCACGCCCTCGGGCATCGGCAACGCCGGCGTCTTGCAAGGCGGGACCCCGGCCGGGTTTGGCGACACCTTCCGCTTTGGCATTATTGGCAACGATACGGCGTTCTTCGGGTTCCTGGACGCCTTGCGGCAAAAGAACCTGGCGAAGCTGCTCTCGGAGCCGACGATTGTGACCGTCAGCGGGCGCCCGGCCACGGTGAACGTGGGCGGCGAGTTCCCGATCATCGTGCCCCAAAGCTTGGGCACCGTGTCGATCGAGTATCGGCCCTTCGGCACACGCGTCGATTTCGTGCCGCTGGTTCTGGGCAATGGGCGGATTCGCCTGGAAGTGCGTCCGCAAGTGACCGAGCGCGACGACGCCAACGGCGTGAACGGCGTGCCGGCGTTGACCACGCGTTATGTCGATACGGCGGCCGAAATGCAAGCGGGGCAGACGCTCGCCTTGGCGGGTTTGATCCAGCACCGTGTCGAGTCCGAGAACCGCGGCATTCCGGTGCTGGCGGAGATTCCCTGGGTCGGCTCGGCTTTCCGCCGAGTGGAGGAGCGCGTGAACGAGGTCGAACTGCTGTTCCTGGTGCGGCCCGAGTTCGTGGACGCGCTGGACCCGTGCGAGGTGCCTCCCTGTGGCCCGGGCGAGTTCACCACCACGCCCAACAATACCGAACTGTACATGCGCGGCTACAACGAAGTGCCCAAGTGCTGCGACAACGGGGCTTGCGAGACGACCGGGGGCGCCGTGCCCGTCGGCGGCTACGAGACGTATCCCGGCGCGATGTCGGCCCCGGTGATGACGCCGAATTACTCGACTCCCGGCGTGGAGGCGCCCGCGGCGCTGGGCGACCCGTATCTTGGAAATAACCGGTCGCCCGCGACCGGCGCTGGGGTGGTGTCGGCCCCATCGGCGCAGCCGCAGTTCATCGGCCCCCTGGGTTATGACGTATTAAAGAAATAGGCGGCTAACATTTCGTCGCCAGAGTCCATCTTGGGTTCCCGTCACGTTTGGTCCTTTCCCCCCTGCACGCATGAGCACCGTACTGCGACTGGCGATCGTCGATCCTCAGGACGCCGCGCGCGAATCGCTCAAGTCCATGCTCTTGGGCATGGACATGGTGTGGCTCGAGGCCGAGTGTTCCCGCTACGAGTTCTTTGCCGACGTAGTCGGGCAAACGCAACCCGAAGTGGGCGTGATCTCGCTCGACGCGAACCCGGAGAAGGGGTTGGCGCTGATCGAGAGCGTCCGGCAGATCGCGCCGAACTGCGCCATTCTGGTCGTGAGCAGTTCGTCCGACGGCCAGTTGATCTTGCGGGCCATGCGGGCGGGCGCCAAGGAGTATCTGAACAAGCCGCTGGGCGTGGAAGACTTGATCCAGGCCCTCCACCGCATTGGCAATCATGGAGCGGCCGCTGGCGGTCGCAACCGTGGTTGCACGGTGATCGCCGTGGGCGGCTCCACGGGGGGCGTGGGCAGCACCAGCGTGAGCGTTAACTTGGGCTGTATCCTCGCCAAACAGCCGGGCAACAGCGTGGCCCTGGTCGATCTGGACCTGTCGCTGGGCGACGCCGACGTGTTTCTCGATACGATCCCCGACTATACGCTGGTGGACGTGGCGCAGAACATCACGCGGCTGGACTTCGCGCTGCTCAAACGCTCGCTGACCAAGCATAGCTCGGGGCTGTACCTGCTGCCGCGCCCGGTGCAATTGCAAGACACCTCGCTTGTGACGCCGACCGACTTCCAGCGCGTGCTGGGGTTGATGAAGGCGTCGTTCTCGCACCTGATTCTCGATCTGTCGAAAGCCTATAGCGAACTGGACATGGTCGCCCTGCGCGAAGCGACCCATGTGCTGCTGGTCACGCAATTGGACCTGCCTTGCCTGCGAAACGTGGTGCGGCTGCTGATGTCGTTCGACGAAATCGAGGGCCTGAAAGATAAAGTCAAGATCGTCGTCAACCGCGCCGGCCTGGACGCCGGCCAGATCGGGCTGAAGAAAGCCCAAGAGACGCTCGGGCGAGAAATTTTCTGGCAGATTCCCAACGACTACCGCGTGATGGTCGAGGTCCGTAACAACGGCGTGCCGCTCATCGACCACGCCCCGCGGAGCGGCATCGCGCAGTCGTTCGTTGGTCTGGCCGATACCTACTCCAGCACCCCCGCGAACGACGAGCAAGACGACGACCGCAAAACTCCTGGCGGCCGCCGCTGGCTCAGCTTCTGGCCCGCCAAGGCTGGCAAACAGCCCACCGAGAAGGCGTAAGCGCCTTCGCCCCTTGCGGCGAATCGGTTGCAAGGCCATCAAGTTGCATGGTCATCGAATTGGTCGCGCATGAACAATTCAGAGCGCGCTCGTTCGGCTTCTTGAACATGGCCCGTAGGTTGGGGCCGGCTAACCCGCGTGGTCGAAAGGCTCTATAATTTCGGTAGCGCCGCTGGGCGTGCGTGGCCGCAATTGGCCTTTTGAGTGATTTCGCCATGCAAAGTCCCTTTCCCGGAATGGACCCCTACCTGGAAACGCACTGGGGTGACATTCATACCAGCTTGATTGTCTACGCCCGTAATCAGCTCAACGCGCGCCTTCCGAATGATCTTCAGGCGCGGGTGGAGGAAAGTCTGGCCGTGCAAGAGGATAAGGAGCGCGTGCGCACCGTTTACCCTGATGTGCGCGTGGTCGAAGAGCCGGACGTATCGCCGGGCGATGAGGGCGTGGCGACCGCTACGCTGACCGTGGCCGAACCTTGTCTTGTGCGCCTGACCGACGAGCCGCGCACCGAGCGGCATTTGGAGATTGTCGATACGAGCGATGGCGGCCGGGTGGTGACGGCGATCGAAATCCTCAGCCCCGCGAATAAGACGGGCGCCGACGGCCAGTTGGCCTACATTCGCAGGCAACGCGAATATCTCGACGCGGGCGTGAACCTGGTGGAGATTGATCTGGTTCGGGCTGGAGGTTTTGTTCTGGCTGTACCGCCCGAGCGGCTCCCCGCAAGCTGCCGCACGCCGTATTTGATTTGCACGCGCCGGGCGACTCGCCGCAATTATGCGGAACTGTACCCCGTTCCGCTTCGGCAGTCTTTGCCGAATATTCCCCTCCCGCTGCGGCCCTCGGATAAGGACGTGATCTTACAGCTTCAGCCGCTCCTGGACGCCTGCTACCGCGATGGCCGCTACCATCGGTTGAATTATCGCGTCGATCCCACGCCTCGCCTGGGCGAAGCCGACGCCTCTTGGTTGGACGAGGCCTTGCGCGCGAAAGGGCTACGCTGAGAGGCTGTGAATGTTTTGTCAAATCGTCGTAGCGGCGGCGCGAGCGCCGCCGCTACGGAAAGATTCACAACCTCTGAGCGGAGCGGGATTAGAAGCGGTGTTTTTCGTCGCGTCTTGCAGTCCGGAGGCAGGTTTGTCTCCGGGTAGTGTTGACTGCCGAGAACCGCGCGTGATTCCATAAGCTAGGGTTTTCTAGGGAAAGTTTGAGTCTCCCTCTCTCCCTTGGGAAAACTGGCAATGGCGAAGGCGTACGTAAACAACATTCCCGCCCCCGAGGCGGCGAAGCAGGAAGAGTTCGAGAACCTCAAGCGGCGGATTCACACCAAGTTGGTCGATAAGCTCGACTTGACCAAGGTGGGCGAGCTGCAAGGCGACGTGTTGCGCCGCGAGATTCGCCTGGTGGTCGAGCACCTGTGCGACACCGAGGACACCTTCCTCAACCGCAACGAGCGCGAACGCCTGATCGAGGAAGTGCTCGACGAGACGTTCGGCCTGGGGCCGCTGGAATTGCTCCTCAAGGATGAGTCGATCAGCGATATTCTGATTAACGGTCCCAAGAACATCTATTGCGAACGCCGCGGAAAACTCGGCAAGTCCAACGTCGAGTTCCGCAACAACGACCACCTGATGCAGATTATCGACCGCATCGTCTCGAAGGTGGGACGGCGCGTGGACGAAGTATGCCCGATGGTGGACGCGCGGCTGCCCGACGGCTCGCGGTTTAACGCCATCATCCCGCCCCTAGCGCTGGATGGGGCGTGCGTGTCGATTCGCCGTTTCGGTTCGCACCCGCTCAAGCTGGAGGACTTGCTGAACTACAAGGCCTTCACGCCCGAGATGGTCATGCTCCTGGAAGGGGCGATGAAGGCCCGGTTGAACGTCATCATTTCGGGCGGCACGGGGTCGGGGAAAACGACGCTCTTGAACACGCTGTCGAGCTTCATTTCCAATGACGACCGCATTGTGACGATCGAGGACGCCGCCGAATTGCAGCTCCAGCAGTCGCACGTGGTCCGGCTGGAAACCCGGCCGCCCAACATCGAAGGCAAGGGCGAAGTGACCGCCACCGACCTGGTCAAGAACGCCCTCCGCATGCGGCCCGAGCGGATCATCATCGGCGAATGCCGCGGGGCGGAAACGCTCGACATGCTTCAGGCCATGAACACGGGCCATGAAGGCTCGTTGACCACGCTCCACGCCAACACCCCGCGCGACGCGCTGGCCCGGTTGGAGACGATGATCATGATGTCGGGCTTCGAGTTGCCCATCAAGGCCATGCGAACCCAGGTGGCCAGCGCCGTGGACCTGATCATCCAGGCCAACCGCTTGCAAGGCGGCATTCGGCGCGTGACGCACATTACCGAAGTGGTGGGCATGGAGCAGGACACCATCGTCATGCAAGACATTTACAAGTACGTGCAGACCGGCATCGACGAGTCGGGGCGGACCCGTGGGCACTTTGAATCGACGGGCATCCGCCCCACGTTCATGGCTCGCTTGGAAGCCGCCGGCGTACGCCTGCCCGCCAGCGCCTTCCGCCAACGCGTAATGCTGGTGGATTGAGGAAGTGAGTCGCGAATTGTGAGTCGTGAAGAAGCAAGGGGAGCCAGGCGGCCTGTTCGGCCGACACGGCGCTTTCAACTCGCTGTCTTCCAACGCACCTCGCCATTCACGACTCGCGGCTTCCTACTCACTATTCGCTTCTTCAAACGATTCGCCACGTTATGTCGATCCTGATCGTAAGTGCGGCTGTGTTTCTGGGCGTGACCGCCTTGGTGGTGGGCCTGGCGACGATGCTTCGCGGCGAAAGCCGCTCGAAAGCTGAAGACCGCCTGCAAGTCTTGACCGCCGGCGGGGGCCGCGGCCCGGTGCGCGAGGAAAGGCTCAACTTGCTGGCGCAGCCGCTGGATGATCTGCCGAGCGTGGTGGAGCAGTTCTTTTCGCGGTTCGGCAATGTGCGGCGGTTTCTGGAGCAGGCCGACAGCCGCATGAGTCCGACCAAGTTTCTGGCGATTTCCGGAGGTCTGGGACTGGGGGGAGCGGCGCTGTGTGTGGTGTCGCCGCTTCCGGTCGCCCTGGCGCCGTTTCTGGGCCTGATGCTGAGCGTCATGCCGCTCATGCTGATGTTCCTCAAGCGTCGCCGGCGCATCAACGCGTTCTCCAAACAGTTGCCCGAAGCCTTGGAGCTGCTGGCCCGCGCGCTGCGCGCCGGCCATAGCTTGGGCGCCGGCATGAACCTGGTGGCGCAAGAAATGGCGCAGCCCATGCGCAAAGAGTTTCAGACCGCCTACGAAGAACAGAACTTCGGCATTCCGCTGGAAGAAGCGCTGGAAAACATGACCGACCGCGTGCCGAACTTGGACCTGCGGTTCTTCGCCACGGCCGTCATCTTGCAACGGCAAACGGGCGGTGACTTAGCGGAGATTCTCGACAAGATCGGTTACCTGGTCCGCGAACGGTACCGCATTTGGGGACAGGTTCAGGCGTTGACCGGCGAAGGCCGCCTCTCGGGCATCGTGCTGTTGGCCCTGCCGCCGGCGCTGTTCCTGGCGATCCTGTATTTGAATCCCGAGTACGTGATGATGCTCTTTACCGACCCGCTGGGCAAGAAGATGCTCGCTGGGGCGATCTTGCTCCAACTGATGGGAGCCGTGGCGATCCGCAAGATCGTGAACATTAAGGTATAACGACCATGACTAATTTGCTTGCCCTCACGTTGGACCTCGCCTTGCTCACGCCGTTGGCCGCCTTTGGCGCCATGGCGGCGATGGCGTGGCTGGCCGTGGAGAAGTTCTTCGGCTCGCCCGACCGCGCCCACCAACGGTTGGACGAGATTCGCGATCCGCGTAAGCGGCGCCGTGACGAACAAGGCGCTGCCGGCGCGAAATCCGGCGCGATGAGCCAATTGCTGGAGAAAGCCTCGCCGGCGCTGTCCAAGCCGCTTACGCCCAAGTCGGAGAAAGACGCCGCCAATCTGAAGTCGCGGCTTTCGTTCGCCGGTTTTCGGGGCGATGCGGCGGTGTCGGTGTTCCTGATGCTCAAGCTGATCGGCCTCTTGGGAGGCGCGGCGATGGCGGGGGGCGCCGCGCTCCTGTTCTCCAGCTTCACCATGATGACCCTGCTCAAGGTGCTGATGGCGGCGGGCGTTTCGTTCTTCCTGCCCGACGTGCTGGTGTGGTTCCTTGCCAAGCAGCGCAAACAGGCGATCTTCCTGGGCCTGCCCGACGCGCTGGACCTGATGGTGGTTTGCGTCGAGGCGGGGCTGGGCCTGGATCAGGCCATGCGCAAGGTGGCCGAGGAAATGAAAAAGTCGTACCGCGTGATCTCCGAGGAGTTCGGCATGTGCAACATGCAGCTCCAAATGGGCCGCGGGCGGACCGAGGTGCTGCAAGACCTGGGCAAGCGCAACGGGGTGGACGACCTCCGCACGCTGGCGTCGATCATCATTCAGGCCGACAAGTTCGGCTCCAGCATCGCCCAGGCCCTGCGCGTGCAAAGCGACGCCATGCGCACCCGCCGCAGCCAGATTGCCGAAGAGAAAGCCGCCAAGACCGCGGTCAAGCTGATCTTCCCGCTGGTGATCTTCATCTTCCCCGGCATCTTCGTGGTGCTGGTCGGCCCCGCCGCCATCACCATGATGCGCGAGATGTTCCCCGCCATGCAGGGTGCGAAGTAAGGCGTTACGGCGCGAACCTTATTCTGTTGACGCTCTCTCGCGGTATTCTCGCCGCGAGACAACCAACGGCGCCCAAATAGAGCGGGACGGTTGAAGCTTAAGACGGTGATTGGTGCACGGTCAACCGCCGCCGAGCTTTCAATTTGATGGTTTCTAAGGGGCGGCCAGCACATCGGTAAGCGTCGATTTCGATTTCTTCCTCTTTCGTCAGCGTTCCTTCGCGGGCCTTGGCGGCAAACGCATTCATTCGCGCCATGTCGTCCGGCGAACACAGGATCGTTTTAGCGAGAATCGCCAAGGGCCCAACAGCCACGTGATTGAGGATTCTCCCTACTAACCCGAAACGCAAGCGAGGATAGCACTTCCGTCCTCGCTAACGCTTCGGGTTAGTGACAAAAAATCGCCAAACGGTACCACTCCCCACCGCCGTCAGAGTCCTAACCATTTGCGGGCCTCGGCGGCCAGGCGGCGTTGGGTTAGCGTGACGAGCGGTTCTTCCAAGTTGCGACCGCCTAAGCGGATCTTGCTTTCCAAGTGGCGGTCGTCGATCTCGTGACGGTCGAAATCCATGTGCCGGCGTAGCGGTTGCTTGCCGATCGCGCCGCGGCGGTCGATGCGGTCGGGCGGGCGGTACTCCAACCGCGGGCCAAAGTCCTGTCCGACGGTATGCACCAGGCACGCGTGCCGTGCGTCTTCCTCGCGGAACGTGTGCAGACCGTTCTCCGGCTCCAACAGCGGGAACGCCAGCGGCCCCCGAATCCGCAGTGCCAGCCCCACCACGCCTTCTTGCTCTGTCGCCAGAAAGGTCAACGGGTCGTTGACCGCCGCCGCGCGCAGCACCGTCTCACCAGATTGCTTCAGCTTGGCGCGGTCCACGCCGGGACCAAGTCCCACAAAGAACTCGCTGGAGGCCAGCGGTTCCGTCTCGCCCGCGGCCAGGCGGTGGTAAATGCTCTCGGTCAGCGTCCGCAGAGCGTACAGCGAAACCTGGTAGTCCCGCTTCTTCGCCAGGCGGTAATACGCCAAGGCGAGCGCGTGAAGCCATTCCGGCTCCTCGCCATAAACCACCAGCGTTACCAGGTCCGATTCGCCAAAATTCAACGTGTAGAGATCAAAGACGAGCGACGACAATTCCTTGCTAAGCAATTCCGCCTGTTGCACGCAGCCGCCTGTGTCCACCGCCTGGCCTTGATAACAGGCCAACAGAATGCGGTCCTCCAGTTCCGCCGCGCCGCTGCTTAGACGGCTGACGCGCTCGTGCAGCTTGCGCAGCGCCGCCAGGCGCTGCAGGCGTTCGTGGTCGCGCTGGGGAACTCGCTTTCCCCGGAGCAATTTCCTTTCGATCTGTTCCAGTCGAAAGACGGTGTTCTCGATATCCAACACCGCGTGCGACTGCTGAAGGCGAAAGGCCTCTCGCCGCAATTCCACACACTGCCGGGCCACCGACGCCACGCGCGGATCGTTCACACCGGCGGTTTCTTCGCTCTCGCCGCCTTCCGCCTTGCGCCCGTGCGTCTTCACGCGCAGCCCTTGGGCGCGCATCTCGATCTCGGCCGTCAGCGGCGTATCGTGGGCGAACTGGTTGAGCGCGTCGGCCAGCGGCGCCAGCAATTCGCGCTCGATCGCCCGCTTGAGCGGTCGCGCGCCATAGCGCGGATTGTAGCCGCGCTCGGTGAGGTGCGCCGCCAGGTCGTCGGTCAGGTCGAGGTGCAGATCGCGATAGCGCACCCCGTCGCGCTGTTCCAACAAGTTCAACTCCCGCCGCGCGATCCGCCGCAAGAGCTTTTCGCCCAGCGGATTAAACGGGACGACACGGTCGATGCGATTGACCAGCTCGGGCCGCAAGAAACGCCGCACCGCGCGCAGGTAATGCTCCCGCACGCCTTCGGCCGCCTGCGCCTCGTCGCCAAAACCCAGCGCCGCCCGCTTGTGGTCTTCGGCGCCCAGGTTCGAGGTCATAATCACCACCGCGTTGCTGAAATCGGCCAACCGGCCCGCGGCGTCGGTCAAGCGCCCTTCGCCCAGCACTTGCAGCAGCATGTCGAACAGCCGCGGGTGAGCCTTCTCGAATTCATCCAGTAGCACGACGCCGAAGGGCTGCTCGCGAATCCGGGCGGTTAAAAAACCTTCCTCGTGGAACGTGCCGCCAATCAGGCGATCGGCCGCCAGCGGGTCGGCGTACTCGCTCATGTCGATCCGCGTCATGCGGCGGGCGTCGTTATACAGGAACTCGGCCAGGGTCTTGGCCATCTCGGTCTTGCCCACGCCGGTGGGACCGATGAACAACAACGAGGCAATCGGCCGGTGCGGCCGGGTCAGGCTCGCCTTGATCGTGGCCAGCAAATCCACAATCAAGTCCACGGCCTCGTCTTGGCCGATCACCCGCGACATGAACCATTGCCGCGCTTGCGCCAGATCGAGGCGACGGCTTTCGTCAAGCAAGTCCAGAGGCAGCCCCGTCTCGACCGCGAAGGCGGCGGTCACGGCCGCGGCGTCAAGAGGCGGCGCCGGGCTTCCGTCAACCTCCTGACGAGCGGGGCGCGCCAGCTCCTTGTTGGAATCGCCGCCCGGCGCGGCGCCATCAAGCGGAAGCGGGGCCGGGGCGCCGTGGGGGGCGCGCCGAGCGCGTGGTCCACTCTGGGGATTCCGGTCTTCCAGCAAGTTATGCAGGAACCGGAGCGGCCGGCCGGGATTCGCCGAATAGGTGGCGTAGCGACGGTGCAGGCGGTCGATGGCGTCCAGCGCATCGTCGGTCAAGGGCGACGGTCCCGGCGTGTGATGCGCCGCGTACTGGTGGAGAATGCTCCGACTTTGCTCAGCCGTTGGCTCTTCCACGCGGATCACAAAGAACGCATCCAGCAGGTTCGGCGAACGACGCTCGATGTGCGTCAACTGCTCGGGCGTGCATTCGCAGATCGCCAGCACGTCGCCCCGCTCCAGGTGCGGACGGAGGAAACTGGCCACGCCTTGCTGGTTCCCCTCGTGCTTGCCGACCTCCATCAACTCCAGCAAGTTGCCCAAGTAGAGGAGCGCCTTCTGTTTGGCCGCCTCGCGGCACAGCTTCTGGCAGCGTTCCTGCCACATGCCATAGCCGGTCATGCCCGACACCAGCCGCGCGCCGCTGGTCGCCCGCAACGGCGTGTTGGCCAGCCCGAACGCGGCCCGGCGGCGAGCCAGTTCCAACACCAACGCCGTCTTGCCGACGCCCGAGGCGCCCACCAGCAGCGCCGAGCGCGGGCGGCGGCCGGTGAGCGCTTCAGCCAGACGCGCCACCAGCGGCTCTCGCTCGAAGACCGGCCCCCGCGCCATGTGCGTCAGGTCGGTGGTCACATCACGCAATGTCGAAGGTTTGTCGTCTTCCTGTGCGACGGCCCGTTCGCGCGGCGTGCGGACCGAAACGCTCGTTGTCGTGGACCTTACCTCGACTTCCGCGACGCGCTGGAGCCACACCAGCGGGCGGAGCGAAGCGGTGGCTTTTTGCCGCATCAGCGCAAAGCGAATGTGACTTGGCAGGAGTTTTTGCAGTTGCTCCTCGTCCTCGGCCACGACTTCAATATCCAGCGCCGGCACGTAGGCGATGACCGCGTCCTCGCCATGAGCCCAAGTGATGACGTGGAAAACCAACTCCACCGGCTGTGTCCAACAAACATCGGTATGGGGCGAGTCCAGTTCGATCCGCACTTGCCGCACTTGGGGCGCCTCGGTCGGCCGACGGCGATACAGCGTCACGGGACCGTCGTTCGCGACGATCCACGCCACCCCGCGGTGGATCTCGTCGGTCAACCGCTCCAAGTTGCGTCCGATCGCTGACACCTCGGGGTAGAACAACGGCAGCAGCAATCGGCCGCCGTCGTCCAGCGTCAAGTCCACGGTCTCCACGCGAAACGGCAAAGCAGGCATCGGCGCGTCAACGTCAAGAGAAAAGGGTGCGACACCGTCCTATTGAAGCAGATCGGTCGCCCCAAAACCACTAAGCGAGGGGGTGAGGGAGGGTGTAGGGAGTTTTGAAACCACCGATGCGCATAGGCAAGAAAAGGTTCGCCATCCCCCGCGACGAACTTGGGGCCAGGAAGCCGATGTTTTTCCAGCTTCAAAAGTCGATTTCGCCTCTTCCCTCCGATTTTTTCTGCGCTCTTCTCATACCCTCTTTATCCGTGCCATTTGTGGTTTCAATTCTTACCATTTCGGTTGGGTTCCACCTGCATTGCTTGCACGCAACGTTCCCGGCGTTTGCATCAACAACACCCCATCGGGCGGGGTTCTCGCCCGTCTTGCCGCGACTCCGGGTTCGCGATACGATTAAACTCTTTCCCCCACATTCCCGATGAGAGTGCGATAGGAATCGCCGGCCATGAAAAAAGAAGGTCATCCCAAATACTTTGAAACGACCGTCTCCTGCGGTTGCGGCAATACGTTCATGACGCGCAGCACCCGTAAAGAGTTGAAGGTCGATATTTGCAACGCCTGCCACCCGTTCTATACCGGGCGCGTGAAGTTTGTGGACACCGAGGGACGCATCGAGAAGTTCCAAAGCAAGTTCAAGGCGGGCGCCTACGCCAGTTTGCAGCAGAAGCCGCAAAAGAAGAAGAAGCAGGCTGCCGCCAGCGACGAAGAGTAGCCGCCCCTCTCTTGCGCCAGCATTCTCGGCTGGCTTGACTCCTCCGCTGGACGGACCCGAGGCGTTCGTCCCCATAGGGCGGAGGCGTGTCTTTTTTCGCGGACAGAGTTTCCTCTGTCCCTTCTCTCCAAGCCAAGAAGAGACCGGATCAAAGTCCGTTCAACCACGTCAGGTTCTCTACGCGGCGAATGACAGCGGCCGTATAATACGGCGTAAGCGTTTCACTTTCAACGACGCGCTGCGTGCGCGGTTTTCTCATGCGCGAGAAACTCGAAAAAACCTTGGGGCGATTCGAGGAGCTGGAGCGGCAGATGTCGGACCCGGCGGTGATCTCCGACTCCAACCGCGTCTCGGCCATTGCGCGCGAACATGGGTCGTTGGCCCGCCTGGCCACCAAGTTCCGCGACTATAAGGGCCTCAACCAGCAATTGGCCGAGCTGCGGCAGATGGCCGAGAGCGACGACCCCGAGGAGCGCGAATTGGCCGAGGCCGAGATCGAAGCCATCAAGCCCCGCCGGGAGCGCCTCTGGGAAGAACTGCTGGAGATGACCATTGGCGGCGAAGACGCCAACCGCTCGCGGTGCATCATGGAAATTCGCGCCGGCACCGGCGGGGACGAGGCGGCCTTGTTCGCTCGCAACTTGTACGAAATGTACCGCAAGTACGCCGAGGAATGCGGCTGGAAGTGCGAGGTTCTGGAAGCCTCGCCGACCGAGCTGGGCGGCTTCAAGGAAGTGATCCTTTCGGTCGATGGCGAAGGCTGCTTCCGCATTTTGCGTTACGAAAGCGGCGGCCATCGCGTGCAGCGGGTGCCCGAGACCGAGACCAAGGGCCGAATCCACACCTCGGCCGCCACCGTGGCGGTGCTGACCGAGCCGGAAGAAGTCGAAATCGATATCGACCCCGCCGAGGTGCGCGAAGAGACGATGCGGGCCAGCGGTCCCGGCGGCCAGCACGTGAACAAGACCTCGTCCGCCATTCGCCTGACGCATCTTCCCACGGGCATTACCGTGTCGATGCAGGACGAGAAAAGCCAGCACAAGAACCGTACCAAGGCGTGGCGCATCCTTCGCAGCCGACTGTACGACAAGCGCAAGCGAGAGGAAGATGCTAAACGCTCCAGCGAGCGCAAGAGTCTGGCGGGATCAGGCGACCGAAGCGAGCGAATTCGCACCTACAACTTTCCCGAGAACCGGGTGACGCATCATCCGTTGGGCCTGTCGATCTACCACCTCGACCAGATCCTGGCCGGCGACTTGGGCCAGATCATCGACCCGATCCTGGAGTACGAAAAACAACTCCTCCGCGATTCGATGAAAGAACCCGCCAAGGAGAAAAGCGTCTAAGCCACACGCGACCCATTGCGCCGAGTAAGCCCCGCCACGATCCTGACCCCTGAGAAGTTGTGAATGATGGTAGGTCCCGCCTGCCGGGCGGGACCCTCCTAGAAAAAACCACGGAGATCGCAGGCAAGAAGAAGGTCCCGCCCGGCAGGTGGCGCCTACTTTGCGAAAGATTCACAACCCCTGACCCCTGACTCCTCCGCTCTCATGCCGCAAACGGAAACATGGACGATTGGCCGTCTGCTCACCTGGACGACCGACTATTTGAAAAAAAGCGGGTCCGATTCGCCGCGGCTGGATGCGGAAATCCTGCTGGCCGAAGCCTGCGGCTGCGAGCGAATCAAGCTGTACGCCACCTTCGGCGACGAACCGACCGAGCAAGCCCGCGTCGCTTTTCGCGAGCTGGTGCGCCGCCGCGCGGAGCATACGCCGGTGGCGTACCTGGTGGGACATAAGGAGTTTTATTCGCTCCCGTTCCGCGTTACGCCGGACGTGCTCATTCCGCGGCCCGAGACGGAACTGCTGGTGGTGCAGTTGGTGGATCTGGCGGGCGCTCGCGCGGAGAGCACGCCTCTGGAAATTGCCGACATTGGCACGGGCAGCGGCATCCTGGCGGTGTGCGCGGTCAAGCACGTTCCCGATTGCCGCGTGACGGCGGTGGATATGAGCGCGGCGGCGCTGGAGGTGGCGCGGATCAACGCTCGCGACCTGGAGGCGGCCCAGTCCATCGAGTTCATCCAGAGCGACTTGTTTGACGCCGTGCCCGCCGAGCGGCGATTCGACTTCATCCTGAGCAACCCGCCCTACGTGAGCGAGGCCGAGTATGCCGAACTCTCGCCCGAAGTGCGGGACCACGAGCCCCGACTGGCGCTCACGGCGGGTGAACGGGGCACCTCTGTGATCGAACGGCTCATTCCCCAGGCGGCCGAACGGCTCAAACCGGGTGGTTGGTTGTTGATGGAGATCAGCCCCATGATTGAGCGCCGTGTCCACGACCTGTTCGCCGCCGATGACCGCTTCGAGCAGGTCGCCACAGTCAAGGACGAAGCGCTGCTTGCCCGCGTCGTGCGGGCGCGCAGGACGTAGGGTGAGACAAGTCCGCTGAATCCCCGCAGGCGCGAAACCCCGCGCGATGGCGCGGGCGACTTCGTATTTTTGTGCCTTGATAGAAGGCGGGATCAGGTCCGTCTTTGAAAGTATCTTATGAACCCGAAAACGTGGTTAATTCTGGCCGGTTTGTTGGGCGCCCTGGGCGTGACGCTGGGGGCGTTTGGGGCGCATTGGCTGCCGGGTTGGTTGGAAGGGCACGACCTGGACGCCACGGAAGTCAACAAACGCATGCACAACTGGGAAGTGGGCGTGCGATACCAGATGTACCACGCGTTGGCTCTGGCCGCGGTCGCGCTGCTGGCGCTGCGGCGTCCCACCCCCTCGCTCACGATTGCGGGCGTATGCTTCTTGCTGGGTGTGCTGATCTTTTCGGGCCTGCTCTACGCGCTGGTGATTAGCGGCGTCAAGATTCTGGGCGCCATTGTTCCCATCGGCGGCGTGTTGATGATTATTGGCTGGCTAGCGCTGACCGTCGCCGCCGCGGGGATGACAAGCTCGAATGTTCCCTGAGTTGAGCCGCCGCATTACAGCGAGTAGAAGTCGCTCGCCGCATTATGCAAGCACGCGAACTTGCTGATGCTTTGTCGTTGTCGCTGGCGCGTTTTGGAACGAAGTCGAGCCTGAGCGGAGACCGTTCGACGTCCGGTCGGCGCCGATCGTCGTATGTCGGATTGGTTTTTCTTCGGGCGCTGTCGCCGGGCGATTGGCTTCTGCCGCGGTGAGTCATTTCCGCAATTCGCGCCGGTCCGCGCCGAGACGTCCCTTCTTACATACAGGTCCACGCCACAATAGAATGGATGTTGTTGTTCGTAGGAACTCATCATGATTCTCTTTGTACGGGACGAAGGCGGTTGTAGCCGGCACACAACCATTGAGCCTTAAGCTCTTCCACCCCATCACGAGTGCTAGGACAAACGCTTCCTCGCCAAGAAGGCCATGGTTGAGTATCCCGGCGTTCAGCCCGACGTGGCGCGTCGCGCGGGTTTGGATTTCAGCACGCCCAATCGGCCATGCCCGTTAGTTTTTTCATTGGGCGGCGGAGAAATGCGCGGATGAACGAGACGGGCCCTCAAAGTAACTTTGGCATCGCCGATGCCATGATCTTGATCGCCGCGACCGCCGCGGCCTTAGGCTGGCTCAGGAATCCACTCGACTGGAGCATTGCCTATCCCAACGAGAGCCAAATGCGCTATTACCTAAGACTGGCGCAGCTGGTCGGTACGGCGCTGGCGACGACGTGGGGGCTCGGGATTTTAGCCATCCGGTTCCGGGCCTCGCATCGCGGCGGGAGGGACGGGAGATGCCGGCCCGGTGTCGTCGCCTGCGCCGCGGCGACCGCTGGGTGTCTCATCCAATTCGCACTGATCATGATCTGGCACGCCGTGCGGAGTGAGCCGCTCTGGCCCGGTCGCGATATCATCGAGGCGCTGCTCGACCCCGCGGCGACGGGAGTCGTGGGCGGTTGGTTGGCGCTGGGACTCGCCGGGCTCTGGAAGCGTGAGGGGACCTGGATCGACGACCTCGGGATCGGCGTCGGGCTCTCGTGGTTCGTCTTATGGGTGATCCGCCTGGTTGCTCTCTGCGTCTGATGAAGTCGGCGGCACGCCGGGAACAGCACTCCACGTTTTGGCTTGGTCAACCACAACCATGCCGCCTAACCTCTGCATGGCCTCGGAAGTCAAGTAATGCGCACGGGCAGGGGGCGAAAAACTTCCGAGCTTTTTCGGACGGTGTTCTTCGGGGCTGCTTGCGCTCATTTCTTTCTTTGGCGCAAGGGAGTTGGTAGCCCCTCTTGTCGTCCTGTCGGCGCTGCGGCGCCGATCGTCGTAGTTCGGATTGGTTTTTCTTCGGGCGCTGGCGCGCCGTCGCCGGGCGATTGGCTTCTGCCGCAGTGAGTCGTTTCCGCAATTCGCGTTGGTTCGCGCCGAGACCTTCCTGCCCGTGGCGCGGCTGCGCGCAACATCTGTCAAGGCTTGACGGGAATGCCTCTCGCAACTGGGGGTCTGCCCGGTCTGCCGCCCAGTGCTGCAAAAAGAGGAGGAGCATCACTTGCATCATCGGGATGGAAACCATCAGAATAATGCGCTAGAGAATCTGGTGTTGCTCCATCCCGCGCCATCGGCAACAGCACGCCGCAAGCGGTAGACGAATGACCCCGCCGCGTCCTTCCCGGGGCGTTTGTAATGCTTGAGCGACATGCGATGAAAGTCGCCAGCGTCGTTCTGAAGGGACGGGGCAGCGGCAACGTCGCCCTGCTACCTGGCGGCCACTTGGGAATGTTCATGAACCCAGTTCGGATCGCTGTGGCGGCCATCACCGGAGTTCTCCTAAGCTCATGCGGCAGAGGGTCTGCCGCCGAGGGCCTGAGCAGTCCCCACCCGGACGACCCGGCGAAACAGGTCGAATACTTCCTCGAGAAACCGTCTGGCGAGGGCCCCTGGCCAACGATTATTCTTTTGCATGGACACCAAGAGGGCGCCCGGCCAGGAGGAAAAAGCTTTGCCGAGTGGGGCGTGCTCCAGCAACTGGCGGCGCGCGGTTATCTGGCCGTCGCGGTGTCCCAGCCCGGATACGGCAATTCGGACGGCCCGCCTGATTTCTGCGGAGCATACACGCAACACGCGGTCTCGGCCGTGATTGCCCAACTTCGGAAGGAGGCTCTGGCGGCGCCCCAGAAGCTCTTGATCCAAGGCGTCAGTCGCGGCGCCTTGACCGCGGGCCTCATCGCCGCACACGACCCTTCGGTGTCGGGTTTGGTCCTGATTTCTGGCGTGTACGACCTGCCCGCGTAGGTTGCTGACGCCGAAGCCAGCCCCGAGAGGAGTTTCGTGGTCAAGGCAATGCTGGCGGAGTCGGGAGGGACACCTGACGCGTTGAAGGATCGCTCGGTTCTGAGCGTGGCCGGCCGCATTAAGGCGGCTGTGCTAATACTCACCGGCGCCCGAGATGCCCGAACGGACGCCGCTCAGGCGCAGAAGCTGGCCGAACAGATTACGAAAAACGGCGGTAACGCCAAGGCCATCATTTATCCCGATTTCGGTCGCAAGATCCCGATCGAAGCTCGCAACAAAGACATTGATCCCTTCATCGATCGGGTGCTGGGGAACCGCGATGCCAATGAGATCGGCCACCAAGCGGCCCAACCTGCTAAGGATTGAAGTTCGCGCAGCCGAACTTCAATCGGGTGTTCAAGAAGCCTGGTGAGCGTCGCCGGGCTGCGGCTGTTTAGGGGAATGATTCGGCGCGAGGGGGCGCCGGACAGGTCAACTTCGCATGTGAGCGGGAGGTAACGCGGGCCGGCAAGCTCGGCAACGCGGCGTTGCGGCGGCAAGCGGGCAGCGAAGGCGGTGGATGAGGGCGTGGGGAACCACGGAATCGCAATTATCGCGCTGCGACCAAACCCCAGGCCACGCTGCCGACGGCCCATACGGCGAAGAAGCCGAAGAACAACACGGCCCACGCCAGGATCGCCCGCCGCCACCAGTTCATGCGCACGCCGGGCGGAAGGCGGCGCGTATTCATGTACAGCAGGGCCGCGCAGTAGAGGAACATCACCCCGCCGTTCATGGCCGACGTGAGCTTGAACAAGGCCAGCGAGCCGACGTGGACCCCCACCGTCTCCAAGAGCAGGATGCCGACCGCCGAGAAGATCATGCCCCAGAGGCAGAGGTAATAGAGGCGGCTTTCGCTCCAGGTGGAGTTTTCTCGCAGCCAGGCGACTTTCATGATGTCGCACGAGATGCGGCTCGCGGCGTCCAGCACGCCGAATTCGGTCGTCAACAGGATCGCCACGCCCATCAGCAGGAATAGCGTCTTGGCGACGGGACCGATGACTTGGGCCAGCGATTGCGCTTCGCCCCAGACAAAGCTCAGTCCTTCGCTGTACTGCTCGGCGCCGACGACGCGCTGGCCCGTGGCGTCGTAAAACAGGATGTAGCTGACCAGCGTCAGCAGGACCAGGCAGATGACGCACGTGAGAAAGAAGTTAATGAAATGTTCGGTCCCCGCTCGGCGCCACCAAACGCGCCAGCGGGCAAGGTTGTCGGCCGTCGCCGGGAAGTGGTAGCCCAATTCAGTGGTCGGTTCTTCGCGGCCGGTGATGGGGCTGGTGATCCGGCCGATGTAGCGCCCCATCCCGTAGCCCTTCTCCTTCACATAGTTGCTTTGCCCCAGGTTGAGCGTCCCCCCGGCGCCGGCAAAAGCGAGCGCCCCCAGCAGCAGCGCGGGAGTAATGTCGTCGTCCAGGGGCGGCGTAAACTGCGGCGCTCCCAGCGTGACCGTGGAGGTGAATTGCTTGACGATCGCGTCGGGCCGATCGCTCACCAGCCACACGGTTAAAACGACGACAATGACCATGATCAGCGTCACCAGCAACATCTGCACGCGCTCGATGGTCTCATAAATGACCGGACCAAGGGTGAGAATCGCCCCGCAGGCAAAAAGCCCGCCGACAGCCAACGGCGTAACGTAGGGCGAGACGAGCCGGCCTTCTTCGGTAAAGGTTGGCTCCCAGATCAGCCAACTCACCAGCTCGGCCGCTCCCTTGGCCCAGGCGGGAATGATCCACGGCAAAATGTTAAACGCCAGGAAGACCCACGCCAGCGGCTTGCTGAGGCGCACAAAGCCCGTGATGGCGCTTTCGCCGGTGGCCAACGTCCAGCGGCTGATTTCCATGTTGATGAAGTACTGCGTGGCTACCCCCAGCAGGCAAGCCCAAAAGAAAACGAACTGCGTCTTGTACGTGATGTAGGGCCAAAGGACGTACTCGCCGCTCCCGAGGGCCAACCCCGCCAGGATCAAGCTCGGCCCGATCATCCGCCGCAGAGGGACCGGCTCGGGCATGTCGCGATATCTCAGCGGCGGCAGCGTGCCTGCGGGAATCACGTCGTCGGGAACCGTCTTTTCGGCATTCAGTTCAGTTACGTCGCTCATAGCGGCCAACAACATCGGGTAGGACCAATTCCGCGCAGTCCCACGCGGAACCGGCTCGCGATGTAAGATAAGCCCCCTGCGCCCGTCCAGCAACCTTGCGAGGAGCGACGCGAAGCGGCTCCTAGCGCATCAACGGCGAGCGGCCAGCGTCGGCCGACGGATGGAAGCGGCGCGCACCGTTGCGACGCACGGCGTTACGGGATTGCGTGGCGGCGCCGAGCTTCTTCTCGAAAAAGGATCGGTAGGCTTCCCGATTCAACTACCGCCACGCCGATTGAAAATAAACCTGCGCAAAAACGAAGGGCGCCAAAGCCAATCCCAACAGGATGCAGACAGCCAGCCCCAACACCAGGCACAACGCCGAGATGGCGATTTCGGTCCGGCGGCGTAATCGCTTGAGCCGTGGGCGTGTTCGGCGCCAAGAACCAGCGAACAAGCCGTGGTCCGGCTTGAAGCGCTTACGCGACGGCGGGCTGACGCGGGCAGGGGGCGCCTGCGGAGTCATCGCGGCGCCGGGCCGGCAGACGGAATCCAAAGGCTGCGAATCGTAGCGTTCAAGAAAGGGGCTCATCGTACAAGAGCGGTTCCGGCCCGCTGGCGAAAGCTGCGTTATTACCAAGGTTTGGCGTTCCCTTGGTAATAGCGCAGCAGTGGGCTGTTTGTTACATGCCAGCCGCTCTTGCAAAGCAGACAGGTTCCCCGACCAGTTTAGCCTTCCTGATTATCGCGCCGGACGGTGACTTTTTTGCCCTTGATGGTGCTAGCGCGCAAGGCGCGGATCACCGCGCCGACGACGCTTTCGGGGACTTCGACCAGCGAGAACCGATCGGCAATGTCGATGGCGCCTACGTCGCGGCCGCTAATCCCCGCTTCGCCCGCAATGGCGCCAACCAAGTCCTGGGGCCGCACTCCCGCGCTGCGCCCCGCGCCAATATAAAGCCGCACCATGCTGCCTCCCTTGAACTTGCGTGGTCCGGCGTCTTTGCCGAACTTGCGTCCCTCGTCGCGGCCTTTGCGGCCGTTGCGGGCCGGTCGTTCTTCGCGAGGGGAGCGTTCGCGGAATGGCCGTGGAGGTGGAATCTCTTCCTCTTCTTGGGTCTCGCCGCCGGTGGACTGATGCGCCAGCTTGACCGCCGCGAGCGCGACTTTCATGCAATCGAACTCCTCGGCCAAGGTCTCCACGACGACGCGGAATCCGTCCAAATCGCCTGCCACAAGGATCTCGCGCACGGCCGAGCGAGTCATCTCCAGGCGCCGGGCCCGTAGATCGGCAATGGTCGGCACTTGTTCCACCGCGATCTTTTGCTTGGTGGCCTGCTCAAAGTTGCGCAGCAAGCGATACTCCCGCGGCTCCGCCAGCGTAATCGCGACGCCCTCTTTGCCCGCCCGGCCCACTCGGCCAATGCGATGCACATAGGCTTCGGGGGCGGATGGCACATCGTAGTTGACTACGTGGGTCAATTGCTCGATGTCCAGCCCGCGGGCGGCGACATCGGTGGCGATCACCAGTTCGGCCGAACCGCCGCGAAGCCGCTTGATGACGCGGGACCGCTGCTCCTGCGACATCCCTCCGTGCAGCGCTTCCGCGCGGTGTCCGCGAGCCGCGAGCGTCTCGGCCAGTTCATCCACTTCGGTGCGGGTGCGGCAAAAGACCAAGGCAGAAGTCGGATTCTCCACGTCCAGCACCCGGCTGAGCGCCGAGAGCTTGTACGCTCGCTGCACGATATACGCCGTCTGCCGGACGCGCGGCAACTCGCCCTTGGCGACCGATTCCCGCGCAATTTGAATGCGCACGGGGTCGCGCACGTGCTTCTTGGCGATCGAAGCGATCCGCGGCGGGAGCGTGGCCGAGAACAGCACCGTTTGCCGTTCGGGCGGCGCCGCCGAAAGAATGGCCTCCAAATCTTCCGCAAAGCCCATGTCGAGCATCTCGTCTGCCTCGTCCAGCACCACGGCCGCCACGTGGTCCAAGCGAAGCGTCTCGCGGCGGATGTGGTCTAGCGCGCGGCCGGGGGTGGCGACCACCACATCGACCCCGCGCTGCAGCCCGCGAAGCTGTGGCGTGAACGCCTGACCGCCGTAGATGGGCAGCACGCGGGCATCCAGCGAGCGGCCGTAGCGGTGCGTCGCCTCGGCCACCTGCATCGCCAGTTCGCGCGTGGGAACGAGGATCAACACGGAAGGTTTCGGGCGGTCCTTGCCGAGCGCCGCCAGGCGCTGGAGCAAGGGCAGCGCGAACGCCGCTGTCTTGCCGGTGCCCGTGGCGGCCTGTCCCACCACGTCTTTGCCTTCCAAGAGCGGCGGAATCGCCTCGCGTTGGATGGGCGTCGGCTCCTCGTAGCCGAGCGCTTGGAGCGTCTCGACGAGTTTTGCCTCTAATCCCAACGAGGTGAAATCCTGGGTGCTGGCGCCGGTTGTTTTGCGAGCCATAAGCGTAATACGCAATCGAGTTGGCGGCGAGAAATTCAGCAGCGGTAGTTCGCCGCGAGACTTGCCCTGCCGGAATTGGGGCTAATGTGATGATTTGTCGTGGTTGAATTCTCAAGAATTCAGCGATTGTTGGCTGAATTTGGAATCAGCTACAACCAAAATGGCCCGGTTCGCCTGCCGGAGGTTCATCGCGCGGCGTGCGGTGAGTACACTAAGACACGCTATTCGCCAGGAACGAACAGCGACGCGCACCCGTGGCCCTTCCCTAGATTACCGCTGCAAAGGCTATTCCATCTAGGGGCCATGTCTCGAACTTTCGGACTTTGTTCCCCATTTCATCGAGTAACCATGCGTTTTGAGAACAAGGCGGTAATTGTTACCGGTGGCAGCAAGGGCATTGGCGAGGGGTGCGCTCGGGTGTTTTCCCGCGAAGGCGGGCTGGTCGCCATCCTGGCGCGGGGGCGCGAGGCCGGCGAGCGACTCGCGAACGAGTTGACTTCTCAAGGCCCCGGCCGAGCGATTTACCTGGCGTGCGACGTGGCGCGGCCCGAGCAGTTCACGGACGCGATCGACCGCGCGGCGGCCGAATTCGGGCGGCTGGATTGCCTGGTGAACAACGCCGGTTGGCATCCGCCCGCGACGCGCATTGACGACACCACGATCGAACAGTTGGAGGCGCTCATGCGGCTCAACTTTGTTTCGACGTTTGTCGGCTGCAAACACGCCTTGCCGCACCTACGCAAGACGCGGGGGACGATTGTGAACATGGCCTCGATGGTGGGCATCCTGGGGCAAGACCAAGCGGTGGCCTATTGCAGCACCAAGGCAGCGCAGATTGGGTTGACCAAAGCGCTGGCCGTGGAGCTAGGCCCGCAGGGAGTCCGCGTGAACGCGATCTTGCCGGGCAACGTGGACACGCCGATGATGCACGAATGGGCCGCCACGCTGCCCGACCCGCAATCGGCGCTCCAGCGCGTTGCCGGCCTACAGGTCTTCGGCCGCATGGCCACGTCCGAAGAAATTGGCCGGATTGCATTGTTCCTGGCCACCGAGGACTCCAGCTTTCTCACGGGCCAGGCGATTGAAGCGGAAGGGGGCGCCAGCTTGGATTATTAACGTGGACACTCGCTTGGCGACGATCGGCGCCCGCGCAAACTGGTCAGCCCGTCTCTCGGGGGAGGCGTGGCTCATCGATCGAGGCATCGGGAAATTGATAAAATTTTTGATCCGTTGGCCAATATTTACGAGAACGGAACGAATTCCTCTCGACGAGATATAGCGAAAATCTTCCGTTGACGTCTTTTCTAGTGAGGAGTCGCATGCTTATGACGAACACGTTGCGAAGGGTGCTGCTTTGCGGCGCCGCGCTGCTCGCTGGGGGGGTGGCGGGGACGAAGACGGCTGGGGCGATGGACGTTAGTTTTATTCCGGCCGACGCGGTGGGGGCGGTGATTGTCCGGCCGCGGCAATTTCTTACGTCGCCGCAGGCCAAGCTCATGCCGATCGAGGTCTTCTCGGCGCTGGGCAAGCAACGCCTGGGAATCGATCCGCTGGACATCGAGCAGGCGGTGATGGTGTTCGACAAGCTCCGCAATCCCCAGGCGCCGCCCGAGTTCGGCGTCATCCTGCGTCTGACCAAGCCGTACCAACAGGCACAAATCCTTCCCGAAATTTTCGGCGGCGCACGGCAAGTTACGGCGGGGAGCAAGAGTTATCTCAAGGGCGACGCCAAACCGCTCAATGCCTTGCACGTACCTGATGCGCAGACCGTAGTGCTGGCCACCGAGCCGATGATGCAGCAAATGCTGGCCGTTACCGAGCCGGCCGGCCACCTGCCGACGCTGCTCCAACGGACCAACGTCGACCATCATGTGACCGCCGTCGCCTCGTTGGACGCCATGCGGGCCGAGATCAACGCGATGGTCGCCCAAGCCAGGTCCAGCCAGGTTCCACCGCCGTTTAACCAGTTTCTAGCGCTTCCCGAACATCTCTCGGCCGTGGCGCTGCGGATGAGCCTGGCCGACCAGTTCCGCATGGAATTGATTCTGCTGGCGCCGAACGATCCTTCGGCGGAAGAGCTAGAGCGCCTGGCGAAGCTGGCGGTTGCAATGGGAAGAGAGGCGGCTGAGAACGTGGCCACCCAGCAGATGCAAAAGGGCGACCCCAACGATCCCGTGCAACAAGCGACGGCCCAGTACGTAGAACGAATGGTCGACTACTATGCCGAAATGTTGGAGCCGCGGCGCAGCGGTCGCGCGGTGACCATTGCCGCTCAAGCCGACCCCGGCGCCAGCGCGGTCGGCGTGGCGGTGAGTTTGCTCCTGCCCGCCATCCGGGCCGGCCGCGGCGCGGCGGCCAATGTGCAATCTTCCAACAACCTCAAGCAAATCGGGCTGGCGATCCATAACTATCACGACACTCACCGCGAGTTCCCCACCGATATCACCGACGACCAGGGCAAGCGGCTTTTGAGCTGGCGGGTGCGTCTCTTGCCGTACCTGGAGCAAGCCCCGTTGGCCAAGCAATTCCGCCTGAACGAGCCGTGGGACAGCGAACATAACCGCCAGTTACTGGCTCAAATGCCCGCTCCGTTCAGGAACCCGGCCATCGCCGACCCCATGATGACGAATTACCTGGCGCCGCGCGGCGAGGGGACTTTGTGGGAAGGAAAATCGGGGAGAATCAGTATGTTCGACGTTACCGATGGAACCAGCAACACGATCATGCTGGTTGAGGCGAACGCCGACAAGGCGGTTCCGTGGACCAAGCCCGACGACTTGGAAGTCAATCTCCAGAATCCCCTGGCAGGCTTGGGCATGGCTCGGCCTGCCGGCTTCGCCGCGTTGTTTGCCGACGGCAGCGTGAAGATGATTTCTCCCACCATCGCCCCCGACGTGCTCCGCGCCCTCTTCACGCGTTCCGGAGGCGAAATAGTCCCGCGGGACTTTTAATTGATCCAAGAGGTGGAAATTCAGCCACGGATGGAACACGGAAGCAACACGGATACGAAGAAAGAGAAAGAACGTGTGTTTTTCTCTCGTTTCTCTTCCGTGTTTCTTCCGTGGTTCTCTTAATTCCTTCGGACCGGGCGATCATTCCTGTTTGCGTTTCTTCCGCGATGTTTTCTCTTTTTTGGCGGGCTTGCGCTGCTGGCCGTCAGTCTCTTGTTGGACGAGGCGGAAATCCAGTTCGCGGCGGTCAACGTCCACGTGAGCGATCTCGACGTGCACCACGTCGCCCAGGCGGTACGCGTTGCCTTCGCGACGGCCGGCCAACGTGTGCGTGCGTTCGTCGTAGTGGTAATAGTCGTCTTGCAGCGAGTTAACGTGGATCAACCCCTCGGCCGGCAACTCTACGCCTTGCACAAACAGGCCAAAGTCCTCGACTCCCGTGACCACGGCGTCCATTTGCATGCCGATCTTGGTCGCCAGGTAGTTGAGCAGCTTGACCTTGACCAGTTCGCGCTCGGCTTGTTCGGCTCGCTGTTCGCGTTCGGAACACAAATCGCCTAGCAACGACATCTCGCCGAAGTCCTGGGGCGGCCGATGCCCTTGCTCTAGCGCGTCGAACGTGCGGTGGATCGTTAAGTCGGGATACCGGCGAATGGGCGACGTGAAGTGGCAGTAGCAGTCGCTCGCCAAGGCGTAGTGGCCTTCTTCTTGGGGACCATAGACCGCCTTTTGCATGCTGCGCAGCACCGCGTAGTTGACCGCGTTGCGATCGGGCCGGTCAGCCACTTCTTTTAACACGCGCTGAATCTCGAAGCGGCTCTCCAGGCTCTCGGCCTGGATCCCCAACTCATGTACGAACTCGGTCAGCACTTTCAGTTTGCGAAGATCGGGCGCGGCGTGGATGCGGCGCAGGAAGAACAGCTCGCGGTCGGCCAGCGCCTGGGCCACCGCCTCGTTGGCGGCCAGCATGAATTCCTCGATGATCTGGTGGCTCTCGGTGTTCTCGGCCACGTGCGCGCCGCTGACCCGGCCTTCCGAGTCCAAGTCGATTTTGAGCTCGGGCAAGTGCAATTCAATGGCCCCCCGCGTGAACCGCCGCTGGCGCAGGATCATCGCCAACTCGTACATGCGAGCCAGTAGCTCCCAGACTTCGGGCGTTAGCTTGGAACGCCACGCCTGCCGGTCGGCCAGGTACTCGTCCACCTCCTCGTAGGCGAACCGACGCTTGCTGCGAATCGCCGAACTGCGCACCTCGGTCGCCACCCGCGCGCCGTCGGGCGTGAATTCAATGAACACCGTGCGCGCGTAGCGCACCTTGTCGGGCTGTAGGCTGGCCAGATTGTTGCTGATGATCTCGGGCAGCATCGGGATCACGCGGTCGGGCAGGTAAACGCTTGTGCCGCGCTGCTTCGCCTCGCGGTCAAGCGCCGAGCCGGCTTGTACGAAATTCGCCACGTCGGCAATGTGGACCCCCAGCCGCCAGTGGCCATTCTCGATTCGGTCCAAAGAAATGGCGTCGTCAAAATCGCGAGCGTCCACGGGGTCGATGGTGATGATCGTCTCGCCCGTCAGGTCGAGTCGGTCGCCCAGCGCTTGATCGAACTGGTCGGCCTCGCTCCGCGCGTTCTCCAGCACATCGTCGGGAAACTCTTCGGGCAGACCGAACTCCTTGATGATGGTCATGGTATCGACGCCCGGCGCTCCGCGTGGGCCGAGAACCTCGGTAATCACGCCCTCGCCTTCGTGAATGTGCGAAGGGAAGCGGACCAGCTCAATCACCACCTTATCGCCGGGCTGCGCGTTCTTGGCGCCGGGGTCGCCCACGTAGATGGCCTGCGCAAACACCGTGCCGTCCACCTGCACGAAGCTGTCGCCGCCGCGCTCGGAATACGTGCCGACAAACTGGTGCGTGTCGCGCTCGACGACTCGCGCGATCTCGCCAGCGATGCGGCCTCGCTCGCGACCCAAAATGCGCACTTCCACCAGGTCGCCGCTGGAGGCGTCCTTGCATTTTTTTTCGGGAATGAGAATGTCTTTGGCGCGTCCTTCGGCCTTGGTGACTCCCGAGGGACGCACAAAACCGTAGCCGCGCGAGGTGCGGCTGAAGATGCCGGTAAGCCGCGCTCCCTTCTTATCCGCCGCCGGCGCTTTACCTTCGGCGGGCTTGTCCTTCTTTTTGCTCTTCTTGGTTTCCCCCGGCGCGTCGGCCGCTGGCCGAGGGCGATCGACAACGGGGAACACCACATGCTTGGCGCCCCATCCGATCTTGCCTTGCTTGATGAGCCGCTTGACTGCCTTGCGGACGTCTTCTTTCGCCTCGGGCGGCAGCCCAAGCTTTTTGGCAATTACCCGCGGCTTCAGGGGCTGATAACCCGGCCGCAATACGAAGTCCAAGATGCGTTGTTGCAGATCGTCGTGTTCCATTCTCCCACTGTACCTGCCGCGCATTGCCGTCGAAAGTCCCAAGGCTACCCGCACCGATGAGCGCGGCCGGGTTCCCGCGAATGGCCTGCTAGTCAGTTTTGATTTATCAAAAACGAAGTATTGACTATTAGAAAAATGTTTTTAGATTGTTAGAGTGCGTTGGCGGGACCATGAGGGATAAAAGCAAGTGAGGAGCAACATGGACTGGAAATTAAGGCGGCAAACTGCTGACCGGCGAGCATTTACCCTGGTCGAACTGCTGGTGGTAATTGCCGTGATCGGGATGTTGGTAAGTCTCTTGTTGCCTGCGGTGCAAGCGGCGCGGGAAGCGGGCCGGCGGTCGCAATGCGGCAATAACCTGAAGCAAATGGGATTGGCTTTTCACCTTTATCACGATACGCACCGGCAGTTTCCTTCGGCCTACGTCAGCCAACCGGGCGGAGCCAGGGAAGACGCCACGACGCTCGACGCCGCGCCAGGTTGGGCCTGGGGAGAACTCCTCTTGCCGTTTCTAGAGCAGGAGAACTTGCACGCTCAGTTCGTGCATGCCGCGCCTTGTTGGGACGCGCTGAATGCGACGCCGGCCCGCGTCGTGCTTGATGTTTTTCTATGCCCTTCCGCTTCGGGCGACCGCGGGCCATTCAACGTGCTGGACGATAGCGGCGCGGTGCTGGCCACGTTCGGGCGTTCGCACTACGTCGCGAATGTCGGACAAGAGGAACCGTGGGGGTTCACCGCGTCGAGCTTCATCGGCATCGCCGACGGGCCGCTTTACCGTAACTCGACGACACGCGCGGCCGACGTGACCGACGGCCTGAGCAACACCGTGTTTGTTGGCGAGCATCATTCTGTCTTGAGCAACAAGACCTGGGTGGGCGTCGTGCCGGGAGCAGCAGTATGCCCGGCGCCGAAGTTCGCGTTCTCGACCTGTGATAAGGCGGCCACGATGGTGCAGATCCATAGCGGTCCCGCGACGGGCGAGACTCCTCCGGCGATCCACCCGCCCAATAGCCCCCTCTGCCACGTGTGCCAGATGTACGCAGAGCACCCCGGCGGCTGCAATGTGCTGCTGGGCGACGGCAGCGCCCGATTCATTTCGGCGCTAATCCACCAGCCCACTTGGGCCGCATTGTCGAGCCGCGCGGGCGGCGAAGTGGTGGGCGCGTATTGAAACCGGCGGCTTTGAACAGGCGGCTCCTTAATGCAACTTCCTCGCGGATAGATTAACTGACCATGAGCAGCTACCGACCTTGGGCATGGATCTTCGGTGCGTTGTTGCTGTATGTGGCGGGCTGCGGCCATCCCCAGGTGCAGCCGCATAACCTGGAGTTGACCGTCAAGCTGCGCACCGCGCTTTCGGCGCGGAGCCAGGAATGGCTGGCGATGAACGAAACGTTGGTAGAGGAGCAGCGCCGCGCCGGCGAAATGTCGCTGGAGGAATACGAGGCGTTTCGGAAGATCATCGCCTTGGCCCGCGAGGGCGAGTGGGAACAAGCCGAGTCCCGCTGTGTTCGCCTTCAAGCCGCCCAAGAGCCGCCGCCCGAGCGGAAAGCGCACATGGAGCGCATGAGCGAGTTGAGTCAACCCAAGTAGCGGTCGGCGGCCCACGGCGCCGCCGTGGGGATCAAGAAACGAACCAACCCCGGCGAGCTGGCGGCCGCCGGGGTTGGGTGTGGTTCATCGAGAGATGGGTGAGGAATCCTCACCCGCTAAAAATCGCCTCGCAGCCTCTGTCCCTCGATGAGTCCGATTTGCCGGGCGTCAAACTCCGGCACGGTCCACCGGTCGGCAAGACCGACCAGCTCGCGGCTCCAGCCCGCCCGACGGCGATGCTCCCGCTCGCTCCAGGTGGACCGAATAACCTCACAGGCCCGCCGGATTTCTTCCGGTGTCGGGTTATGACGTGAGCGCGCCATAGACGCACCTCCCACGCTGGAGCCCCTGTGATGCACACTATGTTAGCAGAAACACGCCGCAAGGGAAGAGAAAAGCAGCGAATCGTGAGTAGATGAGTAGGCGGTCCGGCTCGCGGCGACGCTTTACCGCTTCCGGTAGGGTGGGTCAAGTCTTCACGACCCACCGGAAGCAAGCCACAAGGATTGGTGGGTCGCGAAGTCTTGACCCACCCTACCAGGACTACAGCCGGGGCTTATACCAGGCCGCGTCCAGCGCCGAGTAAATGTGCACGATCCAGCCCAGGGTTCCAAAAGAAATCACCCACAGCCCCACGGCCAACAAGAAGTGGATGAGGGCCGCCAAGACGCGCCCTTGAACAAGCTGGCCCAGTCCGGCGGCAAAGAAGCTACATAGGGCGGCGATCACGTTCCCCGCGGAACCTTGTCCTGCGTTCAACCTGAATTTCCTTTCTGAGTCGTGGCTCGACAACGCCTGGCGACAAGAGTTATTCGCCCTTCCCTGGCGATTCTTGCCGCGCGGATCACGTGATTTTATTTCTCCGGCGCAAGCGGCTGGCCACAAGCTCCGCAGTACTGGTCGCTTGCCGGGTGGACGGCGCCGCAGTGGGTACAGCGCACGACTGGCTGGTGCGGAACTTGCTCGCCGCGCCGCCCTCCCAGCGTCGCGGCGAAGGCAATCGCCGCGACCACGCCCACACAGCCCAGGCCGATCAGACCCAGGATGAGCAGTTCCATGTAACCGATGCCTATCATGGCGCGCCTTTCCGCTTATTCGGCGTTCTTGGCCCGTACGTCGTAGCACCACAATGCGTCAAGGTCGCGAATGTAAAGCCGCCCGTTGGCCACCACGGGATACGCCCAGGCCTTGGACTTACCGCGGTCGGGCTGGTTCGGCGGCGTAAAGCGGCCTGTTTCGCGGTAGCCTTCCGGCGTGGCTTCGACCAAGGCCACATCGCCATTCTCGCCGTGCAGGTACAAACGGCCATCAGCGTAGCATACCGAAGCGGGCGCAATGCCGCGCTGGGTCCACTTCACGTCGCCCGTGGTAAACTCGGCGCAAACCACCACTTGGGCGGTTGTGCCGTACAGGTAATCGCCGACCAGGACCGAGCCGCCCAGGCTGGTGGGAAGCTTGGGGGTAAAGTAAACCTCATCGGCCTTGACGTTGCCTTGCTGGGCGGTCAGCTCGACCAGTCCGCCGCCACTGCGGCCCGCGGCGCTGTAGACGTAGCCATTGCGCACGACCGGAGTCGGCATGTTCGCGGGACTTCCCTCGGCCGTGCGTTCGTACCGCCAAAGGAAGCGGCCGGTTTTGGCGTCGACCCCCACCAGCGCCTTCCCGAGAAACTGCACGTACTGCTTGACTCCGCCGACCTCGGCCACCACGACGGAAGCATAGGCGGCCTCGTCGCCGCCGGGCACGGCGCACTTCCAGATCACGTCGCCGCTTTTCTTGTCAAGCGCCACGAGGGTCGCCGCGGCGCCGCCGGGCGTGCAAACCAGCACGTCGCCATCGATCAGCGGCGACTCGGAATAGGCCCACTCGCCGGGCACGCCGCCGAACTCGGTACGCAAGTTTTTGGTCCAGCGCACCTTGCCGGTTTCGGTCTCCAGGCAAACCAGGTCGCCGTCGGAGCCAAGCGCATAAAGGGACTCGCCATCGACCGTAGGCGTCGATCGCGCGCCGGGATACGCGGGGCGCTGGTCGGGGTTGCCGACTTTGCCGATTCGCGTGGACCAGACTAGCGAGCCGTCCTGCGCCTTCAGCGATCGGACAAACTCGTCCTCGTTGCCTTGGTTGCTCAGCAAGTACAGTCGGTCGCCCACCACGGCCGGCGTGGAATATCCGAAGCCAACTTCCTTGGCTTGCCAGAGCAGCTTAGGCCCTGCTTCGGGCCACTCCTGCAACAAGCCGGTTTCTTGCGAAACGCCATCTCGTTGGGGCCCGCGCCACTGCGGCCAATCGGCGCCGGCCGCCCAAGAGAAACAGGCCAGGCCCAAAGCGGTGAGTAACCAGTTCTTCGGTTTCATAAGGCGCTTTCCAATTAACAAAGGAAACATCTCTCTGGGCGGCGCTTGCGCCGTTGCCTACACAAATCTACCAGGATTCAAGATCCCCCGCGGGTCAAACTTCTGTTTCACTTCGCCCATCAGCCAAAATGGGGCCGAACCGCCCCAAACGCTTTGATGTGTCATTTCGGCGCCGCCGGGGTTGGAAAGGATTGCCACGTGCCCGCGACCGGCAAGGGCGGCGGGTTGCAAGCGACCGACTAACGTGCGGGCCAAACCATCTTGGGGAAACTCGGCAAAACGTGCAACTACGGCGCCATTGCCGGCATGAGCCTGAATGGAACACGCCGGGTCGATATCGCGCAGCGCGGCAAGGAACGACGTCACGGCGCTGGGGACGATGCTGGCCTGAAGCACCAGCGCGGCCGGCGCGACAGCGGGAAACGCGGCCAATTGGCGCCAGAGCGCGTCGGCGGCGGCGTCGCCGAATACTGTGTTCCGCGGGGCGCCCAGTTCGCGCCACTCCTGTCCTAGCCGTTGCACTTGCCAGTCCACTTCCACCGCAGTTCCCTCGAAACCGACGGCTAGAAGGTAGGCATCGCCCACGTCAATGTCGGCGTTTCGCCATTCTGGCCCAGACAATAATTCAATCGCCACAGGCGTGGTCTGCGAATGGACCAGCGCCGCCAGCAAACGTTCGGCGTCGTTCACGTTCTCGACGCGGGTGGTGACGAACGCCGTCGTTTCGGGAAGCGGTTTGACCTTAAGCGTCACTTGGGTGATAACCCCCAGCGCGCCGAGCGACCCGGTGAGCAGTTTGCAGAAATCATACCCGGCCACGTTTTTCACCACGCGACCGCCGCCTTGGAAGGGCATGCCGGTCCCATCGACCGCCGAAATGCCGATCACGTAATCGCGCACCGTCCCGTGACCATAACGGCGCGGGCCATTAAAGTTGGTCGCCACCACGCCGCCCAGCGTGGCCCGGTCGGCGTGAGGCACGTCGATTGGCAAACGCTGGCGTTCGGCGGCGAGCGTCTGGGCGAGCGTTTGCAAGGTTACGCCCGCCTCGACGGTGATCGTCATATCGCGGGCCGGGTAGTCCAGCACGCGATCCAGCCCGGCCAGCGAGAGTCCCACGCCTTCGCGTTGGCCCGGCAGACCGAAATCGAGGCTTGTTTCGCCCCCCAGCGGATACACGGCGGTGTTGTCGATGTAGCACTTGCGCACCGCTTCCGCCAATTCCGCGGGCGTGGTCGGGCGGACTTGTTCGACAATCGGTAACGACGGGGCGGTGGGCGTTTTTGCCATCGTGGCGGTGTTTGTTCGCAATGCGCCAAAGCGCACTGTTTGCGGGGCGTGTTAAGGCGCGGGGGCGTTCTTAAAGCGGTAGGCCCAGATCACGCCGTCGTCGCGGCTATCGCCGGCGCTGTGCAGGAATACGGTGTTAAGAGCAGGGTCGTAGAACCCGTTCTTGGCCTGGTTGTTGTGCAGTCCCTCGGGCAGCGGCCGCGATTCGGAAGACCAGGCGTTGCTCTCGGGGTCGTAAACGTACACGCCCAGTCGTTCTTCCTGGTCGTAGTGGAACGAGTGGACAATCAGCAGCACGCGGTCATTCGCCGAGTCGTAGACCATCACTGCGTTCAGCGTAGCGTACCGATTGGACCCTTGCGCGGGTTTGCCTTGCGGTTGCGGGTCGATCCAGCGATTGGTCTTCAGGTCGTAGATCCAGAAGGCGTGGCCCTCGTCGGGCGCCACCGGGTACGAGCCGCCGCCAATGTAGATGCGTTCCCGCTTGGGATCATAGCATGAGGTGGCGTCGATGCCCCAGGGCGGCTTCGGTCCTTCCACCTGCGCCTGCTCCCAACGGTTGCCGTCGAGGTGATAGAACCAGACTTCCTCGTTGCCGCGCGCGAAAAAGGCTTGGTTCTTGGAGGGAATGTAAATCAGCGTGTCGCCGTAGCCGCTGCGGGGCGCGGGCGTTCCGGTGCGCAGGCGGCGCCACTTGCCGGTAAGCGTCTCGAACATCCAGGGGCTGGCGTCTGCGGGAGCGTCCTTCAGCCAGCGGTCCCGCTGTGGCAGCGCGGTTTTCCAGTACGAGTGCAAGTTGGGCATGCTCAGCATGCGCCGCCCGCGCGTGTCGTAGGTGTTCATCGAGTAACCATGCACCTGCGACGCCACCGGGACCAGGTCGCCATCCTGGTTGGCCTCGAACCCTTGGTCGTTGACGTGCAGGTCCAGGGTCTTGGTGTCGGCGCCGGGGTAGCAGCAGATCCAGCGATGCGCGGCGATGTCGTAAAACCACAGGTCGTCCATGTATTGGCCGTCGGGCTTGGCGTAGCCGTGGACGCCTTCGCCGTAGAGAAACGCGCCGCGCAGCTCCGGCGCCAGGGGCATGACCGCGGTCCAGCTTCGGCCGCCAGCGCGGCCCCACTTCGGATCGGCGGCCGGCGCTCCCAGGTTGAGCCACGCGTTATCTTTCAGCGCCTGGATCTTCGCGATGTGCGGACCCGGTTCGCCAGGCAAACCCTGGAGCGGGCCGCGAATCTGGGCTGGCTTGGCAGGCGCCGCCGTTTGGTCGTCAGCGCCGACCGCAGCGCACGGCAGCAAACTGGCGGCGGTTACCAACAGCAAGCGAAGCGGCAGTTGGGGTCGATGGGACATAGAACACGACTCCCGGCGTTGAAAGAATCCAGACAATCTTGCAACGGGTTCCTACGCCGTGTGCCACTGCTGGCTTGTCCAGCAGTGTTTGGCTCAAACGCCGCACTGCTGGACAAGCCAGCAGTGGCACGCGGCGCTGGCTGGGGGACGTGGAGCGTCCAAAACGACGTGACGACGCAAAGCGTCGTCACGAAAGTTGGCTTCTACGCGGAGCGAACACCCAGCTTTACAGCTCGCGCACGTAGATGTTGCGGAAGTACAGCGTGTTGCCGTGGTTTTGCAGCTCGATGGGACCGGTCGAGTAGATCGGCTTGTCGCGCTCCCAGTAGTTTTCCATGGTCACGTTGTCGACCACCAGCTTGCCGTTGAGCTTCACGGTGACCTTGTCGCCCACCATCTTGATGTAGAACGTGTTCCATTCGCCGATCGGCTTATCGGCGATTTCGGTGGCCTTGCTGGGGTTCTTCTGGTTGTTGTACAAGCCGCCCGAGCCGACCTTGTGCTGGTTGGGGTCCCAGATTTGGATTTGCGGCGTGCCGCGCACATAGATGCCGCTGTCGCCCATCGGGAGGATCTTCCAATCCACGTACATTTCGAAGTCGCCGTAGTCCTTGGCCGTCAGCAGGTTGTCTCCCTTGCCGTCAAACACGATGATCCCGTCTTCGACCTTCCAATGCTCCTTCATCCGCTTGTCGGCGGCCTCTTGGCCTTTGGCCAACTCCTCCTTGCTCATCTGCTTCACTTTAGGCGGCGGCGCCACGTAGCCGCGCCAGTTCGTCAGGTCTTTGCCGTTGAACAGCGCGGTAAAGCCTTCCGGCGGCGTGTTGAGCGGGGCTTCATCTTCAGCCCGCGCGGCCAGCGGCGCCAACGACATCATCAAAGCGAGCAAGCCAGCGAAAGTTCGTACGTGCATAGCCGTTTCCATAAGAGGAAAGAAGTAAAACTTACCACGGCACAGCATAACCAAGCGCCTAGCGCTTTGCCACAAGGCGCGACGGGGTTGCGAAGCAAGAGAGGCGAACCACGGATGGCGCGGATGGGCACGGATACCCAGAAGAAAGAGGGATGCGAATCGCCGATCGTAGGCGTCGGTTGAGCGGGAAGTCAGCCGACGTCTTGCATGGGGCGAACCCGCGGCGCGGGAAGCGGTCGCCTTTGGGTTTGGAAATGGCGGATCATGTCCTCAACGCCATTGCACTATTCACCGTAGAGCCGTACCGGGTCAACGCCGTGGATGCCGGTGATCAGATCGGGACACTTGCCGAGGTAGGGGTTGCCCTCATCGCTCCACTCGACCCATTTGTGATCACGGTCGCTGGCTTTTATGGAACGATCTTCTTGCCGGTTCGCTGTGGGGAAAGATTCGGACGAAGTGCGACAAACGCTTCCAGCAAGCGGACCGCGGATTCCGGCCGCTTGCCGAAAAACCTTGCGCACCACGGGCGAATTTACTAATACTTCATCATAATCTCGTCCGGGTGCAGGTCGGAAATGCCAGGGAAGCCGCCATTGGCCACCGCTTCGCCCAGTTGCGTGATCTGGCGGAAGTCGCGGTCGGTGGGGCGTTGACCCAAGAGGTCGCGGGTTAATTCGCGGCAGTACACATCAGCGGCCTGGCGAACAATGGCCTCTTCCTGCGCGGCCGCGTACAGGCTGGCGCCAAGGATGACCACCATCTTTTGCACGCGGAGTGAAGCGTCCGACATGGCGCATTGCCGGTCGGCCAGCTTCAATTGGTGCTTGCTCATGATGCCGCTGATTCGCAGCGGAGCGCTTTGCAGGCTCCGCACCGCGAATTCGGCGTGCTGGCGGAGCGCGTCGGGAAGCGCGTTCACGTCGGGCATCCGCTTGCCCCGCACTTTTTCGCCCAGCCACCATTTGCCGTAGGGCAACGCCGCGCCCTTGAGCGCCCAGGCGTGGGCGGGATTGAACGGGTTAGGCTTGCGGATGTTGGCCTTCTTGAGCGCCTCGCCAATGGCCTGGAAGTACGTCACGCCGTGGTGCTTGACCAGCGACTTGAAGAACGCCATGCCCAGCATCTCGCCTTCGCCTTCGTAAATGCAGGGGGCCAGGTACTCGTGGACGTTGTCGCCGAACATGTGGCCATGCAGGAACGACCGGCCGCCGTGCGTCTTCATGAACAGGTCGATGGCCGCCTCCTTTTGCGCCTCGCTGCCGAAGATCTTGGCCACAATGCATTCCATCTCGCCGCGGTAGCCTTCATCCAGCAAGGTCGAGCACCACGCCACCAGGGCGTCGGCAGCCACGATCATGCCCGCCAGCTTGCCCAAGCGGCGCTGGACCAGCTCGCGGCGAGCGATCGGCTCGCTGTACGTCACGCGGTACTGCGCCCAGGGGATCATGCTGGCCATCATCAGCCGCATGGTGCCGGCGGCGGTGGCGCACAGGGCCACTCGGCCCAGGTTCAAGCCGTGATAGGCAATCGTCAACCCATCGCCGCGGGGCACGGTCAGCAGGTTCTCCTTGGGGACGCGGAAGTCCTTGAAGATTAGCCCGTTGTTGTAGGTATGCTTGAGGGCGTACAGGCCGTACTTTTTGATTTGAAACTGCTCGTTCTCTTGCTCGGGCAGGTCGCATACCAACACCGCGGGCTTGCCGTCGATCAGGCACACCAGGCCCACCGTCCGGCCGGGCACGGCGTTGGTGATGAATAGCTTCTCGCCGTTCACCACGTAATGATCGCCGTCCAGGCGAGCCGTGGTGCTCAGGGCCGTCAGGTCCGAACCCGCGCCCGGCTCGGTCAGAGCGAAGCCCGAGAGCTTTTCGCCGCTGGCCAATCGGGGGAGGAACCGCTTCTTTTGTTCTTCAGTGCCAAAAGTGCGCACCGGATCAACCGCCCCAATGCAGCCGTGAACCGACGCCAGTCCGGCCACCGTGGGATCGACTGTCGCCATCCGCGTGAGGAACGAGGCAAAACTGCGGAACGGCGCTCCCGAACCGCCGTACTCCTTCGACACCAGCAGTCCCCAATAGCCCGCTTGGCTCAAGTCTTGAAGCACGGCGTTGGATATCTTGCGGTCCTCGTTGTAGAGCGTGCCTTCCTGTCGATGCCGCCGCACCACGTCGACCGAATCATCCATGACTTTTTGTACCTCGGGCGGCGTGGCCAGCGGCGCTGTGCGGAACAAGTCGAGCGGGAACTCGCGGTCCCACACCGCCCGGTGCACGGGGCTGTTCACCGTCTGGTACTGCGGAGCAAAAAGCCGCTCCACCTGGTCGTCGGCCCGGTCGATGGCGCCCGTCCGCCGCGCCTCGTCCTCGCTCTTGCCGGCCAGTTTGAACGCGGTTTCGGCGAAGGATTCCTCGCGTTCGTCGGATACAGGCGGGTTCAGCTTGTCAGGCGAATGGGTAGACATGGGCGCTCCTGATGAAAGGTCGTGATGGCCTCCTAAAGATATTGTAGGCCGTGCAACGCCGCGAGGCACGCTTTGACGAGACGTGAACATCTCCGATAGCCGGAGGCTAACAGCCTCCGGATCGCTGTCTGCACGAGAAATTGTTGACTTTGTGGGCGCGGCATTCCGGAGGCTGTTAGCCTCCGGCTATTGCTTTATAATTGCGTCTTTCTTTTTTCGCTGCGAACCTCTTATGACCCACCCCTTGATTGACCTGCGAAGCGATACCGTGACGCGTCCCACGCCCGCCATGCGGCAAGCCATGGCCCAGGCGCCGGTGGGGGACGACGTGATCGACATTGACCCCACCGTACAGCGATTGGAAGAACGGACGGCGGAGCTATTGGGCAAAGAAGCCGCTATCTACATGCCTTCGGGCACGATGACCAACCAGGCCGCGGTGCGACTGCATTGTGGGCCAGGCGACGAACTGCTGTGCGACGCCAACTGCCACGTTTACAACTACGAGCAAGGCGGCTTCGCACAGTTAAGCGCCGCCGTGGCGCGGCCGGTGGCGGGCGAGTTCGGCGTGATGCGCTTGGAACAATTGCAAGGGCTGATTCGCCCCGATGATGAACACTTTGTTCGCACGCGCTTGGTGTGCATCGAGAACACGCACAACCGCGGCGCCGGACGCATCCAGCCCTATGACGAAGTCGCCCGCATTGCGCACTGGGCGCACGAGCACGGCCTGCGCATGCACCTGGACGGCGCCCGCCTGTTCAACGCGGCCGTGGCCAGCGGCATTTCGGCCGAGCGCTGGTCGCAGCACTTTGACACGGTGAGCGTTTGTTTCTCGAAAGGGCTGGGAGCGCCGGTTGGCTCGGCGCTCGCCGGATCGCGCGACTTGATTCGCGAGGCCCGCCGGCATCGCAAGCTGTTCGGCGGCGGGATGCGGCAGGCGGGGATCATTGCCGCCGGAGCGCTCCACGCGCTGGAGCATCACATTGATCGTCTGGCCGACGACCACGCGAACGCGCAGATCGTGGCGGCGGCGGTGCGCGAGATGGAAGGCTTGAAGCTGGAGCCGGACACGGTCGAGACGAACATCGTGATCTTCGGCGTCGATCCGCAACTGGCCTCGGCGCCGGAACTGGTGGCTGCTTGGAAGGAGCGCGGCGTGTTGGCCCTGGCTATGGCCGCCACGCAAGTGCGCGTGGTGACGCACCTGGACGTGGACGAGGCCGCGGTGCGGCGAGCGGTTGTCTTGTTGCAGGAAACGCTCGACGCCCTCCGCCGCGGCTTGCGGCCCGTTGAGCAGGGAGCGGCGTATTGACGCGATCCTCCCAAGTCATCGAGTCAATCGCGATCTCTTGCTCGATGCCCAGGCGCCTGCTTCTGACTTGCGAGCATGGCGGCAACCGTGTTCCGCGGCGTTACGCGCACCTGTTCCGCGAGGCGCAAGGCGTGCTGGATACGCATCGCGGTTACGATCCCGGTTCGCTGACGCTGGGACGGTTCCTGGCGAAGCGGTTGAAGGCGCCGCTGTTTTACTCGACTACCTCGCGGCTGTTGGTCGAGTTGAATCGCTCGCCGCGGCATCGGGCGTTGTTCTCGGAGTTCACCCGGCCACTGGACCCGGCGGCCCGGTTGGAGATTCTTGACGTGCATTATCATCCCTATCGGCGGCAAGTCGAACAATGGATTGGCGACGCGATCGCCCACGGCGGCGCGGTGTTGCACGTCTCGGTCCACACCTTCACGCCGGAGCTGAATGGGCTAGCGCGGAACGCCGACATTGGCCTGCTGTACGATCCTTCCCGGCCGAGCGAAAGGCATTTCGGCGACGCCTGGCGCATCGCGCTGCGGCGCCTGCGCGGCGACTTGCGGGTGCGAAAGAACTATCCCTACTTGGGCAAGGCGGATGGGTTCACCACGCATTTGCGCCGCCTCTGGAGTGATGAGCATTACGCCGGCATCGAGTTGGAAGTGAATCAACTTTGGCCGCGCCGGCCGGCGCGGGAGTGGCGCCAGTTGCAAGAGGCGCTTGCGCACTCGCTGGCGCAGGTTTGCCCCGTGTAGCGGCGGCGGCAGGCGTTGCCTCTGCGGAGAGGCGGCGTGGGACGCGTTCAAGTCGCCTGCCGTCCATGGAACGGATGTGGCAAAATCCGGGCATGAGCTCGGGGCGCGTCGATTTCCTGGCGGCGCTCAAGGCCGACCATCCACGGGAGAAGGTCGAAAGTCGGAAAGTCGAGAGTCGAAAGCGGCGATGAATCGCCGCACTCCAAATTTGGAGTGCGGAAGTTCTTTTCCGCGTTCCTCGTTTGATTCTTGACCTTTGACTTTCGACCTTTCCTATTTCGCGTCGGTAATTTCGGCGATGGCCACGGCGCGGTGCTCTTGGGCGGAGCGGTAGCAGGCTTCGACCAGGGCCATTGTTTTCAGGTTGTCCTCGCCGCTCAACTCGGGCGTTTCATGGTCCTCCAAGGCGCATAGAAGCTGCGCCATGGGACCGGCAAAGGCGTCGGGGAACCAGACTTCGCTCCAGCGTGGTTGGAGCCAGTAGCCGGGTTGCTGAACGGTGGTGAAATCCAGCGTACTTGGCTCGCGGGCGGGGTAGCGCGGCCAGCCGATCGAACCTTTGGCGGTGCCGGCGGTCCCTTCGACCCGCCACAGAATACGGTTGTCGGCGGCCGCCCCTTCCAGCGCCGGCCCCGCCCAGACATCGTCCCATGCGGAGCAGCGCAGGCCGCCCTCGTATTCCAGAATGTAGAGGCAGATGCCGTCCTGATGCGCGAACTTCTGTTCCGTGCGCGGATCGGGTCGGATGCTGGCGTACACGCGCTGGGGGTCGCCGAACCAGTAGCGAAAAGTATCCAGGTGGTGGATCGACATGATTCGCAGCGTGACCCATCCCAGGCGCTGTTGCCAAGGCATCCAGTGGGGGATGGCCCGCATGTCGATGGTGGCTAGCACCGGCTCGCCCAAGACGCCGCGGTTCAGTAGCGTCTTGCAGGCCCGCACCGATTGGTCGTAGCGCATGTTCTGGTTGACCGCCAGGGTCACTCCCGCGTCGCGGCACAGGCGGACAATCTCTTGGGCTTGTGCGTAATCGACGCCGAGCGGTTTTTGCGCCAGCACGCCGCGAATGCGCCCCCGGCGCTGCACGACCTCGCGGATTACCTCCAACTGTACGTCGGGCGGCACGGCAATATCGACTACCTCGACCGCCTCGTCGTCCAGCAGTTCCCGGTAATGGCAATACGCTTTGGGGATCTCGTGCCGCGCGGCCACCTCGTTGGCCCGGTCCGGGGTGCGCGAGGCGATGGCCACGGGATTCAACCCTGCCTGCCGATACGCGACCAAATGACAGTCGGCCATGATGAACCCCGCCCCAACGCAGCCGATGCCAACCGCTTTACTGCGTGGCATGCGAGGGAGGTAATCCAGGTCGAGCGAGATTCCCGTTTTGGCCATGAAAGGTGACGGTCCCAGGGTGTAGGAATGTGCCTACTTGGTTGCTGCGGTCTTCTTTTCCCCGCCGGTGGTGCGGTCCTCTTCTTGCTTCAAAAACTCCTGGGTGGCGGCGCTGGGCCGGGCGCCGGTGGCCTTGATGGCGGTGTCATCCAGCTTTTCCAGCGGCGTGTAGCGGGGATGGTGGGATTCTTTGTAGGGATCGTTACGCGCGGCGTTATAGCAGCATAACAAGCCCCAGCGGGGGCGGTCGCTCAGGTTCGGCTCGGAGCAGTGCAGCAGATTGCTGTGGAAGTAGAGGCCGTCACCCGCCTCCATTTCGCAATAGACTAGTTCCAGCCGCTGCTTGAGTTCCTCGACCCGCTCGGGGTCGGCGCCGGTCTGTTCGCCGAAGCGGCCATGTTCGATCCGGCCCACCAGGTGCGAGCCGCGCAATACCTGCATGCAGCCATTTTCACGCGTGGCCGCGTCCACGGCGATATAGACGCTCGCCATGTCGGGCCAGAGACAACCGTTGTGATACCAGTAACCGTAGTCCTGGTGCCACTCCCACGCGCCGCCCACTTTTGGCTCTTTGGCGCTGAGCTTGGAGTGATAGTGATACACCTCGCCGCCCAGAAGTTGCTCCATGGCGTCCACCACCCGGCGGCTGCGAGCGATGACGCCGTAGATATCGTCGCCGGGATGATTCCACAACGACAGGTTCGTGCGGCGCCCTCGGGTATCCTTCACGTCCATCGCTGCCGACTGCATCCGCTGGTCGGCCCGCGCCGCCTCGGCCAGGAAGCGCGTTTCGTCGGCGTCCAGGAGGTGCTTAATGAAGAGGTAACCGTCGCGCTGAAAGGCGGCGACTTGCTCTGACGTGAGGGGAGCGGTGGTCATGGTGTTAGCGGAGCAGTCGAATTGTTGGTCGGCGCGAAACCGACAAGCGAGCGTGCTGAGATGGAGGATCGCGTGAGCCTTGGTTGGAGCTATTCGTCGCGTAGCCCAACTTTTTGCATGAGTTTGTCGGTTTCGCAGTAGGCTTCGGTAACCCAATCGACAATCTTGTCTGGCTCGGGCGAGTATTCCAGCTCGATCGATACCGCGCCGTCGATGCCCAAGGCTTTGATCTCCTTCAAATAAGGCTCGAAGGGAACCACGCCGCGGCCGGGCGGAAGGTCGCCGTGCTTCTTCCCGTCGCAGTCGGAGATGTGGACGTGGATGGCTTTGCCTTTCAAACGCCGCAGTTCTTCGGGCGCCACGTCGGCCAACAGCAGATGAGAAACGTCGATATTGGCCCGCACCGCCTCGTGGTTGCAATCGTCGAGGAACCGGACCATCGTCTCGACCGAATTCACCAGCGATAAATGAAACGGCTCCAACTCCAACGCAATTTGCACGCCCAGGTTCGCGGCGTAGTCTCCAAGCTGGCGGCAGTTCGCCACGCCGGTGCGCCATTGCTCTTCGGGCGGAATGACTTCTTGATTCCAGATATACTCGCCCAGCACCAGCAATACGTTCTTGGCCTGGTATTCATAGGCTAGATCAAGGTACTTCTTGACCCGCTCCACATGGAACCGCTGCACCGAGGGGTTGAAGTCGACCAGCCCCACCGCCACGCAGGCGATCGACACAATGGGCAAGTCCAACCGATCACACTCGTCCTTGATCAGGCGCCGCTCGCGCACGTCGATGTCCAGCGGATCAACAAAGATGTCGATCGAATCAAACCCGATCTCCTTGGTCTTCTGCAAACCGAACTGGGTTGGCCGGTTCGCCTGCACCCACGCCGAATTGATCAGGCCAAGTTTCATGCGTTGCACCATCGGTGGAATGGACGTGACAGCGGGAAGGGGGTAGGAGTCAGGAGTGGTCTGGATGTAATAAGTCTGTCTCCTGTCTCCTAACCCCTAACCTTTCTGGCCGCCTCCAGAGCAAACCGCATCTTGTGGCGAATGTCAAGCGCGACGCTTGCTTGGCGGCTTGGGCTGCGGTAGGATGCAAGGGGTGAGGGGTGTTGTGTTCCTCCCTTCGGTTTCCTTTTTTGCGAGATTTTGAGGATGAGTTACGAACTGCTCGCTTTGCCCCAGACGACGGACACGACCGCCAAGGAAACGAAGACCACGACCGCCGCGCCGGTCGAGAAGGTGCTGGCCGAAATCGGCCGTGACAGCCGCCGCGACGCGCAGCAATACCTCGATGAGTCGGTGACCCCCTTCGGCGGCGAGTAATTGTATTGCTCCCGTAACCGAAGCCGTTGGCTTCGGTTTCCGCCAAGTCAAGCGTGTTCCCTGGCGGCGGCTGGCAAGATTCTTCGCGTGGGGCGATCTTTGGACGGCCCATCCGCCCGATCGTTTAAGCCACGCCGCCAGTGTCTCGTAGAGGCGCATGGTGGGCCAGGGATTTACTTTGCCCCGTTTTTCATTTGCGGCCGCCTTTCCCAATTCTGACCTCTTGCCCACGTGGGACGGCGCACGCCGACTTCCACCCTACGGTCGCTTACTTCGTTGGCCGCTAAGAAACCGCCGCCCATCTTTCGCCGCTTGGTCGGTCTTGAGACCGAATATGCGATCCGGCATCGGCCCCTCGCCTCGCGCCGGGGACCAGGACCAACCCGGTATCAACTTTACTTGGCCATGCTTGCGGCGCTGCGCGAGCGCGTCTTGGCCGTAGACGCCCATCACTTCAAGCAAGGCGTGTTCACCGCCAACGGCGGGGCCGTGTGGTTCGAGCGTGTCCAATACTCCGGCGGTCACGGGCTGATTGAAGGCGCCACGCCGGAATGCCGCACCCCGCGGCAAGTGTTGGTGTATCAGCGGGCGCAAGATCATCTGCTTCGCGAATCGACGACCGGGTCGCACGTGCAGGGCGAGTTCACGCTGCTCAAAAACGATCGCGATAGCCGCGACAACGTTTACGGCGCCCAAGAGAATTACGAAGTGCGCGTGGCCGAGGGCTGGCGGCTTGTCGCCTGGCGCCTGGGGCTGGCGCTCCTGGCGCCGTTGATGCTACTCGGTTGGTTGGGCCTGTTGCTCCAGGTGGTGACCCTGATCGCCTATCTGGCGGCGGCGGGTCTTCTGTACCTGGTGCTGCGTGGATTTCTCCCGCTGCCCGCGCGGCGCCGGGCGCTCTTGCTCCTCTTGGGGGAAATGGCCGCCGAGGGAGACGAAACCGCCGCCCCGCTTCCGTTATGGCTGGAAGTGTTTTTCCTCCAGTTCACGCGGCTAGTGACGGCGCCTTTGGCGCTGGGGCTGTGGCTGGTGGGGCGCCTGACTGCGTTTGTACCGCATCGTCGGCAACTCCTGCCGTTCCTGGCCAGCCGGTCGGTGATTGGCGGGACCGGCATGCTCGACAAGGACGGCCGCTTTCACCTGGCGGATAAGGCCGAGGCGATGAACTGCCTCATTGGTTATGGCGGCTTCTTGAATGACCGGCCCATGTTCAGCTTTGGCCATTTCTTCAAGGCCATGGCCTTTCAGGCTTGGGCGGCGCCGGGCGATTACCTGGCTTTGTTCCGTCCCCGGCAACGGTTGCAAATCTGCCTGGGCGACTCGAACATGTGCGAAGAGGCGGAGTACCTGCGCGTGGGGGTCACGCTCTTAATCCTGGACGCGATTGAATCCGAGGGCATGCCGCCCGTCCCGCGCCTCCGGTCTTGCCGGCGCGCCGTGCGCACGCTGAGCGCCGATCCCACGTTGTCGGCCCGCGTTCCCTTGTCGGGCGGTCGCCAGTGGACCGCATTGCAAATCCAACGCTTTTACCTGAACGCGGTGCGCCAGTTCCTTGACCGTCGCCCTGACGCGCCCGAGGAAGCCCACGACGTATTCCGGCGCTGGGAGGAAGTGCTGGACGCGCTTGAGGAAGCGGCGACGTGCCCCGACGAACAGCACGCCTTAAGCCATGATGCCGCCGGTGAAAGTTTGCTTGCGGAGTCGCGCCCAAACATCGCTCTCGAACCCCTTGTGGGGCGCCTGGACTGGGTCACCAAGCAGTTCCTGCTGGACGAGGCGGGCGCCGGCGCGCCGTGGGAAGCACGCAAGAAAATCGACCTTCGGTACCACGAACTTTCGGGAGAAGGCTACTTTGTTCAACTGGCCGACGCCGGTTACGCGACGAGGATCGTGACCGACGAGGAACTCGACCGCGCCGTGCGGACGCCTCCGCCGGGAACGCCGGCATCGGCGCGCGGGCGCTATATCCGAGAGTTCGCCGAAGGAACGCTCCCGTTCCGCGTAAATTGGAACAGCATCGTCATCGGTCGTGGACTCAAGGCGAAAATTGTCCATCTGGCGCAGTTTGGCCGGGACGAGTAGCCCGGCCCACTCGCTCTGAGAGTCGTCTCGCCGTCGCCCCGCGATTGCCCTTGTGCTTATGCCGCGCGCCGTGACAATTCGCCCTGCGCCAGTTGGAGAATGTTCTGATAACTCGCCTGGCGGAAGCGGCGTCGGTTGCTGCCCGGTTGATGTTCCTCCAAAAACACCAAAGAGCCTTCGTGCAGCATCCGCGGAAGGTAGAACCACGCACGCTCCAGCGAGGCGGTGTCTTGATCGGCAGAGACAATCAGCAGGTCGGTGTTTGTCAGCGCGTTGGCGCAGCGCGATAACGCCGCAAACGGATCTCCCGGAACCAAGCGCAGATGGACGCCCGTACGCGTCAGTTCACGGTGCGCGTCCTTGAGCGCGAGGCCGGCCGACTCGGCCGGTCGGGCCTCAAACAGATCGATCCCTGCGTAACTCAAACGCTCATCGGGCCGGAACCTTTGAGCCACCGATAGCAGCCGCAGCGCCCGGCGTCCGTCGCCCATGCCGATCTCGACGATCGAGCGCATGGAGCGGCGTCGCATTGCGCGATAAAGGCCGCGCTCGTGGGCGGGGCGGGCAAGGCGGGAAAGATAGAAATACTGGAGCACGCTCGCGGGTTTCAACGTCGCATTCCTTTGCAACGCGAGGGCGAAGACGCAAGACCAGCATTCATTTTCGGACCGCCGACCGCGCCGAATTCAGCCGAAACGCCCCGAGATTTTTCATCGGCGACGTAGCGACAGCGGGGCGATTACTCAAAACCGAAATTGCTCTCGATCTCGCGGGCCTTGGTGGAAAAGCTGTGCGGTTTTCCTTCGTTTTTCCGTTGCGGCAATTCCGACGTGAATCGCTTGGTGTTCTCGTCAAAGCCCGGTCCGCGCCACCGCGCCAGGTAGTCCTTCACGCAGCCCGTCGGCGCTACGATCAGCACGATCAGCCAGGCGGAACGGCGTAATACGCGAAATATGGCCAGGCGATCAAGCATGAAGTCCACCCCATGAGCAAAAGGACGCCCCAAGTCGAGTGCGGCCCGCCAACTTTGCCAAAACCGCCGGGGTTCGTCCAGAGCAAACGACCAATCGCGTATTGTCGTAACTCGCACGTTTTTGACCTCCAGAGGCGGTTCGGCTGGGGGGTATCCCCCACCGGAGTTCCATTTCTACGCCCCTCGCCCGACTTGCAATTCGGCCCGTCCCTTCCATGCGCGAATGGGGTCGCGTCCCAAACTTTGAATCGGTATACTCTTACAACCGATTTGCCGGTAACTTTTCGAGGAAATTGTCCTCCTAGTTCAGATGGAGAAGGGATTCCCATGAACCCACCGAGTACGCTCATGTCGCCCACCACTGCACCCAAGACAACGCCGCCGGGGGTGGAGCTAACGGCTAAAAGTCTTTACGACAAGTGCAACGCCCTGGCCCGCAATCTTTGGTGGACCTGGCATCCCGAGGTGATCAACCTGTTTCGGGACCTGGACCCGATTCGATGGCGCCAGTTGGATCACAACCCCATAGCGCTGCTCAAGGAGTTCACTCCGGAACGGTTAGAAATTCGTGCGGCCGAGATGGTTCTCTATAGCCGCATCAACCACGCCTATCGCCGCTTGAAGGAATACACCGCCGAGAAACAAACTTGGAGCTCCACGCAAGCGGGCGTGCTGGGCGCCAAGCCAGTGGCGTACTTCTCTGCCGAGTTCGGAATCCACGAGTCGCTCCCGATCTACTCGGGCGGCCTGGGCGTGCTCTCGGGCGATCACGTCAAAAGCGCCAGTGGATTGGGCGTGCCGCTGGTGGGCATCGGCCTGTTTTACGACCAAGGCTACTTCCGCCAACGGTTGGACGAGGACGGCTACCAGGGCGAGCTTTACCAGGACACCAACGTCGAAGACCTGCCGATCGAGCCGGCGCTCTCGCCCGAAGGCGAGCCAATCACCGTGCGCATCGAGACCCGCAATGGCGACTTGTTCGCCAAGGTGTGGTTGATGTACGTCGGCCGGGTGAAGCTTTACCTGCTCGACTGCGACGTGGAGGGCAATCGGCCCGAAGACCGCGAGTTAACCTCGCGCCTGTACGGCGGCGACGAGCGGACGCGCATTCGCCAGGAACTGGTGCTGGGCGTGGGAGGCGTGCGGGCGCTGCGAGCGCTGGGAATCTGGCCGGGCGTCTATCACCTGAACGAAGGGCACAGCGCTTTTGCCCCGCTGGAGGTGATCCGCGAACGCATGCACGACAACGGTTTGTCGTTCGACGACGCCTTCCGCGAAGTCTCGCAGCAGACCGTCTTTACCACGCACACCCCCGTGCCCGCCGGCCATGACCGCTTCCGCGGCGATCTGGTGGAAGAGCATTTGGGGCCGCTGCGCGACGCGCTGCAGATTTCCTATGACCAGTTGATGGGCCTAGGGCGTGTCGAGCCGCAAAACGGGCACGAGCCGTTCTGCATGACCGTGGTGGGCCTCAAGCTCTCGCGGCGGGCCAACGCGGTCAGCTCGTTGCATGGGCACGTCACGCGGCGGATGTGGTCGAACCTTTGGCCGTGGCGTGTCGAGGAGGAGATTCCCATCGGCCACATTACCAACGGCGTCCACATTCCCAGTTGGCTCGCCTGGCAAATGCAGCAGCTTTACGACCGCTACTTCCCCGCGGATTGGATGCGCCGCATGGGCGAGGCGGAAGTCTGGCAACAAATTCACCAAGTCGATCCCGGCGAGTTGTGGGAAACCCACGCCGCGCTCAAGAACCTGCTGCTCCAGTTCGTGCGGCGCCGCGTGGCCCGGCAATGCCGCCGCCGCGGCGAAAGCGATCTAGCCATCGAGACGGCCCGCAATATTCTGGATCCGAACATCCTGACGATTGGTTTCGCGCGGCGGTTCGCCACCTATAAGCGGGCCACGCTCATCATGGGCGACAAAGAGCGGTTGTATCGTCTTTTGAACGATCCCGAACGGCCGATCCAGATTGTCTTCTCGGGCAAAGCGCATCCCAAGGACGAGCCGGGAAAGAAGTTCATCCAGGAGATCGCCAACGCCCGGTTTGACCCGGAATGCAACAACCGGATCGTGTTCATCGAAGACTATGACATCAACGTCTGCCGGCACCTGATCCAAGGCGTCGACGTGTGGTTGAATAACCCCCGCCGCCCCTTGGAGGCGTCGGGCACGAGCGGTCAAAAAGTGGTGCTCAACGGCGGCTTGAACTTTTCCGTGCTCGATGGATGGTGGGCCGAGGCCTACGACGGGCAAAACGGATTCGCCATCGGCCAAGGTTTCAGCCACGTCAACGACGAAGTGACCGACGCCCGCGACGCCGCATCGCTTTACGAAACGCTGGAGAAGAAAATCATCCCCACCTATTATGACCGTGACGTGGACGGTCTGCCGCAGCGGTGGATTCGGATGATGATGAACTCAATTGGCAGCCTGGCGTGGCGGTTTAGCGCCCATCGCATGGTGATGGACTATACCCGCGTCAGCTACGTTCCGGCCGCTGGCGGACTGAGCTGCGACATGCCCTAAGGCGCTTGTGTCGCTGTCGGACCTAGGACCGCTTGCAACGCAAGCGGTCCGGCTTGACGCGCTTGCTCTGCGAGTGCGCCGTTCTTTTTTCGGTTTGTCGTCTTCCTTGCGATCCGACGACACCCATGTCTCAACCGCCGCCTCCGCCCAACTCGCAAGACGCTGACGCCACGGAGCCTCCGCGGCGCGCCGCCTGCCCGGTGTGCGGCGGCGTTCTGATCGAGATTCGCGGCAAGCTGCAATGCTCCGCCTGCCACACCATCTGCGAAACCTGCTGCGAAGGTGGACCTCCCGCGAATTGAATTCCCCCGCGCCCGTTACTTGGCCGCGGAGACCTCTTTTTCGTAGAGCTTGTTGAACCGCTTGAATTGACGATTACGCCACTCGGCTTTGTGGTAGCCGTAAGCGGCGATCAGGGGTACGGCGAGCGTGGCTTCGCTGTAGACCATCTGCTCGAAGGCGGTATCGACCTTGCCCCAGCTAGACGCTTCTTTGAGCGTCGAGCCGGAAAGCGCCCCGTCGCGCGAATCGGCCACGGTCACCTGAATGGCGTACTTGTGCATCGGGGCGTCATGCCCCAGGATGTCGGCCGCCACTACAATGTCCTGCGTGAAGTTCTTGGGCACGCCGCCGCCGATCATGAAGATGCCCGTCGTCGGGTTGTGAATCTTGATCTGCGTCAGTTCGTAAAAATCCTTGGCGCTGTCGAACGAGGTCTTCGGCTCGTCGCCGCGCTCGAAGTAATGCCCCACAATGCCCAGCCCCGCCGAGCAATCCGAGAACGCCGGGCAGAAGATGGGCAGGTCTTCCTCGTAGGCGGCGCGGATGATGGAGTCTTCGCCCTGGCCGCGCTCCACCAGGAGTCGGCCCATCTCGCGAATGAACTCCCGTGAGGAGTACGGCCGCGGCGGCAGTTCATCGGCGATTTGCTTGCAGGTTTCGTCGCAAATGCGCAGCTCGTCCTCGTCGATCAGGGTATCGTAAATGCGGTCAATGTGCAGTTCGCGCAGTTCGTTGTCGTCCTGGCCGGCCTTCAGGCGGTCTTCGGCCTGCCAGTGACGGTAGCCAAGGGCCTCGAAGAAGTCCTGGTCCACAATGTTGGCCCCGGTGCTGACAATGGCGTCCACCATGCGGCTGCGGATCATCTCGACAAACGTCTTCCGCAGCCCCGCGCTAATCAGCGAGCCGGCCAGGCAGAGAATAATCCCGCAGTCGGTGTCGCGCAGCATGCGGTCGTAGATGTCGGCCGCTCGGGCCAGATCGCGGGCGCTAAACGCCATTTCGCGCATGGCGTCGATCAGCGGAACCACGTTGTGCTGGGTAATGTCGATATGCTCGACAGTACGCGAGAGCAGCTTTTCCTTGGAGAGCATGATTTGGGGGCCTCAGAGAAAAATCGGCACAGAGGCGCCGTAGCGGCGCCGTAACAACGCTGGATACGCATTATTTTATCGCGCCGGGCGTGGGGGACTATCCCCGGCGCCTTTGTGTTTTTCGGCCAGACCGACCATAATGCCCATTATCGAACACCCCACCCTCGCCGTCGAATTACCTTCCACCGGGAAGCGTAGTTGCGTCTTGCAATACGCGGAACAAGTCTCGCGCCATTCACGCTAACCTCTGATCGCCACTCCCCAACCGCTGACCATGCGCTTCCCGCCACGGTGCGGCGAACCACGGAACCTCATGACAGACTTTGACTCCTATCTTGGCCGCGTCTCGGGGGGCGAAAGCCTGACCATGGACGAGATGACGGCCGCGATCGACCACATCATGTGCGGCGGAGCCGATGAGAACCGGATCGCCATGCTGCTCACCGCGCTGCACCACAAGGGAGAAACGGTCGAAGAAGTGGCCGGGGCCGCAGCCGCGCTGCGCACCCACATGACCCGCATTCCGACGCGCCGCACGCGGCTCTTGGATACCTGCGGCACCGGCGGCGATGGTTCCGGCACGTTCAACATCAGCACCGCGGCGGCGCTGGTGGCGGCGGCGGCTGGGGCCGCGGTGGCCAAGCACGGCAACCGCCGCATCACCAGCAAGTCCGGCTCGGCAGACGTATTGCTGGAGCTAGGCGTGAACGTGGACGCCTCGGTCGAAATCGTGGGGTTATGTTTGGACGAAGTGGGCGTGTGTTTTTGCTTTGCCCCACTGCTGCACCCCGCCATGAAGCACGTTGCCCCGGTCCGGCGAACGCTGGGATTTCCTACGATCTTTAACCTGTTGGGACCGCTAGCCAATCCCGCGGAAGCGCCGTTTCAACTGGTGGGCACGGGCAAACCGCATCTGCAAGACTTGCTGGCCGGCGCGCTGCGGCTCTTGGGCGGCGAACGGGCGGTCGTCGTGTGCGGCGAAGACGGGCTGGACGAAGTGACACTGTACGGCGCCACGCGGGCGTTGGAGTCGCATGATGGCCAGACCCGCGAATTCACCTGGCGGCCTGAAGACTTTGGATTCGTCACCGCCAGCGACGGCCGCGAAGCACTGGCCGCCGACACGCCCGCCGCCAGCGCGGTGCTCATTCGCCGTGTGCTCGACGGCGAGCCGGGGCCGGCGCGCGACATGGTAATCCTGAACGCCGCCGCCGCGCTCTGGACGGTCAGCCTATGCGATACGCCCCTCGCCTGCGCCAAACAAGCCGCCGACGCCCTCGACAGCGGCGCCGCCCGCGATAAGCTGGCGCAGTGGATCGCCCTGAGCAATTCCTAAGCGGCCGCGATTCCCTTCACCCCCGCGGTGAAAGCGAAACCGCGAGCGGTTAGCGGCATTTTCCGGCGCGACGGCGGGTTGCGAAGACTTGACCCACCTTACGAGAACTTGATCCGCGCTACGTCAAGGACGCCCCTTCCACGAGATCGCCCTCGACCTTGACGAACGCTTGCCGCAGCGCCTCGCTGATGCGCACCGGACGCTGGGCGGCGTAATCAAAGATGACAATCGTCGATTCGCCATCGACCGCAATCGCCTGCCGGCGCTCGCTCCAAACATGATGGATCATGGTGAAGCTGGTTCGTCCCAGCCGCGTCACGCGAGCGCCAATCCAGGCGGTGTCGGGATACTCAATTTGCCGCCGATAGTTGCAACTGACCGCCGCGAGAATCGGCCCCACCTTCTCTTGTTCCAAGAGCGTGGCGATCTCCCGCGTCTCCAGGTAGGCAATGCGCGCCGACTCGAACCAGCGGATCGGTATGGTGTTGTTCACATGACCAAAAGAGTCCTGATCGCCCCAAAGCACGGGCAGCGAAATGACAACCGGAAACTCGGCAAGTTGCGTGGGAGCATTCATGAGATGGGGTGATCCGTGTTCACGGTTCATCGATGGGCATGGCGCCGGGGGGCGGCGTGCCGCCGCCTTCGCGTACATACTTGGCGCGGGACCGGGCGTAGTCGGCGGCGGTCGGCAACTCGGCGTCCAACGCGCCTCCTTGGGCGGCCTGCTCGAACAGCCGTTGCAGATACGGCCGGCACCAGCCGCAACCCGTGCCGGCGCCGTAACACTCGCTGAGCTGCCCCACGCGCCGCGGCTTCTCAATGCGCAAGAAATTGATCACCTTCCGCTTGGTGACGTGAAAGCAAAGGCAAAGTTCGTCGTCCAGTTCCATGGTCGCGGCGCCCCCAAGTACGTCAGCCCGCCTTTTCCAATCTACCGTATTCCCATCGCCCGTTCAGTCCCCCAGAGAGCCTCGTCCTGGTCATCCCCCGAACAAACCGCCAACATCATGCGAAAGCGGCTTGCGGAAACACATCCTGGAGTAATGCCGCAAGAAATCATCGTAGGGGCGGCGCCCAAGCGACGTCAGGCGGTAGGCGGGTTAAGCCAGAGGTCGATGCCCGTGAGGATCATGTCGATGGCGATCGTGCCGATGATAAACGCAGACACCCGCCCCACCACGTCGATGTAGCGGTTCACCAAAGGCTCGTGCCGGGTCTTGGCCACGTCGTGAACCAACTTGAGGAAGCTTACGCCGGTGACCGTAAGCGCCAGCGCAACAGCCACCGCCAGGGCCGCCCAGAACACGGGCAGGCGCGAACCAGCCAGGATGCTAGCGCTGACCGTGCCGGGGCCGATCATAAACGGCATGGCGATTGAGCCGGCCAGATGTTCCGGCGAGCCGCGCAAGCCGCGAATCGCTTCGCTTCCCTGCATCACGTATTGCACGGCGACAATCAGAAACACAACGCCACCAAAGATCAGGAAGGCCGAAAAACGCACTTGCAACACGCGGGAGAACACCGCATCGCCCGCCCAAGCGAACAGGATGAACACCGCGCCCGCGATCAACGTTCCCCGCACGAGCACGCGGCGGAAGACGCGCCCCTCCAGGGTTTCAATCAGGTCGAGCAGATAGATGCTCATCAGGAACGGGTTGAGCAATACGAACAGCAATAGAATCGAGTCGACAAAAGCGTTCGGCATCAGGATCAGGCATCCAGCACGGAAGTAAGGAACTCGCGGGTGCGCGGCTCGCGGGGGCGGGTGAAAATCTGCTCGGGCGCACCTTCTTCCAGGATGGCGCCGCCGTCGAAAAACAAGACACGATCGGCGATGTCGCGGGCGAACTTCATCTCATGGGTGACGATCAGCATGGTCGTTTCCGTCTCGGTCGCCAGTTGGCGCAGAACCGCCAAGACTTCGCCGACTAACTCGGGATCCAGCGCCGAGGTGACCTCATCGAAGAGCATCACCCGCGGCGACATCGCCAAAGCCCGGGCGATGGCCACGCGCTGCTTCTGGCCCCCCGAAAGCTTCGCCGGGTATGCATGGGCCTTGTCTTCCAGGCCGACGCGGGCAAGCAATTTGCGTGCTTCCGGCTCCAACTCCGCGCGGGGGCGGCCCTGCACGACGCGGGGCGCCAGCATCACGTTCTCCAGCACCGACTGGTGCGGAAACAGGTGGAAGTGTTGGAACACCATGCCCAGTTTCTCACGAATGCGGCGCAAATGCGTTTCGCTTACGGCCTGCGGCTTCCCTGTCGAGTCAACGTCCCACATGGGCTCGCCGTCGATCTCGATCCGCCCGGTGTCGGGCTTTTCGAGCGTCATGAGCAGCCGCAGCAACGTCGACTTGCCCGAGCCGCTGGAGCCGATGATTGCGACTTTCTCGCCGGGGAGGACATCCAAGTCCACGCCGCGCAGCACGCGCAGCTTGCCGTACGATTTACTCAGTTGCCGGATGCGGACGATGGGGTCTTGCGCGGTCATCCTGTTTCCACCTGCATTCGCTTTTCGAGCCAATGGATCACCAGCCCCGACACCAGGCTGAGCGTTAGGAAAATCACTCCCACCACGGTCAGCGGCTCCAAATACCGGAACGACGCTTTTCCCAAGATCTTGGCCCGCTGAAGAATTTCGAGCACGGTAATGGCCGACAGCAGCGGCGCGTCTTTAAACATGGCGATCAGGTAGTTTCCCAAGGCGGGAATCACGGGAGGAATTGCCTGCGGCAAGATGACGTGCCGGTAGGTCTGCCATCGCGTTAGTTGGAGCGCCCGGGCCGCCTCCCATTGTCCGCGTGGAACGGCGTTGATTCCCGCTCGATAGACTTCCGACGTGTAACAACTGTAATGCAGCCCCAACGCCAGCACGCCCGTCGCCAGCGGCGAGAGCGAAACGCCCAGCGCCGGTAGTCCGTAAAACAGAAAGAACAGTTGCACCAGCAGCGGCGTGCTGCGCACGAACTCGACAAGTCCGGCCACCGGCCACGACAGCAGCCGCGACGATGACCGCCGGCACACGGCCCACGCCAGTCCCAGTGTCAACGCGATGGTCATCCCGCCCGCCACGGACTGGAGTGTCACTCCCAGGCCGCGCAAGATCTCGGGAAGAATCGAAACGGCGTAACTCCAGTCCCAGATCATTTCTCTCCACCGTAGTCCAGGCCGCGCGACATCCATTTTTCCAAACCGCGCACGGCCGCGGTGATGAGCAACGACAAGCCGAAGTAAATCGCCAGCAACAGGCCGAATATTTCCGCGGTTCGGAGCGTGTCGTCGCGAAGGAACATGCCCACCCGCGTCAGGTCCGAAACGGTGATCATCGACACCAGCGCGGTGCTCTTGAGAAGTTCGATGAGCAAATTGCCTGCCGGCGGAAGCATGGCCACGACGGCCTGCGGCAGAACGACATGGCGCATCGTCTGCCAGCGCGTCAGGTTCAGCGCCGCCGCCGCCTGCGTTTGTCCCCGCGGTACAGCAAGAATGGCCCCGCGCACCACTTCGGCTCCATAGGCGCCCACGTTCAAGCCCAGCACGAGGATGCCCACCAGCAGCGCATCGAGACGCACGCCCAAGAGAATCGGCAAGGCGAAGTAGAACCAAAAAAGCTGCACCAGGGCCGACGTGCCGCGAAACAGCTCGATGTAAATTCGCGCATACGTTCGGACGATCGGATCGCGCGACAAGCGGCCTAGCCCCGCCAGCAGCGCGCACGCGACCGCCACCGCCGAGCCTCCGGCGGCGATCCACACGGTCACGGCCAGCCCCTCCAGGAGCGCGGGCATGAGGTCGAATGGTCGTGTCACGGGACGGCCGGAGTCGAAAACGCAGCGGGTTCCTGGCGGTCCGACGCAATTAACACGTCGGCGGTTGCGTCGCCGGGCAGGGTGTTCTCGGAGAACCCGAACGGGCGAACCAAATCCAGGTGCTCCGGCGTGCCGAGAAAATTGGCCAGTTCACGATTGAACGCCTCTCGCAGGCGGTCGTCGCTCTTGCGAAAGCCAAACGCGCCGTAGCCGACGACCGACCGCCCGTTAATCACCGGATTGGTGAACGCCTCGGCCAGCTCGATCGATGGATCGTCCGCCTTTCTCAAGAGATCTCCCGCGGTCAACTCTGTCGCTGCGACGGCGTCCACGCGGCCAGTTCGCAACCCGGCTAGCGCGCTGGGGTAATCGGGAAAAACAACGATGCGCCCCGGCGGGATCCCGACCGCTTGGGCGTAGCCATGCTCCACGCTTCCCCCCATCACCCCGATTCGGGCAGCCGCGCGCCGGGCGACGTCCTCAAAGCTATGGAGGGCAAGCGGGTTGCCGCGTTGGACCAAGAACGCCTCTCCGATCGCGTAGGAAGGGTTTGAGAAGTCAATCTCTTTGGCGCGCCGCGGCGTGATGTACATTCCCGCCGCGATCATGTCAAACCGCCGGGCTTTCAGCCCCGGAATGAGCGCACCGAATTCGGCCACGACTGGCTCGATGCGCCGCGCGCCGAGCTTCTGGAGAAGCACGCGAGCAATTTCGGGTGCTTCGCCCGTGATTCGTCCCGTGCGGCTGTCCAAGTAGCCGTAGGGCGCCTCATTGGCGTACCCGATCCGAACTATGCCGGTCTGACGGATTCGCATGAGCGTGTCGGGCGGCGGCGGCCGCGAACCGCGCCAAGCCCCCAGCGCGGCGGCGCCGACGATTGTCGCCACCGCCAGACTGACGCCCAGGGGCGTGATTTGATCTTCGCCGTTGTGCATGAACTTTCATTGGAAACTGAGTATCGAACCCGCCCGGAGAAAGCCGGCCCGCCTTGTGATCCGCCGCCGATTGGGTTACAGTGTAACGCAGAATTAGTTTCATGTGCAATAATTCCTTGCACAACATTTCGAGATGAAAGGTTGTTTGGAGGCCGCCGGGCCTCCGTGGTGTATGGCGGAGCCAAAGACCAACACGCCGGAAGCGGCGTTTCGCGCACCGACGGTTCCCGACGGCGCGGAGCTGTGGCGCCTGGTGCGCGAGATCGGAGTTCTCGACGAAAATTCCTGTTACGCCTACCTGCTGCTGTGTCGCGATTTTTCTGGCACCTGCCTGGTGGCCGAGGCACACGGCGCGCTGGCGGGGTTCATCACGGGGTATCTTCCCCCGCGCCGTCCCGAGACGCTGTTTGTGTGGCAGGTGGGGGTGGCGCCGCACGCGCGAAGACAGGGGCTTGGACTCCAATTGCTGCTGCAATTGATTCGCATGCAAGCCGAGCGCGGAGTGCGGTATGTCGAAGCCACGATTGCTCCCTCGAATCGGGCGTCACAACGGTTGTTTCACGCGGCGGCGGCGGCCCTGGGGGCTTCTCTCGCGACCGAACGCGGGTTCACTCGCGGGGACTTTGGAACGCTGACACACGAGGAAGAGGAATTGATTCGCATAGGTCCTTTACCCAAGGCGGATGAATGAAAGTTTTTGAACGTTATGAATCCGAAGTTCGTGGCTACTGCCGAACGTTTCCCGGCGTGTTCACGCATGCCCGCGGCCATGTGCTGGTGGACGAGCATGGCCGGGAGTTTATCGACTTTTTCGCGGGCGCCGGGGCGCTGAACTATGGGCACAATCCGCCGGGGATCAAGCAAGCGCTCCTGGAGTATTTATCGGCCGACGGCGTGACGCACTCGCTCGACATCGCCACCGCCGCCAAGCGGCGGTTCCTTGAGACGCTTAACGAAGTCATCCTGCATCCAAGAGACATGGACTACAAAACCATGTTTCCCGGGCCGACCGGCACAAACGCGGTCGAAGCCGCTTTGAAACTGGCTCGCAAGGTGACGGGGCGAACCAACGTGATCGCCTTCACCAACGGGTTTCACGGCATGACGCTGGGATCGCTCGCCCTGACGGGGAACGCCGGCAAACGGGCGGGGGCTGGGGTTTCGCTCACCGATGTAACCCACATGCCGTTTTGCGGTTATTTCGGCGCCGACACCGACACACTCGCCCATTTGGAAAGCTTTCTGGCTGACCGGAGCAGCGGCGTGGAACGCCCGGCGGCGTTTGTCGTTGAAACGGTGCAGGCCGAAGGAGGCGTGAACGTCGCCACGTTCGAATGGTTGCGTCGGCTTGAGCAAGCCGCGCGGCGTTTCGAGGCGTTGTTGATCGTCGACGACATTCAGGTCGGCTGCGGTCGAACCGGCCCGTTCTTCAGTTTTGAACCGACCGGAATCTCGCCCGATATTATCTGTCTGTCGAAGTCGCTCTCGGGTTACGGCCTGCCCTTGGCGGTGACGCTCATGAAGCCCGAGCACGACATCTGGAATCCTGGCGAACATAACGGCACGTTCCGCGGGCACAACCCCGCCTTTGTCACTGCGACCGCGGCTTTGGACGCGTTCTGGCGAGACGGAGCATTGACGCAACAGGTCAAACGCAAGGGCATTCAAATTCGCGACGCATTCCTGAACATGGCGTCGGAGTACGGCGGCGAAGTTCGCGGCCGAGGCATGATTTGGGGAATCGAATTTTCTGAGAAATCACTTGCCTCGCGGATTTCGCGGGCCGCCTTTAAACGCGGGCTGATCATCGAAACCGCCGGACCGCAGGACGAGACGCTCAAGGCGTTGCCGCCGCTTACGATCGATGAGCGAGGACTGCGCCACGGGCTTCAGGTTCTTCAAGACGCCGCCCGCTCGGCAAACGGCGAGCCGGACCGCGAATCTGCCGCGGCGGTCGCCTAACACTACGCCATTTACCGTCGTTCCGAATCGTCGCGGAAGTCGCAAGCGGTGGGGCGCGGAGCAACGCATATTTGGGAAAAAGGAGACGCACGTGATTGTACGAAAGCTGGAGGAGATCGTCGGAGCCGAACGCGAGGTTCGGGCCGCCACCTGGACAAGTCGCCGCCTGCTCCTGCAGGGCGATGGGATGGGATTCTCGCTGCACGACACGCTGATTCACGCCGGCACGTCCACCGAAATCCACTACCAGAACCACCTCGAAGCGGTTTACTGCATCCAAGGCAAAGGCGAGGTGACGGTGCTGGCCACGGGCGAGAAGATTCCCATCGAAGCGGGAACCGTCTATGCCCTGGACGGTCACGAGCAGCACTTGCTCACCGCGGAATCCGAGATGCGCATGATCTGCGTATTCAACCCGCCTTTGGTCGGCCCCGAAACGCACGACGCCAACGGTGTCTATCCGCTCCTAACCGGGCGCTCCTAGAGTGTTTTTCCCAGTGGTGCGACGGTCTTAATGTAGGTCACTCGCTCCGCGAGTGACCAGCGGCGAGCGAAGCGAGCCGAAGATTCCGCTTGCTTCGCAAGCCGCTAATTCTTCGCGGAGCGAGTAACCCACGCTCAAGCCCCCCTCACACCTGCCTGAAATGCGCTCCTAGCCGAGCTTGCCGAACGAGGGAAGTCTTTGGAGCCTCCCTCCCAGGCATTTGGCCTACGCGCACGCCCTTCTCCTCAATCTCGCCTCAGTGAAGAAACAAAGCATGAGTGCAGTAAGCAACACAGCGGCCTCGGTCACGGACTTATACCTCTCGCGTGCCGGCGCGCACTGGCAACTATTCGATCGTCAAGATCCGGTGATCTGGGGATCCGTCGATGGGCCGCTCGATTTGGATCAACGGCAGCGGTTCATTGCCGATGGGTTCCTTGCGTTCGACCGCCTCCTCGATCCGCGGGAAGTAGACGGCCTGTTGGAAGAGGCGAAGCGATTGGCCGCAACGGCTGATCGCCAATCGCCCGAAGTCATCGCGGAGCCGAACGGCGGCGCGGTGCGATCAATCTTCCGCATTCACCGCTCCAGCCCGCCCTTTCAAGCGCTGTGCCGCGATCCTCGGCTGGTGAACCTGGCGCGGCAAATCCTGGGCAGCGACGTCGCCATTCATCAAACCCGCATCAACTTCAAGCCGGCGTTTGACGGCAAGGAGTTCTTCTGGCATTCCGACTTTGAGACTTGGCACGTCGAGGACGGCATGCCGCGGATGCGAGCCGTGAGCATTTCGCTGAACCTCACGGAGAACACGGAGTTTAATGGCCCGCTGATGCTCGTGCCCGGCTCGCATCGCGTTTTTGTGCAGTGCCCCGGCGGGACGCCCCAGGACCACTACCGAGAGTCGCTTCGCAAACAGGAGTACGGGGTTCCTTCGCGTGAAGCGCTGGCCCAACTCATCGAGCGCGGCGGCGGCATTGTGGCCCCCAAGGGCGGCCCTGGTTCGGCCACGATCTTCGACTGCAACACGATGCACGGTTCGGTCGGCAATTTGAGCCCGTCTCCGCGGATCAACGCGTTTATCGTATTCAACAGTGTCGAGAACGCCTTAGAAGCTCCCTTTGGCGGAATGCGCCCCCGGCCGGAGTTCTTGGCCGAGCGGTAGCCGACGCGAGGCCGCCCGGTTCGCCGCGGCGTCTGAAAATCATGACCGGGAACGCGGCTTGACATCGATTCCCGGCTCCAGCACCGGCGCGGCGTCCAGGTTTTCCGCCTCCAGGAGTGCGACCACTCTTTCCAGCGATTGCAACAATTGGCGCTGCTCCTTCTGGGGCAACTGCGATAAACGCTCCACAAACGTATCTTGCAGGGGCGTTGGCAGTTCCCGCAATCGCTTGCGGCCTTGCCGGGTAAGCGACAGACGCACTTTGCGGCGATCCTCGCTAGCGCGCTCGCGGACGATTAAACCTTCGCTCTCTAAGCGGTCCAGCAGCCGCGATACGGTGGGCGGCGAAAGCTGGACGACTTGCCCTACCTGGACCGCAGTCACTTCGGTCCCTTCCGCTTCGGCAATGGCCCGCAGACACAAGGCTTGAGGCACCGAGAGGCCCGACGTGCGTGAGAACAGTCGCGCATGTTTGGAAGTTTGCCGCAGCACGCGGCGGATTGCACGGAGGATTTCGTCAGTCAGGTGGTCACGGGCCATTGTTTTTCATCAGTGATTTGCTGTTTTTTATTGTGGCCAGACTTGCCTTGCAAACAAGAGGCGGCCCGCGTTTTATTCACGTCGTAACGCAGCAGTCATCGTTAGATCCCCAATGACGCCAAACGAGGATGAGTCAGCCTGATGGCGCGTTGCGGTCATATCAGCGCTTTCTTATATTCGCTTCTTTGGTGAGTGGGAAGCCAATCCGTGGATAACTTTGCCGCGACAAGTGGCAGACCCGCATCCACAGAAATGGAGCGGCGCTATGCCGCAGGTCGCCTGCCAAGCCACATGGGAGGTGTAGATGGTCCTTCTCCGTGCGACCGACCTAGCGCGAGCGGCGATAAGCTCTTGGCGGCTAGCAAGCGGCGGTTTGCAGAGCGGTTCCCGCAGTCGGCCGTCAGCATCAAGCAGGCGGCGTTTGACCGGGCGGTGCGACTCATGCAATCTAGCCGCTCCCAGGCGTTCCGCTTGGAGGAAGAATCGGAGCAACTGCGCGAGGCCTATGGCCATCACCAATTTGGCCAATCCTGCTGCTCGCACGCCGTTTGGTAAAGACAGGCGTTTCGTTTATCGCGGTAGTGCATCGCGGCTGGGACAATCACAACGGCGCAGCCAAACAAGCAACAAGGCCGAACGCGCATCCAAGCAAGCGCAGAAGCAAGCCGATGACCAACCAGCCGACGACCACCGCCATCAGGAGGCGGAACGCAAGCGGCAGCAATTCGCCGAGGCCAAACAACGCGCCGACCACGCGCAAACGCAATACAATGACGCGCAGGCGAAGTCGGACGTAGCACGGAGCAAGGCGGAATCGGCTCGCAATCTCCATGATCGAGCCAGGAACGCCAAGAAGAACCCGGAAGTCGCCCAAAAGATTCTCGAAGGCGCGCAATTGCGTGTCGCCGACACCCTAAGGCGGCTAAACTGTCCTGAGTAAACGTCCTCGCTCGGCTGCGAAGACGTTGCGAAATCCTATCCCGGAGGAGAACCTGAACGTGAGCGACGACCTCAAGCGGAATCGGTCATGTGTCTCCCGGCGCGACTTTCTGGCCGGCTCAGCCGCGGCGGCGACGTTTACGATTGTGCCGCGACATGTCCTCGGTGGGCAGGGCCATACGCCTCCCAGCGAGGAATTCGGGGGAGCGCTGATTGGCTGCGGCGGCCGCGGCCCTGGAACCTTCAAGTGCCTCGGCCCTGGTGTTCGGATGTTGGCGCAGTGCGATGTAAAGTTTAAGGACCGCGCTGACAACAAGACCATCTACACCGATTTTCGGCGGGTGTTGGAACGCGACGACATTGACGTGGTCGCCATTGCCACCCATCCCGGTTGGCATGCGCTGATTTCCATCGCCGCCATGGAGGCTGGTAAGGATGTCGTCTGCGAAAAACCGATGTGCCGGTTTATCTCCGAGGGGCGCGCAGTCGCCGAGACGGAAAAACGCTACGGGCGCGTGTTTCAACTCGAACAAAAAGGCGGCTACCACCCCGGCAAGACTCGCAAGATTTTTGAGAGCGGCCTTCTGAAAACATGCGACACGGTCCTGGTGCACCGGGGCGGCTTCAAGGTCAAAGATTGGAGCGGCAAAGTCGCCTATAAGGTGGAGAATGTGCCTGCGAACCTGGACTGGGACATGTACTGCGGACCGGCCCCGCTACGTCCCTACTTCGGCCATCGCTTCGGCGGCAGTCATCGCGGCTACTGGGACTACGAAGGCGGCGGTCTGGGCGATATGGCTCATCATCATCTGCACGCGATGGCCTACCAGTATGGGCGTGACTTGACTTCGCCGGTGGAAGTCATTCCCCACGCACCGCCGCAGCATCCGGAAGCTTGTGGCCTGTGGGGATGGTGTGAGTTGAAGTACGCCGACGGCTTTACGCTAGTGCTGGAAAGCGGCGAATGGGGCGACAAGTACGATCGCCTCTCTACGCGCCATACCAACGAAGGCGATTTGCTGAAGATGCTTAGCGAAGAAGATCGCCAGAAGCTGGACCAACTGCCCGACCCGGAGCGTCTGCCCTTCTTCCCCGAAGCGATTCGTACGCGGCAACAGACCGCCAGCCATGCTGAACGGTCGCATCGCGTCGCCACCATCTATCATCTAGCGAACGTCGCCTTCCGCTGTGGACGGCCCCTCCAGTTCGACCCTGACACGGAGCAGGTGGTGGGCGATGAGGAAGCCAACCGTCTGGTCAACCAACCGATGCGAGCGCCGTGGCGGATCTAGAGGATGGACGGCCTATCCACCCCGGCAACTTCGTTCGCTTCTTCTGCAACCACGCGTCCCCACCCAACCAGGAACTTCACTCATGGCAAACGTCGAACAACTCAAGAGTCTTGTGGAGCAAATGCCCGATCCCGACTCGCGGGGCATGTATACCGAAAATATCGACAAGGCGAAGATCGATCACGCGGTGGCGGAGATCGCCAAGGGAGGCAAAGAGAGTCTGTTGGGCTTGATCCAGATGTTAGGCGAGCCAGGCAGCGCCTCCGACGTCAAGCCGCACTATGCGCTCCATTGCGTGGTCAACTATGCGTTAGTTACGCAGGACGAAGATTTGCGCAGGGAGTTCGGCGAAGCCATGGCTTCGCAATTGGAAAATGAAAACCTGCAACCCTACAATCGGGCCTATCTTTGCCAGGAGCTGCAATGGACCGGTCGCGACGAGGCCTGCGAATCGCTCGGCAAAGTATTGCTGAACGAGGACTTGACCGATGCGGCGGCAACGGCGTTGGCAGCCATAGGAGGAGAGCGGGCCGCCTCGCAACTTCGCGCCGCGGCAGCCAAGGCTGACGGAAAATGCCGGCTTAACCTGATCGACGCTCTCGCCACTTTGGCGGAGCCCAAGTCCGCTGACATTTTGAAGGAAGCGCTTTCCGACAAGGACTCGGAAGTACGCATCGCTGCGAGCGCCGGATTGGCCCGCCTTGGCCAGGCGGACTCAGCCGACGTGTTACTCAAGGCCGCCGACGCGGCTCAAGGCTGGGAACGCACGCAGATAACGAAAGCGTGCCTGATGTTAGCCGAACAACTAGCCGCCGGAGGAAACAAAGCGGCCGCCCGGCAGATCTACGAAAAACTACAAGCGACGCGCACCTCCGAGTCGGAGCGCTACATTCGCGACGCGGCGCAGCGTGGCCTTGCGGCGATCGCTTGAGTTACCCGCTACGACAGCCCTTAATAAGGTTCTTTGCCCACACATACGGGAGCACGCTCATGGGAAAAACAGCCGCTTTCTGCGCAGCACTGGTCTTGTTAGGCGTATTCGCCGGCCAATCAGGTTGGGCCGAGGAGAGGCAGCCGGACCAGGGCGCCTGGACCGCGCTATTTGATGGAAATAGCCTTTCTGGCTGGACCAATCGTGCGGGTCAACCACCTGCGCAAGGCTGGGTTGTGGAAGACGGATCGCTGACGCGCAAAGCGGGCGCGGGAGACATTTGGACCAAAGAGCGGTTTGGAGATTTTGTGCTCGACCTCGAGTTCCAAACCAAGGGCAACAGTGGCGTGTTCATTCGCACCGATGATCCCAAGAACAATGTACAGACCGGGATCGAGATTCAAGTTGATAAGCCCGGCGGACCAAGCAAGCACAGCGTCGGAGCGGTGTACGATTTGCAGGCGCCCACAAAGAACGCCGCCAAGGACGGCTGGAACCACCTCGTGATTACGGCCAAAGACAACTTGCTGAAAGTAGAACTGAACGGCGAACCGATCGTCGACATGGACCTCGATCGCTGGGACACGGCAGGCAAGAATCCGGATGGCAGCAAGAACAAATTCTCCACCGCCCTCAAGGACTTCGCCCGCGAGGGCCACATTGGGTTTCAGGATCACGGCGCCGAGGTATCCTATCGCAACGTGCGGATCAAGAAGCTGCCGTAAGACCGCGCTGTCGTAAGGCGGCAGAGATGCTCCCGCGTGACAACGCCGGGGCCAGCGGTTTACCCTGCCGCCTCATTCCCACCACCACAGAGTCCCCCATGTTTCGTTACGCCTTGCGATTGCTCGCAACCACGACGCTTGTCGCCTTTTCTACAACTCCGCTGTTGGCTGGAGAGTGGACGCAGTTCCGTGGCAAGGATGGGTTGGGAATCAGCGATGAAACCTCGCTCCCGCGGAAATGGTCATCCACGGAAAACATCGTTTGGAAAGCCGAGATGCCCGGTCCCGGAGCGTCCAGTCCGATCACGCTGGGTGATCGGGTATTCATCACATGTTACTCCGGCTACGGCCTGGAGCCGGCCCAAGGGGATCCCAAGGAGTTGGTCCGTCACCTGCTTTGCTTGAGCCGCAAGAACGGAGAGAAGCTCTGGCACAAAACCTTCCAACCGAAGTTGCCGGAACATCAATACCAAGGCGAAGGCTCGTATCACGGCTACGCCGCGAGCACACCCACGACTGACGGCGAACGGTTGTATGTGTTCTTCGGCAAGTCAGGGGTCTTTTGTTTTGACTTGGAAGGCAACCAACTGTGGCAGGCCAGTGTCGGCGAAAACACAAACGGTTGGGGTTCGGGCGCCTCGCCGCTCTTGTACAAAAATTTGCTGATCGTCAACGCCAGCGTTGAAAGCGGGTCGCTCGTGGCCTTGGACAAACTGACCGGTGAAGAAGCGTGGCGGGCGAAAGGGATCGGCTCGTCGTGGAACACGCCGGTCTTGGTCCCTGGGAAGGACAAAACCGAATTGGTCGTCAGCATTGCCGACCATGTGGTCAGCCTCAACCCCGACACCGGCGAGGAGTTATGGCGAGCCGAAGGAGTCCATCGTTACGTTTGTCCGAGCGTGGTCTATCACGATGATGTGGTGTATGTGATCGGCGGCGGCCATACTTCCTTGGCCGTGCGCACCGGCGGCAGCGGCGACGTAACCGAATCGCACGGCGTTTGGAGAGTCAACAAAGGGGCAAATGTGTCGTCGCCGATTTATTACGAAGGCCACCTTTACTGGACGCGCGACGGCGGCATCGTTGGTTGCCAAAACGCGGCGAACGGCGAGATGGTGTACGAAGAGCGGCTGCGTCCCGACTCGGGCATCATCTGGACTTCACCCGTGTTGGCCGATGGCAAGCTCTATTATGTATCGCAACATCACGGCGTGTTTGTGGTCGCTGCTGGACCGAAGTTTGCGTTGCTGGCCCACAACGTGCTTGAAGATGACGATTCCCGCACCAACGCATCCCCGGCTGTGAGCAACGGCCAGTTGCTCCTGCGCACCGACCGAAACCTTTACTGCATTGGAAAGAAATAAGGGGCGGAATGCGCGGGGCGCCGCTTAGAGGTTGTAGCCCTTCTGACGAAAGATCGGCGTGGCGAGTCGGCGCAGGTTCCCGCCGAAAATCTCGAGCCGCTCGGCATGCGTCAGATCGGCATCAAAGACTTTCGCGAGTTCGGTTGAGTACGAGCGCGAAGGTCCGTGGCCGCCCCACACCAGGCGGGCGACTCCGAGTTGTTGCACGGTATAGTCCACCTGCCCGGAATGCGGGTCCGAGCCGCTGAATTCAAGGTAGACGTTTTTGAAAGGGCGCACGGCTCGCACTCCTAGTTCCCAGTCACCCCCCGAGTGGCCGCAGATGAAAGGCGTTTCTGGGAAACGCTCGGCCAGCATTGCCACGTCCATGGGGGTTGATTCACCGGGCACGTTGCCCCCTCCTGAACTCCGCGGCTTGCCGCCGACCTTCATCCAGGTGTGAATGTAGATCACGGCGTGCAGTTCGGCGGCCAGGCGGATGATGGGATCATTATTGGGATGGCTGCAAACAACCCCGCCTGGATTGCCGCCGAAGTATTTAACGCCAATGCACGGCCCGTCGCCGATCCATTCTTCCATCTTCTGGCAGCTTTCCACCGGCTGGGAAGGGTCGACAGAAATAAGTCCGGAAACGCGATCGGCGTGTTTTTCCAAGTACTCGCGAATTTCCCGCTTCTGGTCGGCGGAAAGCGAAGCGGCTAAGGGATCTGTTGGCGCGCCAGCGATATCCAGAGAGAGCATCCGTTCGATCCCCATTCGCTCTACATAGAACAGGTTCTCCTCGTGTTGGCGGATTCCGCCGCCGTAGAAGCCGTGATAATGGATGTCCCAAATCCTCAGCTTCACCAGGTCATCGCGCGTGGGCAGACCGTAGGCGGCAGGATCCAAGGCAAACTCGTGAGCACGGGAAGGATTCATGGCGCCACACTTTCTGAATAGATTTTGAGTTGGCGAATCGAAGGGTGCGTTCCTTGCGGTGGAATTCACGCTAACCGATCAGACGCCGGGCGTTATCCCGCATCAATTTCTCCAATTGCGCGAGGCTGAGCGGCGACTCGAACAACTTCATCAGCGAGCTTTCGCAAGGAAAGTAAGGAGCGTGCGAGCCAAACACCAATCGATTCACGGGGATAGCGCCCTGGTAACTCGGATTCGTTCCCGCAATCAGGCGCCCCACACCACCGTTCCCTTCGGTGGCGGCGATATCGAAGCAGATTTGCGTCTCTTGAACCAGCGCCGAAACGTTTTTGCCGAGCAACGGCCCAGCCGAGTTGAGCAACTGCGCCTTGATCTGGGGCGCCTTCTTCAAGGCGTCAAGCAGAAGGGTTGTATTCACCGCCGGAATGTCGATCGCGGGGTGATGCACACGCTCATCTTCCATGCGCATAACGATCTGAACGATCATGCCGCGCTTCGCAGCGTGGCTGAGCAACTGCACGAACTCGGGTCGATCGAGCGTGTAACCATGATAAGCGGGGTACAGCCGCACTCCGGGCATGCGATATTGCTCGTGGCAGCGCCGCAGGTCTTCTTCCCAGTCGGGCCAGGCCGGATTGACGCTGCCCATGGGGATGAGCACACCCTCTCCGTGGGTGCGGCACTCTTCGGTCAGTCTGCGGTTGATGGCGTCGAGTTGCTTGTGGAGAACGGCCTCGAAGCTGCCCGCCCACGCCTGCATGATACGGTGTTGACGCAACTTGGCGACGAGCGCCTCGGTCCGGTCATATTTCAGCTTGCGGAACGGCCATGCAAACAAGTGGACGTTGCTGTCGATAATCTCGGGCCCCGACGCGGCCGGGCCGTGCGATGGTTCAGCCGCCTGGGCCGTAGCATCCGCTAGTGCGGCGGCAATCGGCAATGCGGCGGGAACCAAAGACGCCTTCACAAAACTCCGCCGATTGATCGTTCGTGCGTCTTGATCATCGTGAGGCATGGTTTCTCTCGCGGGATAGGAGTGGCGCCGCTCTTTAAGACGAACTTCCGACTTTCCTGTTATACTCGCCTCATTCGCGGCGGCCAAACCAGAAGCCGCATCCGCGAATGGCAACGCAGAACGACTCCTCTCTGGTGGTTGCCGAACGATTCCGGAAGGCTTGAGTCGGGAAGGCTGACATGCGAACGAGGACCGAGTTGGCTAAGCCTCGACGCGTCAACCGGTCAGTTGTCGGGCACACCCACTAGCGCCGGTCGATCCGAGGTAATCATCGTCGTCACGCTGGAGCGCGAACAGCGCACGCTTGACCCCGGACAACTTCAGTGGGGAGTTGAAAAGAGCCTGGATGTCCGCAGGGAAACCGTCGGTACCGCAAAACAACGCTTCGTGATCGAGACGGCGCCATAAACATGGTTGCCCCGTTGCGTTGCCGCCAAACCCGGAACTGCTTTTTTCAAGGTTAACGATGAAACGAATTGCCTGCTCCGGACTTGTCGTATGGATTCTCGCTTCCTGGGCTGCTGGCGAAACCATGCACTGGCCGCAGTTCCGCGGAGCACACGCAGATGGCTTGGCCGAAGGGGCGACGCTACCTGACTCCTGGAGCGCCACCGAGAACGTCGTGTGGAAGGCGGATCTTCCAGGCTGGGGTTGGTCATCGCCGGTAATCTGGGGCAACAAGATCTTTGTCACAACGGCGGTTAGCCAGCAGCCGCGCGAGCCGCTCGTTGTTGGCGGCTACCCTGGCGGCCGCGTGAAGCCGACCGAAGTGCACCGTTGGATGACGTATTGTCTGGACTTCGATACGGGCAAGATAGTTTGGGAGCGCGAAGTACACCAAGGCGTGCCGCCTGAGGAGCGGCATCCCAAGAACTCCTATGCCAACGCCACTCCGATTGTCGATGGCCAGCGCGTTTACGCCTACTTCGAGAACATCGGCATGTTCTGCTTTGACCTGGATGGCGCCAAGCTCTGGCAGCAAACATGGGGCAGTTTTCCCATGCGCGGCGGTTGGGGACCTGGCGCTTCGCCGGTGCTTCACGGCGACCGCATTTACCTGGTCAACGATAATGAACAAGAGTCGTTTATGGTCGCACTGGACAAGCACAACGGAAAGGAAATCTGGCGCCTCCCGCGGGAAGAAAAAAGCAACTGGTCAACGCCTTACGTATGGGAAAACAAGGACCGTACGGAAATCGTAACGATCGGCACAGGCAAAGTGCGTTCCTATGCCCCCGAGGGTAACGTGCTGTGGGAACTGACCGGCACGTCGGGTTTGGTCAGTCTGACGCCGCTTGCCAAGAATGGCTTGCTTTATCTTGGCGCCGGGTACCATTACGGGCCGCTCTATGCAATCCGCCCTGGCGCATCAGGAGACATCAGTCTCGATTCCGACGCCACAAGTAACGAGTGGATCGCCTGGTCCCAGCCACGGGGCTCAAGTATTCATCCCTGTTACCTCATCCGTGGAGACCGGCTTTATGTCCTCTTTGATGCGGGACTGCTGGCCTGTTTCCACGCCAAGACCGGTGAGATGATCTTTCCTCGGCAGCGTCTGAACACCGGCGGCGGTCGCTTCTACGCTTCCCCGTGGGCGTACAACGGCAAGATCTTCTTGCTTAACGAAAATGGCGCCACCTGGGTCGTCGAGGACAGTCCGGAGTTCAAGGTCATTCGCAAGAATGTTCTGGACGACTACGCCTGGGCGACGCCCGCCATTGCCCGGGGCAGTTTGCTAATCCGTACCTATACCGGCCTTTACCGGCTCCAGAACTCACCGGACACGAAGCAAGACAGGTAGTTGGATTTTCCTCTAGCTCTTGGGGGAAGGAAGCGATGATGAGAATTTTTCGCGTAATCCGGATTGCTGCGCTGGTCATCCTGGGAGCCCCGCTGTTGGCGCAAGAGCCTACGCCGCGAGGCGACGTTTGGACAAGGAGCCTGGCGGATCGTGGCCAACGTAGCTCGTTGCACGACCGCTCTCAATACGTACGCGGAGATAGCGGCAAATGGCAGGACGAGCCCGTGTTGGTTCATGCGCCGCCGATCGCGCAGAAACCAATCCAGGTGAGTCTTGATGAGAAGGTCGATGAGTTGCTGGAACGAAAGATCCCGCTCACGAGCGCTGACGACAATTGGTTGTTATTCCGCACCCGGCAACTGAACGACAACGACCGTGTCTGGGTGGAACGAGTCGAGCGTCGCGGCAACCAATTTACCATCGTGGTTAACGAAGCGGTGTGGCAGGGGCGGTATAGCAAGAACTTCACGTATTATGCCGTCATTGGCGTGAACCTCGGCAAACTTGAGCCGGCGAAGTACGAAGCGCAATGCCGCTTCACGCCGTTGATGTTCCGACAATTTGAGGGGACAGGCCGGCCGAACGAGAACTGGCCCAAAGACGAACGCCCCACGGAAAAGAAAGCGATCGAATTGCGTATTCCCTTTAGTGTCTCGCCGCACAGCCAGCCGGATTAAGGTGGATGGTAAAACGCCCATCGTTGCTGGGCGGTCGCGATTCCTTGATCAAGCGATTCTTCTTGCCGTCGGAGTTAAGCGATGTCTGACCAAAGGAAGCTTTCCCGAAGGGTCGCCCTCGCCGCCGGGATTGGACTTACCGCGGGTTTACCAGTATTGGCGCCCGGACAACCTTCGCGGGAAAGGCCCGTCACGGACCTGCATGACTTGCCGCGCGACTTGCCGCCATCGGGCGCCGATCTGGGCACGCTGTTCGCCGACGTCCACAAACTCGCCGCCGAGCGCCGTTACGCGATGTCGTTCCTGTCGGATCGGTTTCGCGATCTCAAGGAGTTCCATGCCGTCGCCCGCGAGAAAGTCTTTGAACTCCTTCGTTACCGCCCGGCCAAGGTCGAGCCGCGCCCGGAGGTTGTGGAGCGCGTGGAACGCGATGGCTACTTCCGCGAGAAGGTTATCTTCTCCACTTCGCCTCACTTTCGTATCCCGGCGTACGTGTTGATTCCCAAGGAGCTTCCGCAGCCGGCGCCTGCGATCGTGGATCTCCATTCGCACGGCGGGATGTTTCTGTTCGGCAAAGAGAAGGTGATCGATCTGGGACGCAATCACCCGGCGATGACCGCGTACCATCAGCGGAACTATGACGGACGCCCCACCGCAACCGCCCTGGTCAAGCGGGGCTACGTGGTCATTTCCATCGACGCCTTCGGCTTTGGCGAGCGGCGGATTTTGTTGGACGCCGATCTTGACCGCGGCTGGGACCGGTCGCAGTATTCGCTGGACGATGTACAACATCTCAATCAGCAATGCCGGGGGAAAGAATCGACCATCGCCAAATCTCTGGTCTTTGCTGGCGCTTCCTGGCCGGGGATTGTTGTCCACGACGACCTGCGCACCGTGGATTACCTGGCCTCACGCCCTGAAGTGGACCCACAGCGAATTGGTTGTCTGGGCATATCCATGGGCGGTTACCGCGCCGCGTATCTGGCGGCGATGGATGAGCGAATCAAGGCCGCGTGCGTCGTGGGCTTCATGTCCACCGTCGAACCCATGATCCAGGCCCATATCGACACGCATTCCTGGGTCCATTTCCTGCCGGGACTGCACGAATTCCTGGACCTGCCCGATGTGGCCTCGCTCACGGCGCCTCGGGCGCTGTTGGTCCAGCAGTGCTCCCAAGACCGTTTGTTCCCGCGGGAAGCCATGCAAGCGTCTATCCAGAAGCTCGCTCAGGCCTACGCCAAAGCAGGCGTCCCCGCCCAATTCCAAGGCCGGTTCTATGACGCCCCCCACCAGTTCACCCGCGCCATGCAAGATGACGCGTTCCACTGGTTCGACCAGCGCTTAGGTTGACGCCTGGATCGTGGCTTCCCAATTACCGATTCCTTCGCGTGGCCGATCAAGCATCTCCCCAGCCGCGACCAGCGTATTCAATGGTTGCGAAGCCAAGGACAATCCCCTGAAGGGATTCTTTTCGTCGCTGGTGGCCCATGCCACGATTTATCGTCACGGTAGGTCTGCTAAGCTGTACGCACCTCGGATCAGCGACATTTGGCGCAGGCGATAGATCAAACGGAGGCGCATTCCGGCTTAAACACCGCAGGCGTCGCTCTCCTGAGATGCAAGCCGCGGTTCCGCGCCGTGCGGGGCCGGGAGTTTGTTGGAAACCGAGAGCCACAACAGGATCATTTCGCGATGAGCATCGACCGCATCTCTCGCCGCATTTGGATTCAACAATCCCTTGGCGCCGGAGCAGCGCTTTGGCTTCCTCAGCTGGCATGCGGCGCGGCGGAAGGCTTGCGCATCGCCACCTTCCGGGCCGACGTAACGCCCCCAGAGGGACATCCGCTGTGTGGCGGATGGATCACGCCGGTTAAGTCGGTCGCCGATGGATTAGAAGCCATCGGCTTGGTGATTTTCGGCGCAGGCGATCCGATCGTGCTTTGTGCGGTGGACTGGACGGGGATCCTGAACCGGGCGCATGAGGAATGGCGCACGGTTCTGGCGAAAGCGGCGGGCGCCACGCCGGACCGCGTCGCGGTGCAATGCGTGCATCAGCATGATGCGCCATTTGCGTGCCTGGATACCGAGGAACTGCTCGCCACGCAGCGTGCGGGCCTTACCTGCGTCAACGTTGACTTCTTCCAGGACTGCCTGGATCGACTTCAAGGCGCCGTTCGCGAGGCGTTACCCCAAGCGCGGCCGCTCACGCATATCGCCACGGGCGAGGCGAAGGTGGACCGCATTGCAGGAAACCGCCGGCTTGATCTAGGGCCGGATGGACGCGTGCGGAAAATGCGCGGCAGCGCGTGCACGGATCCTGCGCTGATCGCGCTACCGGAGGGCCTGATCGATCCCCGGCTCAAGACCGTCGCGTTTTATAGCGGCGAGAAAAAGGTTGCGGCCTGCCACTATTACGCCACGCATCCGATGAGCCACTACGGCAGAGGCGAGGTGAGCAGCGACTTCCCCGGCCTGGCGCGTAAACGTCGGCAACAAGAGGATCCCGATTGCACGCATCTCTACTTCACGGGCGCCGCGGGGAACATCGCCGCCGGCAAATACAACAATGGTTCGGCCGAGGCCCGGATCGCCCTGACCGAGCGGCTGTACGCGGCCCTAGCGGCGTCGGAAAAAGGTCTGGCGCCGCAGGCGATCCAGCGCGTGTCTTGGGCCACGCAGGAGATTTTGCCCGAGGTGAACCCTGCGTTCACCAAGGAGCGCGAGATGGCGATGCTAACGAACTCCGAAAACGCCCCTGCTAATCGCATCCGTCCAGCGATGCGTGTCAGTTGGATCGAGCGCATCGCTGCACGCACGCCGATCGTGCTTAGCGCGCTGCATGTAAATGACGCTACGCTATTGCATTTGCCGGCGGAGTCGTTTGTCGAGTATCAGCTTCGCGCGCAAAGCCTGGCGCCCTCGCGGTTTGTCGCCACGGCGGCGTATGGCGACGGCGGCGCCTGGTACATTCCCACCCAAGAGGCTTTCCCGCAGGGTGGTTACGAGGTCAGCGTAGCGAACTGCGCGCCAAGTATGGACGCCTTACTCACTCGCGGCATGACTGAGTTGATCCGCAAGGCCTGATGACAGGGGAAGAACCGGGACAACGCTTTCCCTGCCTTCACGAATCCTTGTCATGCAACGCACTCCGCCTACTTTCATCGCTTTGCTGCTGACTTCATGCGCAAACAACGTTTACGTAAGGCCGGGTCGCTAAGATCCGCCCCTGACGCCACCCGTTAACTCTCGGCCGTCCAGCTCATGAAAACGCACGTTTGGCTCTTTCTTGCCGCCCTGAGCATGACTTTTTCGCTTGCCGCCCCGGCCCAATCCGAGCTCTCCATCTATGGCAGCGTGTGTCGGGAAGCAAGGGAGGTCTCCAGCACATCGTTGGCGAGGCCGATGTCGCCGGAGGCATGGAGGACCACCCTGGCGGAGCGACGCGAGCAATGGCTGGAGATGCTGGGACTCTCGCCTCTACCGGACCGAGCGCCGCTCAACGCCACGGTGACCGGCGTGCTGGATCGCGGAGACTACGTGGTGGAGAAAATTCATTTCCAAAGCTTGCCGGGCGCGCATGTGGCGGGAAATCTTTATCGCCCGGCAAAGACCGCCGGGAAGCTGCCCGCCGTGCTGTATCTTTGCGGACACACCAAAGGCAAGGTAAGTCCCACGTATCAAGCGAATCCGCGCTGGTTCGGTCAGCATGGTTATGTGGCGCTGGTGCTCGATCCGATTCAACTCGGCGAGTGCCAGGGATTTCATCACGGGACCTATCGCGAAGGACGTTGGGACTGGCCGAGCCGGGGCTACACGCCTGCGGGCGCCGAAGTGTGGAATGCGATGCGAGCGCTCGATTACCTGCAAAGTCGTGCGGATGTGGACGCGGAGCGATTGGGCGTGACCGGCCTTAGCGGCGGCGGCGCCATGTCTTGGTTCCTTGGGGCCGCCGATGAGCGTGTGAAGGTGGTCGTTCCTGTCTGCCAGAGCGGCAGTATTGAGCGCATGGCCGTAGATCGCGGAACCGATGGTCATTGCGACTGCGCATTCTGGATCAACTACTATCGCTGGTGCTGGACCGACATTGGCGCCCTCATCGCTCCGCGCGCGTTCTTGATCGCCTCGGGCAGCGAGGACATGCTTTGGCGACCTGCAGGTTATCGCGATGTAGCGCACCGCATCCGACATCAATACGCGGCGCTGGGCGCGCCAGGGCAGTTCGATCTGGTCGAGGATTTATCGCCGCATGGCTATACGCCGAAGTTGCGACAGGCGATCTTTACCTTCTTCAACACGCATTTGAAAAATGATCCCACGCCAGTGCGGGATGATGTGACTGACTTTGTGGAGCCGGAGGAAAATTTGCTGGTCTTCGGCGGTAAGCTGCCCGAGAACGACACCATGCGCCAAGTGGACTCGCTGCTGGTGAAGGCGGCGGCCGTGCCGATGCCCGAGAGCCTTTCGCAGTGGCAAACGCATCAAACCAATGCAATCCGCCGCTTGCGGCAAAGCACCTTCCGCAATATTCCGGCGGATCCCACACCGCGACGGCGGCGCGTACTGGCCGACGGCGGCACGCGCGACCACACGTATGGGACTTGCGTTTTCGACACGGCCGATGGTCTAACGCTCGCGATCAAAACTCGGCATCCCCAGCCGGGCGCCGCGCCAGCGCCCACCGTCTGCTTTGCCGTGCAACCCGATGCGCGCAGTACGTTCGCAGGCGGCGGTGCGTCGCGACCGGACGTCGCGCCGGAGTATGTCACCGCAGGCGTCGAGGTGCGCAACACCGGTGCAACGTCCGTGGGGCCAGGTTATTTGTGGACATTGCGGCGAATGTATCCCCTGCTCGGCCATACCTTGCCAGAGCGTCAGGTTCATGACCTGCTGGCCGGCGTCGCACGGATGCGCAATGAGGACATCCCTGGACCTGTAGCGTTGTACGGCCAGCGTGAAACGGCGGTGCTGGCCATTTACGCCGCGATTCTTGATCCGCAGATCGACGAACTCATCCTTGACGCGCCGCCGGAAAGCCACACGAATCCGGAATGCCCCGAATTCCTTGGCATCCTGCGCATCGGCGACCTGCCGCAGAACCTGGCGCTGATGTATCCGCGGCCGGTCACCTTTATCGGCAAAATCCCTCCCGCCTTTGAATGGACGCGGACGCTGTACGAAAAGCTCGGGGCCGCCGATCGAATTCGCGTCATCCGTCAGGCGCGCGACTGGCGACCGCAGGAGAAGTGAAGTCCGCCGTTTGCTCCAAGCATCGGTTGTTCCCTCTCATTAATCCGCTATGAAACCTTTCATTCTTCTTCTTGCCGGATTCATTAGCCTTCCCTCTGTTGCAGCGGAACCGGACTGGGTGCTGGAGGGAACTGCCGCATGGGAGCCGCGCGACTCGCAGGCAGAGATCACCTTTCGCGATCAGCTCTGGATTATGGGCGGCTGGTTTAATTCGTATGAAGCGCCGCCGCGCGATGTGTGGTCCTCCCCCGATGGCAAAGCATGGAAACTTGTTGCCAAGGAGGCGCCATGGCTGCATAGCGATCTGGCAATGAGCATCACGTTTTCCGATCAGATGTGGATGATGGGTGGCTGGTACAACGGAAGACTGCCAGGACATTCGGCCAGCAATCAGGTGTGGGCGTCTACCGATGGCGTGGCGTGGCGCCAGGTCACCAGCGCCGCCGCCTGGACGCCGCGAATCGCGGCAGGTCTGGTGGAGCATCGCGGCCGAATGTGGATGCTCGGCGGTACCGAGAACTACTACTTTGGCGACGACAAGAGCCTCAAGAACGACGTGTGGTCGTCCTTGGATGGCAAGGCCTGGAAACAGGAGACCGCCGGCGCCGCCTGGTCGCCGCGCGCCTATCATCAGGCCGTGGCGCTCCAGGACAAGATCTACCTTCTGGGCGGCGGGAACTATGTGCCCGTCTATCAGGCAAAAAACGATGTTTGGTCTTCCAGCGACGGCGTCAACTGGACCTGCGAAACGGAATCGGCGCCGTGGGAGCCGCGTCTCTGGTTTTCGGCCGCCGTCTATCGCGGTCGAATGTGGGTGCTTGGGGGCTGGTCGAAGGAGAAAGATAACTTTGGCGACGTGTGGCATAGCGCCGATGGCAAAGTCTGGCGGCGCCTTGAAACCAAAACCTGCTGGAAAGCCCGACATGAACAGTCGGTCTTTGTGTTCCAGGACAAGCTTTGGATCGCAGGCGGCCATGCGCGCCCCTTGTCCAGTGAAGTATGGTCGTTAAGCCTGCCCGCCGATTGGACCCCGTAGTCCTCGCCAGACAAGCGTCATCTAAGGCAAACGCCATCGGGCAAAGTTTGACATCCGAGAGACGCGGACATTAGCATTAGCGCCTTGAACTTTCGGTTGGGTGACCGGCGACGTCGCCGCAAGACTCTAGGAGGTACACTTGATGACGCGCTCCTTTGCCGGGCTACTGGCCATCGCGACGATCGCAATCGCGTCAGCCCAGGATGCCAAGCCGCCAGCCGCGCAAGTCAGCGGTGGAGTTGGGAGGGCGTCCACCTCACAGCCGCCTTTCTATCCCGACAAAATGAACCTTCTGGTTTGGCGGGATGCGCAAGGGCAGTCCCACGCCATCCACAACCCGGTGGACTGGGAACGACGGCGCGCGCATATCCTCCAGAACATGCAATTAGTGATGGGACCGCTACCGGAACGCGATCCTGCGGCGCCGCTTGATGTTCAGGTGCTGGAAAGCGAGCGGTTGGAGAAGGTCACGCGCAAGAAAATCACTTATCTGGCAAGCCCCGGCGACCGCGTGCCCGCCTACTTGCTCATCCCGCACGGGCTTCAGCAGCCCGCGCCGGCCATGATCTGCCTGCACGGCACGAGCGGACCGCGAGGACGTACCGCCGGATTGGGCGCCGACTACCCGCGATATACTCTGGAGTTGGCCGAGCGAGGCTACGTGACGATTGCTCCCGACTATACGCTCCTGGGAGATAACCAGACCGACCCCGACTCGCTCGGCTACGCCAGCGGCACAATGAAGGGCGTCTGGAATCACATGCGGGCGGTGGACCTGCTGGAGTCGCTTTCGGAAGTTGACCAGCAGCGGATCGGTTGCTGCGGAGTGTCGCTGGGCGGGCACAACTCCCTTTTCCTCGCTGCGTTTGATCCGCGAATGAAGGTGGTGGTTACCAGTTCGGGGTTTGATTCCTTTGCCGACTATAGGAACGGAGACCTGACTGGCTGGTGTCAAAAGCTTTACATGCCGGCCATTGCCCAGGTCTACGGCAAGGATCCAAAGCGGCTGCCCTTTGATTTTCCGGAAGTGTTGGCCGCGATCGCTCCACGGCCCCTCTACATTCACGCGCCGTTGGACGACAGCAACTTTCACGTCGACAGTGTGCGGCGATGCGTGGCGGCCGCGTCGGGCGTATATCGCTTGTTTGACGCCCCCGAACAATTGGTGGCTGTCTATCCACCGGGTCCGCATGGATTCCCGAGGGAGGACCGCCTGAAGGCTTACCAGTTTATCGACCAGGCGCTGCGAGCACAGAAACCAGGCGGCTGAAGAATCGTGCGATTGCTAACCCCTCACGTGAGAGCTCGAATATGACAACGATCAAACCCGTTCTCGCGATTCTTATCGCGTTTTCCGTTTGTTGGCCGCTTGCTCATGCGGAAGATATCCGCCTGCAGTCGCCGAAAGACTTGAATGGTTACTTCCCTTTTAATCCCCCCTCGACGTTAAGCGAGTGGAAGACGCGGCAGGAGCAAGTGCGGCGGCAAATCTTGGTGGCGTCGGGCCTCTGGCCCAGCCCAACCAAGACGCCGCTTAACGCCGTGATCCACGGCAAGATCGATCATGGCGAGTACACCGTGGAGAAAGTTTATTTCGAGAGCATTCCGGGGTTCTTCGTCACCGGCAATCTCTATCGCCCCAAGAACGTGAAGGGCAAAGTCCCCGGCGTTCTCACGCCGCACGGCCATGCTCGGGATGCGCGGCTGCAACTATCCACGCCCGACCGTACTCGTCAATTGATCGCCCAAGGCGCCGAGCGATTTGAGGAAGGCGGGCTTTCCATCTATCAGTCCCGCTGCGTACAGATGGCGCGCATGGGGTGCGTGGTGTGGCAGTGGGACATGCTGGGCGATTCCGATTCCCTCCAGTTCACGCGCGAACTGGTTCATGGCTTCGCCAAGCAGCGGCCGGAAATGAACACCACGGAAAACTGGGGATTGTTCAGTCCCCAGGCCGAGGCGCATTGCCAGAACGTCCTGGGTTTGCAGTTGCTTAACTCGGTGCGAAGTCTGGATTTTCTCTTGAGTCTGCCCGAGGTAGATCACGAGCGTATCGCGATCACCGGAGAGAGCGGCGGCGGCACGCAAACGATGCTGCTGGCGGCGATTGATGACCGTATCCAGTTGTCATTTCCCGTGGTCATGGTAAGCACCTCCATGCAGGGTGGCTGCACCTGCGAAAACGCCAGTCTGTTGCGCATCAACACGGGCAATGTCGAGTTCGCCGCACTGTTTGCGCCGAAGCCTCAAGGCATGAACACGGCGGACGATTGGACGAAGGAATTGGCCACGAAAGGCTTCCCCGATTTGCAAAAACTTTACGCCTTATATGGCAAGAAAGACAACGTCTTTCTCCTGCGCGGGGAGCACTTCCCCCATAACTACAACGCCGTTACGCGTTCGGCTTTTTACACGTTTCTCAACAAGCACTTCCAACTCGGTCAGCCTTCGCCCGTGATCGAGCGCAATTTTGAGCCGCTAGCGCGCGAGCAGCTTACCGTATGGAACGACGAGCATCCCGCGCCCCAGTCGGGCGATCCCGAATTTGAACGCCGGTTGCTGCGGTGGCTCACCGAGGATGCAACCGAGCAACTCCACGCCGCTGCCGCGACCGAAGAGGGCTTGCAAACCGTTCTCCGTCCCGCCGTTGAGACGCTCTTTGGCCGCAGCTATGCCACCACCGGCGCCGTGGAGTACAGCATGGTCAACCCGGTGCGTCAGTCGATCTGGGACAACGCTGACTTCCAGGCGAAGATGGCCGAGCAGACCGACTATCTGCAGACGTCGTACGGGATCACCGAGTCCGCGGTCGGCGCGCCGGTTCTCTCGCGACCGGAACTGGCCTCGCTGGGTGAGACCAAG